>JAALOO010000116.1_pt2 | contig 47995 bp, 37 predicted proteins | sample 7257641 | NCBI WGS metagenome assembly JAALOO01 (sample SAMN14085613, study PRJNA598686) | mite metagenome | biome: ENVO:01001000; feature: ENVO:01001002; material: ENVO:01001226; isolation source: single female mite from University of Michigan culture on fish food culture... ...
CGGAGAGCCTTTTCCGCCTTGTACAGGTCCAGTGGATCGTTAGAGTAGCTTTTGAGGATGAAAAGAGGTGACTCGGGCAGCAGATAAAGCGTCACTGAGGCGAGCAGATTGAATCCCAACACTAGAACCGTGTAGAGGTACGGGTCTTGAAGGCAGTACAGTGCGGGAAAGGCAGTCCCAAAAATGGTAGCCGTTGTAAAGGAGGTGAGGAGAAAACCTCGATTCGAGGGCAGTGATATTTCCTCCAGGTAGACTAACAGAGATATCGATGCCAGACCAACTGAGGCGCCGTTTATGAAGCGAATAAAGAGGAGACTGTTGAGAATGAAAATCTGCTGCAGGAGGAGAAGCCAGCCGATGGTAAAGGAAAAGGAGGCAATGAGCAGCACCCTTTTTGGGCCACATTGCTGGATAAAGTGCTCTGGAATATGAAAAGACGGGATTAGAACAGTTCATTTTCTTTAGCCTACTCACTGGCAACGGAAGCACCAGCGATGTTGCCCATGATGAAGTAGAGCGCCATTGCCAGACTGTACTGCTGCGGCTGGTACCGGTAAAAGTCGAGTATTTGGTCCGGATCCAGCACCAGATTCAGACTGCTCGCCTGGCCGCATGTAAAGGCGTTGACCAGGGCAATAATAGCAACCAGGTAGAGCTTGCACTGGCACTCGTCGTAGTAGCTGTCCACTGTACGGTGACTCTTGCTGGCCGGTGCAACAGCAGCAGGGGCAGTAGTACTCGAAGTTGGTGCTCCTTTAAAGGTCGAACTCTTGCCCGCTGTAGTCTGCAGCTTGCTTACCGAAGTCAAATTCCTTTTTGAAAGGGGTGCTACTGCATTCCTGGCTGCTTTGCTAAACTTGACATCTTTTTGTTTTGAAGGCATGTTTGTAAAAATGTGAAAGTCAGGAGTGTTTTCAGTAGTTTTTATTAACAAATTTTACTAAATCAAATTTCGAATTTTGTAAGCTGGCTCTACCTATTGAGAGAAATGTTTACAGTCAGCGTCAAAGTTACAGCTAATGATGAGAAAACTGTCCAATTTTTGGCTGTTTTTGCACAGCCAAGCGTACTGTAGTTTGTAGAGCTACCGCTGGAAAATCCTCAAAGCAAACTTTTGCTTTACAGTTGCCGGCCTTGTGGGCGACTTGTCTACTGCTTGGCTGTATCCTTCACTGCAATGTTAGGTGAAGACAAAATACCTCAACAACTGCTCTGATGGCGTTTTGTGGACAGTGCAGTGATCTTTCCATCATCAGCTGTGTTGCTCAAACGGTGCACCAGCACCTTCACCAGATAACAGCAGTACTCTTTTGTTTAAACAACTCATCCTTGCAATAGTTCCACTCAATTACAACTACAATGCCTCTACAAAAATGAACCCGTTCATTGGTCGGCTGTCCGTTTGGCGTGCTCCAACTGATAATTGCTCAATGTCCACCGCCGTCTGTCCTCGTGGCCTCTTGTAGTTGCAGCTGTAGTAGTCATCGGTTTCCGCCGAACACGCCTGCGGCCATGGCCATCGCCTCGCTCAACTACTACAGGTATTTGAGAAGAAGTGGTTTCCACTATTTATTTATTCACACTTTATCGCTGTTTTTTCTCTCTAGGATTGTCGAGTTGATAAAGTTGGTGCAACGCCTTTTCATCTCCAACTTGAAAGTCATAATTGTGATCGCCGCCGTATTATTACTAGTCTTCTACATCAAATCCGTCCACCACACCCTTTCACTGGACCACAACTGGTCTATAACGGGCAACCACTTTGACGATAACCTCGACAAGATTCGCCTTGATCTGCAGTACGCAGTCATCATTGATGCGGGAAGCAGTGGCAGTCGAGTTTACATTTACGTCTGGCCGCCGCATTCGGGTGATACTAGGCAGTTATTAAAAATTCGTCTACTTCATGACCAAGGCGGCAAGGACGTATTTCACAGCATCACACCTGGATTGTCGTCCTACGCTTCGCATCCGGAAAATGCTTCCGACTACATTACCCCTTTGCTGAACTTTGCAGCTGAAAACATTCCCAAAACGAAGCATAAAGAGACTCCGCTGTACATTTTAGCAACTGCGGGCATGCGTCTTTTACCGAAATCATCGCAAAACTTGATACTAGATGATTTGAGGAAAGATATTCCAAAAAATTTCTCTTTTCTCTTTACGCCGGGAAATGTTCAAGTGATATCAGGCAAAGAAGAGGGCATCTACTCCTGGGTTTCTATCAATTACCTCATGGGCAGGTTCGATCACACACTGGCCAAAGCTCCGCTCGTTGACGTGGAGATGAAAGACCAGCGGCGGCTGAAGCGGATGAATACCATTAGCATGATGGAAATGGGTGGCGCCAGCACGCAAATTGCTTTTGAAATAACTTCCACCGAGCAGTACAATGCACTGAGGGAAGTCTTTCATGGCGATTCTTTCAAGGACATGGTTTCGGAGTTTAACCTCGGCTGCCAGGAACATGACACGAATCACCAGTACAGGCTATTTGTTACCACGTACCTGACACTAGGTGCCAATGCAGCACGGAAGATGTACACCCAGCACCTCATTGACAGCTGGACTGAGCACAATTATGTTAACACTTCACTGAACACACTGGAGACGGTTCTCTTTGATCCCTGCCTTTCAATTGACAGCTCGGAGATGGTCAACATCACCAGGCCTAGTCAGCTGAACAATGGAAGCACCACGTTTCTCTATCATCTCAAGGGCAGTGGTGATTTCAACCTCTGTCAGCAAAAGGTGAAGCAAATTATAACTGTTGATGGTCTAAAATGGTGCAATAACGGCACCTGTCCATTTCAAGATTTGCACAAAGTGTCTGTCCCCTTTGTGGATACTGAGTTTTATGGCCTTTCCGAGTTTTGGTACTCTATGAATGACATCTTTTCAATGGGCGGTCCATACTCCAATAGTAAGTTCAACTCAGCTTCAAGCAAATACTGTTCCACCAGCTGGTTGGTAACTCAGGACCGATTCAAGCGGAAGCTGTACCCGAATGCCGACTCGAAACGACTGCTGCACCAGTGTTTCAAGTCAGCCTGGATGACCACCGTTCTCCATGATGGCTTCAAAATGCCCAAATCCTACTCTCACTTCACCTCAGTGTCTTTACTTCACAATGAACCAGTGCAATGGTCACTTGGAGCTTTGATCTTCCGCACTCGCTTCTTCCCGCTGCGCTCACTCGACAATCAACATGGAGTTCAAGTTCAGCACGTGGTCAGCAACAGTTCAAATGGCAACAACTACGCAGAGTACCTTCTCTTTGTCATCTGCATGGTTGCCGTCATCTTCTGCATAATTATTTATCTGAAGCGACTTCACACGATGGTCAATGCAACAAAGCAGCCCACATACTTTCCTCTCAAAACTAGTGACATTGAGAGTTACCAGGAGAGCGGCCACACTGAAGCATCGGTTCAGTCGGAGCATAAGAATGTCTTTATAAACATGAACTTTTCATGAAGGCCATCCTGCCATCCAAGTGCTGCCACATGTCTCCTTCCTTGTTGATTCTGCTTGTTATTTGTTAAACTCAAACCGTTGACAAACTAGTCTGTTTTAATTAAAATAATTTAATAATAATAATTTAAATTTGATAACATTTAGATCTATAAAGAGGTACAATTTGGAAACGGGCTCAAAATATACACCAACAAATAGAAAAAAATAAATTAGGGCTTTGTTTGGTCTGGCGCCTGAGACTGCTTGGCGGCCTCCTGACCGGCCAAACTGACCGCCGACTGTTGCTTCTTCTCCTTCTCTTCATTGTTTAGCTTCTCCTCCTGAATCAGCAAGTTGATGATGTCTTTAATTTGATTCGGTGTCACTTGGACATTTTCTCGTCCCAGCAATTCAATTACCTAAAGAGCGGAAATATTTAGTATTGACCAATCATTAGTTCACAAAAAACTTACTTTGAAAACGTGATCCACCTCAATTTGACCGTCGTGGTCAATGTCCATCGTGTCCAACACTTCAATGATTCGCGACAGCTTGCTATCATCGCTAGCCTTTTGAATTTTGCGCATGGCTTCGAGAAGCTCGTTAATGTCGACGACGTCTCCCTTCACTTGAGACATGTCTTTGCCTTCCTTCTCTAGTTGATTGATTTGAGATTGCAAGTCTTCCTTCTTTGTTTCAAGAGAGTTAAATATTTTATCCATTTTGTTGACCATTCCGTCGACCTTATTCCGCAATCGCTTGGCGGCCTTGCTCTCCTTGAGTCGATTGACCTCCCCAGTTTGTTTTGAAATCTCCTTGAACTCGGTCAAATCTTCCTTGTAATCTTGAAGCTCCTCCTTGATGTCATCCAGTTCCTCCTTCTCCATAATGAGCATCTTCTTCTCTTTGGAAATATTGTCAATAGCATCTTCAATTGAAACAATATCCTCCTTTGAGAGAACGGGCTCCTTAATCTCCTCTTTGGATAAATCCTTAGCTTTGTCCACGAGAATAGGCGTAGCTTTCAGTAGTTCGGCATCAGCTGCGGCCGTTGTGGTTGCTTTATCCATCTCCTTGAGACGTTGTTCCTCTTCATTTTCGCGCCTAATGGCAGCCTCTTCCTGCTTGATCAACTCAATCTTTGTGCGATTGTCAATTTTGCCCTCCGTTTCACCAATTTTGTAGCGAGTTTCAGTTCCAACTTCTTTGGGAAGTGCTTGAATGGTCGCCTTGAGCTGATCAGCATGTGGGATGCTCTCAGGGAGGTAGAGAACTCTGGTCAGGAGGAGTAGGGAGGGAGGTATTTTCTCGTTTAAACTCAACTCGAGCCACTGTGCCAGCTGGTAGCGGAGTCGATCCTCAGGAATACCGAGCGCCCGCATACCTCGAGCACGGCATGCTTGTTGCAGCTCGGGAACAGTCAGACTGTCGACGCCTTCCTTGGAAATCATCCGATCGTCAGCATTCAAACTTCGCAGCTTCATGCGAAGTTGAAACCGTAAAAAGTTGTTTGGGCCAATTGGTTGCAGTTCCAAAAGGCGGCATAAAGCTAAAAGTTGAGGTCGCGTCAGAGAATCTAGAGTAATTTCATCTTCAAACAACTTTGAAAACTTGAGAATGTTTTCATTCGATGCCTGTTCGCCCGATTTTCTGACCTAAAATGTACAAAATTAGTATTAAATAAGATGGGACTTTATACATACGTTATCGAAAAACTGAGCAAACTCCTTGGCCCGGTTAGAGTGTGACTCTCCCTTGGCTTGCAAGCTCATTTCATCAAGAGTAGTTTGCAAAAACTTGGCCATCTCTAGTTTGAGTTTCAGTTGTTGCTTCAACTTTGATTCCTAAACAAATAACAAACCAGTTTGGTAAACAATTTTTATTCAAGTTTTTATTCAAGTTAGTGCTTACCTGTGAAGATGCAGTCTGAAAAGTGGAGGGAAGCATATTGGGGAAAAACTTGAGAAACACAGGCAGAAGCAACTCCATAAAGGGCACTATGATAAAAACAGAGAAGGGAACTAATCGAAAGACATCAGAGGATGTTCGCACAAGTTGCTTGTGTTCACGGCGAGACAAACTGATGCCGTTTAGCACTTTCCAGATGAGGCGAGAGGCAACTCCAATGTCGATAAACAAAAGGCGAAAACCGTGATAATAATGAACAATTTCGTCCCATATTCGTTTTCCGAGGCTTCGTTTTGGCGTAACAACAGCTGTCACTTTATCCTTATCTTTTACTTCTTCCCGAAGAGCCTTCACAGTCTGCTCAACTTTTGACGAGTCTTTAGGGTCAAAAAGCGGACGGCTAATGTTGAAGTTCCGATGGCCATAGTAGTTCCAGTTGTAAGAGGCGGTGACAATACTCGGATGAGCATAAAACGCCGCTGGGTATGCATACTTGTAAGGTGAAGTACTCTGGACAAAACCCCTGGTAAAGGTTTGCCGGGTAAGCACCAGACGCAAAATTGATGGATTCATTCACAGTGAAATTGACGGTGGGCAATGGTGTCCGATTGGTTGGAGACAACAAGTCAAGGCACAGCTTTCCGAGATGGCAGTAAATCAAGTCTTAGAAGTTACCACTTCAAATTATCATGATGACATCCAGCGCAAGTTTTCAGTGCAAAAGTTGTACTGCGCCAATGTGACTTTGCTGTCGGCGACCGGTTTAAACCGATTAAAAATGCACACTTGTGGGCACGAGTAGAAGCGGACCAAGCAAAAAGTTGACCACAGTGTCTGGCAGCTGACTGGGAGTGATGACTGACGGTGGGCGGGGCTGAAAGGAGGCCAGAGAGATCTGCGCCAGGATTACCAGAATGTGCTCAGCTTCGGCACTCGGACAGTGAGGGAGAGAGAAGGAGAGAGAGAGAGCGTGTGCCACTGCGGGTACTGCGGCTCTATCTCTGACGCAACAACATTCAGCTGATGTCCGTCTTCAGAAAACTGCGTCACTGCAGTGACGTTTTTACGCTGATCAACACAGTCAGCCGAGTTCCAGCATTTGTTTTGACTCACAGCTGTTGACATTCTAATCAAGTTCCAAAGTTTCTAATCACCTGCAAGCGGTGGAAAAATGAGTAATCTTCTCATAACTTTATGCAGAGTTTCGCAGACACTCTTCTCCAACCTCAAAGTTCACAAGTCAAAATCAATGAGAGAAGCATTTCAAGATACGCTGGAAGCGTTTAACACTTTTTTGGGTGAGCTAACACTTGAAGATTTTCACCTTACTCCGGAAAAACTAAACTTAAAGGCTCAAAATCCAGCATATCCCCCACCAATAAGCTATGTGAACGTTTTTGAAAACGACACCTTCTCTTTGACATTATTCGGACTAAGCAAACACACATCGATTCCTCTTCATGATCACCCAGAAATGAATGCTTTCATGAAATGCGTTTATGGCTCAGTTAAAGTCACTAGTTATTCTATTCTAAAGGACGTCACAATACCAAGAAGCATACTGGCTCAAGTCAGGCCAGTTTACAGACAGAATATTGGTAAATATCAGTTTTAAAATCCGTTTAATTGGTCGTTGACTAACATCACGTCTTTATTGTAGTCGCAGCAATAACGTCGGCCGAAGATGTTCTTACTAGTGACAGTTTTAAGGTTGGCTCTCTGACGCCCCTTGAAAAGAACATACACAAAGTAAAACCACTCTCCGATTTGGCAGTGATTGCAGACATTATCTCACCTCCTTATACTGCATCTACCAACTCTTCCTATTACGAAGTCATCGACATTACGTATGACTCTACACTAAACAGATCAATCACCTGGCTTTGTCAGACTCCAAATGCAGACTACTACTGTGAAACGGTTGATTACACCGGACCACCAATTATTGTCTAGTCAAGTTTATTCATTTAGGTTTATTTTTTAATTGTTTCTCTTCCGTTACATAGAGTTGTGTTTTAACCGACGCATCAACACGAATCATTATATACAAACATTTGTTATCATTTTACAGATAGTCTTGGTCTTCATTCTCCAGGAGAACCAGATTGGTGCAGGACAGTGCACTGGAGCTGTGATTTTGTTCATTGATGAGAATGGACTTGCCCACAACGCTGTTCATTCCGCAAAGGGGCAAAAAGGAATCGACAAAGTAGTACTTTTTTAGGTTGACAGCCCCACTTTCAGAGAGCTTGTATGGCACAATGTCGATCGGAGTCAGTTTTCCCGACATGTCACCCAGTTTACAGGCAATCACATTGCCAGCGTTGCAGTCTCGAGCGTACACCGTGTCCACGCTTTTGTTGTAGGGGTTGAAAATGGTATCCGCCTGGCTACACTCCGAAGTGCTCCAGCTGTTGTCTGTGTGGAAGTGTAACAAGTTATCTGTTTGTGTAATATAGTTACTGCATTACCTGTGAAGATGGGATTCCTCCGAATAGACCACTCGTGGGCGAAGCTGTTGGTGCTGTTCTCTGCAGACCGTGATATTTCAAAGTACACATAGGTGTCATCAGTGCAGTTGTGCTTTCGCTGCTTCAGGATCACTTGTCCCTGGACTGGCCGGTCAAAGGTGGCAAAGGCCACCGTCATGTCGGACTCGAACAGATCGAGATTGGAGCAGGCAACCGTGCTGCCATTGTGCGAGTAAAAGACCAAAGCCCTGCCGACGATGCTGTGCGCCCCAAAAAGAGGCAAGTTGAAGTCCACAGTGCTAATCTTTTCGTTTTCTTTTTGCTGCAGCGTGCCGTACTTTCCACTTAAATCCCCAATGGCATATTGGTCACTCGTTCCCAGACCTTCAATGGGCACTGAAAAGGGACTGATGTGGAACGGGTTGTAGATTATGCTTGCAATGTTGGCGCAATTTTTGGGTTCTTCATTACTTCGCGCAATGGTGGGCAGCTCGTCGATGCCATAGCTGTAGGCGTACTTATTGCTCTTTAGTTCAATGTCTACCAGTGTTGGGTCTGTTTAGAGAATTAATAGCGCAGTTTTAGTGGAAAGAGTGCTCACCAAGCCAGCTATCGAATACCTATTGGACTTTCTTGTGAAAGCATCATCTGTGCATTTAGGTGGTTCTCCTCAAAGCGAGCCACTACCCGTTTGGCAGTGACCTGCTCGATTGCCGCACACGCCACTGCTTTTCCATCGACACTTAACAGTGTCAAAAAGAGCACCGAATCAGGTGGTAGAACAATATTGCGAAGATTGATGTAACTTCGACTGTTCAGAGTGGACTTTTCACTCGAAATGCTCACTTGGTTCGATTCGCTCTAAAAACAGTTGTCTACATTATTTTTTGGCACTTATTCATTAGGGCACTTACATTTCTGAGAAGATGGTCACCCTTTAGGTTCTCGCATCGATTCATTTCATTCTTGTGGTACAGGTCGTACAACTGCTCTTTCGACCCCTTTGACACCTTTATGATTGCCCAGTCGTAAAATGAAGTTTTCTCAATGGGCGATGAATGATGGAGACTGGCGATGATGCTAAAAAGACTTCCGCTCTGAAGAAAGTAAACCATTCCCTGAACCTCGCTGCGAAAAGTGGCCGCGTACGTCAGTTTGTTTTCAAACGGCAAAACAATGGCACAGGACATGTATCCACTGTAACTTCCCTTTAAAACCAAACTCTTGCCGATGAAGGAGTGGTCTCCGGTGACAAAGTTGAGGTGCACATTGAACAGATTCTGCTTGACGGGCTCTAGCTGGCCCATCAGCGAGGTGAGATCGAAGCTCAGGTAGATGTTATTGCGTACATTGCACTCGTTGTGGTCAATCATGAAGCCCGAGTTGTAGACCTTCCAGCTGTACGTCTCATTGTTGTCGGCATTGTTGAAAATTTTAGTGGAGATCGAGGTGGAGGTTCCATTCTCGGTGAAGAGGACGTAGCCTCGAATGCCATTCGACTGGAAGCGAGCGATTAGGCTGTTGAGGAAAAGCTGCTGATCGGCGGCCGCTGGAGCCGATGCGAGCACTGCAGCCAGGGAGAGAAGCACCGAAATGAAGAGCATCACGGGCAGCAAGTGTGCCTGTCGAATTGCGTACCACGAGTGACCGTGTAGGCGATTTGATCAATTGGCGACGGCAGAGCACCACCATCTGCTCACCCGAGCCATCACCACCACTCTCACCGTCACTCGACGACTTGAGCAAAGAGCACAGGGCGCCAGGGCATGGCCGCCAGTGGTGCGAGTGCTGAAAAAGGCAATGATGAGTCCTCTGCGAGGTGAGACAATGCGCCAATGCATCATTGTGCCAGCTGAAGAAAGTGGGCACGCACCGCTCTCCAACTTGCTACTACTCCTCGTTTCATGTCCTAATTTTATCATCATCACTTTCTTTTACCTCGTCAGCTGTCCATTTGCCACCAAGTGTTTATTATCCTGCAAAGCCCTTCCTTTACAAAAAGCACTGCAGATTACAGAGTGCACCTAAAGAGGAGTGTCCAGTCTGCCTGTGACTAGGAAAAAATGTGCGGAACCTTACTAATTGGACACGGCAGTGCATCTTCATTTGCCTGCCAATGTCGTTGCCTGGTAGACATGATCATGCAGTCGTAGGGCCATAAAGTTTTATTTATACTGAGTCGTCAGTGTCAGTAAGACAGTGCCAAGAAGTTAGTGAGAACATGCACAAGAATTGCAGTAACAGGTGTATTAGGTGTAGCAGTTGTTGGCGTCAACTAAACAAGAGGCAACGGACAAAGGCAAAAGACAAAACAACTCGACACAATTAACTGAGGCGAACGAGTTTGCTAAAATGAGAACACTGTTTCTGCTGCTGCTGCTGCTTCTGCTGCACGGCATGTCCGCAGAACTGGCGTTTTCTATTCAAAACCATCTTTTGCATCTTTAAGCATCCTCTACCGTGCCTGCTGCCCACTCGTTCTTATTAATAGTTTCTCTTTGTGTTCACTTTTACAATGGCCGAGAAAAGAGGAAGTTTGCATGTAGCCAATTAGTGTGCTAAAAAGAGTCACTAGTTGTTCACTTTTTATTCACAATCTGCACCGATCTGAAAGACATCAAGGATATTCCGTTTATTGATGACTATTCTGGAGGCAAATGAATTCCAGGTACAGCTTCTAACAGGTAAACAAGTAAGGACTACAAAACTGTAAGCAACTTTACAACAAAGTAAGTGGCATTGTCACCAATGTACGTACAAGAGTTTGATGGGTGATGAGACTTTGCATCAGAAAGGGCTTGTTCACATGATTATTATGGCACCGTGATATATTTATACAGGATGACGGGAAACCGTGCCACAAGCTGGAACAGCTCATAGGCACCTACAAAAGACTGTTCGGTATGGTACAGCGATTGATTTACAGGATTGTTTGCAGTCAGCGATATGTTCACATGTACGTTGAGGGGCATTTTTTGAGCTCGTGCCTGACCCAGAGAAAGTCCCAGTGTGACTTTGCCCTGATTGCTTCATTAATTTAGTCCTCCTGGGCAGCAGCAGCGCCCTGGTGCACTGCTTCATTTAATATTGCACTGTTCATTTGTACATGAGTAGTCTCTGCAACAGCTGCTCAGTTGTGCTTTCTCAACTCTGAGACACACCCACTGATGTGTGCATGAACTGGTCTTTGGACTTGAGCATTTTCTCACTGATCTCCTCATCTGAAGAGTACTCTTCCTCTGGCGCAGACAGATCCGTTCCGTTGAGGTTTGGGTTCTTTTTCTTTGCTGTCGCTAACTCTGCTGCATGTCTGTGTAACAAGACAGGAATTGGAAAATTAATAAACATTTCAATTTTAGTCTCTTTTTAGCTTTATAGCTTACCTTTTTCTCCATTTTGTACGACGATTTTGAAACCAAACCTAAAATTGTCAAGAAAAATAAAAATTGTTTAAAGTTGTCGAATTAAAAGGACATCTAGTGGCGAGGCTAAACACTATTTTTATTCAAACAACTTTAGCTTTTTTTTGCAAAACTCAACAAGACATACCTTCACTTGACTTTCTGACATGCCCAAGGCATAAGCAAGTTTAGCTCTTTCAGGACCTGCTAGGTACTTGGTCTGCTCAAAGGTTTTCTCCAGCACGTATATTTGGTGACCGGAAAAGGTCGGCCGAGTGTGTTTCTTTTTGCCGTCCTTTTCTAAACAAGATTGATTTACTAAAAACGTAAATTAGAAAGAGGATAAACATTGTGGGAATGACGCAGCAAGTACCTGCTGTGGCAAGTCGCTCTCTCCACAGGTTCGAGTTTTGCACCATTGAAGGCCAGTAGAGGTGCCGACCTTGGAGATCATTGAGAGAGCCCATTTTGTGGCCAAGACCGTTGGCTGCTGCAGCGGCAGCGCTGAAACACACACTGCCCGGCACAGAAGCCAGTGGGAATCGTGGCAAGGTGCCCGAGAGTGCACCTCCAAATGTATTGCCAGGAACGGCCGTGTTGAAACTGGTGGGTCGACTGAGAATGTCGTTGATGTAGTGTGAAGTGGCAGAGGTGGAACACGGAGTCGGAGAGGAAGAGGAGGAGGATGTGGTCAGTCCCATAGAGGACTTCACATTTAAGGGTGACTGGTGGTGGTAGGAGGAAGTGTCCGTCAGAGCGGAGGAACTCAGGTTTAGTTTGCAGCTCAGGTCGGACATGTTGTGCAGAGCACTCAGGGGAGATGACGACTGACCAAAGAGGTTAAAGGCAGACTTGTTGGCCTCATTCAGGTTCAACATTGGTAGAAAGTGCTGGGTGTTGCACTGGGCCTCGTGCCCATTGGTCTGCTGACAAGGACTGCTTCTTGGACTGGCCGAAGGGGAGTTGACGGAGTTCAGTTCAAGCATTGCAATCAATTAGTCAAATACGCACAAACTCACAATTGGAATAATGATGGCAACACAGAATAAGCACAAATAAACACAGAATTTTTAAATGGTAACGCGCCAAATATTAACAAGTGTTCTGCTCGGTGGTAAACAAAAGACAGTCAACTTCCGGTCAAAATTAACTGTTTATCATAACTGTTCTTAAAATTCACTTGAAATGTAAGTAGAGTGGATGGCGAGCAAAGACAAAGATGAAAGACGCAAAGAGGAAGAGAGCGCGACAAGTGACCGGTCGATGTATGGGCAAGCGTGCGAATGTCTGAATGGCAGGGCGAACATGATTATAAAATCATTGCCATTATTCACACTTAGGACAGTGTGCTCTTCATCAAACGATTGGCGCCACGACTCTATAAGCACGGTCTTGGCGGAAAGCGTAGTGGCACAGTCCAATGGATGGATGGCTGCATGGATGCATGCATGGACACTCGGCTCGGCGGAAAGCTCAATTACCTGGTGAGAGAGGGAAGCCGCTCGGAGAATGCTGCTGCTGCCGCCGTCGCCGCTGTTGCTATTGCTGGTGCTGGTGCTGTGGTGGCCGTGGTTCTCCGTCAGCGACAGTGGCCCGAGTCCGGTGAGCGACGGCAGTGGACGCGAGTGATTCGGCATGTGCAGGCGAGTGTTGTGCCGTCGTCTTGCGCCACTGCCGCCGACGTCTGCCCTCCTGCCTCGCTCCACGAACCGCCTCTTTGCTGCCTTGCGTGCATCACCGTAGGACTGCCCCACTCGGTCGCCGATCCGCCCGGCGTCAGGCGGCCAACAGGCACTGTCTCACTTTTTATGGAGATTAATTGAGGCCGCACAATATGTAGCTCACAAATTGGCCTTTTATTCGGGCGCTCCATGGTGCTCTACAGTGCCTGCTGCTGCTGCTGCTGCTGTTGGTACTAGTGCTCAATTGCCAATAACAATTACAAGGCATAAAATTGCGCTTATTCCAACAACAATAACATTGTGGCAGAATGGGTAGTGGTGGGTGCACACACTAAAGGGTACAGGCTGCTCAGTCTGCTCCCAGTGCAGTTGCGTCCTCTTGTCTAGGGGCATCGATGCTTCCTGCAGACTCTGTGAAGCCAGTGAATCGATTGGCTTCGCTTGTAAGATGCTCTCTTCCTCTGAGATACTTTAATTGGCCACTTTATTAATAGTCTTGGACAATCAATAGTGCTCGCTGCAACGGACAACGGTGACCGATTTGACGATCACCGTTTTTCTCCAGTCTGCATGACAGAAAGGTGCTGCTGCTACTGTTTGTCCTGTTTGCCTCTTGCCGCGAGAAGCGCCGCTAAAGTAAAGCGCTGACCAATTACTCGCATTACAATGGCAATGAATGACTTCTAATAGCGATCCGATTTAGGATCACTTGCCAGCCTGTCACACCATGGAGTGCTGACAAAGGCAACACTGGCCACTGTGACAAGCGACGACGATGACGAGCGGTGCTTCGATTGAAAGCGACTCCTTTGAACTGCATTGTTCGCACCATGGGCCAATTAATTTGCACCATGTCACAATGGACACAAATTCTGAGTGCTTTTGACTTGCTGACGTTTCTCTGCTAAACCGCTTATAAATGTCAGCCTATTTGGACACACGATTAATGTGCACTCAGTGCAATTCACATGAATGCCTCCTTTGTCCCTTTGCTTTCATCGAATCGCTTCTAGCGTATGAATGTTGTCAATGTGTTACACACACTCTCTCTCCCTCTCTCTTATCTCAGCAATAGGTGCACCGGTGAAGAGAGCAAGCGCGAGCCAACAAGCTACGTGCACAACAAATACCTTCCTAAAGGTGACAATCACCACCGTCTGACAAAGCACACATAAAGCTCTTTTCACAACTTTTTCTTCTATTGCAAAATAATGCTCAATGGGCCATTGCTTCTTTGCTGCTTAATTTCCCCTAATTGCTTTAGATTGAAACCGGAGGAGTAAATGTTTTTTAAGACCAATGAAAAATTTCATTTTGTGAAATGCCGTAAAAATTACTTTCGAGATTTTAGCTGTTTTCTAAATGCTAATAATTTTAAAGATGCAGTCCATGATGAAGCACACGTTCAATAATCAAAATAGACACTCTGGTTATGTGTAATTTATGGTGGCAAAGTAAACACTGTTGATAGAAGAAATGTGGTATATTTTGGTAATGATTCAACACGGAAACAGAGTGCGTTCTTTAGCAGCGATCTCATTCACAAAACTCTGAGCAATGCTGCCGAATGGCTTCGTTGTGTGGCTGTTTGGTCCATCCACTAGACGTCAGCCAGGGTACAATAAAGGTGCCAGCAGTACAGGTGGTGGTGGCGGTGCTCAGGCAGGCAATAAGTCAGGCAAATAAAGCTGTCTTGCACCAATAAATCGTACTGCTCAATGACTGCTCGATTGATCAGTGCTGCCAGTGGATAGTACGCCAGTCAGTCAATGTAGCACCTCGTAATTGTCGCCTTGTTTGCTGTGGCTGAGGCAAATTAAATACCGGACAAAACGGGGGTCTGCATTGAACAGGGAGGAAAAATAGTTAGTGAGACAGCAAAGTGCCAGCCGGTGCAGAATGGAGGGATTCTAGACTGGAACTGCAGTTTTCTGGTGCTTCAGGCTCACTGCTTTGCTCTGACGGCATGCAAATGAGTGCAGCTTTTTCCCGTTTTGCTAGTGATCAATTCATTTCATTTTAATTATTATAGCTAGTGAATAAAAGTGTGAGCGGGCAAAGAAAGATTAATTACAATTGAATGCGGCAGCATATTGTCGAATAGGGTCTATGGCTGCTGCTGCTGCAGAGGTCGTATTAAGTCTTAATGGCGCTTAATTATGCATGAACGAGGCTGACAATGGAGTAGGGTTTGTGGCACGAGCTGAGGAACAGTCAGAGCCAGTCTGGCTACCAGGGCTGTCCACCAGAACGACGGGTGTAAAGCCTGCTTGGAGGGCCTCGTCAATGTTCGCAATGAAAAAGAGAGAAAGATTGGAGTGCAGCACATCATTACGCTCAATATAACACAACATTGACACAAGTTGACAGACTGGCGGCAATAAATGTGCTCCATCTTGTTCGGCCCGAACAAATATCGTCCGCTTGCCTGAGCCCGCTTAGTCGCAGTGCAGTCTGACTCTGCCTGGCTCAGCTGATGGTGCAGCCCTAGCCAGTCTTACTCGCTGATTTGCTGCTGCTGTTACTGCTGACTTTAATCGAAATGCAAATGCAAACGCTAGGCAAAGTCAGACGGCAGCGCGCACACTGAAGCACAGATACAGATTTGCAGGCACGGCAAATTATTTGATTTTGCATTTATTAATATTCTCTCTCTCCATTTGACTGCCTTCCCTTGCACTGTCGTTTCTTCGGTTGTTTAATAAAATTTTAAAATACATTTTAATATAAACGACTGGCATACTAAGCGAATGGCTACATTTACATTGGCAGACAGCTACGACTGGCAACAGCTCGGCCTCGTTCTCTTTCTTTCTGGCTGCCTCTCCTCCGCTGCCGCCACCGGGACGCTTCTGCACCGGGCGAAGGGATGCACTTATGGCATATTTTAATTGAATCCAATCATATGCGAGCGGGAACGGGAACGGGAAGGGACGCACGCGATCATCACTACATATGTTCGCGAGATGATGGCAAGGAGAAGGGAATGGAGAGGAATGGTGAGCCAAGCGGGAATAGCCAAGATGCAGCGGATGGCTAGTAGATGCGTTTTGCTCACAGATCCTTTCACTTTCTTTCTCTCTCCATTCTTCTCCCTCTGCCCATTTTCTGCCCATCTCTCTGTACATCAGGCATTGGTACTCCTGTGCTCACAGCGAAAGCCGCCATCAGCCACTGCAGCAGCGGGTACAATGGCCAGCGCAGAGAAGCTGCACCAACTGCAACATTTGTACGCATTTGGCACGTCAAAGTAAACTTGCAGTAATTTCTTCTATTAAACTTTATTTAAGTGCCTCTCATGAATGCTGATTCCAGCTAAGCACAGTAAGCAATGTGATGGGCGCCTGAAGATTGCCACCAGGTCCAAATCGTCACGTTGCCTAGCTCAGCAGCGAGTGCTCGTGAGGTGCCAGTCAAGCATTGACTGTCTCTGTCTCTGTTTCTGTTTCCCTGTGTGTCCGTTTGTTTGTAGTGCCAAGTACTGGCAAATCAGATCTAGATTAGCAGAGAGTAATATCATTTTAATAAATGTTATTTAATATATCTGGGCGCCAGAATGCATTGGCTACGAGGCGCCAGTGACGGCGTGCAAACATTGCCTGTTCTCAGACACTTTGACTGACTACAGGCGTACACTTGTCTTTCTCTCTCACTTTCTCTTCACTGGTCTAATTGGGCTGAGTCGAATTTAATTAACGCCAGCAACGATCAGCAGCGTCACGGCAGCGACGTAATCAAACAAGACGAGCTGTGCAAGGCATATACACACACATACACACAATCAATACTGCTAATAATGCTCTTATTATATTAATAGATCTTTATTAATATTTGATACTGTGCATTGTCCGCCAATCTGTTACCATTATTGGGCGATATATAACAATTTAATTAAATTTTAACTACGCAGCATCAAATCCTTTGAGAAGGCAGGATCAATCGATGCTAATCAAATATAGATTTGCCATTGCTTTATTCACTTGCAGCCTTCTTTGCCACAGCTCTTTCACTTGCTGGGAAGCGCCCAGACGGCGTCAATTCCAGTGTACAAGCAGCATTGAAGGCCGCCTTCCGACGACTCTGCTGACGATCGATGGCGGCCATTCTCGCAGCAGTCCTGACAAACAATTCAAATAAATTCAATATATAGATCATATGAAGCAGAGAATATATACAATATGCAATTTAATATCAAATGATATCAAATAATAATAAAATAATGCAATTCTAATGCTAATAATTTTAATAAGCAGTGATTACATTGCCTTCCAACTAAATTAAAGACAATGGCAGTGTGGGCAGGCTGTGTTCAATTAGTGAATAGCTGGGCAATCACCAGCATTTCCAACATGGCTTCCCAACTAGGTTTGCTGCTGCATTGGAGATGCATTGCCTCTGTTGATTGCCTTGTTCCAGCCTTGTAACAGCTGCACAAATAAGGGGACAGCGGTGTGCGCCAGCATATCTCCTTCTCATGAGCGCTCTGTGCAGCGTCGTGTTGCTACTAGTGCTCGTAATTGATTTGCAAGGCAATGGGCGCCAAACAGACACCTCTCTCCATCCCCTCTCTCTCTCTTTCTCCCCAAAACGGTGCTCAGAGGAATGGGTGCTAAGCTGGCCAGTTGTCGCATCGCAACACTGCTACATTGCACCGACCACGAGGAATACTGCAGGCGATGCTGACTGAAGACAAGCTGTCGAATAAAGAACGGCAACAACTGAGAGACGGCAAGGACGTGTCTAGCAAGGATTGCCATAAATCAATCATGGCTGACAAGCGAACACAGGCAACATGCCGAGCAAGGCGAATCAATTTTCTTGGTATAGCTAGCAATTCAAAAAGCCGTCTTTGTGCACAAGCCACTTAATAAAGTGTGAAATAATTTAGATGCATTCAGATTGAATCAAATTCAATTAGAGATGAGCACAGTGGCAGTGAAAGGATAGATGAATGACTGGCTGACAGACTAAGCTGCCAATTAGGGAACATATTTGGCCAAGTTATTACGATGGCTCGCAGTGAGTGAAGGCTCACAAGGATCGATGGGCACACTAATACCCGAGCTAATCGTACTAAGCTTTCAGCCATGGGGACATGTCACCATGACCGGCAAACGGCCAGGCTGTCCCTTCCTCTCCCTTCATCCATTCTACGCTCCCAGAGGGGACCAACTGCGGACACTGTATGCTCTCCGTCAAAGCACTGTGCTCAATGAGCTCAAATGTAAACGAAACATTTCCAGTTGCTCCACATCTGCGTCTCAGAGTGAAAGAGGGCAAATTAAAGGTATTAGGAAGTCAAGTGAGGATTTGCCCTGCTAATTTGGCCATTAGAGCGAGGCACAACTCGAGGTGAGACCCGTACTGTCTGCAGAGGGTCGAAGTTGCAGTCTTTGAGTTGTGTGCTCTACGCAATTTATTTTGCTACTTACTGGACAAAACTAAAGTAGGACTAAACGAGAGCTAAACAGTCCATGTTTTTTGTTTTTTCTATTTTGGTTGTAACGTCAATTGATAAAAGGCTAGAGAGCTTCTAAATTAATTTATGCTAATCCAAGTGAAATTATGAACAGAGAAAGAGGATGCCCTGACCGTTCAAGTCATTGCCCAAGAGAATGGCAAGCGAGTAATATTAATCAAGACTAAATGGCCTCCACTTTTTGCCAGCCATTATTGATAAACGTTCACATTGAACATGAGCACTGCTGCTCCTTCTGATGACATGGTCTAATTTGATTATAGCACTGACCAGTCGATGCTATCGACTTTGAACGATGCAAAAGCTCAATTTGACTTGTCCGATCGGTTGTGATTTTCTTTGAACAAGCAAATCAAATGACAAAAGACTGCAGTCACCAAATGAAACACTAATTTAATTACCCGATGAACGAGAACGTTTTGTCCAGCATTCTGGGAATCGTTAATTGAACAGCAGACCGAACAAGCCTTCAATTTCTTTGAAGTAATCGAGTAAATGGGCGTCATTGTGAATGTCAATGCATGTGTTTGTTAGTGTGCACATCCCGACAACACTGAAATATGTTCTTTAAAATTAGTTTAACAAAAAACAATTTATGCAAATTAAAAGTGCGTGTGTCAAAATAAAAAACAAAATGTTTAGTGTTGTTCTTATCGTCTGGAGCATTCATCCATCTGCATTGGACAGTAAAATGTGTCCAGTGAAGTGGCTAATTGCTATTGTGGCGAGATGACAAATGACTAGTCAGCAAGGCTACATATGAAATCACCATCACTGAAAGGAGAACATTAATCGTTAGAATGACAGCAATGCCTAGCCGTGCCTGTCAGGCTGTGCATCTCAATTCAACTGTTTGCAGTAGTGCAGACTGTCACACTGTCATCGTCAATGCAGTAGCAGTTTAAAATGGATCAAATCACTTTCACTTAGGCAAACGATTGCAATGATAAATGAAAGTGGAGAGGGAATAGAGAAGACGGGGCAAAGACGGCCAATCGGCAAGTGGCATTGCAGGGCGAGAACTCTTTGCAACTTGAAATACTGTGCGGACAGGACAATATGTATGTATGTAAATTTAATTATGTGGATCGGTGATCGCATGTGCGCACCAAGGCAGCAGGCAACGGACGACGAGTGAACAGAGCCTCAACCAGAGCGCCCAGAACGGCATCGGTGGCCCGAGAACTACAACGACGACGACGACGGCAGTGAAGAGTGCATTGAGGCGATCATTTATTTACGAGTATCTATTTGTCTTTATGAGTCTGTCTACAGAGTCTGTAGGACAATAAAAGTAACATGGCGCATCTATATAGTTGCAAATTAAATTAAAACATCACCCTTAACGATGCGAAAGCAAGAAAGTGAACACTAACGCGGCGAGAAGGCAAGGAAGCGAGTGGAAAGGGCGGCCAAAGTTGTATGACATTTGAATGGAGTGAGAGGGAGATGTGCTAAAAGCGTTCGCGCTGCTACATTTCGCCTAAATGGCGATTTAATTCATAAATGCATCGCTTTATTATGAGACACACTTCTAATGACTTGCTTGTTAGGACGAGGCAACGCAGACGAATGCACTTAGTGCTGCACTGTTTTTGATGCTGTTGTTGCTGCATTTCGCGAATCGCTCCAAATTGATCGCTTTCAAGTGCGACTTAATGATTATGGCGACAATCAATTTGAAATAAGCACGCAGGCAATCAAGACAACAATTGAGCCGCGATGTGCAAATAATATCGTTTAAATATTGCACTCTAAGTAGCTGGAGCTGCAGTGATGGCGCTTCATTGCTCGTAATTTGCCCACTTTACAGGCAACAATTAATGGCCTCACAAGTGAATCGATGCTCAGGCAGTAGATTGTCCCGTCACCAAGTAAAAGTTTTCCGCAGTGTCATCCTGCTAAAAACCTCACTCTGGAAAACCGGGCACTACTTTCTTTGGTTGTCATTGGGCAACATTCTAACAGAGAGCACAAATGCTGCTGATGCTGCTGGTGATGGTAGTGGGCAAGACAATTAGTATGGTCAACTGTGCATTGAACGTGTTCGATAGAGGGAGCGATGGCGAGGCGGCTGTCGCCTAAAAGTGGCTAACGTCCTGACCGGGTTTGCATTCAAATCGCCGTACGGAAAGTGAACATCTTGTTGAGGCTAGGCGAAAGCGTATTAGTGGCGATGGGTAGGAATGGCAAGCAGCGAGCGATAATCATTAGGAACAAGATGTGCCACACTTTGCAGCCATGATGTACGGCCCATTGAGCAGAGTGACATGGCCAACTAGCTGCCAGACAGGGCCTGTAGCCGTCAAGGCTGTACCGTTTACCGAAATACGGTGTCGCTGGCTCTGCTGCCTGTCACCAGTCTAACTGAATCTCTAATTGCCTGCTCAATCGACTGTGAAGGCCAGGACAGGCCAACAGGGACGTTTGCGCACCATTGCGCCATAGAGAGTGAGGAGAAGAGAGGAAAATTGAAAACTTGCCAACTGCTGGCGCACCTACGCTCAAACGACACATTATGGACGGGCAATTAAGTCTTCCACTACATGAACTGTATTCAAACCTGTGTGTTGAACATAATCCAATAGGGATATTAAATTAGTTTCAATCAAACAGCTTTCCTAAAATTGCTATAGATTCTTAGATAGCACTACACTTTACAGACTGAATGACTCTTTAATAATATTAGTCTACAGTATATGGTGCTACATTGTCTAGACAAGTGATTTTTAGTGCTCTTTCTTTGAGAAAATTGGAAACTTTTTGAGTTTCAGCCAAGTGTCAATTTACAAGCGCGAATCAGTTTATGGATCAAGTTGGTTGTGGGTTGTAGTAGAGAGAATAGAATTGCAATCCCGGCAAATGCACTGAATGATCAGCCAAACTTGGTGAAAGCATCATTTTGAAGGCAGCACTGAACGGCACTGAAATGCCATTCTTCTGGCAAGTGATTAATTGGGACTTTCCCCTCTTTGCCGAGTGTGCATCTGCTTTTACTGTGCACTGATCAGAGGAAAACAATTGTCAGTGTCATTGTGTACAATCAATCTTGTCTGATTGAGGAGGATCGATGATTCCCTACTGCCTCTCAAGTGGCCTCACAGGATGCTCAATTAGTTTGCAAAGAGCGTCAAAGCAAAAAGTCAAATTGATGAGCAGATTAGAAGGTTAGCGCCAATTTATCTTATTCTTTTTATTCTCTTCATTGAACATTTACCAGCATTTGAGGACAGGGCATTTGAACACCAAAACATCGGCACACGTGCATGATGTCTTTATATGCCCTTCGCCACATTCAAGAGGGCCCGAGCAGTCGCGTGGCCGGCAAACCACATTCACTGGTACTCGTGGCCTTCTAATTGCCCACATTTGCTCTGACTAAATAGTCTTTACAAAGAGCACAAACACGGCGTCACTGGTAAAGTGTTCAATTGCTTCAAGACCAACGGCTCAATTTTGTGTGAGTGGGCAAACCAAGCTGTTTATAGGGAAAGATGGAGGAAGATTACAGTTAGAGCTTTAAATAATAAAGAAGACAAAGAAGTAAAGTATGAAAGACTGTTTGCGGCACTGTTAACCCATTCACTGAGGATGAATTATTAGGAAAGCGGCAAGTGACGGGCGAGTGATGTCAGACACTGCCGAATGACAGTGTCGGAGCCGAGGCGGCGAGTGCTGGCGATAATAATGCTAAGTGCATCGGTCTCTATTTGCGCCACAACGAAAGTCGACTTGTCAAGTGTCCTTCCACTAAAGAAGAGCCTGAACCGGAGTCCGATCAGCAATCGCTCATCGCCACAGCAGCACGGGCCACTGTGATCCTGTGCTGCCTGTGTGTCCAATCAGAGCCGATCGACGCACTCCAGCGGTCCCAATGCGTAAATATGTAGACAGACTAATTCAATTATGGCTCCTCTGACTTGCAATCGATAGCTTTTAGTGTGATTACAATAAACGTTGTCAATTAAACTTTTAAATTTGATCTGACATCAACATCGGGGGCTGTCAATCTAGCTGCAAATGCTGCTGTTTCGGGGACGAATGGTGCACATCTGCACAGCCTTCAAGCAGAAACTCGTCAGTGAGCAAAGTCAAAAAGTATCCGTTTGGCCTAATTGCCCTCACAGTTGTTAAGCCGCCAATGCAGGGTCGATTGAACGGTCAGTGGCAAACATGAAGAGCAGTTTGAACTGGAACTGGTTCATCTCTGGTGCGCACACCATTATATATAGTGCCTAATTGGAAGGAACACTGAAGGGGATTCGGTGGAATGTCGTAGCAGACATTGCTGCAGTCCAGTGAGCCATCGGCTGCTCACTATAAATATTTTCATTAGTGTCTTTATTAGCAGCGCAGTATACTGCACTGCTAGTCATGGCAAGTGTTCAAAGGCAATAAAAGGCAATCATATCATAGGAAGCAGCAGTTAGTTATTGCAATCGTTATTATTACGCCATAACAATGCTCTAGTAGACTTTAAATTTACTGTCGCCTTCTTGTCCCCTTCTGTGATACATAGACGAGTAGAATGAAAAAGTCACTACGCAGGGCAAACAGCAAAATGGCCATTTTAATACATACAAATTGCCAATTTGAGTTTAATAGCTAGCAAATATTTCGGCAAAAATGTTAACGAGCCCAGCGACTTAGTGTGCCAATTGAACAGGCCATTTGCGAGCTGCTGCCAAAGTGCTGCAAAGCTGCCTGTCGAGCAATTAATCAATTATTACGCTAACAGCACCTCCGTGGATGCGGCCACTTTGTAAGTGGAAGGAGAACACGATGTGTGTTTACATGCAGCCACAACATGCTTTGTTGGCACCGCACACCAACTCGGACCAACGAAATTAATTTGCTTTAAAGCTTAATTTTCTACCGTCGGATTTAGAGTGTTATAAATGGGCGACAGAACAAACAAGCTCCACTAGTGCAGTGAACAGCTTCCATTAAGGCAAACTAACTCCAGAGCTCATTCATTAGCATAGAATGTGTGCTTTCCTAAATGAGCACCTTAGATGCATCTGCGCTTCTGGCGCAGCTCGATTCTATATGGTGCTAATAGATTATCATATTGAACTTAATTAACTTGTTCTTTAAGAATGATAAATCTGCGACAGCACACTTTAGGTTGATGGCGATAAAAAGCTTTTGATTTATTTCATCCTCATACATCACCATGGTTTGGTATGCAGACGAGTGGTACACCGAATGGTCCTGGCGAATGGTATTTTTTGATTGCCTACAATGAGTGCCCAAAAGCAGCCCATTTAAATCATTGGCTAGAAAGCAGGCAGTCAGCCACTTCAATGGCAAGCAAACATGTGTTGGAGCAATCGAAAGTGGTTGGACGCTTTAAAGCGATTCTCCAGCGACAAATAGCTTGGCCGATGCTGACCTGCCTTGACTCGCCACGAATAAACCAGACCACAGTGAGTGAGTGAGTGAGTTGGTGGCTGCGAGTTAGGCTGGCAGCCAATATTGCCGCTAATTGACTATGTTCCACTTGTGCCACGGCGGACTTTGACCACACGAGAACGGTTGCGCGGCGTGCGCCACTGGACGAAGCAGGCACGACAAGTGAGTGCGTCTATTATCGTTAGCGGTCAAGCGCATATGTGCAATGTTCAATGTTCTCCTTCTCCCTCTCTTTCTTCCCCTGCTGCTGCCTTTGTCGCATGTAGCAGATGTCCTGCATGGACCGGTCTTGCTTGCACTCTAATTAATCAACTTGATGGTGCCTCATAAGTGTCAGGCACTGCCTATTGCCCATAATCATCAAACGGACAGCTGATTTATGTGCTTTTCGCGTACGTCAACTGAAAAACGAAAACTTGTCATTGGCGGCAGTTTGTTGTGACCGATTATTTCATAAATTTCAATTTTAAAACAAATTGCTGTACAGGAGTTGTACACTTGGCAGGCACTTTAATGTTTCATTTGTCCTTTCAGTAGCACTTGGCACACCATGAACTGATCTCACTGGGAGAGATCTTGGCGTAAAAATGTGATAGGGAACAAGGACAAATTGGCCAGAAGACTCAATAGTAAAGCAATGTAATCTCAATGTAAGCAAAAGAGCTTGCAAACAGCTCCTGGAATTCAACACAAATTTATGACTGTGCTGAGATATGAGTGAGCACCAGCTACAGCTTGAAAAAATAAGTGAGAGAAAGAGGGGCATTTCTGGACTAAATAAACATAAATTAAGAAAATCACACTTTGATTTACAGCCACTTAAGCAGTGATCAAATGCAAACACAGGGGGAGATATGCGTGCCTGACAATGAAGCTGTCGGCTTGCTAAGTTTGCCTGAGTCGCATTACATCAGTGCGATTCAATTAAGCAGCACGCAAAGTTGGCTGCTGCCATTAATCTTGTTGGCAAGTCAACACAAGTCTACAGGCGCAGATTGTTCGCGCCAGGCAGTTTTCAGGGCTGAAAAGTCGCTTAAAAGCCACAAAGTCAAGTGTCATCCGAGAATCGGAGCAGCAAGGCCAGCACACGTGTTCACAATTCTGCATTGCCTAGGTACAGTGCTGACCTGTGCTCTGGCTTTCTCAATGCGCCAACACTGGCGGACAGCTCAAAAGGTGCGACCACCTTGCCCGTCACGGACAAATTCGCAGTTGTGCTAGCTACCGTCAGCAGAGACCGAACGCTTTCTCATCACCACACCTGCACCGAGCAGGCTAAGCTTCTGTTTGCGATAAGAAGCACTGGCAACGATCTTGTCTATCTAGCTGTTGGATTGTTGTTTAGATTGACATTATCGCTCTATTGACAATAGGCTCATTTTCAGTCCTTCATCGTTTGCGCATTTGGTTACTTTTCTATTCTGCAATGGCTACTCAAAAGACCCAGTGTAAAATGTTCGCTGTTTTTTTTGTATAGATAGCATTAGCCCTACTACTAGAACATGATGATGAGTGAGAAGCGGCAATAAGCAAGTTCTCTGACACTGGTAGAGCAAACTGCGGATAGTGCTCTCCTCCCTGAAGACCAATTGTCGACAAATTGAGGCAGCACAATTGCTACTTCATTGTATCTTCACAAATGCATCTCAATGCAGCCATTTACCGAGAAGAAGCACATCTGCCGCATTCACAATGATGCCAATTGCCAAGTGAAGATATCACATAGGTGTTAGGCGTCATAAAAAACTGTTTCAATGTACCATTTCAATCAAACCTAATGGGTGCCACTCAAGACACCAATAGTTTTTTAGACAAATAAAATCATCAAACATTGTAAATACTCCTTTAATTTTTCAAATAAAAAATACTAATTTAAACAATTTTACAAGAGACATTCTTTTCAATGGGGCGAGTATTCTCCATTAGCCGATACACATTCTCAGAAATTCAAACGACTGCTTATAGTGTCGCCATCAGACGAGTCAGTTATGCATTATTTAAACATGAAAACACTTGTTTAAGATTTTGCAAAACAAAAATTTTATAATTTTAACGTGACAACTTCAACTACATTGTATAAAAATATTTGTGCCTCAAACCAATTTAATTTTTCAATTTATCACACATCATATGAGTTGGTTAAAAGCAAGCTCAATGACATATACCATAGTAGTCAGTTTTATACTAGACAAAGCCTTTTAACCGGTTTTTTGTAATTTGCTTTAAATGTAATTGATTAGCTTAGAGTTGTACAAAAAAACCGTTATTCGTTGTAATCAATACATTTTCTTTATTGAAAATATTTAAAACAAAAGTGATTACGTATTTTGTGGTTGGTTTTTAAGACAACCCGTAGGGTTTGTCATCGGCTGATAAAAGCGCAAAAAGGCGGAGCATTTATGTGACTGGGAAGCACGTCCAAAGGTTAGTGAATGCTCCACCTTTCTGCATTTCAGCACTCAATGTGCGACGAACCATAGGCGCCACCTGGATAATGTGTCACAAAGCCGGCATTTACGGGTAAACAGCACAGGCTCGTAAAAGAGAGGAAAATCTCCGTCCTTTGAAGTACAGATTTTTTGTGCAAATTTGTGCAACTAGGGACGGCGATTTTCCTTTCATTTACGTTCTTTGCGGGTAAACAAGAGACTATGCGTGCAGAAGTACAACTGCGTAAAGACCAAAACATTGGACGAGCACTTCCTAATCCTTTCGCCGATAAATGTTCTTCAAACTTACCTTCTTTTTGGGACACCTGACCTAAACAACAACAGGTATTCTTCTTTTGATATGCAAACCTCTTCTCGCGCTGCTGTGGTCAGTATGCAAAGCTATTGCCATTTGATGTTCACATACTAACCGATAAACTGATGATGCATTGTTTCTCGTAGACCAACATACAAAGCACCAGTGACGCCCACCAGTGATGACAGTGCATATGTCTACCGGGGATCAGCAGAATGTTGATCCAGAGAAGAATCCGGCAGTGTCTCCCAGTGATGAAATGATGGACACTGCTCAAACTGATAACTCTGTGCCTGAGCCGAGCGAGCCACAACACGAGCAAAGTGTTACCCAGCCTTGCAATGAAAATGTCGACAAGCAAGGCAGCTCTAGTCAATTGCCGAATGTTCTTCGTATGCGGGTTCTTTTACGTACGTTGGAAGTTTCGTCTTTCAACAGCAAAATGAGCTCTCTTAACGAGCTAAACCAAATGATAACAAGCGGCTCTTCTGGAACTTCCCCATCCTCCTCGTCCCTCAGCAGTTTTAGCGATTCTCAGCTTTCTCCGGAGATGACAGCCCAGTGGCTGGTGGAAAACAACTTTCTCGATATTGCCCTTAAAGACTGCCTACATCAGCCACAATATGTTGAAAAGCTCGAGAATATTATTCGCTTTTTAATCAAAAGTAATGCATTGTCCCTCAACTATCTCGACATGATCTGGAACTCTCAAATTGAAAAGCACGAAATCATTGTGAAAAATGTGCATGATTTAATTGCCAAAATGGCGTGGAGCTTTTCAAGTGATCAACTCAACCATCTGTTCGTGTGCTTCGAATCGAGTTGGGCCAATGCCTCTAAAAAGGAAAGAGAAAAACTACTCGAATTGATGCGTCGATTGGCCGAAGATGACAAAGACGGGTCTATGGCTCACAAAGTGTTGACTCTTCTCTGGGATATTGCTTATAGCGACGAAGCAGACCTGGAGATAATCGACCAAGCCCTTACCGCCCACCACAAAATTCTCGACTATGGCAGAACGTATGATAAAGACACTCAAAAGATTATGTGGCTCAAAAAGTGCATTGGCGTGCTGGCGAAACGTGACTCTCCAAATACTGTAATTCCTGCTATGAAACATATTCGCGAAATTTGCCGCTCTTTCCCCTGCTCTACACTGAACATCCATAAGGGCAACAAAATTTTTTCTAAGCAAAGAGCTAAAGTAACTTACCGCCACGAAGTGATTGCTGTCTTGCAAGAAGAATTTTCATTCGTCGCTCTTATCACCAGCAATTTGTCTGCCTACATGGAATTCATGCGCAATAATTTTTCAAAAAGTAACCACCACTTTGATCCACGCGTTATATACAGTGACCGGCGATTTTCTCATTTTTTTGAAGTATTTGATCGATTGAATTTTCTCAAATTTATTCTTCAAGAAGGACAGCTTTGGTTGTGTATATATCAGGCAAATGAAGTTTGGAATTGCCTTGCTCGCAATGCTTTATGCAAAGAAGACACGCAAGTGTGCTTTCGCTGGTTCACCTCTTTGGTTGAACAGAATCACGAATCTGATCTGGATCCCGAAACGTTTGGACAGTTTTTTGAAATGAACATTTTAAAACTTGACCCTGCATTGGTTGACGTAAGCGGAATGGAGTGCTTTCAAAAGTTTTTCTTGGCGGTCAATTGTCAGAAGTCAAAACTAGTGTTAACCAACAAGTATTTTATGAATGACAATGATTTGATTGGAATGGATTACTTGTGGAAGTTAATTTTCAGTTGTGATGAAGAAGTAGCTCAAAAAGCGATCAACTTGCTAATCGAAGTGAGCACAAACTTGGGGCCAAAATTAATTGAAGCACAAGTACCTTTTCACATTGACATGATTCACGTCTGTTTCGATCGTCTAAAATTAAGTAATGATACCATTGGTGCCATTGAGAATGATCCTACGCAAAAACCTTTAATCACTACGGAGCTTCGAAAGATGTCTCGTGTTCTTTGCGTTTTACAAGAATACATCAACAAGTGTGATAACGATTTTAGTCAAGAGCGAACCATTTTGCCTATGTCACAGTCTTATCGCGGCAAACAAATTCATGCATTCATCAAAGTATTGAACTTTGGTCGCAATTCAGAAGAGTTGGAGCTTTGGACACACACCAACGAATCGCTGGTCTCTATTCGCAAAAAGATCCTGACCAAGTAAGCCTTTAAATTACTGGTTTTTTACCTTTTATATGCTTTTTATTTTTTGTGTAAATAGACTTAAAATGGCGCATAATGTGGCAGTGGACTTTTCAAACATGGGTGATAAAATTGACCTCTCGCCATCTAAATTGGTTTCCCATCTTCAGTATTGTGATAAACTGGTATGTGTTTATTTGTTTAACAAAATGTTTTTAACATTTATTTTATTTTTACTTGTAGAGTTTGACTGCTCGTTTAATTCATGCCAACACCAACATATGCAACGCAGAATATGATTATAATGAACAGAAAAGCAATATTCAAAAACTGGAAAACTGTCTTCCCGGAGTGGTAAACTTATCTTTTAGTTTAAATTTGACTCCAGTATATTTATATATTTGCTTGTTCGTTTTCAGATCATTTCTAAAGACCCAAAGTTGTACTCATTCCTGTTTCAGCTAGCCGACATTGGCATGTCAAAGAACTATTTCCCGTTGCAGGAAAAGTGCTTGTCACTTCTCAAAATCATTCCTCCAGACGAAAGTTTAGTTAATTTCGTTAAGGACCTATGTCAAAGAGCGAAAACCGATTCTGCTGCATTTCAAGATGCACAGGAGAAACTCTTTTCGTCGCCCACCAAAACTATCTACATTTTAGGGATTATCTATTCTTTACTCCTTCCAACAACGAACCCGCTGTCTCAAGAATCACAAGATTTTCAGCTATCTTTCATTACTAGCAAATGTGCACTTCAAGTTTTGAACTATTTGGTTGTGGATGAATCGTTTTTGGCCAAAACTGACAACTTTTACAAAATGTAATGTTTAATAATGCTTTTATTGTGGTAATTAACCTAACGTACATTTTCTTTTAGATGCTCCATTTCTATTATTATGAAGATAAGCAAGTTTGTTCTTGCTACATTGGCTTTTTTGAAAATGTTTTCAATGTCTTCGAGCGTTAACTTGAACGAGATTCTCAAAATGGTACCTAAAGATTACATTTTGCAAAAGATTTCTATGTCGACAGCCCAAAACATTCATAATACGGGTGAAACAAAGATTGACTCTCTTGAAACTTTCAACTACGGTACATTGATCTCATCTATAATCAAAATTGCCTATGCATCTGCTACTGGCAGTTTCAAATATTTGGGCTCAGAAAGCGAATCACTGCATCAGTATTTTTTATCTGAAGACAATAATAGCGAAACATCATTGAGATCTCTGCTGATCTTTGATTCTTTTGATGTATGCAGAGAATCTATTGAAATTCTCATTATCTTGTTCATGCTTTCACCAAACCATCTGAAACAAGTCATCAACGAGGAACAGTCTCAGCATTTTTTTATTGACTTGCTGCTCAATTGCCACGAGAACTCGATTCGTTTGACAATGCTGGAGCAGTTCACATTGATCATCACCAAATGCATAAAGAACGAAGAGTTTGTCAACAACTGCATTAAACTTCTTTTCAAGCACTTAAAAACTACAGTGCCCAAGTTTTTTCACCAGTCCAGGCCGTTTTTCCAGTTTTTTTGCAATCTACTCAACTACGCATTTCATGACAATATTCAAATAGCGACACTGTTTGAGTTGATAAGCTACGAAGTTAACCTTTTGAAAAATGCAAGGGTAAGTCGGGGAAACTTGTTACATTGTATTGATTTAAACTGCTAACTATTGTTTGTTACTTTTAGAAGTCAATTCGATTCAATGATGAAATGGAGGAAATCCAACTCGAAGGCCATTTTAAGATAGCAAAAGAGCTCGTAATGCTACTTTCTCATGATGACAAATATACGATTGGCGGCAACATTAATGATCAAGTGGGATTCATCGACTTTCTTACCGATGAATGCTTATTTCCCTCTTCAAAGTCTCATCTCCTGAACAATGGTGACTCTGATACAGATGAAATCGATCCTATTTGCGCTACATCAAATTCACTTGTTGCTGCTTACGAGCTTCTGATTTCTCTGTGTACAGCTTGTCCAGAAAACTTAAGCCAAGTGAACTCTGCTCTGGAAACCTACTTTTGCAACATGTCGATTTCTGATTTTGAATTTTATCCATTTATGGGCATGAGACCGCCCCAGAGCTTTGTTGGCTTGAAAAATGCTGGCGCAACTTGCTACATGAATTCGGTTCTTCAACAGGTTTGTTCTCTAGATCGACTACGCTTTTTGTTTCGTTAACTCAATATTTTTTTAGTTATTTATGATTCCTGAAATTAGAAATGGCATTTTGTCAGTTAACACTGGATCATATTACTCTTTCGATGACAACTTCAATGAGGATCCGACAATTTTTAACAATATAACTGAAGACCCGGAAGATGAAAGCAAGTGCTATAATATCGGACTTTTAAAGCAAATGCAAATTATTTTCGGCCATTTATTGTTGAGCAAAAGCCAGTACTACGTTCCGAAAGGCTTCTGGCGACATTTCAAGTAAGTTTTGTTGTTGTGAAATATGACATATGACTTATTTATTTTTTAATTTGATTTAACAATTAGATTATTTGGCGGTCCTATAAATCTTCGAGAACAGCATGACGCATTGGAGTTTTTCAACAGTCTTGTGGACAGTTTAGACGAAGCTTTAAAATCTCTGAAGCAAACGCCAATCATGTCACATTATTTTGGAGGAACGTTTGCTGATCAGAAAATTTGCAAAGGATGCCCACACAGGTTTGATATAGAAAAGTTAACTAAAAAGTAACGATATGCTAAGCATTTTTTATCTTTTACTCAGATATTCACGAGAAGAATCTTTCACTACGCTAAACGTTGACGTTCGTAATCACAATTCGCTAACTGATTCTTTGGAACAGTATGTCAAAGGCGACTTGCTCGAGGGCGACAATGCATACCACTGCGAAAGGTGTGACCGAAAAGTCGACACCGTTAAAAGGCTTTGCATTAAGAAGCTGCCGAAAATTTTGGCAATTCAACTAAAACGTTTTGACTATGATTACGAACGTGAAACTGCCATCAAGTTTAATGACTACTTTGAGTTTCCACGCATTTTGGACATGCAGCCTTACACTGTGAATGGACTTGCTCAAATTGAAGGCGAAGTTATCGAGGATGATCTCTCTACAAGTCAGAAAGAGTATACCCGCTATGAGCTGAATGGCATTGTCGTGCACAGTGGTCAAGCAAGTGGCGGCCACTACTACTCCTTTATTCTCGACAGGAATGGCCACAGTCCAAAGTGGCACAAATTCGATGACGGCGACGTCACTGAGTGGAAACTTGACGACGAGGAAATTCGGAATCAGTGCTTTGGAGGCGACTATGTTGGTGAAGTGTTTGACCAGATGCTCAAGAGAATGTCTCATCGCACACAGAAACGCTGGTGGAATGCCTTCATTCTCATCTACAGGCAAATCAACACTGAAGAGCAAGCCGATGAACAACTGACAAGTTGTGTCACCATGCCTTTAGCCATCAAGAAGAATGTGCAGCAGGAGAACATTCGCTTTCTTCATCAACGAAATCTTTTCAGTGAAGAGTTTTACTATTTTATGCGAAGAATAATTCAGTGCAACTCAAAATTCTTGAATGCAAATGTGTTGAATCATGAGAAACTTGAGAAAATTATTTATACAACTTTAAGCCTTGCTTCTAAGTTTCTTTTTTCATTTTGCTTTCGCACAAAGAAATCATTGCGGTATTTTTATTTACTTTTTATGTTTCTAACAATACTTACGCTAATATTTTTTTATTTTAGAGGGAATGCCATTGAGTGGTATGAAGAATTTATACCCTACCTAAAGACTAGCTGCTCTGTTCGACTGTGGTTTATGGAAAATCGTCTACTCAACAATCCTAACTTATTTTCGGATTTTTTGCTTGAATGTCCTGCAGCCGATGTTCGCCACACCTTTGCGAAAATTATCGTTCTACTTTCTCATTACGCCCTTATCGATAATGTTGAATTAGTCGATGGTAAGCTTAGCAGTGGTGTGGTTTACTCATCAGAATTAATTGATTTTGTTTCACAATATTCAGATCAAAACCCTTCGAAGAGTCCGATATTTTTTGCTAATCAAATAATGACCATCCTGATATCTCTACTGAAGAAGGAAATATGTGATTACAGCAATCAGCTCACTCAATTCTTCCATCTGTTTCACATGTACGCCGGCCTTGGTGTTGATGAACGACATCATCTTCTTCAATTCGATCTACCATACTACTTCATACTGATTGCCACCGATGAAGGACCTGGATTCCCCATAAAGTACCAGTACGTTGATTTAAACAGACTCTTTCAGGTGGTCAGCTTCCTCGTCCGCTCGTGCAGTACCGAAGGCAGAAGTAATTCTGCATACAATGATGGTAGAGGACCCATGCCGAACCCCTACAAATTTGAAAATCACAATTACATAATGCCTATTCAAGACAAGGTTTACGATGTTTTGTTTGTGAAGAAAAAGTATCTTAAAAAGATCATCAAAGAAGCTGCTTCATTGGAGGAAACTTGCAATCTACTTAAGTTCTGCTGTTGGGAAAATCCATTGTTCTCAAAGAATGCCCTTTGTGAAGTTCTCTATCATATATCCAACTCCTACTCTTATGAATTGCGACCTTACTTTGAATTGCTTAATCACATTCTAATGCTAAATGATTCGTGGCAAGAAAACCGCATTGCGGCTTCTTTTGAAGGAGGTAAGATTACTATCATTTTTATTTTGCTTATGTTGAAAAATGTTTTCTAACAATTGTTTCCCCAAATAGATGAACAAAATTTTGATGGTTTGTTTGAAATTCTGACCAATCATACTGTGCACATGGAGAAACGAGCTTACCAATGCATCAAGTATCTGGTTTATCTGTTCGAAAACTGCGAAGTTGCTTTGATGGTTTTGAAGCGAAACCAAGGAGTTAAACAAAAATGGCTCCATGCGCTGGCTTGGTTAAATGAAAGTCTCAACTATGCGACAGTTTCGTATCAACCGTACAACAGCATCAACTGGACTGCAGCACATCAAGGTGAATCAGGCAGCTATGCTTTGGAGCGTTCAAACAGTGCAACTCTGGTCTTGGCCAAGGCCGAAGAAATACTCTCCGAGGAAGATTTTGTCGTTGATTCGCAAAGTGTTGGTATGGCGGCAGGTGACGATAACGATAACGATGATGATGACGATAAAGACGATGGCGGCGACTGTGTGGAGTGCGTTGACCAGCAGCTTGCCAGACGAGCCTGCCCAAGCCCTTCCAATGAAACTGAGCCGGAAGGTCCATTATCAAATCATTTCAGTCAGCTGTCTATTGAGCACGATGATGGTGTAGTTGTTAACACTTCTTGCCAGCCAAATGTGTTCCCGAACGTCCATGCCAACGTAAACGACTCTCCAAATTAATTTTTTTATTGCAATTGTTTTCTAACATTCTGGTGATGACCTTACCTTTGTCATATTTATCTTTTTGTTTGATATTTTGCTATTTTTGGATGCACATTTTTTAGATGTGTCTATCTACCTTGATTAAATGTGAAGATATAATATTTTATAAAGCAAAATATATAAAACCATTTATTGTTATTTTTTACATGTATCATAAAGTGGCAATTTTGTCAATTTTAAAGTTGGATTTTTTAATTTAATAAACTTGTGATACATCCAAAGGCGATTTTGAAAGCATTACATCAGTAGATTGTGGCCATTAAGCTAACAAGACTACTTGCATCGTACCAACTGTCGTTTCGAAGCAAACACATGTTTTGACTGTGTTGTTGTTTTGATTTCAAAACATGATTTTCCGTGTTTTTCCAAGTCACTGTTAATTCATTTACAATTTACCTTGTTACTCATATAAAAGATACATTTTCTTTGGTTCAACTATTGTTCTTAAAGAATGCTATCATTAAAAAACTTGAGCACCTTAACCGGCAAACACGTTAGTTTTCTCAAGTATTTGAATCGCGCGACTTTTTGCATAACATCGCGTTACTTGAGTTTAAATAAACCGCCTAATTTCATAGCTACGCCCATATTCTATGTTAATTCAGGTACAGAATAATTGTAAGTTTACCTCATTTGCCAACAAACATAACCATTTCTCTTTAGTGCCTCACATTGGTCATCTGTACACAACAGTCTATGCAGATGCTATTTTTCGGTTTAGTAAGCTGGTCAACCAACCAAACACAAACGGGCATATTTTTTGTACGGGAACAGATGAGCATGGTTTGAAAGTAAGCATTATTTGAAATTGTGTTGAAATATTTTTAAAACAAAAGATTTAGGTGCAAAGGTCTGCCGAAGCAGTTCAACAAGACACTCTACAGTTCTGCAATCAAGTATCGAGCAAATTCCGTCAGCTGTTTGAATCCTGCGATGTCTCCTTCACGCACTTTAACCGCACCACAGACCCTGAACATAAGAAAGCGGTGCAAGCACTTTGGAAAATGCTACAGGAAAATGGATTTATCTACAAGTCTTCTTATCAAGGCTACTACTCTGTGGCCGATGAATCATTTGTTCCTGAAAATTCTATTATTACAAAAGAAGACGGGTCGAAGGTGACAGCTGAATCTGGTCAGCCTGTTGAATGGCACGAAGAGGAAAATTACATGTTTAGACTGTCGTCACTTCAGAAGGATCTCGCTCACTGGATAGACAACAGTTTAATTTTAAGACCTGAAAACTTCTACGCTGCTCTCAAAGCTGACATTAGAGGAGATCTTAGAGACTTGTCAATTTCTCGATCCAAGTCCCGCTTGAAATGGGGCATTGAAGTTCCCGGTGATAGTTCTCAGGTGATTTACGTCTGGTTTGATGCGCTTATAAATTATCTCACGCCCAGTGGATTTCCGGATTCACTTGGACAATGGCCTCCTTGTCATCTAATCGGAAAGGACATTCTCAAATTTCATGCTATTTATTGGCCAGCTTTTTTAATGGCCGCAAAAATAGAGCCACCAAACCTAATTTACTGTCATTCACACTGGCTGTACGAAGAGCAAAAAATGTCAAAAAGTAAAGGAAACGTCGTCGACCCTAATGAATGCATCGCCAAATTCACTTCAGATGGTATTCGATTCTTTTTACTGAAGGAAGGCACACCCCATTCGGATTCAAGTAAGTGCATCATTTTGTTTCAAGCAATATCTTTTCAATATTTTACTTAAACTTATTTTTTTAGACTTTAGCATGGATAAAGTTAGGATTTGCCTCAACGCTGATCTAGCTAATACTTATGGCAATCTTCTTAATCGGTGTACTTCGTCAAAACTAAACAGAAGGCAACACTTTCCTTTCTTCGACTTGGAGTACGTTCAGAAAGTGCTTCCTGAATCTCAAGAAATAATTAAAGTGGCCAGCACCCTAGCTTCAAACTGCTATAGTGCATACTTGAATGGCAATTTTTACATGGGTATCAGCCAAGTTATGGACTTTTTGCGACTTGTTAATGGACTACTTAACGAAACGGAACCATGGAGTTTAGTTAACTCTGCTGATAAGCAAGATCGCTTGGATACAATTTTGTACGTTTCTCTTGAAGCACTTCGCACATCATCTGTTTTATTAGAGCCCGTCATCCCTCGAACCAGTAACTTGGCTCTTAACAAGCTCAATATTGACCCGGAGTTGCGAACATGGAGTTCGGCAGAAAATGCTTTTATCGATCACCCAGGCCGGAGTGTCCTACTGGATAAAGGCAAATATGTGCTCTTTTCAAAACTATACTGATTTGGGGAAGTCTTTTTGTTTTTTTATATTAAGCAGCAGGCTATTTACTTGATTCATTGTGGATTTGATAAAAACAATTCTATAAAAGAGAAGATATTTCGGGCGCACAGTGGCGCGAATCAGTGTGAATTAGTGAGATGTGCAGGCGCGCGTGTCTGCAATGATGCGGTATGCTGTTCCTGCCAGGCTCCGAGACTACTGGCTCTCTGCCCACCACTACTTCACCAGTCATTTGTTGAGCAAGTTCAAGTTTGCCTCACATGTTCCCTTCTTCATATGACAGCGAAGACAACGTGCGCGTACATGTGTGTGTGCGAGTGAAGAGACTGTGAACTGTTGAGAGGATCGTGCCAGCACAGGCAGGCATAGGCAATGATTGCCGCTGATAGCCACAATTTGTACAAGCGTTTGGTAGTGCTTTTCGGACAGTACAATCCACCACTATCTCTTAGTATGTAGTCTTGGACTTGCACGAAGGACACCCAGTCATCACAGGCAACTGTACTTGGCACAGCTACTTCGATCTTCTTCAGAATTGGCCATTAAATGAAGTCCCTTCAAATTACTCGTCTGCTCTTCTGCAGAAAGAACTTCTTAGTAAGTAAATATTTTACGAGCAGTATATGCTTACCGAATAATTTATTTAATTATCCGTCCAGTTATCTAGGAGCAATTTTTTAACATTTCCAGCAAAACGAGCCTTTTCTAGGTCAGTATATTTTGCCGATAATGATCGAAATAAAAAGGTGAGCATTTTAAAACGAACTTACTCAGTGCTAACTAGTTTGGTATTTTTTCACTAGGTTCGCAACGGAAATTTTAAGTCAGTTCCTAGAGCCGGATTCACCACTTCAGCATGCAGGCTAACCAACCGAAATCAATTTTACTTTTTGGATAAAGTGGACCCAAATGAATCGGTGAGTCGTTAAGGTTTAACATTGAAATTACTGACCAGTATTTCCTAAACAGAAATTCGGCAAAGTTCTCATTGCAAATCGAGGCGAAATCGCCTGCCGTATCATCCGAACATGTCGAGCTATGGGCATTAAAACTGTCGCCATATACAGCGAAATCGATTCTCGTGCTCGTCATGTACAGGAAGCAGACGAGTCGTACTGCGTTGGACCGGCGCCTTCGCGTGAATCGTATCTCAACGTTGAGGCCATTCTCGAGGCTATCCGCCAAAGTGGTGCTGAAGCAGTTCATCCAGGATATGGATTCTTCTCGGAAAACACTGCTTTCGCCAAACAGCTGCAGGACCTGGGCGTTGTCTTTATCGGTCCGAACTCCGAGTCAATTCGAGCCATGGGCGATAAGATCGAGAGCAAGCTGATTGCAAAGAAGGCTGGCGTGAACACCATTCCAGGTTTTGATGGGACGGTTCGAGATGTTGAGCACTGTGTGGAGTTGGCTCGTCAGATCGGCTACCCCGTAATGATCAAAGCCTCTGCAGGCGGTGGCGGCAAAGGCATGCGAATTGCCAACAATGATAGCGAAGTCAACGACGGGTACCGGTTCTCCAAAGACGAGGCAGCATCCAGTTTCAACGATGACCGACTTCTGATCGAGAAGTTCATCGAGGACCCGAGGCACATTGAAATACAGGTGCTCTGTGACAAGCACGGCAATGCCATCTTCCTCAATGAACGAGAGTGCTCCATTCAGCGGCGTAATCAGAAGGTCATTGAAGAGGCGCCTAGCACCTTCGTTGACCCTGATCTTCGAAAAGCAATGGGCAAACAGGCGGTGGAGTTGGCGCGCAATGTTGGCTATGACTCGGCAGGAACAGTGGAGTTTCTCGTTGACAAGCACAAAAACTTTTACTTTCTTGAGATGAACACGAGGTAAAAGACAAGCATGGGATTTTTATACAAACCTAATAATGCCGTATTTAATTTCAGGCTTCAAGTAGAGCACCCCATCACCGAGTACATCACCGGCATCGATTTGGTGCACCAGATGCTACGCGTTGCCAAGGGTCACCAGTTGAAACACACTCAAAATGACATTCAGATTCGAGGATGGGCCGTGGAGTCGAGAGTGTATGCAGAAAATCCATACAAAAACTTTGGCTTGCCTTCAGTTGGCCGGCTGACCCGTTACCAGGAACCACTGAACATTCCCAATGTCCGCTGCGATTCAGGCGTGCAGGAAGGATCTGATATTTCAATCTACTATGATCCGATGATTTGCAAGCTAATTAGTTACGGCGATAGCCGAGACCAGGCACTGAACACAATGGGACAAGCACTGGACAACTATGTCATTCGAGGACTCACGCACAACATTCCTTTGCTTCGAGACATTCTTACCGAGCCAAACTTTGTTTCTGGAAAACTAAGCACCAACTACTTGCCCATGGTGTACACCGATGGCTTTAAGGGACGTCATCTAACCAAAGAAAGTGAACAGGCACTGGTTGCCATTGCATCGGCAATGTTCCTGCGGTACCATGCTCGTTCAAAAAGTTTTACCAACACTCAGAGTGTAGAATTGGGCAGTTCCAGCAAGTTTTCTAGTACCGATCTGTTTGTGGATCTCAGTGAAAACCAAAGCACTAGTAGCGACCAGTTGATTCGCGCTCAAGTGACGCTGGACAATGAGACATTCAAGATTAAGGTCGATGACTTTGAGGTTCAACTGCCAAACAACATTTCACTTGCTGCCATGACTTTAGATTTTAGCATTAACGGAAAAACAAAAACAGTTCAGTTGATTTCTCTTGATGGAGATGGACGATTGCAAATTCAGTTTGAAGGCACTATTGTAAGCACTTTATTGCTGCTGTCACTGACCGGCAACTAATTTTGTTGTATTGCAGTTCAACGTTCGCGTTATGGAGGAGAAAATTGCCGAATATCTCAAACAGATTCCTGAAAAGCCCAAGATTGATGCCAGTAAAATCATCAAGTCACCTATGCCTGGTCTGGTCAAGTCAATTTCATGTCAAGTTGGCGATCAGGTATTACACTTTTCGTTTAATTTGAAAAACTATTTTTATTTTAATTAATTTAACAGGTAAATGAAGGCCAAGAACTGTGCGTGATTGAGGCTATGAAAATGCAGAATAGTCTGATCTCCTCTTCGTCAGGCAAAGTTGCTCAAGTGAGTGTTAAAATTGGAGAAACTGTCGATGGCGACCAAGTGCTAGTGCAGTTGGAGTAAGTAAGACACTGCTCCCAAGACGCTGCTGTTGTTTTTGTTATTGTACAGAATGCATTCTCAACTTGGAGCGAGTTATGTATTTTTATACTGCACTCTATCAAGAATAAAGTTGGCATGCAGTTTGAATGGTGGAAGTGAGTAGAGTGAGGGGTGGAGGTGACTGTGTTGTTAGCACAAGTGATTAGACTGCTAAAGCGCGCCAACAAGCCCTTTAAATATTTGCCATTCTACTTTGCAGCGAAAGGTTATCTGGTTTGCCGATTCAGAAGCCGATACTAGCCTAGTGCGCATCGCCAACTGTGAAGCTTTTTGCGCACTCTATATATAATGGAAACTGAGGCGACAGAACAGCTCGTCTGGTGTCTTGTGATCTAAGTTGTCAGCAGGAGAACCCAGCTAAGTTGAGGCTTTTTGCCAAATACTGTTCTCATAACCTAGTAGCATTGAGCCCCTGAGGGGGTTATCGGTCAGAGGGAATGCGATCACACTGATGGAGTGTGCATGCACATAATCAAGTGCAGGCCAAACTGGTACAGTGGACGCCGCAATTGACACCGTCTCCCGAGCGAGGTCAGCTGCGATTGAGAGCTCGATATAGGATGGTGTGGCGTTTTAGCAGCGAGAAACCAGCGGCAAGAAGCAGCGCACTGTGTCGCTGTACGTCAGAGGGAAGCCAATTTGGCAAGGGAGCTCAAATCCCGTCAGCAGCAGCCATTAACCGAATGCACGTGAGCAGTCAATGATCAGCAAGTGCTTGTTTTCTTCCCGAGTCGCTGGGTGCTGGTGCTGGCGGTGTGGAGCGTCGACTGACAATTGTCGCAGTGTGAATTGCATGCCTTGCTGTGTCATCTCGCACCACCAACAAAGTGCCAATTCGGACGGATTCACACTGGCGTGCATTGTGCGAGGGGAAGTGCTTCGCACAATTGCCTCCACTCGTTCACTCGACGTTCCTCCTAACGGCATGTGTGTCAACGGCGTCATTACGTAGTAGTGTGGTGGCATTACTTCATCACCTCTTCTGTCTGTCTCCCTCTGTCAACCGATAGCTTCATTAGGCGTCATGACCAGAGTTCTTCAGCACATGCTTCGTGAACTTGAAAAATGAACGTTGCAGTTTATTTGCACTTTTTGCAATTTACTTGTCACTTCTCACCTCCTTATTGTCTTAGAAGCTTAAAGATTTAAATTTTGTACATTTAGTCTTCTTCACTACTACTACTACTACTACTACTACTACTACTGTAATAGTATTCAATCTTAAACGATGTGTGGCGTATCCTCCATCATTGGTTCGCTTAAAATTTAATTTTCAAGGTTTCATCGTACTTCGTATCAACTAAAAGTCATTTGAACATGTAAATTAACACAGGTACGTTACACATATCAAAATGCAGTAAATATGTTTCTTAGGCACAGTTTTTCGTAGTATCTATTACCTCCAATCAATTACTACTAGTGTTTGTCAACTGTAATAGAAGGGATAAAAGTCATATTTTGCTACTCTTATCAACCATTTAGTGACACTAATTGTTAAAATATTCAGCAACTTTTGACTTGACAACAGTCTCTTGTAACCTGTCGTAACTGGTCTGCCTGAGGGGGCTCAGTATTTGGCGTTTATGAGTTGATTAATTGCATTGTAGATATATGGTTAAAGTGACATTTACTTTTATAAACAATTTTTCATTTATTCGTTACTAGAGTATTTTTAGCATCAAGTATTACAAATTTTGAAGCAACCTGAAACAGGATGGCCATTTCGGCGAATAAGAAGCAGTATCCGGCCTGCCCAGATGGAGGCTGGGGCTGGATGGTGGTTTTGGGTTCCTTCATGATACATGTGATAGCCGATGGAATAATCTACAGTTTTGGATTGTTCTACTACGAGATTGCCAAGCACTTTGCAGGGGGCAAAGCTGCCAGCTCAATGGTCGTCTCGCTGATGAATGGAATGACTTATTTTATTGGTAACTGCTCTCAACGATCGTTCACCGCGCAACCCGCGCACTCACCCGCGCCCTTGTCACAATTTAGGTCCAATAGCTAGCGCTTTAACAATCAAATTTGGATGTCGATTGGGTAAGCAAGCACTGATTTTGAATTTTTACTTGTATTTTAATGAATTACCTTTCCATTCTAACCAGTGACTATTGCCGGCGCCATTTGCACCAGTGTTGGATTTTTTCTCAGCGTATTTGCTCCAAATGTTTACACACTTTATTTCACCATTGGAATCTGTGGTGGTTTTGGTTTTGGCTTGATGTAAGAATGATTAAAATATTTAAACTTGAGTTAACTTTAAAATTTTTTCTAGGTACCTTCCAGCAATTGTGATGTAAGTTGGAGGAAGAAACAATGCAACGTATTTACATTTTTTTCAATTTTTAGCGTCACATCTTATTTTGAAAAAAGACGTGCTTTTGCTACTGGAATTGCAGTCTGTGGTTCAGGTAAATGGATGAATATTAATTCTGTGTTTTTATTTACTACAAATATTACTTATTGCAACAGGAATCGGAACGGCCATAATGTCTTCTCTTATTGAGTATCTCATCGATGAAATGGGCTGGAAAGGGGCAATGCTGGTGGTTGCAGGTGTAATGCTGCTGTGCTGTCTTTTTGGAATTCTCTTCAGGCCGTTGCCTCCCATTGTGGAAACTACGCCAGAGTACAGCTCAACGAGTGGCATTGAAGGAAAAGAGACAAATGAAAAAACCGAGTTCAATTTGACCATAGTCCCTAGCATCATTGAAGAGGAAGAGGACGCTGACGAAAGTGTAGGCGCAATGTCTCAGAGTGCACCACGTCTCTCGATGCCACACGAAAAGGAGATTCGTTTTCCAAAAAGCAACTGCAAGCCAGCAAAAAGCATGTGCTCTGTGCAGCTGTACTTGAATGACCCAACGAATGAAGCCAAACAAAGATCTCACTCTTTTTCTCCTGGATTTCTTTATCGAAGAGATGCTTTTTACAGTGGATCATTAGTCAACATCCCTAATTACAGTTCTGATGAAGAAATGTACCAAAAACGAAATCAAAAGAAGTCAAAAGCCAACTGCTGTCTGTTTCGGTGGCTCAACTGTTCAGAGGAAATGATGGATAACTTCTCCGAAATGATTGACTTGTCGCTGCTTAGTAATCACATCTTTCTTATATTCTCCATAAGCCAGTTTCTTTGTAGTGTAGGCTTTCACATACCTTTTATTTACCTAAAGGTAAACTTTACTTTAAAAAAATTATAATTTTAATCTTACTTTTTTTATTTTAGGATCGAATTGTCGAACTGAAAGTTGCATCTCCTCAAGAGACGGGATTCTTTACTGCAATAATTGGCATTTCAAGCACAATAAGTCGACTGGTGTTTGGATATTTAGCCGATCACTCTTTTGTGAATCGACTTTATCTGTACATGTTCAGCGTCACTTTATGCGGTTTTGTGATAATGTCAATGTCTTTTGCTTCTACATATGAACTCATGATTGCATTTTGTGTACTCTTCGGTGTCACATGCGGTAACAACTTTATCAATTTGAGTTTGAAGTAGTAATTTAATTTTTATTTGTTACTTTTTATTTAGGAACATACGTCAGTCTCACTTCAGTTGTTTTGGTGGACTTGTTGGGCCTGGAAAAGCTGACTAATGCGTTTGGTTTGATTCTCCTTTTCCAAGGTGTTGCTTCTTTTGTTGGACCCCCATTTATTGGTAAATATGCATTTTTTTAAACATCTATATTTAAACAACCCTTCTTTGATTACAGGCTTCATTTACGATATTTATGGTGTTTATGATGTGGGCTTTTACATAATTGGTAAGTGTACAGCAAGGTTAAATGTCTGCAGTATACTAACCAACAATTTGCTAACCCTCCACAACCTTATTACACCAGGTGCCATTGTGGCCTTCAGCGGAGTTATGCTTGTTCTGATTGATTTATCATTTTTATCGCACTACTTTCAAAAACTAATTTTTCCAAAAGCTTGATAACTTGCTTTTAACATGATGTTTCATCAAGTGCCATTTGTGCCAGTATGTGATTTGACACGATGTGATGTAAGCTTTTGCCACATTTTTCCGAGCTGATTTCTTTTCTTCTCAATTTCATTTGTACATATGTGAACAATGCCAATTTAACTAACTTTTTCCCATGTATATTCATTTTTAGCCATATACATTTATATGCACACACTCACACATGCCTTCTCTTTCAGCAGAATAACTTGTGAATGCGCTTGTTTTTCAATTATCGGTTTGATCTTTTATCAACTGCGCCAAAATATTAAGAGTATTTTTCATAACATATATTAATTGTTCAATTTTTATTATTGCACAAAATCAATTCATTAAAATGGTTGTTGATTGCAACAATTTTTAGTGGTTCATTAAGCTTTGATTCAACATATCGTAGTAGCGTATATGTTCGGAGAACTCCAAATTTTAGTATAAGTGTACTTTCTTTTTGCCGCATAAGATGGCGTTCAGTTGGCGGTATGTAATAAAATAAATTGCCGGTGTATTGTGAAGTAGTGTTTTGACGCGTGTATTGGCGCGACAAAGTGCCATTTGTTCGCCTTTCACGGCGACCATTGTTAATAGCTGCTATTTTCTTGAGCACAATGAACCAGTGAAACAGTGCCAAAGCCACACGTGATGCCCACCTCCGATTGCGATCAGCTTTATTGTATTAAATGTCATCTAACATTACAACTAGGTGAACAGAGCGGAAATATTTCATTTACTATTTACATGCATTCATTTAGGGCTTCCTTGACGGGTATTTTCTCTATTCTTTAATTTTTTATTATTTGTTCAACTTGTAAGCGGGGCATTAAGCAGTAAAAAGTGTTCTTTGAGCACACTACACTGTCCAGTGCTTTTGTTTTCCCAGCGGTAATTATGAAACATTAAAAAATGGTAGCGACTGCTTCAATCAGACGACGTCAGCTAGGAGAAAGGAAAATCAAATCAAAGAAAATATATAATTGAATTAATTCACAGACAAAGATGCACAGTGCTAGTTGAATAGCATCACAGAGGGCTGCAATTAATTGATAATTGCACAAGCTGCAACACTTTCGGTGGCCGGCACAGTGGGTCTCTGTGCAGCAGGCGCTGCGATCCATCATTTTGAGCGATCATGACAGCGACGGTGGCACTGCAGAGAGAGGCAGTGGCCGCATCTGATTTGAATCAATATAAAGTGGCAATCAATCTATGCTGGCGTAAATTGAAAATGTTTTGCCCAAATTGCAGTGATAATAATTGCCCACACCATCTCAGGTGGAAGTGTGAGTGTGTGCTCGCCGCCTGGGCCCTTCCAATTAGACTGGTGCATGGCACCAAATGCACCGAGTGTCTGTAGCGAGATATGGAGCAACTATGGGAAAATGAACAACAAGTCAGGGAGGACAGATTGGCTGGACGGTGGTGTGAAGGCCGCTGGTGGTGACGGTGCCATCCACAGAACGGTGGAACAGAGGAACATTCAGCAGACGGAGCACTTCTCTTCGTCGGCAGACACTGCGTGCACTTGGCACTTGTCTGCTCGCACTCATTTAATTGGCATCAAAGTGATTTCCAACTGCTTGATCGATCTGATCAAACTCGACGCCTTGTCTATTCGTTGCTTCTTCTCCTTCTTCTTCTGTTGCTGCTGCTGTCTACTTTGCCTGGAAACTACCGAAATTGGCTCTGACTAAAACAATACCAAAGAAGGAGGCGAAAACAAGTGAACGCCCGAGAGGTGAAGCCCAAGAGACGACGATTTGATGATCTCTGTCGATTATGTCAATTTAGCTTTCAACTAATCATCAAGTGCGCATTTGACGAGACAGCAATCGACGCTCAACACTCTACACTCGATGCACTCTTCACTGGTGCGATGATTTGCCAGCAAATGCCTGCAAGACGTCAGCAAGTCTACCAAGAGCCTGCACACTATGGCACTTTTAGCGCCGACACTCACCTCGCACTGCACTGAAATGATTGTCGATTCTACGACTCACTGCAACGACTTGATCTGTTTCTCTCACTTGAGGAAGGAAATATCTCTCTTTGCCAAACGTCCAAGGTCACTTAGTACTCCCTCGTGCAGTACATCACACATTTGCCCTTTCGGTACTCTGTCGTTCTCTCTACTAACGAGAACCTAGTTGTGATGACGGCAAATGCTGTTCACTGGTGGAATTGAGCTTCACTTGCGAGCACCACCATAAGACAAATGGTTGCACAAGTGAAAATTGATTTGTCGAGTTAATCGATGACAAAGCAAAACAAACCAAGTGTGGAGCAGCAGAATCAAAAGTCTGTGGAGCGTTAAAAATGAGTGCCTTCGAAAAGTGCCAGCACTCTGTCAGCCAGCAGGATGACGGCAGAGTGGTGAATTCAGCAATTAGGGCTGATTTGATTTGTACTCTAAGACAATCGACCACGGCGCTGCCAACTGCCAGGCCAAATCTCAACTTGATTTGGCCTCCATCAATCGATTAATTAAGCCAATCGAGTAGTTGCTTGTTGAGGAGTTTTCATCGCCATCTTCAATGCCGGACAATGCCGGACAATACCGGACAATACTGGCGGAATTTTTCTGAACTACAGTGTTAATTTTGTTTTTATTTAAAAAACCAGTTGTTTCTTACTGGTAGTGTTTTCATTTCCGAGCAAACTATAATTTAGTTTAAAAACACAGTAGCAAGTGGCGAGCATATGTCAATTTGTTCGGTAATGGTTTATTTTACAAGTACGCGACATCTGCTAGGCAGCCACTTCTGTGCTTCACATCCTTGAGCTGTGCTAGTAGCAGTTGCGACAACTGTTCTGTTCAGATTATTTATTTCAATTAATTAGAGCTTCTGTGTTCAGCGGATGCCACTGAACACAGAAGTGCAGTGACAACCGAGTGAAGATTTGTTCGGCAACACTAGTGACTACTGCTGATGTTGTAGCCGTTGTTGCATTATTAGCAAACTAACAGTCGCGAGCAGGCAGTCAATTTGAACTGAATGCAATTAGTTAATTGATGATGTGCTCCACTGAGTGGGCACTGGGCAGTGACTAGAGAACGTGGCGACATGCTTGATTACAAGCTTCTATTTGCTACTTGGAAACGTGTCCACTAGGCAAGGGTTTACAATTTCAAGTCACGTATTGACTTTCTTCCTATGCATTACTATGCTTTGGTTGTTGCGATTTTTTTCAATTCAAACTGGTTGGTATGCAATTTGAATAGTTAGCGCCTTGCTGGCCGTGGTCTGAGTCAAATCGATCTACTTCACCAACAGCTCCCTCCATTCACTGCCAAGGGCCAAAGTGATCAGCACTTTTGACCGTACGATCAAATGAGAAAGAGGGCAAAGGAAATAGATCGATATTAATTCATTAATCGACGTCGGTCAGTAGCGTATTGTTTCACTAGTGCACTTCATTGCTTCTCGGAGATGTTTTTAATCACATCAATTTTCGATATGCTACACTGCATCCTCGACACGGTACGGACTCGATTACTAACGCAACCGTCTATTTGTTGTTTGCTCGGGCGCTTTTTCAAGTAGAAAGTTTCTATTTGAAACATAAGTCTACGTCCACTCGTCCACCCGTCAACGAGTTTGTTTACCTAACAAATTGACTGTCTACGGCGAGGGTGAGGAAATAGTGTTCCTCGGCTTCAATGAAATTGCTCACAAGCACGTCTGCCTAATGAGCGTCGGTCAATTGGCCTGCTCGAAGTTCGATTCCACCGGACATGAGGGCAAATATAAACAAATTGTGTCCACTTCGGTGCTTAAAGATGCTGCTACCTTTGAGCTCGCTTTTCAAATGGATCGTCTACTTTTTTGGCTTGTGCGAGTAAATTGCTGGCGATCACAATGCAATTCGATTTCAGCACACCATTTGTCAGTGAGCACTGAGCAGAAGAGAGAACGACGACGACGACTATGGTGGCAGCGATGTTTGTGGCCGGTGGTTGGTGGAACAAGATGGCTGTTATTGAAGTTTGCGGAAATTAGCTTAATATGGACATAGAGTCATCGATGTATGGGTAATAAAGGTGAAGCTGCCTGTGTGCTGAGCACACTGCTATGGTCCACTTGTGCTTTAGTGACGAAACCATTGCCTGGACGGTGATGCGCGCCAATGATCTGCTCTCTTCGGCGCAGGTACTCGATGCAATACTACTGCTGCTGTAGTGGCTGTCCTGGTGGTTTGCCGCAAAATACCGCCGACTACCACGCAAACTGTACAGAGTCTGCACTGCAGCAGGCTCATTACGCACGGGGTGGAGGCCGTTGAAGAGAGAGGGAGGGATGGAGAGAAGTAGAAATTGAGAGAAAGAAAGAGGGAGAGAGAGAGAGAGTTTTGCCTTCTGCACGTAATGAAGTATCAATTATCGAATG
>JAALOO010000276.1_pt1 | contig 47903 bp, 32 predicted proteins | sample 7257641 | NCBI WGS metagenome assembly JAALOO01 (sample SAMN14085613, study PRJNA598686) | mite metagenome | biome: ENVO:01001000; feature: ENVO:01001002; material: ENVO:01001226; isolation source: single female mite from University of Michigan culture on fish food culture... ...
CTGGATGCCAGCAAGTTTGTCTAGCACATCGTGCACACGGCCAATCGTTTTATAATGTGCTCCCCAAGGCTTAGTGGCTAGCGCGTTGTCGGTAGTAAGCGAACTGGTAATCGGAGAGGTGTAGTTGTTGCCAGGTCTTGCGTACCCGATGTCGGTAATGTTATCCATTACGTGCCAAATAGGTGTGCTGGAGGCACCCAACAAAGTGAGTGCTTTGTATGCGCCAAGTAGGCCCAGTTCGGCTTCTTGCATATTGGCAGGGAATGTTTCTGCTGATGGCCCATCTAAGGGTAATCGTTCCAGATCGCAAGAAGATAGCAATATGACGTTTAGTAAGCTAATTCCTATAATTGATTTTATATTCCTAATCATTGTCTTAAAATTTAAAGTCCAAACCAAAAGTGTATACTTTAACCTGCGGGTAGAAATTGCCGGATCCTAATGAAACGCCGTCTTGAGCACCAGAATCATAGTTTATCTCTGGATCATAGCCCTCATAAAAGTTTGTTTTGGTAAACAAGTTCTGTCCGTTAGCGTAAATGTATATTCCGGCAATTTTGCTGTCTCCCAACCAGCTTTTTGGTAGCTCATAGCCTAAATGAATATTCTTAAGGCGCAGATACGAAGAACTTTTCATCCAGAAATCTGAGTTTTGCGTGTTGTTTGTAGAAGTTACTGAGACACGTGGTAACGCGGCATCTTTATTATCTTCCGACCAATAGTCTAACTGCCATGGTTTGATTGCAGAAGAATTTGCAGCAGGTATGACGTAATGCGAGTTTAGATAACCATTTGCTTTTGCTACTCCTTGTAAAAATGCCGAGAAGCGGATGCCTTTATATCCTAAGTCAAGGTTGAACCCATAGGTATAACGCGGAATCGTTGTGCCAATAATCACTTTGTCTGCGTCATTTATTTTGCCATCTGGAATATTATTGCCATTAGCATCGATCTCTCCGGCAATATCTCGGTATTTTATGTCACCTGGTTTGATGGTTCCGAATTGCTCGGGTCCATTATCGATTTCCTCCTGCGATTGATAGAGGCCATCGGAGATATAACCAAAAATAGAATTGATAGCGTACCCTTCCTGTTGGCGAAGCAGTGTGCCTGATACTTGTCCTTTCATATCTAGGATCTCGTTTTTAACATCCGAAATATTAGCCCCTATACCTAATTTAAAATCACCGAACTGATTGTCGTATCGCGCTGCCGCTTCCCACCCTTTGTTTTCTACTTTTGCAGCATTTTGGAAAGGAGCATTCTTTCCATACAGCTCGGAAACGTATAGTTTCATCAGGATACCATCGGTTTGTTTTTTATACCAATCGAAAGTCAGGCTAAAGTGATTGAATAATGTAGCGTCTAATCCCACGCCTGTCATGGTGGTTTCTTCCCATAATAGATCTGGATTGGCCATCGTATTTAGGGCAATCATTTGATTAATTTGATCGCCAATAGAAATGCTTCCCAGTTGAAGAGTCTCGGTATAGGGCTGGTAGGTTGATCCAATGTTTTGGTTACCAAGGATACCCCATGATCCTCTTATCTTTAGTTGATTTATTTGATTTTGGAGAGGTTGCATGAACGGTTCTTCGGAAATCCGCCATCCCGCAGAGAAAGAAGGAAATGCTGCCCAACGATTTGCTTTTCCAAAACGAGAACTGCCGTCATAACGAAGGTTTGCTTCAAAAAGATATCGCCCTTCAAAATCATAGTTAAACCTTCCAAAGGTGGAAACTAAAAGCCATTGATTCTGATTTCCGGCATTATTTTTCGTTTCCGTGTCTGCCCCGGCATTAAGGACTTCGTAGGTGTCGTACGTGAAATCACGGCGATATCCCATGAGATATTTTTCGTCGTAGGTTTCACGAGATGTCCCGATCATCAGACTCAAATTATGTTTGTCAAACGATTTTTGAGCCGAGGTCTGAAAGGAGTAACTACCATTGAAATAACGATATGCTTGCTCGGTCAGCTCGGTTGAAGGGAGTGCGGTACCCGCTTCGCTTCCATCTTCGTAATAGGTCATCACTGCTTTAGCAAAATCGTGGATATTGCGGGTGCGGTAGCGAGGGGCTGCCATTCCTGACAGGCTAAGCCAGTCGAGGGGCTTATAGGTAATGGAGAGATTCCCGAGTAGTTCCAGATTATTGACCTTTCGATTTCCTCCATCTTGAATAAAACCAACTGGATTGTTTTTTACCCAGCCTTCTGACCATTGTCCATCAGCAACGCGGATAGGAATGTTTGTGGGCATCCGTCCTAAGTAATTCCATATCGTACCTTCGTTTGCGATCTGCAGCCGGTTTGTATTTACCGCGCTGATATCGAATCTGATATTTAGTTTTTCATTTGGGTTGATGTCCAAATTATTTCTAAAGGTGTACCGCTTAAAGCCTGTATTGTCGATTAACCCGTCTTGGGTAACATAGCTTAAAGAAGGGGCAACTCTGATTTTTCCAGCTCCGGCATTTAATCCTACAAAATGATTTTGGGTGAATCCCGATCCGTTTAATATGTTTTTTTGCCAATCAAAGTTGTCAGGGTCTTGAGCATATAGCTTGTCGAAATTAGCAAAATCTTCTTCGCTATAGATTACCGAACCGTTGTCGTTCATGTTGGCATCATTGAAAACCTTCATGAATGTAGCTCCATCGGTAACCTCAGGGATAAAGGTCGCGTCTTGCCAGCCGGTGTATCCCTTGTATGTTAGGCTGAATTGATCTTTCCCCCGCTTGGTTGTTACTAAGATAACCCCATTGGCAGCTCTAGATCCGTAGATCGATGCGGATGCTGCATCTTTAAGGATGGAAATCGATTCGATAAGATTAGCGTCAATGTTGTCTAATGATCCTGCAACGCCATCGATCATGACTAACGGCGCGGAGTCTGACCCCCCGAACGAGTTTACTCCCCTTATTCGGATTTGACCTTGATCAGCTCCGGGAGCCCCTGACTGCGATGTTACCGTGACCCCCGGGGCTAACCCTTGGAGCGCGGATGATGTTGATACAGCGGGGCGGTGATCTAGTGCTTCACTACTTACGGTGGATACCGCGCCCGTAAGATTTACTTTTTTCTGCGTTCCATATCCAACGACAACCACTTCATCTAGATTGGTTAGATCTTCGGTAAGCTCGATGTCTAGTGTGTGTTGCGTCCCTATAGTAAGTTCCTTGTTGGCGTAGCCTAAAATTTCAAATGTTAGCACATCATTGGCTTCCGCTTGGATATTGAAAGTTCCATCACTTAAAGTTTGCCCTAAAGCGTTCAAGTGACCTTTGATACGGATCGTTACGCCCGAGATGGGGGTGCCATCTTCTTGATGCACTTTCCCCGAGATGTCTTTTTGCTGCGCCCATAGCAAACTAAATGGGGAGACTAACAGCAATAAAACCAGTTGTAATTGTTTTTTCATGCGATAATTCTTGGTGCTAAATTAGGTTTACTTTCTGTTACTTTTGAACTCTTTAAATAGATTTAATAATTTCTTAATAAATGTTTCGACAGTTCGTTTGTGTATTACGTCAATCACGAGATTTCTTCATCTTGTTCGACGAATAACGGCTGTGTGGTTGTTAATTTATTGTTAATTATAAGTAGTTAGCGCTCTAATTTTAAAACTATAAAGCATTTCGAAATTAAAAAAAAGTTTTTTAAAGTCAAGCTTTACTTGGGATATATTTTTTTAGTGCAGATTTTTTAATATTTTTTATTTGATTTATAGATGTTTAGTGTAGATGTGTATGTTTACTGTATAGTGTTCGCTATGTGGGAAAAGTGAATTTAATATTTTTTTATATTTAATAATGTTTCTATTTAAATGATTATTTTTACATTTGACTTGTAACAACGGAAATAGCTAACCAAAACAACCCCATGTCAAAATACACCTTGTCTATCCCGGCTGAAAGAAGAAGATGGTATATTATCGCGGTCATCTTTTTAGCAATCGTTTTCAACTACTACGATCGGCAAATTGTTTCTATTCTAAAACCGATGCTAAAAAAGGAATTCGATCTGGGAGATGATGGGTATGCGCTTGTCTTGAATGTTTTTACGGTCTTTTATGCTTTAATGTATCCCGTGTCGGGTTGGTTGGTTGATAAATTTGGAGAACGTAAAGTGATGCTTGCCGGTGTGATCGGCTGGTCGGTCGCTTGTCTAGGAGGCGGGGTTTCCAGAACTTTCGGCTCCTTTCTATTTTTTCGAGGCATGTTGGGGGCTGCTGAGCCTACTAATTTTCCAGCCCAATTGAAAGTAATAACGGTTTGGTTTTCGGGTAAATTACGGGCAACAGCAAATAGCTTATGTATCGCCGGAAGTTCAGTTGGAGCTATTATCGCTCCTCCGCTAGTCGCTTGGATTGCGATGCGTTATAATTTCCATACCGTATTTATTGTTGCCGGGGTAGTGGGACTCATTATCGCCTTACTCTGGTTTTTAATCTATCAGGAACCTCCTTTAGCAATTCGCCGGGAATCCATTGGCGAAACCGAGAGTGAAGATACGCAGCTAGGATTTAAATGGGGACAGCTTTGGGGAACAAAATCGTTATGGGGCATTTTACTTATTCGTTTTGTGAGTGACCCGGTTTGGTATTTCTGCCTCTTTTGGTTGCCGGGGTATTTGCAAGAAGAAAGTGGTTTAACGCTTGCGCAAATAGGTATGTTCGGCTGGATACCATTCTTGGTCGCAGATCTTGGAGCTATTGCCACCTCTGCGTGGTCGGATAAGATGGTTCGTAACGGGAAAGAACCACTACTAGCCAGGAAGATAATGCTGAGTAGCATCGCAGTACTCGCACCACTTTGTTGTTTGACTTCCTATGTCAGCAACGCTTACCTAACCATTTTGATTTTTTCATTGGTGGCAGTTGCTTGCCTTAGCTGGCTGTTTACCGTAAGCGTGGTTATTGCAGAAGCCTTTCCTGTGAAAAATGTTGCCTCGGTGCTGGGGATTGCTGGTGGTTTTGGAGCCTTGGGTGCTGTATTGTTCAACTACTTTGTCGGTCAAATGATGGGCTCTTTAGGTGCAGGAACCATCTTTATTGTTATGGCCATGATGCATCCTATTGCCGTGTTTATCCTTTGGACAATGGTTAAAAAAGAAAAGCCTCGAAAAAATGATCAAACGCAGGTGGATAGTTATGTTTTATAGTAAAAAAGTAATTTAAGATATGGAAGAAGTAACACATGTTCTGGAGCCTTCAAGGGAGACTCCAGTGAGAATGTCAGTCGACGTACTGGTTGTTGGTGCGGGGCCTGCAGGGATTATTGCGGCTCAGGCAGCCGCTTCGGATGGTTTGAATGTGGCGATCATTGATAATCGAAGTTTTGTTGGTGGAAATATGACCATTGGATTACCTATTCTTGGCTTTCTTGGGCAAAAAGGGAATCAGATTATTAAAGGTCTTCCGCAGAAATTTATTGATAGATTAAAGACTGTCGATGGTGCTTCTGAGCATCGGCCGTGTCCGCTGCATATGAGTTTGACACTTGTAGAACCAGAAGCAGTGAAAAATATTGGTCTTAAAGTATTGCAGGAATCCGGCGTGAAAGTTCTTTTATATGTGTTCTCTACCGGCGTAGTGGTGGAAGGAGATGAACTTAAAGGCATTATTATTGAGAGTAAATCCGGTAGAGAAGTGATATTAGCGAAGACCGTCATTGACTGTACTGGAGATGCCGATGTTGCTTTCAAAGCAGGTGTGCAGTGCGAGCAAGGTAATGACGTTGGTGGCGCGCAACCGCCGACACTGATGTTCTGTATGGGCGGCGTGGATACCGATAAATTACGTATGTCTATTGCCCAGGAGCCAAGAACCTATTTGACGGATTTCATTCCCGCGGAATATTTTGGACAGAATCACCAGTTTATTGTGGTTGGCTTGAGAAGCGTGATGGAAAAAGCTCGTCAGCAAGGGTATATATTACCTGTTGAGCGAACGATCTTGATTACCGGCCTTCGTCAGGGGGAGATTTGGGTGAACATGTCGAGAGTGAATGGGGTAGATGGCACCAACCCCGAAGATTTGACATTCGGAGAGATTGAGGGGCGAAAACAGGTGGAAGAAATTCAGCGCTACCTAAAGGAATTTGTGCCTGGTTTTTCCCAAGCGCACTTTACCAAAATGGCACCCTTTCTGGGTATCCGTGAGACGCGCCGAATCATTGGAAATTATGTAATGACAGCAGAAGACATTTTATCTTGCCGCAGGTTCGATGATGCAGTCGCTGTAGCTAGTTATCCTTTGGATATTCATCATCCCGAGGGTGGAGGATGTACGCTGACCTGGTGCGGGGACAGTTATGATATACCCTTCGGGTCTTTGGTACCCAAGAAGATTAAAAATCTGCTTGTCGCAGGTCGATCTATTTCGACTACCCATGAGGCAATGTCAGCTATCCGCGTGATGGCTCCATGTATGGCAATGGGGGAAGCTGCTGGGCGGGCAGCAAAAATTGCTGTACGAAAAGGGATAACTCCTGGTGAGATTGATGTTGCCGAGCTGCGTGCCGAGCTCATCCGTGAAGGAGCATATTTAGGTGAAAATGTTACTGAGTCTGTTTAAGAGGGAGGATATATGCGTAAAACCTTTAAACCCTCCCGCAGAGCGTTTCTGAAAAATGTAGGACTGCTCTCGAGTCTTCCTCTTATTAGTGAGCTAGGCTTTGCTATACCAACAGATCTCCTCAAAGATCACTCTTTACGAGTGCTCACCTGTAACATACGCGTAGATCTACCGGATGATGCGGTCAAAAACCTAGGATGGGCAGATCGCAGAGATGCGTGTATCACCGTCATAAAAAATCAAAAGGCGGATATCATTAGTTTTCAAGAGGTGTTGAAAGGACAATTTTTAGATCTGAAAGACAGCCTCAAAGATTTTCATGGTTTTGGCTTCGATGGTCCCGAGATGGATGCTCATAAGGAAGGTTACCACGGGATTGCTAAGAATCCAATATTTTTCTCTCGCGAGCGTTTTGAATTATTAACTGCGGGTAACTACTGGTTGTCAGAAACGCCACTGAAGGCAGGTAGTATATCCTGGGATTCTGCTCGTGCTAGAAATGCCTGTTGGATACGTTTATTTGATAAAAAGAGTAATAAAGAGATAAGAGTGTCCAACCTTCATCTAGATCATGTAAATGAAGTAGCCAAAAGAAAACAAGCTCAAATTGTTTTAGATGATGCGGCACAATACAGTGACGATTTCGTGCAAATTTTAACAGGAGATTTTAATGTGGGGATGGATTCTGACGTATATAGTGAAGTCATCGCTTCAGGGTGGTTAGATACGTATGTGCAGGCAAATGGTGAAAAGAAGCCCGAAGGTACTACCCATGGATTTAAAGGCGAGGCCTATGAAAAAAAGGATAAAGCAAAAAAGATCGATTTCATCTTTGTGAAAGGTTCGGTTAGGGGTACCTATTCTTCTATTATCAAGGATATGTTTAAAGGTACGCTTCCCAGTGATCACTATTTTGTTTTAGCCGATATAGCTTATTTATAATCTAGTGTTTCTTTAATCGCGGTAGTACTTAACAAAGGTTCTGTGTCCGTGATACGGCAGGTGGATTGGCTAGATTTGGATTTTAAAGAAATAACCTGCTCCGCTTTTAGTGGAGCAGGTTGCTGCGGGCAGTTATTTTTTAATGAATTTCTTAACATTTATCTCATACGTCGCTGTTCCTTGGGCAGCAACGACGGACTCGGCATTAAGAACATAAAGTTCATCGGCCTGGTTATTTAACTCAGCGCCTTTATACATCACAATATATCTGTCTGGAGTTGGGTATACCGCGTGATTATTCTGAAAATCGTAGATAATCCAAGTCGGCCCAGTGGCTGGCGCTCCTGCACTTGAAGCATCAATAGAAAAATCGTTCGTCGCTGTTATACTCGCCTCTAAAATATCGGCTAATTTCAAGTTTTCAATCGAACTATCTTCCAAATCAAAATAGCCCATCTTATAAATGTCCGACCTGGAATTATTTAACGATGATCCGTACATACCCGAAAGGTTGATCATGCTTTCGGCGCTGTCTTGCGATGTATTAGTTTTGAAGTCGAAAAAGATTTTATCGCCCGGAGGAACGACAACGGTAGCAACTTCTGTCTCTGAATTTGCATCATTTAATACCGGTAGAACTTCGTTGTCATCATCCGAGCATGCACTCATTGTGGTGAACGTCATACCGGTGGCGATAAAGAGTAAAAATATTGATTTTAATTTGTTCATGGTTATGTAATTTAAGCGTTAATATGATTGTTGAATGTATTTGTGAATTGTTGAAACGTTTCTTTAGCAGACGAGATTGCTTCATCTATCGCCAAGTCTTCATTTACCTCATTATTGATTATTCCGGTGAATTCACCCCATTTCTGACCAGACAAATCCCCATATCCCTTAAAGAAATTAAAACCTTCGGTTATTCCTTTCTGCTCAAGCATTTTAACAATGTGAGGACCGCCCATTATAGAGCCTTCCAGTACGTAAAGAGCACCGATAGCTTGATTTTTATTGGTGATGGGTGGCAGTTCTGTTTTTGGTAAGTTATCTAGCGCGTAACCAAGCTCCTTGATATCGGCTGCAATATGATTTGCATTTCTTCTATGCTGGAAGAAGTTCGTTAATGTCTCAGGAATATGTGCCGCGATATTTTTCTCTAAGTCCAAGAAATAGGCGTAAAAATATTTTAGTAGATCGGCGTAATCCGCATTGCTAGTGATCGATTTTAGTCGTTGAACAACATGTTTTTCTAATGTCTGATGTCCTTCTTTTGTTTCGTTTTTGATTCTTTCGTTTAACATAACTTTTTCGTTTTTATTTCGTTTTTAAATTTTTACTACCGTCCTGTTGTACAAAGTATTTAAAGGTGAAATAGGGGGCGGGCCAATTGAGATCTGTCACCGCAGGAGGATTGCCTTTATATATATTTATGATCTGGAGTTTTGCGTATTTTCCATTAGAGAGCCGAAGGACATATGTTCGATCGGGCACAACCTGCACCAAATGCGATACGATATTGTAATTGTACCAGCCGCTAGAGCGCTCGTCGACAATCATTCCCACGCCGTTGAGCTCACTGTTGTCAAACTCCGTGTCACTGGGAGCTGTATTCACTAAATCATAAGATTGCTTTAGCAGGAGAATTTTATGTCTGGACCCATTACCCGCCCATGGAACATCCTTTTGGTTCCCGTTATTGACATAAATGGTGCTGTTGTAATTGTTGGTGAATGCTAAATCCCAATCAGTGCCTGGAAAGTTTGCGCTGGAGTCGGCGGCATTTTTGAGCCACGTTTGTTTTTGATCCGAGAAGCGAAAGAGGAAAGTGTGAAAATCTCTTTTTTCCTTTCCTGGCCCAGAGCTACCCACCGATGCGTCAACATCACCTGCCAGATCTTGAATAACAACGCTAATGCCATCCTGGATCTCTCCACCAGGCCCGTCATTAGACTTGCTGCAACTGCTGCCAAGTAAACAGGCGATAATGCATAGGGCTAAATTTTTGGTTTTATACTTCATCTTTTATTTTTTAATAAATCTGTAAGAGACGCTTAGCGTCGTGGCCCGGCCTAGTTGGCCTGGAATCAAATAATTTACGTAGTTGGTTATATTATCCATGTTTATCCGAATGGATAGGGGTAGTGTTCGAAATTTCTTTTCTATACCTGCATGGTAGAGGATGTGATTTTCGACAAATACATCATACTTATCGATAAATTGGTTTCCATTTTGATCCATAAAAGGATATCTACCCCGAAAAATCCCGCGCAGATTGGCTGTCATGTTCCAAGGGCTAAATTGATAGATCAGTCCAAGATTGAATTGATGTCTAGATCGATTCTCTAGCCCCCAGTAGTCTGATGCTTTTGGACTATAGGAGTTTCCAGTTTTTGGATCATGGATCATCTGACTATAAGGCCATACACCACTTTTGATACTGTCTATTACACCCAAATCTTTTGCGAGCAGGTACTGATAGCCTCCCGAAATTGTGAGGTCATCATATAGGGTAGATTGAAAATTAACTTCGATGCCTTTATTTTCGGATTCGGGAAGGTTTTGGAAAGAGTAGATGGCCATATTTCTGGTGCCGGTGGCCACCTGGATACTATTGATTTGGTTTTTCAATCGATGGTAAAAAAAGTTGACATCTATTGAAGTAGCAGTAGATGGGCGGAAGGAAAGGCCAGAATTAAACGAGATGTTCTTCTCTGCCTTTAACGGATTCTTTGCTTGGTTCACTGCGTATTGCCGGATTTCTGAAATTTCTCCAGCTTGCTCCATCTGTTCAAGAGTACTCGCCAATACCTGATTGCCAATGACATAATAATTAGCCGCTGGGTTATAGAAGACTTGATAGCGCGTTCTGAAATCTGGTGCTTTATAGCCAAAAGCAACCCCAGTTTTCCAGAATAACTTCCCTTTGATTAACTGTTGATCAACACCAATACTGGGGCTTAGCTGCGAGCCATAATTTGCTGTATGGTCAAAGCGCAGTCCCCCGGTTAGAAGCGTCCTTTGGCCCAGCGCGTAGTTTCCTTGTCCATAGATCGCAAAACTATATTGATTGCGGCGATCAAACTTGGAAGTAACGTCCATGCTTTCCAGTTGTGCTTGAACTCCAAAAGTCATGTTCAACGCTTCGCTACTATAGGCCAGCTGCTGTTCTAGTTTATGGATATACTGATTAAATTGATCGCTGCTGAGTTCTTGGTCTTGTCTATTTGAGCTTACCTTTATGGCCGACTGGTAGGAAGAAAAATAATAATTCGAAAGGCTCTTCCATCGAGAATTCCAACGTTTGTCAAAACTAATCGAGGTATTCAACTCATTCTCCTTCTGGTCGTCACGCAGAATGTCGTCTTGGGTATAATTACGTGTCATATGTGACTCGCGCTTATTAGATCTAAAGTTCAAAGTCAAATATTGCTTATCAGAACCTATCGTATGCCGGATTTTACCTTGCAGGGCGAGATTATCATAAGGAGGTACGGTCGTGCCAGATTCTTGATATCTTTTATTATTATTAAAACCATCCGTATTGTAATAATTCCCTGATAACAGGAAATAACCTTTATCTTTATTAAAATTACTTTCTACCTCTGCTGTCACATCCCAGGTGTTGTACGATCCGTATGCTGTCTGAAGATGCAGCTGTGGATTGGTTGTTCCATACCGTGTAATAATATTTATGGCTCCACCTAATGCATCATTGCCATATAAACACGATGAGGCACCTTTGATGATTTCTATTCTTTCGATGTTCGATACGCTGATTCTTGACAGGTCTAAATTCCCTGATTGCCTCCCTAGTACAGGCTGCCCGTCTAGGAGCACCATAATATATTGACTGGAGAGTCCCTGCATCTGCAAGCCGACTGAACGGTTGCCTCCTGAAGTATTGTTGACAATCGCCATTCCAGTTTGTTCCCGCAGAACTTCATCTAGTCGTCTACTACCCAGTAATTCAATTTCTTTCCCGCTGATCACCTTTACAGGCATTGAGGAATTCAGGGGATCTATGAGTGTCGGGCGTTGATTTAATTTCCCCATTACCGAGACCTCCTCAATTTCTTTGCTTTGCTTTAATAAGGTGAATGTGGCGGGATCGCTTTCTCTCAAGATATCCATCGAGCCAGAAATCGTTTGAAATCCAAGGGCCGTAATAACGTATTGGTAGGCTCCCGAAAAAACACGAGGGCTTTTAAAGTAACCGTTTTTATCGGTTGAAAAAGAAATGTTGTCAGGCTGTAATAAAATGGTAGCATCTTTAATCGGAGCTCCTAAACTATCCAACACGTATCCACTGGCAATGTGTTTTTGCTGCGCGGTACTAATGAAGGGAGAGTTCCCAAAAAGGAAAACTAACATGATCAAATAAAGCTGAATTTGCTGCAATTTTATTTATATTAATTCTAAATAATGATGCAATAATCATGATTATTAGCCACAATTGGCTTATTCAAAGCGTATGAAATTTTGTTCTATACGTATATATATTTGTTCTATATGTATTATTTGTCAATTAAAATGACTTCTTTGTTTTTTATTAAAAAGCTTTAAATGAGCAAGATATAATGTTTGTTTTTGATTTTAGAAGTTGTTTGTAATGTATTATAATGAAAACTATATTATTTGGATTTAGTATAAATAAACACTCTATTTGCGCTAATTAAAGAACAATAAAACGAAATTCTTATGAGTCGATATTCTTGTTTATTCCTCTTGGTCGCCCTGTTCATGGTGAACGTAAGTTTTGGTCAAAAAGCCCAACGAATTATCTCGCTAAGTGGATCCATAACGGAAGTTTTGGATGCTGTTGGTGTCGGAAATAAAATTGTTGGTGTAGATGTTACCAGCGATTATCCGGCTTATATAAAAGATATTCCTAAAGTGAGTAAAAACCGCTCCGTAACTGCCGAGTCCATTAGCGCTTTTAAGCCGGACTTGGTTATAGGGTTACAGGGCGAAGTAAGTCAAGAACTCCAAAGTCAACTTAAACGATTAAAAATTCCTGTTGTGTTGGTAAAACAGGAATTTAGCGTGCAAGGGTTAGATAAATTTATCAAGCGTATTGCCACAAGCGTGGGTGAAGTAAGCATGGGTGATAAAGTTGCCAGCAATGTGCAATCCCAGCTGACTACTTTAACGGGCAGCACGAATAAGTCCTCCAAGAAAATAATGTTTATTTACGCGCGTGGAGCCGGGCAAATGAGCGCTTCAGGAAGTGATACTGCTGTAGATGCCGTTATTCGGATTTCGGGTTTTAACAATGCACTTTCTGGATTTTCGGGTTATAAAACCTATAATACCGAAGCGCTAGTGGCGGCAAATCCCGATGTGATTCTGTTATTTGATTTCGGTATGTCGAGCTTAGGTGGCGCTCAAGGAATCCTCAAAATGCCCGGCGTTAAATTGACAAATGCTGGTAAAAACAATAAAATCATTGCTCTAGATGCCGGCCTTTTGAATAATTTCAGCATCCGTTTACCGCAGGCTATATCCAAATTACAGCAATCCGCTAAATAACAGTAGATGGCGAAGGTACAGAAATAAATGATCACACAAAAGATACCAACAGGAGATGGCGAATCGCAGGCGCACTCCTCATAGCTAGCATATAAGAACTAGGTATGTTACCTGTCTAATTTCTATGAACAAAAGCTTAGTTTTTGCTTTACTATTTGTCCTGTTACTATGCGTTATTATTTTTTCGCTGGGAACTGGTGCATTGACTATTTCGCCAGGGGATATTATGACTATCTTTTTGCATTCTTTAGGCGTGGGTGAACTTCATAGTGATCAAGAGTTACTCAAGAATGTACTGATTGAAATTCGTATTCCTCGTATCATTTTCTGCACGGTTATCGGTGCAGTCCTTGGAATAACGGGAACCGCTATCCAAGGTATTTTTCGAAATCCCCTAGCCGAACCTGGCTTGATTGGTATATCGGCAGGGGCTTCTTTTTTTGCAGCTTTAGCAATTGTGTTCGAGACCACCTTAATTGTTTATTTGGGGAATTTTTTAAATATGTACCTCGTTTCGGTTTCGGCATTTCTCGGGGCATTGATCGCTGTGATGTTAGTTTACCGAATTTCTGTCCTCGATGGTCGGTCAAATATTGCGACCATGATACTTGCGGGAATTGCAATCAATGCTTTGGCTGGTGCGCTCACCGGCTTAATGAGTTACCTCGCTTCCGAACAGCAGCTTCGTAATATCACTTTCTGGTCTCTGGGAAGTATGGCTGGCGCCGCTTGGGAGAGCGTTCCGGTGTTGCTTTTCTTTTCTGTGATTTCGGTTGTTCCACTGCTTTTTTTTGGTAAATCGTTGAATTTGTTTGCAATAGGAGAGTCCCAAGCGGAGATGATGGGGCTTAATCCGAAACGGTTGAAGATCTTCGTTATCCTATTTTCTACGCTTGCTGTGGGAGTATCGGTTGCTTTTAGTGGCATCATTGCTTTTGTAGGTCTCCTGGTACCACATACGCTTCGTCTCATCGGATCGGTAGATAATAGGTTTTTGCTACCAGCGTCACTGCTGGGTGGTGCATTAACTTTGAACCTATCGGACCTGATCGCAAGGACCGTTATTCAACCTCTGGAGCTACCAATTGGTGTCATCACGGCAATCATCGGCGCCCCAGTCTTTTTAATCATTCTGGTACGTGAAAAAAGAAAAGTTTAAAAGATGATCAAGATTCAAAATCTTTCCTACCGGATAAAAGACAGGTCAATTATTAAGGATTTTGATTTGTTAATGGATAAAGGCCAGTTCGTTTCAATTATTGGTGCTAATGGGGCTGGCAAAAGTACCCTTCTTCGTTTAATTGCTGGTGAACTAAAAGCGAACAGCGGCAGCATTAGTATTAAAAATAAACTGGTCAACCAATACTCTATTAAAGAACTTGCGACCTTTAGGGCATATCTTCACCAATCTAATAGTATGGAAATTCCATTTACAGTTGAGCAGGTAGTTGCTATGGGGCGCTACCATAAAAGTAAATCGGGCCCTCAGGAAGAACAGATTATAACAGAATGCTTGACTGTTTGCGCGTTAGAGAAGTTAGCTGACCGCTCGATTCGGGAGCTTTCTGGAGGAGAGCAGCAGCGTGTACACCTTGCAAGAGTGTTGGCCCAACTGTGGGATGTGGATGATGGTGTGCTTCTTTTGGACGAACCGATCTCAAACATGGACATTCAATATCAGCACCAGACATTAGCAATAGCTAAGGCTTTCTCAAAAATTGGATTTTTGGTTGTTGCGGTCTTGCACGATCTTAATTTAGCGGCGCAGTATAGCGATAGCGTACTAATGATGAAAGCTGGAAGATCATGGTGGTATGGAAGTCCAACGGAAGTTTTTAATCAACAAAATATATATACTATTTTCGGAATTGAAACGACTATCGATGTTAATCCGAAAAATCTCATTACCCAGGTACAGGCTATGCCCATAAAGCTCTCAGTAAACGAATTTAATTCAATGTATTCCCGCGGAACGGGTGCTGGGAATTAGTTTTATCTGCGGTATATTTCACTAGGCAAGATGCCATAGTATTTTTTGAATGCATGGGTAAAGCTAGCTTGGTGTTTGAATCCCACGAGAATTCCCACTTCATACATATTTCGACCCTCTTCTAAAATTAACCGCTTCGCCTCTTCCATCCGCAGGCGCGTAATGAAATTATAAATTGTTGTGCCAAAATACCTTTTGAACCCGCTTCGTAGCTTAAACTCGTTCAATAGAACCATTTTGGATAACTGTTTATGCGTAGGAGGCTCGACATACTGCTGGCGTAGGAGTTTTTTTGCTTCTTCGAGTTTTAAGACATCTTCAGAACGAATTTCTTCCGGTTCTTTCTGCATTACGTGAGCAAATTGCTCAAATTGGAACATAATCAATTCTAATACTTTCGCGTTGGTATAGATCTGTTTGACATCCTTTTTGTCTTTAGTCTTGGTAAGTTCGGTAATCGTGTTTAACATCTCCACGGATGCGGGTAAATCCTCTTCGAAAATAGAAACTTTATTATTAAGAGCCATCCGCTGTTTGAATAATGTATTTAGAGGCGTGTACACGGTTACCAAATTATTATAATAGGCGGGTGTCATGACCAGTAAAAAGTAAGTAAACTGTTGGTTTTCGGGAACTGAATGTGTCTCTAGTAGTGAGGGAATATACCTGATGTTATGTTTGCTGAAAATAACTTTGCCAAGTTGATTCTTGGATATGATAAATTGACTTACAATAGCCTCAGTATCAATTTCTGAAATGATCTCCATGCCTTTCTCAAAAAACATGTCTGTATGCGTAAGAAATATGCCGTTGCTCAGAATCTGGTACGAGGTGATATTTATTGGATAGCTATTAACCGAGATGTTTTTCTCTGAAATTGGGGTACGAATTAATTGATCCTCCGGGAGTTCTTCCCAAAATAGCCAGTCGTTATACCCTTTTATCTTCGCTCTGATTATCATAGCCCGTTTTACAAATATAGCAAGTTATCTGTATCTATGTGATTTCCACCGAATAAATGATCTGTAAAGATTTCGTGAAATTATTTTTTGTAATCTACGCATCATTCCTATATTTGCAAATAATTTTTAATTAATCTAAATAAAAACATGAACCGTTGCCGTCCCGCAGTAAATGAAAAAATATGTCTTGGTCATTCTCTTGTTGTCTTGCTCTCAATTTTTGCATTTTCAATTACCACGCTCCATGCACAATCGACAAGTTTTAAGAATCGTTTTCTAGGCAAAGTAGTAGGGAATGATAACCAGCCGATACCTGATGCAACTGTTATGGTTAACAATAAAGTAGTCGGAATAACCGATGATCTGGGTGATTTTGTAATTGATAATCTAAAAAACAGCTCCCTTAAGGTAAGTATATCCGCCGTAGGAAGAAATACATTAACACAGACCATTACATTAAACAATGATAGCAGGCAGTCTCACCTATTTGTTCTCAAAGAGATCATTGCTGAATTGGAGGGAATTGATATTTTGGGTTTAAGTAAGGTGGATGAAGTCAACAAACAATCATTTAACGTAACGGCGATCGACGCCACAAAATTACATAATTCTTCTGCTGACGTTGGTCAGCTAATTAACAGAATAACAGGCGTACGCGTACGTGAAGCAGGGGGAATGGGCTCAAAAACAGCAATCAGCGTGAACGGCTTTTCCGGAAATCAGGTGAAACTCTTTATGGATGGCCTGCCGATAGATAATTATGGGACGTCATTTCAGGTTAATAATATTCCCATAAATTATGTCAGTCAAATCGAGGTGTATAAAGGCGTTGTACCGGTATGGCTGGGGGGAGATGCGCTGGGAGGAGCAATTAACTTAGTGAAAACGACTAATCCTGGAAATTTTTTAGATGCTTCCTACTCAATCGGCTCATTTAATACGCATCGAGCAAGTCTGAATCTTGGCTATATCGCACAGAATGGATTTACCTTAGAATTGAATACATACAAGAACTACTCAAAAAATGATTACTGGGTTGATGTGAATGTTGTTCCTGATATTGAGACCGGTGTTACCATTTCCGATCGAGTAAGGCGATTTCATGACCAATACGATAACCAGATGGCAGGGCTCAATGTCGGAATAAGTAATAAAAGATGGGCAGATCAGTTTCTAGTGGGGATACAAGTCGGCGACAACCATGCAGATATACAAACTGGTAACCGAATGGATGACGTTTTCGGAGCACGATTTCGCGAGGGTACATTGCTTCTGCCATCCTTATATTATAAGAAAGATGATTTTTTACTGCAAGGATTGGATGTCAGTCTGCGTGGGAGCTTTAATCTAGGTGAGGAGAAGACGGTCGATACCGTGTATCGGCAATATAATTGGTACGGTCAAAGTATCCCTAAAGGTAAAAACTCCGCGAGTCTTGGTGGGGAAGTTTCTCGAGAGCTATATAGCTATAAAAATAATAATGGAAACGTCGCATTTAACGTAAAGTACCAAATCAACCCCACTAATACGGTATACTTTAATAACACTTATTCGACAACAGACCGCAAAGGCGAGAATGAATTGCAACCTGATAACGACTTTTATAAACAACCCAAACAATTACAACGCAATATAGCTGGACTTGCATACGGAAATGCAGGAATTACGAATTTTGTAAATCAGGTATTTATAAAATATTATACGCAGCACGTACATGCCTATCAGGTAAATAATGCAATTTATACGGACTATCAAGATAGCCGACGATATCTTGGGTATGGACTTGCTTCATCCTATGAACTTGGACTTTACTCACAATTGAAATTTTCTTATGAGAAGACTTACCGGATGCCAACGGTTGATGAACTATTCGGTGATGCGGTGAATCTTACGGCTAACCCGCAGTTAAAACCAGAGTCTTCTGATAACTTTAATTTTAATATCAACCATACTTTCCATTGGAATGATAGAAATGCATTTATGATCAACCTGGATGCCATTTATAGACGTGCTAAAGATTTTATTCGGTATGTAAATTCTTCCTCTAACAATAATGGCAATATGGCACAGGTTGCGCAAAACCAACGAGACGTGAATAATCTTGGCGGTGATATTGAACTACATTACTCGTTCGATCGTAGGTTAAACGTACGGGGGAGTCTCACGTATCAAAACTTACGTAATCAGACAAAATATGAAACCAGTAGTACAGACGTCAGTATTTTTTATAAAGATCGTTTACCGAATATTCCTTATCTCTTTGGGCATGGAGATATATCTTATGAGTGGGAGAATGTGTTATTTCCCGCTAGTAAATTAAAATTTGGGGCCTACATTAATTACGTTCATGATTATTTCCTACGCTGGCCGTCCGCGGGTACTACCAGTTCAAAAGAGACTATTCCACAACAATTATCTTATGATGCTAGTCTTGTTTACTCCCTTGCTAATGGTAAATACAATATAGGGATAGATGGACGCAATCTTTCAGATGCTTTACTCTATGACAACTATATGTTGCAGAAACCAAGCCGAAGCTTCAGTATAAAATTTAGGTATACAATAACTCAATAATAAAATCTCATATACAAAATGAATCTAAAAATCTATAACCAAGTTGCATTTCTAGCAATTGTATTTTCTAGCCTTACTGCATGTAGTGACAGTAAAAATGATCCAGCACCCGAAGGACCTCAAAACGGGGAAAAATTTGTTTTTGTTGCCTACTCTGATGGTACCGCTGGAGAAGCCGCAAATTACATCATTACAGCAGATGACTTAAGCTCCGGTCAGATTTCCATTAAAAACAATGGTATTGAAACCAGCGCCTATTCATTCTTAGTTCAAAATAATACGTTATTCGGTATAACTTATGCAAATTATGGTCCGACACAGGGCTTTAAATTGAACAATGAAGGCCTGATTGAAAAGGTAGGGTCACAGGTGAATACAGAATTTACTGGCGCTTATACGGCTATTGACGATGATGCTTATGTCGGTGTTTCCCTTTCTGGAGGTCTTGAAAATCCCGAGGCCACGTTATACAAATTTGATGCAAAAAACTATAAAGTTTCCCAACGAGTAGCTTTTAGTTTGGATTTATTTGAAACGGGTGAATTCGCAAGTTACAACGGAATAAAAGAGATCGATGATAAGTTGTATATGCCTTTAATCTCTGCGACCGGTATAACAGGTAAAAGCACGGCCTACATTGACAGCGCATGGATAGCGGTGTTTGATAAATCAACCTTTGCCTACAAAAAATTAATTCGTGATGGACGTATTGGTTCTATCGGAAATTGGTTTGGTATGCAGGGAATCGAGCAAATTTCTAATGGAGAGGTATATGCGTGGTCGACCTCGGGCAATGCAAATAATACAAACCTAACGCCAAAGAACCCATCAGCAATCATAAAAATAGATCCTAAAACGGATGAAGTAGATAGTGAATACTATTTTGATGTTGAGGCGTTATCGGGACACAAAATTGCTAGAGGAAATTATCTAAAAGATGGTAAATTTCTCATGACTATGTATCAGACCAACGAAGTTGGTGGCGTTTCCGGCGGTATTGTAAACTTAGCAATTGTGGATGTGTTAAATAAAACAGTTACTGCAGTTGATGGTATTCCTGATCACGCGCAAATGTCATACGATAACAAAACATATGTTGACGATAATGGAAACACCGCTTACTATGTTATGAAGAATAATGAAGGGAATTTTTATGTATATATCGTAAATGTTGATGAATCAACAGCAAGCCAAGGAGCCCGATTTGTAGGTGTTTCCGATATTACAGCAATTTCTAAGTTGAGCTATTAAGGTAGTTCAGTTTTACGTTTATGGGATTTTTTAGCCTCGCCTATTTTGTATAAGCGGCTAAGGAATCCCATAAATTTTTAGAATCCTTAGAGTTTGTGATGTGCCTACCGCGAGATACCTTTGTCTATATAATATACCTTCTTTTTGTAAAATTTTATCCTAAATCAGATGGGCGGTTTTTTACGATTCTCCCGTTCAAGGACATTTCTCCTATCAACATAAGGCTGCTGCTGGGTGAAAATCTTTTGTTTTTGTTAATTTTTTTAAAATAAGTAAGATTTTTTTCTGGATTTAATTTACAGCTTCTAGAATTATTTAAATTATTTAATCTGTTGATAGGTAGGGCTAATATATGCCGATTTTATTGTCATTTTTTACTGATTTTCACCTATATCCAATGAATATTAAAAAAAAGTGAAAATAATCACAACAATTTTACAATGATCTCGTTTTATTACATGGATGTCATGTAACAAAAATGATATACATAGTGCCTAATGACAATAACCTACACTTATGTACGTCATGGCATTTTGATTTTTTCGGTTAGGATTCTTAATTACTTTATATATGATGCAATATTACTTCTTGCCAATCTCGCTAATCACTGTACTTAGCCTCACCAATCAACCAGCTAAGGCTAACGATTATGAAAATAAAACTGATTTTAATAAATTTCACCTTTTAACTCCCGCCTCGCCGAGCGCGGCAGACTCCATTGAGATAACCGGTAAAGTGGTGGATCCCCAGGGAGCAGCAATCCAGGGGGTAGTCATAACAGAAAAAGGAACCACAAATGGTGTCCTTTCTGAACAAGATGGGACATTTAAGATTTCTGCCGACCCAAACGGTGTACTGACTTTTCTAAAATCTGATTTTGAAGAGAAAGAGGTACCTATAAATAATCAAAAGACAATTGAAGTCGCCTTAGGTCCTCCCGTTGCCCCTGATAGCTCGCAGGTGAGCGTCCAAGAGGCAGTTCCCGACAGCGCTGCAGCTGTACCTGATTCTACAATAAGCGTAAATAGTACTGACTCGGTCGCAGTCCCTACAGTAACTGATTCCACGGCTGTAAATGTCACTCAGGACAGTTCTGCTGGTAATGCTCAAGGGCAAAATTTGGTATCTGGCGTGGTGAGTGGTCCTTCCGGGCCACTGTCTCAGGTGACTGTAACGGTAGTGGAAACCAACGTAACTGCGAGCACTGATCAAACTGGTCAATTTCAGATTGCCGCAGGCGCTAATAATACCCTACGATTCTCATCAGTTGGTTATACTACGGTAACCCAAAAGGTGGGTGATCGCACGAACGTACAGGCTGTACTTTCGCCCGAGTCCAAGACAATTGAATCTGTACAGGTTGTCGCGGTGGGGTATGGCACAATGAACAGGGCAACCCTACCGACTTCGGTATCTAGTATAGGGGCCAGTGAGATAGAAGATGAGGTCTTACCTAGTATCACCCAAGCAATACAAGGTAAAGCGGGCGGGGTACAAGTAACACAGAAATCAGGATCGCCAGGTGGCGGAATAAGCATCCGAGTTCGCGGTACCACATCAATTAATGCTAGTTCAGATCCCTTGTATGTTGTCGATGGTATTCCTGTAAATAGCACCACAAATTTCACCGGTGGCTCTACTTTTGATTTTGGAGGTGGTACACAAGGTATTAACGTGCTCTCTTCCATTAACCCTTCTGATGTACAATCGGTAGAGGTATTGAAAGATGCAGCATCGTCCTCTATATATGGATCCAGAGCGGCGAACGGTGTGGTCTTAATAACAACGAAAAAAGGAACTGCCGGACAAAGCCAGTTTAACTTTAATATGTACGAAGGATTTTCTCAAGTTCCTCGTGAAAGGTATTATGATTTTATGAATACCGAGCAATACCAAGATTATATGAAGGATTATTACGCCATCCTTCAGCAGCAAGATCCCAATGCCGTAATACCCGAGCAGATATTTGCCAATCCAGGTGTGAATACCGATTGGCAGGATGCAATCTTTCGGAATGCGGCGACCAGAAATTACGAGCTTTCAGCAAGCGGCGGTGGCGAGAAAACGCAATACTATACTTCCGTAGGATATATGAAACAAGGTGGGGTATTGCGCGGATCGGATTACAGTAGACTAAGCGGCCGTTTGAATTTAGATCATCAGCATAGTGAAAAGCTACGCTTCTCCACTTCGATAAACCTTACCCGAGCCATAAATCAGCGGGTTCAAGAAGAAAATTCAAAAGAAGGAGCTACAAAAAGTGGAATATTCTCACCACCTAACTTAACGGTTTATGATGAAAATGGAAATTACGTATACGACCAAGTGCGGGCTACACGTGAAAATCCTGTAGCAATGCTAGAGCTTCCAACCAATGAAGCACAAACTTTTCGTATCCTAGCAAATGCAAGTGTTGAGTATAATATTATTCCGGAATTACTTTTGAAAACCAGCTTCGGAACAGATCTTAGCTTCATTGATGAGACGTTCTTCATGCCGCCAAGTGGACTTCGTTCCTACGCTGCTATGGGTGGTATAGGAGCGCGCCGTAATACGCGCGATCAGCTTTGGATCAACGAAACAACACTTACCTATGACAAAACATTTGGAGACCATAGCCTTAATGCGCTAGCGGGCTTCTCGGTTCAAGAATCCCAGCTCGAATTTGTGCATGCACAGCGATCGAATTTCCCAAATAACGATATTCCCTATATTTCCGCCGGTGGGGTTATTACCGGAGCTAACGCTTATCCCGAAGAATGGGCTATTGCATCAGGATTTGCACGTGCGACCTACATCTATAAGGATAAATATATAATAAACGGAAATATCCGTAGTGATGGTTCTTCCCGGTTTGGGGCTGACAACCGCTGGGCAGTGTTCCCATCATTGGCCGGTGCATGGCGACTATCCGAAGAAGATTTCCTTCAAGATTCTAAACTGATAAGTGATTTAAAGCTACGCGCGAGTTGGGGGATAACAGGTAACCAAAATATTGGTAATTATGCGAGCCGCTCACTATATTCTGGCGGGAATAATTATATGGGTATCGCGGGATTTGTTCCCAACGTGCTAGGCGATAAAGGTTTGAAATGGGAAACTACGCGCCAATGGAATATCGGATTTGATGCTGGATTCTTCAATGACCGTATATCGCTACTAGCAGATTACTATCATAAGAAGACTAGTGATTTGCTAATAGGATTACCGATCCTTACCAGTTCGGGATATTTAAATCGCTTTACGAACTCGGGAGATATAGAAAACAAAGGTTTTGAATTTGAATTAACTACAAGGAACTTAATTGGAGAATTCAAGTGGACGACCTCCCTCAACATGACGTTTAATAGAAACAAAGTGCTAGCCTTGCCCGAAGGCTTAACCGATATGCGTGGTGGTGTGGGAGATTTGAACAGAGCCATTGAAGGACAACCTCTGGGCGTCTTTTACGGCTGGGAAGCGATGGGCGTGAACCCGGAAACAGGTATGATTGATTACCTAGGGGCCGACGGAACAGCTGTTGCGCCAACAGATTATAAAGACCATCGTAAAATCGGTGATCCTAACCCAGAATTTTTCGGAGGTATTACCAATACCTTTGCCTATAAAGGTTTTGATATGAGTATCGCTGGTCAATTTACCTATGGTAATGAAATCTTTAACTATAACTTGGCATCTGGTCTCGAAGGATTCAACCCCAGTTCCAATCCGTTCGTTGACTTTGTCGATAGATGGAAAAAACCTGGAGATATTACCGACGTTCCTAGGCCTGCTCCAGGAGACCTTAGCAATGGTTCGGTTTCATCACGATTTATTCAAGATGGTTCATTTTTCAGATTACGGAATATTACACTGGGTTATACACTTCCTTCGGCAATTACAGAGCGGATTAAAATACAAAAACTACGTTGGTATGTTTCTGTTCAAAATGCATATGTATTTACAGGCTATAGAGGGTATGATCCTGAAGTGAGTTCTAGCCATGGTGGCGCAAACACGGGACTGATATACGGTTATGATTACGGTAGCTATCCGCAACCGCGAATATTTACTACTGGAATTAATTTGACTCTCTAATTTTCTCAAGCTTATTATCATGAAAAATAAAATATCAATAATATATGTACTGGCAATCGTGACCCTAATGACGACTTCTTGTGAGAAATTCTTAGACAAGGATCCTTTAGGTCAGATTGCACAAGACGAATTTTTTAATTCCGAAACCAATGCGAATGCTGCGGTTATCGGCGTGTATCGGACAATGATGAATTCCTATTCCTTTGGACAATCATTAGTTATTGTACCCGAATTTTCTGCGATGCATGTACGTCATTCCGCGGTTTACCCCGAATATGAAAACTTTACAGAACATAAAATACAGGCAGTAAACCCTTGGATTTCTAATATGTGGCAGGCGGTATATACTACTATTAATGCCGCCAATCAGGTTATTGAAGAAGTTCCACAGATGGATGAACTTTTGATTCCTGAGGAAAAAAAGAACATTTTTGTTGGTGAAGCTAAGTTTATAAGAGCGCTCAATTACTTTTTTCTTGTGCGAGCCTTTAACAAAGTACCTTTAAAGCTGGAATATACCAAAGAGGGTGATAATATTGATATCCCAGAATCTAGTAAAGAGGAACTCTACACTCAAATTGTGAAGGATTTGACAGAAGCAATCGAAGCTCTTCCTCAGGAAAATCCGAATACTGGAGATGCGGCAAGAGGACGCGCTTCACATTGGAGTGCTAAAGCGCTTCTTGCAAAAGTATATTTGTATCAAGCCGAAATGACAAATGACTATAAGAAAGCCGCAGAGCTGGCAAACGAAGTAATTACTAGCGGAGGATATAATCTGGTGGCGGACTACAGTACGATATGGACAACGCAAAACACCAATGAAGCAATTTTCGAGATCCAGTTCGATGATCAGGCAACCAATCCATTGGCGGGCGTTGCAAATGATAATTCTAGCGTTTTGTTCTTTGCCAAAGATTCTACGATCCTCGATCTGTACCAAGATCAGGATAAACGTAAGGACTTTACGATAGCTAAGGGTAGTAATGGCAATTATTTTATGGGAAAATTCCCTAATTTTTCCCCTGCTAGCCAAAATTTGACGGTCATTCGACTGGCTGAGATTTATCTAATACATGCTGAAGCACAAGCGCGTGTTGACAAGGGGGTTAGCCAAACTGCGTACGCATCCTTAAAAGCGGTACAAGATCGAGCTGAAAATACGGAGCCACTAGAAGTTTATAGCAATCTTGAAGCATTTATCACGGCCGTTCAAGAAGAGAAGGAACGAGAGTTGATGTTTGAAGGAGAAACGTGGTTTGACTTTAAGAGAACGGGACTTGCACTCAAAAAATACGATAATTTAACGGATGAAAACTTTCTTTTATATCCGATCCCTTCTGGCCAGATAGATCTAGGGACTGGTCTTACCCAAAATCCCGGGTATTAAATTGACTTGTTTGTATAACCGCCTCAACTTCCAGTATATAATGCTAGAGGTTGAGGCGGTTTTCTTTTGCGGCTTTCCTCCATTTTAAAGTTTAAGAGAAGTTAGCTCTACGTAAGGGGGCTTAATTAAGTATGACTTCTGCCCTTTTTCTTGCTTTTTGTTTCAAAAATCAGTAATTTTTCGACAGCTTTGGGGAAACCCCTTAGCTCCCTAATAGTGAGTTAAGGGAGAGAATGCAGTGAGGTCTGGCTATATATGTGGCTGTAAAAACAGATTTTTAAATAACAGATAGACTTAAAGTAGTGGATAGATCTAAAGTCGTACTTGTAGATAGGAACGATAATGCGTTGGGGGTGATGGAAAAGTTACTTGCCCATGAAACAGGGGAACTCCATAGAGCATTTTCTGTATTTGTATTTGATGACAACGACCGGCTGCTTCTACAACAACGCGCCAGCCATAAATATCACGGGGCCGACCTTTGGACAAATACTTGTTGTTCGCATCCGCAATGGGACGAAGATGTTACCCTTAGTGCTAAAGAGCGATTAACATATGAAATGGGGATGGATTGCGATCTGAAATTTTCGCACGCATTTATTTATCAAACTCCCGTTGAAAATAATTTAATTGAGTATGAATACGATTATGTTTTTGTAGGGTACTCGAACCTTGAGCCCGTAATAAATCTAAATGAAGTCCAAAATTTTAAATGGATGTCAATTAAGGATATTTTAATGGATATCGATGTGCACCCCAATTCGTATACGTATTGGTTTAAAGTCGCTTTGCCTTTAGTTATTAAGGATCTTAAGAAAGAGTGTTGATCACTAATCTTAAATAGTTTAGAGCGGGCTTTTATTAAATATTTTAAGGTAGGGCGATCGTTTGGACGATTTAGCAATCCGATTCTTAATTATACGTTCTCAAAAGCTGCCGAAAGAAGCCGTTTCTTCAATTTGTTCTTTTTTTTGTTGTCCATACTGCCCTAGTTTATTACTATCCTTCCTCTCATTATTTGCCGGTTTATAAACATTTTTTTTATCAATTAAGAGTGAAGTTTTTTATACATTTATGCCAGCATACAGGTGTTCTTGGTGGGGAGAATGTGAGCATATCCTGGTAAAGTGTGCTATTAAAAACATGAAACATTATTTATCTGCCCTTGCCGGGTTCTCTATCTGGGGGACATTTGCACTTGTCTTGAGACCTTTAGCTGATTATCAGGCGCTGGATATCCTTATTCACCGGGTTATCTTTGCCTCAATCAGTATTCTCCTAGCGTGCTTTATTTTCCGCAAACGGCAGACTTTAGCGAGTATCGATTACCTAAGGAATACCACCAAGACAGAAAGAGGGAAGTTGCTCGTGAATTTGCTGATGAGCGCTTTGATGCTTGGGCTTAATTGGTATTCATTTATTTATGTGATGAATGCGGTGAGCGTTAACGCGACCTCTTTAGCTTATCTGATCTGTCCAATTTTAACGACTGTATTAGCCTGTATTTTCCTGCACGAGAAACTTAACAGAGGGCAGTGGCTAGCCGTAATACTAAGTGGTATTAGTTGCGTGATCTTGGCTTATGGACATTTTATGGATTTGGTTTACAGTATGACTATTGCACTTTCCTATGCTATTTACTTGGTTCTTCAAAAGAATAGTTTTAAGATCGATAAATTCTTTGGGTTATCCATTCACATCCTGGTGAGCACGCTGATGCTGCTTCCCATCCTGTCGGTGATTGATACCGCACTTCCACGAACAAATACATTTTATATTCTAGTGGCAGTCATTGCTATTGGTTATACGATCATCCCGCTCTTTCTCAATATTTACGCATTAAAAGGTCTTGATTCTTCCGTTGTAGCAGCCCTCCTTAATCTAAATCCGATAATCAGTTTCGTACTGGCGGTGTGGTATTATAACGAACCCATTAATTTGATACAGATTATTGGTTTTGGGCTTATTTTCATTGCTGTAGTAGTATTTAATTTGTCGTATTTATATGGAAAGCGACGTAGTAAAGTTATAATTTATGCCGATGGTCACTCTTAAGGAGCTATCCATCGGGCAGCTTTTTAATTGTTTTTCTTGTGTATACTTTAACTAGCGGGTAGTTCCTCTAACTCTTGGATGGATTTTTTGAGGATGCCGATAACTATTTCCATTTCCTGTAAATTCAAGTTTCCAAATCCGATACGCATGGCGTTTATGCGTTTATGCTCGTATAATAATGTACGAGGGATGAATAGGTTGTTTTTACGTGCCTGTTGACTAAGCCTTAATAGATTTGTTCGGTTTTTCCATTTTACCCAATAGGCCAGCCCGCCGGTAGGTATTTCAAAATCTATCAAATGGCCGAGCTCGCTGCTGAGCAGAAACGCCATGTGATCTCTACGCTCACGGTATACCTTAAGGGATTTCTTTAAATGCCGGTGAATAACTCCTTCTTCAATCATCTCCCCCAAAGCGTGCTCCATCAGAACATCGCCTTGCCGGTCAATTATTCCGAGATATTTTCGCATTTCAACCATGAGGTCCTCAGGTGCTACGATAAAACCAGTCCTAAAGCCGGGGGCGAGTGATTTTCCAAACGACCCGACGTAGATAACTAAACCATGCTGATCGTTGCTCGCTAAAGGTAGTAAAGGCTTGTTGTCAAATTGAAAATCATAGTCATGATCCTCCTCAACAATGATCAAACGATGTTTGCGTGCTAGTTGGAGAAGTTTCATACGTTTTTGAACACTTAGACTTACGGTGCTGGGGTAGTGGTGCTGTGCGCTAATGTATACCATCCGAATGCTTTGGGTTTGACACAGACGTTCGAGCGCATCAATATCGAGGCCATCGCCTTCTACGGGGACTGTGCATATCTTACTTCCGGATTTTTGGAAGATCATATTGGCCGAAAAGTAAGATAAGTCACCTACAACTACATGGTCTCCAGTGCGTAATAGTATTTCAGAAATAATAAATAGACTCATCTCAATGCTACGTGTAATAAGTAGATTTTTTGTGCCGATTTGTAAACCGCGGGAGCCTTGAAGGTATACAGTCATCTGTTCTTTGAAATACTCGCTACCCTCGTGATTGTAGTAATCCATTTTCGAACGATTGCTTTTTCTCTTCATGCTCGCACTATAAATTTTAGAGAAATCCTCCATTTGTGTTAACCTTATATCCGGAGTTCCATCATTAAGAATATAGGTGCAGCTGGTCCGCTCGAAGGGGTTGTCAAGTAAAATTGATGATGCAAATTCAAAACCTGACTGTGTCGAGTAAGACCTAGTGAGTGTTTCATTTTTATTTACTATCGGTAAGACGGAGGCAACAAATGCGCCTCGATTCGCTAAAATATCGATCCAGCCTTGCCCATAGAGTTCTTGATAAGCTGCGGTAATAGTATTGCGGTGAACTTCCAGAAGTGCACTCAAAGATCTGCTCCCTAGGAGTTTTATGCCTGGCATGAGCTGGCCCTTTGCAATTGCGCCAATTAGTTGATTGGCAATTTGCAGATAAACCGGCGCGGACAGATTGCGGTCTATTTGAATAAAACTTTTGTAGGGAATATTAACCGGACTATTCATATTCTTTCAACTGGCACCATTGAACCGTCCGGTAAGATAGTACTTTTACTGGAAATAATATAAAGATGGAATCTATTTTAGATAAGATCGTACAAAATGATCTGATACATGGAAAATGGTTAAATACCCTCTCATTTATGGAGAATGCCGGTGCGCGTAAAATATCTGCTTGTGAGGATGCCACCAGCACGGGGATCATGCAACTCAAGCATGCCGCGGAAGAACACCGACATGCTTATTATTTAAAGAAGCAGCTGACTAAACTTCGTGCTGGCGGCTGTGAATTTTATCGGGTACACGAAATGCTCGGTGGCAGTGCATCCATGCAATATTTAAATAGGTTGGATATCCTTACTTGCCGCTACCTCAAGAAACATTTTGGTCTATCTGGTGCGGATCTTAGGTATGCGGCCTATCTTTTTGTAACATACGCGATTGAGATGCGGGCAGATTCGCTTTATCCTGTTTATCAAAATGTGTTAACAAAATGGTCGTCAAAAGTAACGGTGAAATCCATTATCCTGGAAGAAGAAGGACACTTAGAGGAGATGATAGCTGCGCTTGGACGGTTTAATGTCGACTGGGAGCTACATAGCGTAGCGGTTATAGCTATAGAAAAAGAACTGTTTAGCTATTGGATCAAGGAGCTAGAAATAGAAGTTAATTTATATGCACGGGATACAACAACGATTAGCTAACGAGCTACGCGCTCGAAAGCAAAAAGGTTTGTTAAGGCTGTTGCGTCCATCAATTACTGGGATTGACTTCTGTTCTAATGATTATTTGGGTTTCGCGCGTAATCCCCTGCTATCTGATCGGCTGACAGCCCTGGTAAAGAGCGAACCCAATTCGGTGCTTGGTGCCAAGGGTTCTAGGTTAATTTCGGGGGATATGCCAGCCATATTAAAAGCAGAGGAATTTATCGCCGAAAAGCACGGGGTGCAAAACGCAATGCTGATGCCATCGGGGTACTTGGCGAACCAGGCGCTATTTTCATCTTTACCTAAAAGAGGTGACACCATACTGATTGATGAGCGGGTACACCGCTCGGTGTATGATGGATGCCGTCTATCGCAAGCAACACGCTGGAAATTTCGTCATAATGATCTTCAGCATCTGCAAGAACTGCTTAGGCGTTGTCACGGGCAGGTATGGATAGGGGTGGAAAGCCTATACTCAATGGACGGGGACTTTGCCCCACTGGCGCCGCTTGTTGCCCTGGCCGAAAAATACGATGCTGCGCTCATAGTCGATGAGGCCCATGCGATTGGCGCTTTCGGTTTAGGATTAGTCAACCAGCAAAAATTGCAGCAAAAGGTGTTTGCAAGTGTAGTCACCTATGGTAAGGCGATGGGGTGTTGGGGAGCGGCCATATTGGGATCACGCACATTGATCGATTATCTCGTCAATTATGCGGCTCCCCTGATTTATAGTACAGGAATTCCTGCATTTCACGCTTTGGCGATTCAGGAAATATATGGGTTTCTCGATCAGTGTGGCGCCACTGCTGCGCGCGAGCTTCAAGAAGTGGTTAGTAATTTTAATGCGCTCGGGATCCCTAGCCAGGCTGCCTTACAAAGTCCTATAAAGCCGATTAGATTTAAGAATAATATTACTCTACAGGCAGCCGCAAAGGCTTTAAAAGAAAATCAAATCGCGGGATATGCGATAAAGTCGCCTACTGTAGCCCTGGGCATGGAACGTATCCGGATATCCTTGCATTCGTTTAATTGCCCCGCAGAGATTGCCTTGTTAGGGTCGATATTAAAAGAGTATTTATATGAGTAAACAATATTTTATTACTGGAATTGGAACTTCTGTGGGCAAGACTATTGCTGCCGCTGCATTGGTTAAACTCTGGGGCGCGAACTACTGGAAACCTATCCAGTCAGGTGATCTAGATAATTCAGACAGCATGATGATCCATAGATTACTTGGTACAGGAGCAACCGTGTATCCTGAGGTTCATCGCTTGAATACGCCAGCCTCACCACATTATTCGGCACAGATCGATGGTGTGTCGATCAACGTGGAAGATTTCGATTTGCCCCGGACAAATAAAAACTTAATCGTCGAAGGGGCGGGGGGACTATTGGTACCGCTTAATGAGAGGGAATTTATTATAGATTTAATCACACATCTCGGTTTGCCGGTCATACTGGTATGTTCAGGCTATTTGGGCAGTATTAACCATAGTCTGCTGTCTTTTCAGTACCTAGCAGCTAGAGGTGTTCCCGTAGCGTACATCCTACTTAACGGTGAGCTCTTAGCCTCTACCCGCCAAGTATTGCTGGCCAACCGGCCAGCAGGAAGTAAAATTATAACCTTACCACGCTTAGAGACATTGGACAGCGAAGGGCTTGAAAAAGCACTCCAAGAATTGAAAATTATAGAATAAAAATAATGACGCAAACAGAAACAGAAGTAACAAAGCACGATTGGTCCAAGCAGCAGCTGTTGGATATTTATAACAGACCACTACTGGAATTGGTCTATCAGGCAGCAAGTGTACACCGGGCTTGGCATGACCCCCGCCAGGTTCAAATATCTACTTTGTTGTCAGTGAAAACTGGCGGGTGTCCCGAAGATTGTTCGTACTGCGGGCAGGCTGCGCGGTATCACACGGACATCAAAGTACAATCGCTACTTCCTACCCAAACTGTACTGGGGCATGCAAGAAAAGCAAAAGAAAATGGTTCCACCCGGTTTTGTATGGCTGCCGCGTGGAGAGAGGTTAAAAATAATCGTGACTTTGATCGCATCATTGAGATGGTCGAGGGTGTAAATGCACTGGGGCTGGAAGTCTGCTGCACCTTGGGGATGCTGAGCGAAGAGCAGGCATTGCGTCTACAAAAAGCCGGTCTGTTTGCGTATAACCATAATCTAGACACTTCAGAAGAGTTTTATGATGAAATTATTTCCACACGCAAATTTGATAACCGGATTCAGACCATTGACAACGTGCGTAAAGCAGGAATCACGGTTTGCTCTGGTGGGATTATTGGTCTTGGTGAAACGGTTTCCGACCGCATATCGATGTTAAGGACGCTCGCTAATATGGAAAAACATCCCGAATCTGTTCCGATCAATGCCTTGGCTCGAGTTGCGGGAACGCCACTGGCCGATATGCCGAAAGTTGATGTTTGGGATATGGTCAGGACCATTGCCACGGCACGTATCGTGATGCCAAGCTCCATGGTGCGACTTAGTGCAGGGCGCATTGAAATGAGTGAGCAGGAACAGGCCTGGTGTTTTATGGCCGGCGCCAACTCCATATTTACTGGCGAGCGGCAAACGCTGCTGGTTACACCTAATCCAGGGGTTGATGAAGATATGCAAATGCTGGAAAGCCTAGGTTTAAAACCGATGATGAATAAAAAGGAGGATACATGCACGAGGAATTATTAGCGCGTGATATCGCCGTCAACTGGCACCCGTATTCACAAATGAAAACGACCACCCATTTGCCTATTGTGCGGGGAAAAGACGCATATCTGTATGACGCCCACGGAAACCAGTATTTGGATATGGTTAGCTCCTGGTGGGTCACCTTACATGGCCATGCTAATCCGTATATTGCCGATAAAGTTTACGAGCAACTAGGTCGTTTGGAGCAAGTTATTTTTGCTGGGTTTACCCATAAACCAGCAATCCTTTTAGCCGAAAGGCTCCTTGCGCTATTGCCCGAGAATCAGAAAAAAATATTTTATACCGATAATGGCTCTACAGCCGTTGAGGTGGCGCTAAAAATGTGTATCCAATACGCAGTTAATAAGGGCGAAAAGAAAACGAAGATTATGGCCTTCTCGGGCGGCTATCATGGCGATACATTTGGAGCTATGTCGGTTAGTGAGCGCGGGAAATGGACGGCCCCATTTTCTGATATGCTCTTTGATGTCTTGTTTATAGACCCGCCTACCGCAGAAAACTTACCAGACTTAAAAAAAGTGATTGCCAACCAGGCCCACGAATTAGCTTGTTTTATTTATGAGCCCCTAGTTCAAGGTGCAGGTGGGATGGCGATGCATCAGCCAGAGCATCTCTCTGAGCTCATGAATTACTGCCGCTCGTGTGGTATTCTTCTAATTCAGGATGAAGTATTTGTAGGTTTCGGTAGAACAGGTACGCTGTTTGCGGCAGATCAGTTGGATGCCAAACCGGATATCATGTGCTTTTCTAAAGGGCTCACCGGCGGAACCATGCCTATGGGGATTACAAGTTGTACCGATGAGATTTATGCGATGTTCTACTCCGATGATAAAACTAGAGCATTGTTTCACGGGCATTCCTTCACTGCGAGCCCTATCGCATGTGCGGCATCGCTAGCGAGCTTGGATCTGCTTCTTCGCTCCACAACGTTGGAAAATATTAGGCAGATTACAAGGAGCCACTCGAATTTTGCTGCTGCACTACAGAACCATAAACAAGCCTTAAATATACGGCAGCGAGGGACAATTATTGCTTTTGATTGGAACACAGGAGAAGGTGTGGGTTACTTTAATCAGATACAGAGCACGCTTTATCACGCTTTTTTAAAGCGAGGGATAATTCTTAGGCCCCTTGGGAATGTGCTGTATATCGTGCCTCCTTACTGTACCACGCAGGTGGATTTGGATTACACTTACCAAACTATTTTCGAACTCCTCGATACGCTGGGTAGATAATAATATCTTCCTTGATTTTCAGACTTACGAAAAGTAAATTTTCGCAAGTCTGAAAATTGTATAGCACACCTCTCTTAGGTATTTAATTCCTAGTATTTTAGAAGTTGTAGACGATGCTTGTTTACGCCGATTTGTGCATTATTTATAAAAATAAATAGCTGGTTTATTTCATGTGTTTGATATATTATACTAATTACTAGTTTCTTAGCTCTCTGTCATTAACCGGTAGTTTCTATTATCATAACAGTATGTTAATATGTACGTAACATTAGACTGCTAACATTGCGGCATTAGTTTTTCACGTCTCAAAAAAGAAAAATATATGCAACCGAACTTTACGAAGCTATTTTGGCTTCTTAGTGCTTTAACAGTATCTCCGATGATGAGTCAGGCGAGCAAGTTATCCACTACCCCGCCCACTGAGCAGGTGAATCAAGCCGAGGTGACCGGCCGTGTCGTTGATCAAGATGGATCCGCCATTGCTGGCGCATCGGTCACCAACCTGAGCAGTAACGCTGCTGTACAAACAGATGAATATGGAAATTTTAAAATAACCGCTGCTATAGGAGCACAGCTCCAAATTACTTATGTTGGCTTTGAAGCGCAAACACAAACAATTGCTAAGGCTTCAGGAAATCTTTTTACATTAAACGGACTACAAAATGCAATTGAAGAAATTGAAATTTCAATTGGGTATCAAAAAATTCGTAAATCAGATCTTACAGGTGCGATCGCCAGCGTAAAGGCAGATGAGCTTAATATTACCTCCCCAAAACTTTCACAGGCTTTAGTTGGTAAAGTGGCGGGCGTTCAAATTTCACAGACAAGTGGAGCGCCATACGACGGAACAAAAATTCGTGTGCGTGGTATTGGGTCGGTAAATGCTGGATCGGATCCACTTTATGTTATTGACGGCTATCCTGCGGGAAACAACCTTAATATTAATCCCAATGATATTGAATCGATCGATGTACTCAAAGATGCTGCCTCAGCTGCAATCTATGGTTCACGCGCGGCAGGTGGTGTCGTGTTAATTACGACCAAGCGCGGTAAACAGGGAAAAAATAATATCGACTACGAAGTTCTAGGAGGATTTGGTCAGCTTTCCAAAAAGGTAGATTTGTTAAATTCTGAAGAGTTTATCGACCTGCTCATAGATGGTCGAAATAATTCCTATAAAGACTTAATTCTCGGTAAGGGTGGCACCTGGACCGAGGACATGCGTCTTCACTCCAACGATGCACGCGTGGCAGAAGTTGGAAATGCGGGATCGGTGACCATTCCTGAAGAATATTATGACTTCGCTACAGGAAAGGCGAAAACCGCACTGTATGATACTGATTGGCAAGATGAGCTTTACCGCAATGCGCCATTTCAACGGCATAACCTTTCTATATCTGGAGGTACGGAGAAGAACCGTTATTTTGTAAGCGGATCCTACCAAGATCAAAAAGGAATTATGCTTGGTACAGGACAACAGGTATTTAACTTTCGTTCTAATATCGATTCCAAGGTAACTGATTGGTTAACATTTGGAGCGAACGTCTCGTTCACCTATAATGACAATGATGAAGTGAGTACAGGGCGATACGACAGAAGTCCTTCAATGTCAGCCTTGATTTATTTGCCGACACTTCCTGCGTATAACGATGACGGCTCATACGCGCAATATTTGATGGCTGGTCTCAGTGCCAATAACTATGGGATCCAGAATCCTGAAAATCCGATGGCCTACGTTACAAAAATTAAAGATACCCGGAAAGGGAAAAGAGGCTTATATAATGCATACGCGGACTTCAAATTGATGGATGGTCTAAACTTCAAAGTCAACGGCGGTTTGTCGACATATGATGAGAAGTACGATTATTTCCGTCCGACGAGTATTTCAAGTGGCAATTACGAACCATATAGTGATAATGCCAAGACATCTGCTTATGCGGATGCAAAAACGCAGAGCCATCTCGATAAACTCGTTGAGGCTACCTTAAACTATAACAAAACATTCGGTGAAAAGCATGATATCATGGCCCTGCTCGGTTACTCGGCGCAGCAAACGGATTTAGATTATGTTGGGGTTCGTGCGCGCGGATTCCAGAATGATGCCATTGAAGAAATTACCAACAAGGGTGCTGACCCATCGAATTTCGAACTTCTAGCAGGAGATACCTTCAAGCGTACGACCACGATGATGTCCTACTTCGGGCGGGTTAATTATAATTACGATTCTAAGTATTTTCTATCGGCTTCCTACCGCCGAGATGCCTCATCGCGCTTTGGTCCCAACAGTAAATGGGGAGCATTTCCTTCTGTATCGGGGGGCTGGACATTATCCAATGAAGATTTTTATAATGCTTGGCTAGGGCAAGGATCTTCGTTAAAGCTGCGTGCCAGCTGGGGGATGAGTGGGAACAATAATATTGGTGACTACGCGGCGATCACAACCTATAGCGCCCCGACTGGCGTGATTATAGGCGATAAAGTTGAAACAGGCTATTACCCTGATAACCTCCGTGATCCTAACTTAAGTTGGGAAAAAACCTCGCAAACAAATGTAGGTCTTGATTTCGGTATTCTAGGAAATAGAGTTAACGTGATGACAAACTTCTATATAAGTCAATCAACCAACCTACTCTTTAACCAGCCTATTACCGCCGTTACTGGAACGACCACGATTTTGACCAACATGCCTAATTCCAAAGTGGAGAACAAAGGTTTCGATGCTCAGCTTGATGCCGCAATAATCCGTAATGGAGACTTTCACCTCGGTTTTAGCGGAAATATAAATATCAATCGAAACAAGGTGTTAGATCTTGGTGGCGCTTCAACAATTCTTACCAATGGTGCTGAGCGCTCTTACTTGACGCATATCACCCAAGAGGGTAGCCCAATTGGAATGTTCTACGGCTTTAAAGTTTTAGGAGTGGCTGATGAAAGTAATTATAAGGACGTTGCTCCCTCTGCAGCCTCATCGACACCTTTACAGCCGGGCGATTTATATTTCGAAGATGTAGACGGAAATGGTATTGTGAATGATGATGATAAACGTATCATCGGTAATCCGCATCCAGATTTCACCTACGGTTTCGCCTTCGATGCGCAGTACAAAGGATTTGATATCCGCGCTTCGTTCAACGGATCGCAAGGGAATCAGGTGCTGGACGGATACGACTACTACCTCTACAATATGGAAGGGTCGGGAAACCAGTATGCTGATGTCGCACAGCGGTATCGCTCGCCAGAGAATCCTGGAAATGGTAAAGTTTATCGTGCTTCTCGCGGAGGAACACAAAGTAACTCAACCAGATTATCCAGTTTTTACTTGCAAGACGGTTCATACCTGCGTATGACCAATCTGATGATTGGATATACGCTTCCAACAGAAACCGTTAATAAATGGTCGCTATCCGGCCTGCGCATTTACGCAAGTGTGGACAACCCTTTTACAATCACCAAATACAAAGGCTATAACCCTGAGCCTGATTACAATCAACGTGGTAACCTAACTCCAGGAGTGGATTACGGGCTGTATCCACTTGTACGCTCATTCAACTTAGGTTTAAAAGTTAGTCTCTAAAAATGATAACCATGAAAAAAAAATATTTAATACCCATAGCGTTATTTGCTTTAACATCTTGCTCGAAAGATTTCTTGAATCAAGAAGATCCAAATGCGGTAACCATTGAAAATTATTTTCAAACAGAAAATGATGTGCTGCTAGCCGTGAACGGTTTATACCAGGGGTTACGCTCAGGAAGCAGTGTTGGTGAAGGTAGTACGTTGTATAATGAAGAGCGTTCTGATAATGCAGGTCGTAATGACAACCAGTCTAATGCTGGAGAACCTTTTCAGTTCAACGATTTCTCGATTCTTCCAAGTAACACTTACTTGAAATCACATTGGTCGGCTATGTACGATGCCATCTCTAGATGTAATGTATTACTTACGCACGTAGATAAGGTAACCTTTACCGATGAAGGGCTCAAGGAACGCTACAAAGCCGAAACGAAATTCGTTCGCGCGATGCTATATTTCGATATGGTGAGGAAATTTGGTGATATACCACTTTCTATAACGGAAATTACGACAAAAGAACAAGGTGAAGAGGCTGCGTTTCGCGAAAAGGAAGCCGTCGTATATGAACAGATCGTGAAAGATTTAACAGAAGCACTGCAAAGTGATTTACCAAACACGCAGCACGATTACGCTGTAGGTAGAACCTCCAAAGCAGCAGTACACGCTGTTCTAGGGAAAGTATATTTAACAATGGGATCAACGCTAGAAGGTGGTGATAAGCAAGCCAATTTTGTTAAAGCCGAAGAGCATTTAGCAGCCTCATATGGAATGCGTGCCTTTGGGAAATTAACGGAAATCCCATACGCGGAGGTATTCGAAGTGGCAGAAAAAAATAAATGTGAAGAGCTTATTTTCCAGGTTCAGTATTTGCAAGGCGATCCGACATATAGTTCTAGTATTGCAAGAAATTATCAAGCACGAGGGGAATTCGTAAACTCTCAGTTTAAATCGACAGGGTCTGGACAAGTAGCAAAACTTGATTTAGTAAAAGATTACGAAGCAAGTGATATTCGTAAAGATTTTTCGGTGAAATTTGCAAGCGATGCGCAAGTGAATGATTGGTTCGTAACCAAGTTCAGAGATACAAGCGATGATGCCGGAACAGATGGATGGGGAGGTAATGATTGGATATTAATTCGGTATGCCGATGTCATGTTACTTTTAGCAGAAGCAAAAATGAACTTAGGCAAAGATGCCGAAGCGATCGTTCTTTTAAACGAAGTACGCGAACGTGCTGGTTTACCCACTTACCAGCAGTCGGTCGCCGATGCTAACTATAAGACGAAATATCCTACTTTGAAAGATGCTATTCTTCATGAACGGCGCGTGGAACTTGCTTTTGAAAACCAACGTTGGTTCGACCTTATTCGTAATTACGACGCAGAGGGCCTAGTGTCTTACTTCAAGAAGAAAAGCCAGTCGGATTACGGAAACGCCAAGATATCAAATATTTCAGTTAAAGACCGGTACTATCCAATCCCATTCGATGAGTATAAATTGAACCCAGAGAAGATGTATCAAAACGCTGGATATTAACACGAGGCAAATAAATAGAGAAATATAAATACAACAATAAATACTAAAGGAAACCTGCTCATGCAGGTTTTCGTTGTTTAACGTCGTTCTGAATTTAAACTCATCAAAGGTGCATTATCTGCCGTTTATTTTTAGCGAAATAAGTGGTGGAAAAAAATAATATTAAATTATTAATTTTATATTTGTTTTGAAGCAAAACCGATTTTGCAAACCTTTCTTCCTAATAACTTTTTAGATTTTATGCCTGTAGTGACTAGTATTTTGTGTATTGATTTAGGAGGAACCCATTGTTCCTCGGCACTTATTGACAAAGATGCTGAATGCGTTATAGATAATTCCTATTTCCGTGGAACAGTTGATAGTAATGGCTCTAAGCCACAAATTCTTACTGAAATCGCAGCGGTTATCAATAAAACCGTAGCGAGTCATTCGAGCACTCCTATTAAAATGATTGTTGCATGCCCAGGTCCGTTTGATTATGAAAATGGAATTTCACGTATGGATGGGATGAATAAGTATCAGGATTTACTCGGGTTCAATTTAAGAGATTATTTTTCCGATCTTGTGAGAATTCCACCTGAATCCGTACAATTTTATAATGATGCTGCTGCATTTTTACTGGGTGAAGTTTATTGTCGTAAAATGCAGAATAAACGTGTTGTGGGCCTGACATTAGGGACAGGTTTGGGTTCGTCTTTGTATTATAATGGCCGAGTAGAAGATCTAAATTATGGTTCAGCGCCTTTCTATGATGGCATTGTGGAAGATATAATTTCTACTCGCGGTATGCTTGGACATCTCAAGAATAAATTTGGAAGCATTTCGGTTGACAATGTTAAGGATTTAGTTCGCACACCAGGGCTTGAAGAACAAAGGAAGGAGGCTTTTGATAACTTAGGGAGAAACCTCGATATATTTATTACCCAATATATTGCTCCGTTATCACCGGATTTAATAGTTATTGGAGGAAGCATCGCCAAAGCCCACAATCACTTCTTTGAATCGCTGAGATCATCCTCTAAGCAAACATTAGAATTAGCCTCATTTGATGAATGTAACCTATTTTTAGGGCTAACCTTTGAATCTTCAACTTTATGAAACCAGTTTGGAAATACACATTGATCGCTTCATTGGGCGGTTTTTTATGTGGCTTTGAGACCGCTGTTATCTCTGGCGCTGAGCAAATCATACAAAAATTGTGGCATCTAGATGCCATTCGTCATGGTCTTACGGTATCTATTTCCTTGATAGGAACGATTATCGGCGCAATAATTGCCGGAAGGATTGCCGACCGTCATGGTCGTAAACCCGTTTTATATTTTGTTGCCACGTTGTATTTGTTATCCGCAATTGGCTGCGCTATTGCCTCTCTTTGGGAACTTTTCCTACTTTTCCGCTTATTGGGCGGACTTGCAGTTGGGATATGCTCTGTCGTAGGCCCGGTATATACTTCTGAAATTGCGCCTGCTAAAGATCGAGGGAAACTGACCGGAACATTTCAAATTATGATTGTCCTGGGCATTTTTACAGCGTACTTAACTAATTTTCTATTTATGGGTGTAGATAATGGCTCATGGCGTTATATGCTTGGTATTATGGCCGTTCCTGCACTATTATTTATTTTGTTGCTCAGGGTTATTCCAGAGAGTCCACGCTGGCTGTTGCAGAAAGGACAAATAGACAAGGCCCGAGCGAGTTATCTTCGTTTGGATGAACCTTTCACCATTGCAACTAATCAGTCAACGGCTGCAAAATCGGTGAACCTATTTCAATCTAGGTATGCCAAACCTATATTTTTCGCCGTGATGTTGGCGTTTTTCAATCAAATGACCGGGATTAATGCGATCTTATACTACGCGCCACGCATTTTTGAAATGGCCGGATTTAGTGCGGAGCTCTCTTACATCCAACCAATTTTTATCGGTGGAACAAACTTAGTGTTTACTTTGGTTGGTATGAGTATTATTGATCGTTTCGGACGCAAAAAACTGTTATTAACAGGAGCCGTAGGCATGTTCCTGTTCTTGATTCTAGCTGCCTTTGGTTTGAAAGGTGTTAACGCAGAATTTTTACTATACTATATCATTGGTTTTATTGCATCATTTGCATTATCACAAGGAGCGGTGATCTGGGTTTTTCTTGCCGAAATTTTCCCAAACGAAGTTCGTGCGCAAGGCTCTTCATTAGGAAGTACGACTCACTGGGTTTTTGCTGCGATCATTTCCTGGGTTTTTCCAGTGATCGTTGAAGGTAGTGTTCTTGGCGGATATTATGTTTTTCTTTTTTATGCCGCGATGGTTGTTGCCTCCTTTATATTTATTCGTTTTATGCCTGAAACGAAAGGTAAACCATTAGAGGAAATCAGCTAAGAAACCATTAGTAGATAATTATTTTTAAAGGGGTTTTAGATTTATTTTGCAAAAGGGGATTGCATTTTATGGGCGTAAGTGCCTAAGTAAAATGTAACTATTTGCAGAGAATATTTGATATACAATGAGACACATGACATTTTTTTTGAAGTCACTATCCTTATTAGCGCTTTTGGTTGCTTTTTCGAGTTGCCGAGCCCAACATCAGCAGCGTCAGCACACTGCTCCTGATTGGGTAATGGGCGGTTTTACACGTCCCGCAGGAGTGAATCCAGTGATTGAACCTGATAGCAGTACGACGTTTATGGACCCGATGAGCGGAGAGCAAGTACACTGGGAAGATAACGACACATTTAATCCGGCAGCGGCAGTAAAAGGAGATAGTATTTACGTAATCTACCGTGCGGAAGATAAAACAGGAATAAAGATCGGCCATAGAACATCTCGTCTAGGTCTTGCATCCAGTGCTGACGGAATCAATTTTTCCCGTTTAAGCAAGCCAGTCTTTTATCCGGACGCTGACAGCCAGAAAGAGTTTGAATGGCCTGGTGGGACGGAGGATCCTCGCATTGCTCAAGCTCCTGATGGACGGTACGTCATGTTTTATACCCAGTGGAACAGAAAAGTGCCTCGCTTGGGCGTTGCTGTATCTACAGACCTTAAAACATGGGTTAAGCATGGACCAATTTTTAGTAAATCAAAAGTTTTACCCACGCTTGTCGATAAGCCACATAAATCAGCTTCTATTGTTACCGAACTGGTTGGTGATAAGCAGGTTATAAGTAAAGTGAATGGTAAATATTGGCTCTATTGGGGAGAACATGGCGTATATGGAGCTACCTCAGACAATTTGATCGATTGGGAGCCGGTAGTAAAAGCAAATGGTGAGCTTCATGCATTCATCTCTCCGAGAGAAGGTTACTTCGATAGTTCCTTAACCGAATGTGGCCCTCCGGCAATAAAGACCGATAAAGGGATATTACTATTGTATAATGGTAAAAACCATCCAGAAAAAGGGGACAAACGGTTTAATAGAGGAACGTACTCAGCGGGTCAAGTATTGTTTGATGCTAACGATCCAACCAAGGTAATACAACGAATGGATGTTCCTTTCCTTCGACCAATGGAAGCTTTTGAAAAAAGTGGTCAATACGTTGATGGGACAGTGTTTATTGAAGGGCTCGTTTATTACAAGAAGAAATGGTTCCTATATTATGGATGCGCTGACTCTAAAGTTGGTGTCGCAGTATATGATCCAGAAAACCCAACGCATCTAGACCCTTTACCATGAGCGTCTGGCAATAATTAATATCGAAGAAAGAATTAGTCAACTTAAATATTAATTTACACGTTTGAATATGTGACTTTAATGAACTTTTTTCGTTAGCTAGAAAATAAGATAGAGGCAACTGTACGAAACAGGCGCACGAATAATTTTTAGAACTATATGCCGATTTCTTATGGAATTGTAACACTGACGTTATCATTTGCTTTCTAGCTTGAATAAAACTAATTTAGCCGATTGATGAGCAAGACGAAATCACAGATTTTAGCGAATTATAAGCGATACCTCTTTGTATTGGCTACCATATTCTTGGTAACGATCTCATCATGTCCGCTTAAAGGTGGGCTCAAAGCGCTAGCAGGGATGCCGGTAAGTACGGAAAGTAGTATACCTTCCAAAGGGAATCAAAAATCGATAGTTAATACTATTGAAAAATGTGCGGAGATCGAAATTACCGATACGCTGATGGCCCAAAATATTTCAATTGACGTAAATAGCCTTCTACCGTTTCTTCTATGTACGGCGGCGTTTTTTTGTCTATTTGCCTTTCGCTCGACAGGTAAAGCATATGCGCATCCGCTTTATAATGGTAGCAAAAAGATCCGAAACTCTATTCCGCTCTTCTTGGAATATCGGAAACTTATCATTCATTACGTTTACTAATCCCTTTTTTCCTATTGGACGCACCTGTTCGATGGGCTAGATTTCTATTATTTCCATTTTAAAATAATCGTAGATCGCAGTGTGCGATCTATCTAAAATTTGTAGCGTAATATGATAAAACATATTAGGGCGACTGCATTATTGTGGTTAGCCGTTTTTGCTGCGTTTCCATTATATGCGCAGCAGCAAAAGGAACATACTTTAGGCAGCCTTTGGTCTAAAGTCGAGGAAAACTATCCGGGTATTGACGCAAAAAAATCGGCCGTGAATGCCGCAAAGTTCAACCAAAGGACTGTTAAGGGAGATATGCTCCCACAGGTAAGTGCGCAGGTACAAAATACCTATGGAACCTACCAGGGAAATGCTGGAGCATTTTTTCCGCAGCCAGGTTTTTTCAATGTAAGTGGTTCGGCTGCACCATTGAACGGCAGTTCGACGGCTGCCAATACCTTTGGTTCCGCCATTGTTCAATGGGAAGTGTTTTCTTTTGGAAAGCTCCGCAAGCAGAACGAAGCTGCTGGAGCATTGTATAACAAATCGGTCACTGAAAAAGATAGGTACCTGCTCAACCTAAAAAAGACATTATCAGAAAGATACATTATCCTTTTATATAACAATGCCAAACTGCAATGGACGGAGAAGAACGCCGAACGTTTGGATGATATTCGCAAAATAACCTCAGGCTTATCTGCTTCGGGACTGCGTCCTGCTGCAGACAGCTTACTAGCCTCATCGTCGTATGTACAGGCAATGGGCGAAAAAGATAAATGGAACGGTTATAAAAATGCCGGATACATCAAACTATTGGAACTGTACGGCAATGATACCGTCAATTATACAGCATCTACCGAACGTTTTGGCAATCCCCCAGATAATGGCTTAAGCAAGACAAATACGATTAATCCCGCACACCCCATTTTAGATGCTTTAGATAAGCAATCCGAGTATTATACGTTAAGCAGCAAAGTACAGCAAAGATCTTCTTTGCCCTCTATCAACTTGTTGGGCGGGTATGCCTATCGTGGTACGGGCGTTGGTCCCAACGGAGTGGTTTCGGGAGTGTGGAAAGACGGTTTTAATAATGCTACCAATAACCTTTTGGCAGGTATCGGTATCACTTGGAATTTGACCAGCCTGCATACCAATCGTATGAAAGGGGAACAACTGCTTAAAGAAGCGGAAAGTACCAAATATCTGCAATCGCAATATGAGCAGGCGATGCAGGCAGATTTATCCGCTTCGCAAGCAAAAATCACGCAGCAGTACGAACAGCTTCAGAAAACGAAACTTGCTGTACAGCAGTCGCAGGATGCTTACAATATGTATCTGGCCAGGTACAAAAGTGGTCTAATCACCTTAAGCGAACTTTTACAGATACGCATTCTGTTGGAACAGGCAGAAAACGCCCATATTGAAGCTTCCCGTGAACATTGGGTTTTGCTGGCTTACCAGGCAGAGCTTACAGCCGATTTCGACTTTTTGTTTAACAACCTCTAAATAATCTATATGAACATGATAAGATTTGCGTTAAGGAAGCCCATTGCGATTATGGTAGTCGTACTGGCGATAGCTTTCTTTTCCTACAATACCATTAAAAAAATAAATGTAGATATATTCCCTGAAGTAGAATTGCCTGCGATGTATGTTGCTATGCCGTACGGTGGTTTGTCCCCTGCCTATATGGATGGCTTTATGGCGAACGAGTTCCAAAAGGTACTCCTATTTGTAAGTGGCGTAAAACATATTGATTTTAAAAGTGTACAGGGGTTGACCCTGATGAAGCTGACCTTTTATCCCGGAACGGACATGTCGCAGGCTGCCGGCGAGGTATCTACATCCGTTTCAAGGGCAATGGGCTTCCTGCCGCCCGGAGCCGTCCCGCCGATGGTGGTACGCTTTGACGGTAGTTCACTTCCGGTAGGAAACCTTGTATTTGAAAGCGATCAACGTTCGGTGAATGAAATACAGACATTGGCATTGACCAAAATACGCCCGATGTTCGTACAAATTCCGGGTATTACTTCTCCGGCACCTTTTGGCGGGAACATCCGTTCTATTGTCATTAACATTGACCCCGAAGCGATGCAGGCGAACGGTTTAAGCCCCGAAGATATTACAGTAGCCATTACCAAAAACAGTCTTCCATCGCCCGCTGGAAATATTCGTATTTGCGATGAAAACCTGATGGTTCCGATTAACTCTATTGCAAAAGGACCCGAAGAACTTTTGAAAACCCCGGTAAGAAAAAGCAATAACCGTACGGTATATGTGGGTGATGTTGCCCGTGTAGAGGATGGAGCAGATCAGACCGTAGGCTATGCCTTGATAAATGGTAAACGTTCTGTTTACCTGCCCATTATTAAAAAAGCGGATGCATCTACATTGGATGCCGTGGAGAACTTGAAGAATGCTATTCCGATGTTGAAAGACCAATTGCCTGAAGACGTGAAGGTTAGTTATGAGTTTGACCAATCGAATTATATCGAACGTTCTCTTTCTAATCTGATACACGAGGGTGCTTTGGGAGCAGTATTTACAGGGTTGGTGATATTATTATTCCTGGGTGATACCCGTGGAGCTATCATTGTGGTGCTTACCATTCCCATTGCTATTCTTGCCGCCGTTACCACATTGTATCTTTTCGGACAGACCATCAATATTATGACATTGAGCGGGCTTGCTCTGTCCATCGGTATTCTCGTCGATGAGGCGACTGTAACGATAGAAAATATACATCAGCATATGGAAATGGCCAAGCCCAAACAGCGCGCGATTATAGATGCCCTACTTGAAATCTCTATCCCCAAATTGCTGATTTTGCTATGTATCCTTGCCGTTTTGACCCCTGCCTTTATTATGACAGGTATTCCCAAAGATATGTTTATGCCTTTGTCAATGGCGGTTGCCTTTGCGATGATTGCCTCGTTTTTGGCTTCGCAGACCTTTGTGCCGATACTGGCAAACTGGATGATGAAAAACAAACACAACAAGGAAGCCATCACACCAAGAAAGCGGGCTTTCTTCGATAAGTTCCGTGTAAACTATTCATTCAAGATGCGTAAATGGTCAACCAAAGCCATACCGCTTTTTACGGTCTATGTGCTAGTTGCTGGTGCAATTTCGGCATTGCTATTGACTGTTGTTGGTACGGACGTCATGCCTGTTTCCAATAACGGCGATTTTCAGATACGTATAAATGCTCCCTCAGGGAGCAGGCTCGAAAAAACCGAACAGATTGTTAAGGATATTACCAATGATATTAAATCGGAACTTCCTGATAACGGATTGAATATTACTTCCGCATTTGTAGGAATGCACCCCGCAGGTTCGCCTATAAACCCGATATTTCTTTTCAGTAATTCATCAAGCGAAGCTGTTTTGCAAATATCCGTTAGTAAGGAGATGTATGGTGGTTCGATGGAAGATTTTAAAGAGAAAATCCGTAAAAAGATTACCCAAAAGCATCCCGAAGTCGCATTCAATTTTGAACCAATGGAACTGACCGAAAAGATTATGGGACAGGGTGCCATGACACCTATTGAGGTTAAAGTTGCAGCAGGACAGCTAAAAAATGCCTATGCTCACGCATCAAAGATTGAGGAAAACTTAAAAAAAGTTCCGTATCTGCGTGATGTACGCATTGCCGAACCGATTGCCTCCCCAAGTCTGGAGATTGAGGTAAACCGTGACCTTGCAGGTCAGTTTGGTTTGACCATGCAGGATATTACCCGCAGCCTTGTTACTGCAACCTCATCTACCCGTTTTACCGATAAAAATCTTTGGATTGACCCTAAATCTGGATTGGTTTTCCAAACCCAGGTACAGATACCTGAGGGCATTATGTCGGAGGAAAGATTACGCTCGCTTCCGTTGAAAGGGGGAAGTCTTCGTCCGGTACTGGAAGATGTGGCTACCATCCGCAGGGTCACAGCTCCGGCGCAGGTAAACCGGAAAGGGCCGAACCGTTACGTTACCATTGTTGCCAATTTGTATGACAAGGATTTGGGTACGGCTTCAAGAGCAGTAAAGCAGGCTATTAAAGATGCGGGAGAAGCACCTCGTGGTACTGTTGTATGGACTGAGGGAACATTACAGTTATTAGATGATACATTGGGGAGTCTTTTAGCAGGTTTGGGCGTAGCCATTATCGCCATATTCCTGATGCTGTCGGCTTATTACCAATCGTTCAAAGTGCCTTTGATTATTCTTTCAGTATTGCCTGCCGTTATTTCGGGTAGTCTTATCATTTTATTCCTAACGGGTAGCACGCTCAACCTGCAATCCTATATGGGTATTATTATGTCACTTGGGGTATCGGTTTCCAATGCAGTATTATTGGTCAATCAGGCGGAACATTATCGTAAAAAATTACTCTTGAAACCTGCCAACGCTGCAAGGCTTGCGGCTTCTTCAAGGCTAAGGCCTGTACTGATGACCGCCGCAGCGATGCTTGCTGGAATGTTGCCGATGGCAATGGGACTGGGCGATGGAGCCGAGCAGGTAGCGCCATTGGGTAGAGCTGTTATTGGAGGATTGATGGCCTCTACCATGACCATCCTGTTATTGGTCCCACATTTCTTTTCATCTATGATGTCAAGGGCGAAAGTGATAAGCCCGTCATTAGACCCAGATGATTGCGAGAGCAGGTATTATGCAGAATAATCCGGTAAACAAACGATATAATAAACTTTAAAACAATCATTACAATGTATCATAGCATTTCAATAAATAGAAAATCATCAACAATATTGACATTGGTTACCTCGCTGGTATTGTTGTTTTCCGCTTGTTCCCAAAAAGAAAAAGAACAGATTAAAACCGAACAACCAAAAGCCGTGAGTTATCAAACGGCTCCGGTACAGTTCATCAATCCCGAATATGAAATATCGGTTCCAGCAGAATTGAAACCCTACGAGCAGGTAGCGGTATTT
>JAALOO010000277.1_pt1 | contig 47880 bp, 33 predicted proteins | sample 7257641 | NCBI WGS metagenome assembly JAALOO01 (sample SAMN14085613, study PRJNA598686) | mite metagenome | biome: ENVO:01001000; feature: ENVO:01001002; material: ENVO:01001226; isolation source: single female mite from University of Michigan culture on fish food culture... ...
CTCTCTCTCTCTCTCTCTCTCTCTCTCTCTCTCTCTCTCTCTCTCTCCCTTTCTCACATATTAATCAATATCAATGGCAAAAAGTGGGGGAAGGCTGCAGACGTCTGAGCAAAAAAGAGGGAGAAATAAAGAACGATGAAGAGGATGAGGAGAAGGAAAAGTGCCGCTATCACGTGTGTGCTAAACTGTAGCCAACAGCAGATGATAATGTGAGAAAGGCAAACTTAGCTTCAACTTCAACATTTCAGAGCCCTTTTTCACCTTAGTACCACTTCACTTTACTTCTCATCCCTGTCATCATCATCACCATCGCTGCCACTTCTTTCAGCTTTTAATAATTCCTAGCCAGCAAATGCCGAGCTTGGCAATTTAGTTGTCGTACATTTGCTGTGTGGTATTTTTAGCCAAGACGAAGACTGAGATTGATTGACTGTTGATTGCAGTGTAATGGGAAGCAGCGGTGCAACCTTCCTCACTCAAATGCAAAACAAAGTTGTTGTTTTGTCGCCAGACTAGACGCAAAAAAACTGCGACTCTGAAATTTTGTTGTACAGCAGCAGTTTTACTAATAATAATGAAATGAAAGTCCACTTAATGTACAAATAATAACAGTGTTTTCTGAAAAAAACGTACAAGATGTTTTAGTAGTAGTTTAGCAGATGATGGTATGTTTCATATGATCATTACAATCATCACCGCAACTATTATCATCATCATCAGCAATTGATCGGATGGTCAGTCAAGTAATGAAAAAAGCACCAAAAGTACAACTGTTTAGCTAAAAACTGTTTACTGGCTAGCTACTTTTTGTAAACGTGGAAAATAACCAGACTGAGTTTTCAATGAAAAGGAAAGGAAGGAAGGAAGGAGGGAAAAAACTGCATGAGACTAAGCTTAGCCGATTGAATTATATTGCCTCTCGATTGATGTGTGGTGAACACAGGCTAAATCGCATCGCACTCAATTGATTATCAGCTGCTGCTGCTAAACAGTTGACGGCTTTGTTGCAACAATAGTTTTGTTGTAATACAGTTGCTGCCTAGTACGCACAAAAGAAAAGGGAGGAAAAAGTGGAGGAAATGCACTTGGGTGACTGACGAAGAAAACGGGGAAAAAAGCTGTAAAGTTGTGAATTAAATTTGGGAAACAACTTTTTTTTAAATCGACACTAAGCTGGCATTTTACTAAAAAGGTCTAGTTCAGTTTTGCAGTCTAAAAATAGAAAAAAAACATTTGAGCCAGAATGCTAGGATTCACGGCATTAATGCTAATCATTCTTCTCTTCCTTTCTTCTCTGACCTGATCTAGATTCCAAAAAAAACTGCTAAAAAACTGCTATTTTGCTGTTTATGGAAAAGGGCACCTAAATCCGCGTATTTTAAAGCGTCACATTTGGCGCAGTAAAAGTGGCAGTTTTTAATTAGTGAGCCCAACTTTGGCAGCAGCATTTAGAAAAAGAAAGAGAGAAAGAAAAAAAGTACCTACGTCAGTAAAACAAAATGAAAAAACTGTCGAGAGCACACTATTTTCGGGTTCAGAAATAAATAGAAAAGCTGCAGCAGATTTTCATTTTCTTCTCAAACAGCAAGAAAACAACAACAAAAACTCAACAAGGCTTTTCATGCTGCACACAAGTGTTGACGCAAGTGGTGAAAGTGAAGTGAAATGGAGAAAGAGTGAAACCACAAACCGCAAACCACAAACCAAATAATCACAACAAAAGTAGAGCACAGAGAACAGCAAACAAGAAAAAATGCGCAGTGTCACAATGTTGGCGGCTGTAGTGTGATGATAGAAAGCAGGCAGGCAGCAGCACTAAATCTGTAGGGCAAGAAAGAGCTAGAGCAAGGGATCAACCTAAATCTGTAACACAAACATTGAAAAGAAGGAGAAAAAAAGAAAAAGAAGCAAAGAAAGTCGTACAGTTACAATCCACACACACAATAGGATACACACACTTAAATGTGGAGCAGCAAATCATAAACTGTACAAATCATAACTGTTCCTCCGTCCGTCTTATCTCAAATCACAAAAAATGGTTGCCGCAGCAGCTGTCAACAGAAGAAGCACGGGGAAAATTGGCGGCTTTGTGTGTGTACAGTTAGTACAGTACAGTGCATTGGATACATCTAAGATCAACAAGAGTAAAGCTGAGGAGGAGAAGAAAGAGAGGAGAGGAGGTACTTACCACTTATGATTGTGTCGATGGCAACCACAATGTGTTCATTTTAATGATAAGACAGTGGTGATCGACTCTCTGAAGTAGATCTTCAGCACTTGATGGTAATGGTAATGGTAATGGTAATGATGCTCATCATCAGCAGCATTATCAGCTGCCGCCGCCGAAACTGCAGCTGTACGACACTTGCACGTGTGCACCTCTTTCTGTGATCTCCTCTTCTGTCTTTGTTGACTCTGTGTTTGTTGTTGAAGTTCAGCAGCCCAAGAGTCGAGGACTTTTCCGCTTGAGAAGGAGAAGGAGAAACAGAGAAGGAGCTGCTGTCGAAAGAGCAGCAGCACCACTTGCACTGCTCAAGGTGAAGTCGTGTAAGTTGTGTGTCGTGTTCACTTTTCTTTAAATCACCTTCTTGTTCTCCTTCTCTTTTGGCCGAGGTGTGTTTAGTGGCGAGTGCGAGTTTTGTCACTACTGTGCACGCAGACAGACACTTGCTTCTGTTTTTTTGTTTGTTTGCTGAAAGTGTTGACTCCTGTGGGACTTCTCTTGACTCGACTCGACTCGGCAGCGGCTTCTGAGCTTACTCACTTCAGTTTTTTTTCGTTCGCTATTTTGACTGCTGATTAAGTCTGATTTAGTAAAGGTGGTCGTGGAAGGGCTCAAATTGCATAACTGAGAACATTTACTGCTAAAAGGGGAGATTTGTCAGAGTCTTATCAGTGCAGATTGAGATTGAGAGCTTAAATTGTGAGTCACAATTTGTGACTGCTCAAAGTGGTGAAGGTGGTGGCGGTGGCGGTGGTGGTGGTAGAGGTAATCCAAGAATGAGCACTGAGTTTTCAAATTTTGCAATATTATTCAAGTTTTTGCTTTGAAGATATGACCAAACTTGTGAGAGAAAACTGTGCGATGACTTCAAAGCAAGTCGTGGGAAAAAAAGTGGAAGCGGATGATGGTTTGGAGTGTATGAAGGTGATCACAATTAAAATGAAACTAAAAATGACAAGACTGAAGTATTGCACAGATTGAATGTAGATGAAAAAGTGATGAGAAGAAGGGTACACGAGACGAAGGTGTGTGTGTGTGAAGGTAATGATACAACAAAAAAGTGCTTCAAAAGTGCGACGCTGAACACGTCACCCCCTCATAACAAAAAACAAATTAAAGAAGATGACTTTTGACTTTTGCAGCGCTGAAGGGTGGGACCACTACTGCTGCCGGCGGCGGTGCACTGCAAACAGAAAGCTGATGGCTGAAAAAGCACAGCTTTCAAGTTCAAACTTCTGTTTCTGTTTTGATCTTCAGAAACAGTAGCAAAACTCCTTCACCATCAGCGTCAACTGAAGAAGAAGGTGGTGGTGGTAAAGAAAGGCGAGGACTTTCACCACCAAAACCGATGACAACAATCTCCTTCAGCAACAGCAGCAGCGTCGGCTGTAGTGTTGGTAGTGCATTTTGCAGGCACAAGCTCAAAGTCACCACCACCAGCAGCAACAGCAGCAGCAGACAAAGGAGGGAGAGGCACTGAAATCAGGTGGCTACTATTGCTGTGGTATGCCCCCCCCCTGCCCCGTTTAAAGGGATCCCCCTCCCTCCTTCCTCACTCTACCCCACTGCATTGGATTCGCCCCAGTCGGGGTAGTGGCATCCTGCCTGGCAGAATCCACTGACGTGTACTGCTATCCCTCTCCCTCTCCCTCTCCAGCACTCAACCACTGTCCCACTAGTACCACTACCTTTCCGTCACTTTTAGACCGACACCGAAATGAGGTACTTTTGGACCACCACTGAGCTGATACTGAGCAAAAGAGAGTACCACCGCCACAGTGAGTTTTATCTCACTGCTGTGGAGTTGTTTGTTTTCCTTCTTTTTCCTCCTCCTCCTCCTGTTTTGTTTTGCTTTCTGGCGAACTGTCAACTAGGAGAGGAAGAAAAATGGTGCACCAAAGTCGAAAGGAAAACAGCAGCAGCACCAGCACCAGATTTCTTCCTTTCTGCGCTTGGATTTTTGGGTAATTCGGTTTTGTTTTTCTTTGCTTTTCATTTCACTTCCATTTCCACTTCCACCGCCGTTGGGCGCTGATTTGATTGTTTGTGCGGGGGTTGTGTGCAGGATTTTCATTGCTCTTTCCGCTTGCTTTTCATTGCCTGGTTACCAATTAGCGTAAGTGAATGAATGAATTTTTCTGTACTGCCATTTTATTTTTTTCCCGGTAAAAACAGATTTTGAGAATCGGCGAAGGCGGTGGTGGTGGCGGTGGCCTCCGCAGTTATTCACTAATTAGATTTATTTATTTGACTTGTTCTTTCTTTCTTTCTCCCTGTCCGTCGTTTGCACTTGCCCATTCCTTCGTTTGCCTTTCCTTTCTTCTCCTTTTTTTTCACATCTTCACACTTCATTAACTGATTACCATTCAACTGTGGTACTGAAAGAGAAAAGAGAAAGAGAAAGAGAAAAATGTCAATTTTGTTCTCCTTCAGCTATTTTCTTTCCTCGCTGTTGCTATGCGCACTGTTGGCAACAGCAGCGGCTGCAACTGTTCAGTATATATTGCCAGTGTGCACATACTGACAAAAAGTGGACACTTAATGGCCATCATCACCATCATCGTACATTGTCATTTCAGTAGCCAATTTTTTGCACTAGAAAAAAAATTCTACTGTACGGGTCTTTCTCCAAGCTCATGAATCATACTACTACTATATTCACACAGCTACTTTCCCCTCTTCTCTTCCAATTCCAAGGCCGGGAGAACCATAAAAGAGCTGCTGTTTCCCTCCTCTTCTTGGCCATTGTCGGCAGTTGACAGCAGCAGCAGCAGCAGCAGGCAAATTTGAGCAGCAAGTGAACATAACATTTGGGCTGCTTCTTCTGCTGCCTGAGAGAATGTGCCAGCCAGCCAGCCAGACAGACAGACGGCCAGACAGCCTGCACTAACTGACTGACTGTCTGAGTGGGAACAAAACGAGGGCGCATGAGCTGCGCAATTAAAAAGAGGCAGACAAGAATGAATGAAGAAGAAAAAGTTGAAGAAGAAGAAGAAGAAGAAGAAGAAGAGGCAGCACTGCTTTCAAGCACAGCTAAAGTGCTGCTGCTGTACAGTAGAGTCTGTGCTGTGCTGAAGCTGCTGAGGGCCTGCAGTGCCTCTGCAGTGTCCGTTAGCAGCAGCAGCAGTAGCAGCCAAATTCTCAACCGTCCAACGTGGTCTCCTCTCCTCTTTTGGCGCCACAAAAAGAATCTTTTTTTTCTGAATTTCTTGATATTCTGTGTGTGTTTTTGCTTTCAAGCTGTGTGATCTCCCCTCTCTGAAGATGAGCGACAACGAGGGCTCAGCTCATGAGGAGGAGGCTCCTTCTCCTGCACCTTCAATTGAACATGAGCCCTCGGCTTCTGAAGCAGAAGAGGAAGAAATAGCGGAAATTGCTGACAACAATGAAGGGGACAGAGGGGACATTGAGATGGGCATTGTTGAAACGGGTCGTCGATCTCGAAAGTCATCATCCTCCTCTTCCTCCTCCTCCTCGAGCTCCAAATCCAGTCACAAGAAGCACAAGAAGCACAAAAGGGTGATTCATCGAGGTGGTGGTAATGTCAAGGGGGGCTGCTGGAGTAAGTAAAAAGCTCTGATTAAACTCTTAAAAAACAAAAAATAATTTTTTTTCTTTTTTAGTCGTCTGCATCATGATCGTCGCCTTTCTCAGCATCGGCGGCTTCATGATCTACAAATTTTTTGCCGATACGAGCTTCAGCTTTTCCAGCAGCAGCTTTAAAAGCAAAAACGTTGTCTCCACCTGGTCGGGCGACTTCACCGGCGAGTACACCGCCGACGTCTTTAGCGGCGAGTGGTCCGCCAAGTCGGACACTCGGTCAATGTTTAGCCTCGCCTACCGCCTGGCTGAGTCGGAGCATAAGATCACCATTGAAAAAGGTCCTCGGCCCTTTGACTCCTATACCGTCTACACCGCTGATCGAATTGGAAGTAATAAAAATTCCTTTACCTTCTCTGTGGGCGTTCCCTTCACCAAAAGTCGCCCCCAGGACAATGCCTCCGTCCTGGCCACCGTCAAGATCAAGGGCAGCGAGTGGAAGGAGAAACATGAAGGTCGACCGAAAGTGGAAATTAAACGGGAGTTTACCGACTCGGCGATGAAGGTCACCTATACGGTTGATAAGGCCGTTTACACGAAACGCTTTGAAAAGGATTGAAATGGACTGAAATTTTCAACATTTTTGATAAACTAAAACAATGACAACAGTATTACACTTTTTGATGATAATCAAACTCCTTCTTCTTCTTCTGTGTACAGCTGCACCCCATTTAATTAGTCAAAAACAGCTATCAAAAAAACTCATCTTTTTCTCAAAAAGACAAAAAGCTTTTCAGTCAAACTGACAATTTTTTTCTGTTTTGAACCACTTTGCTGCCATTTTCATTCACTTACTCATTTCTTTTTTGCAATTTTCCATTTCTCTGTAACAATACAATAAAATCAAAACCACCAAAAAATGTTTCAATCAAAACGTCCTTCTCGAGCAATTAACCTGCCATTTTTCAAGCTAAAAACCTCAAACTACATATTTCCAGTATAAATATTACTGCTCAAATGTGGCATTAATTTTTTGCCTACAAACTTTTCTGTTTTAAAAATGACGACCAAACTTTGTTCAATTTCTGTTGCCCTTGGGGTATTTTTTAACCTCTTGATGATCTCTTCCGTGGTCTGCCCTGCGCCGATGGCCGTCAAGCTGGACCAGGCCGCCGTGGAGGAGTACCTCCGAAGACCGACGATGGTCGAGGCGATCATCAAGTCGAATGAGCGACTGGCTCCAGCGGAGCTGGTCAAGGTGGAAAACTTTACGGTACGATTTGTGAAAACTATGAGTTTCCAAGTTTTGACAGTTTTTTTATTCTAGCAATCAGCAAACCTGAAAACCGTTTTTGTGCAACTTTTGAGCCTGAAAACCGAGCACGGCATTAGCGATAATTGTAATCTAGTGTTCAACCTAATCTGGTACCCGATTATCAGCTGGCAGGCGCAACTGCTCACCGTACACTGCCACGACATTGCTGACGTGGAAAAAACTGAATAAAAAAAATTAAAAATAGGGATTTACAAAAATTATAAAGAAAAAATGTGAGCTTTTGTAGAAAACACCGTTTTTTGTAAAAACAATTTACCACCATTAAAAGGAATTTCGCCTCCAATATAAAAAAAGCAGTGATGATGACGATCGTTTGCTTTGGTTTTCTGACTAATTTTTGTCCTCACTAAATTGCCTCAAATAGAAATGAGCTGATTAAACAGATACTTTGTGTTTTCAATAATGTGTTTATAAAAGGTCGACATCAAAGGCTCGATCTCATTGTTTTTCAAATCTAGGCATAAAATGTTTCTAAAAACAAGCTCCCTAGTTTTGCTTGCCTTCTTTTACCTCAGTTTAAGTGAGGGCGGCCTGCTGGGACCAAATGAGACGACGCTGGAGAAGCTGATGTTCCACCTGACGCGGCGGTACGCCGTCAAGGAGATTTTAAGCTTTAACGCCCAGTTTGCCCCTGCAAAGATTCTCAAGATTTACGAGTTTAGTGTGAGTAAAAAAATTTTGAATACAAAGTTCAGTAAAACATTTTCATGAGATCCTTCTCTGTACAGTCCTCGGACAACAAGGCGACCATAATGGTGGGCAATTTTAGCATGAAGACGAGTCACGGCGTGAGCACCGAATGCAGCCTGGTCTTCAACTACAAGTACACCGTTCTAAGTGGCTGGTACCCAAAGATTATCTCGGTGGACTGTCCGGACTTCTAAAAACGACGATAACAATAACAACAAAAGCAGTTAAATGTAACACAACATCACAAAAAAGATGATGATAACAAAAAAACCTTTAAAAAGAAAAAGTGTACTTACTTTATTAAGTAGCAGATCCATTCTTATCTTAATAATAAATAGGATATTGATTGAAAATTTGGCAATTTTGAGCACACAAAATTTGTGTCACAAATCGGTTTTTCATTTTGTAAAAAAAGTTGTTTTTGCATCTGCTGCTGCCGCTGCCTAGGGCGGCACTGCCCTTGATCTAATTTGCGCGTTGGTTGCTTTTCTGGTTGACAAACAAAGTTCTTTTGCTTTTGTTTTTCTGCACAGCAGATTAACCACCACCGCTGTTGATTGACTAAACATTTTGTATCTCATTAAGCACTCAGCAAATTGGTCAACTGATCTAATTTCAATGATGACAAAATCTAAACTCAATATAAACTTTGTCACCATTTCAAGCACCAAAAGTTCAGACAAAACATCTAAAAACACCATGAAATCATTAACAACCTTTTTTCTCCTTTTACTTCTTTTCAGCCCTGATCTTTCCTCTGCTAACACTCAGCTTTGTAGTGAACAACAGCAAGAGCAATCAACTTTAGGAAACAGCACAACTAAAATCGATTTTGAAACCAAAGAAGAAGAAGACGAAAATGTAGTGTACGACATCAGCGGCACCAAAAACATCCCAGTAATTGACAGCAAGAAGAAGATGCTCGCCCTGCTCCGCTCCGCCTACGTTCGCGACCAAATGGAGGCAATCAAGCCGCAGTCGTTTAAGCCGGCCTTTGCGCGGAACGTCACCGAGTTTACGGTAAAAAATAGAACTTTTTAGAATGTTTTTTACCATCATTTTTCTCTAGCAATCAGCCCAGCTGGACAGCATCGAGGTCCTCTTTCCTATGAACACCATCGTCGGCGGAAGCAACTGCCGAGCTTCCTTACTTTTTATCAGGCGATGTTTTCCGCGGCCTGGCTGGTGGGCGGATGTGTGCTCGCTTCTATGTCAGGTTGACCCGTAAAGTAAAATGATAAAGTGTGAGTTTGTCGGAAGTTTTGTTAGTTATTTTTAACCGCACTTTTCCGATCACCGAACTCAAGTACAATAAGTGTTGTACAACCACGGCTGTACAACAAAAAGTATGTTTGATTTAGATTTGCAGCAGATTTATCGTTACATTAGTTTATTGGAATTAGCATTTATGTTATATCGCCCGCAATGTTAGCCAGTACATTCAAGGTTCTCACATGGGGCGCCAAATCAGGATTTTTTTTGTTTTTCTTATCATCCTTTTGCTCTCTGTTTGCTTTCTACCATCAATAGCTCTTTGTGCCTTCAGTGATCACCAATCGGTAGACAGCAGGTGTTTCAGACAGCAAAAATGATCACCTGATGTCAAAAAAAGATATGATTTAAAAGTGGTGGTGGTCGAAACCAATAGCAACTTGACTGCTGGTTAACCTTTGGAGTACGAGGTGCACTCACCGGTTCATTTGGTTTAGTATTAACTTTTTAGGTATAAAAGGACTTCCAACTGACACTTTAAAGTTGGCTGGCAAATCATATCATTAAACCTTTTTTAAAACACAAACACACACACAAAAAACTACTACCACTTAAACTCATCATGAATCAGCTCACCATTATTTTGGCCACCATCCTGGTCCTGGCACTTTCAGTCACAAGCTCATTTGCAGGCCTCATCGAACCAAGGTGCGCCCCGCACGAAGTGTACGACGCCTGTGGCTCGGCTTGTCCCGAGCACTGTCCCTCACCCAATCCGCAGACGGGAAAGCTGGAGACGAAGGCCCGCTACTGTAATAAGGTTTGCGTTCGAGGGTGCTTCTGCTCGGGAAGTCTGGTTCGAGATCTGAAGAGGGGCAACACCTGCGTGGAGAAAAGCACCTGCACTCTTCCTTAGTCCATTTGTAAACTCTGCAGTAAATCATTTTTGTCATTTTTGTTTGAAAGGGCTGAACCACAAATCATCAAAATAAACTTTGTTTTTTAAACTGATTGTACAGTAAATTTTGTACAACAAAAAATAGTCAACTTTTTCCTCTAGACCTTCATCATCACCGTGCTGACAAACTCCTCCACGTGGCAGCTGTTGACGCCTCGAGCAATGCGAAAGGTTCCATTGTTGCCCCACTGCCGGCCCCAGCTGTTCACCGCCAGCCAGTACTTTTCAATTTGACCAGAAACTTTGTTTACCTCCTCACCCCAGCCAATCAACCGTACGCCGTGAGTTACAATGCCACCGCCATTCTTCGGACATCGGTAGATGACCGAATCATCGTAGGACTCATCGGTGCTCAGCCTCGGCTCATTGACGCTGAGATGGGTCACCACCGGGCCACGTTCGAAGATCTCCTTTTGAATGGTGCCCTCGTTCGCTGGCAGTCGGTAGTAGGCGTGGCCAAAGTGGAGTTCATCCTCAAAGTCCAGCGAGCTATTTCCGGTGCACTGCTTCCGGCAAACGGCCTCCTCTCGGGCACTGGGGGACAGCCCAGATTCAAAGGTGTGTATGCCCAACCCTTTAGCCCAGTCGGGGTAGGGCTTGCAGCGGTCGGTGACGACGCCGTGTTCGGTCAGGTAGCGCCAGGTGCCCCAGGGGTCGCCGCCGGCGCATGCGCCAAAGTCGACGATGCCGTCATTGCAGTCGCCTCGGCCGCAGCACTGAAGAAGGTGCATCGGTGACAGGCGGACCTGAATAGCTCCTAGAAAAGAGTTTTAAACTTAGAAACAGTTTTTTGTTATAAAAGTTCATCATCCAAATGATACCTTTGGAGGCGATGCAGAGGCGGTCGGCGGCGACGTCGGTGGTGACCACCGCCCAACAGCTGCCACAGCTGCCCTGGTGGCTGACGTGTCGCAGCGAGGAACACTCCGACCAGGCGGTTCGACCGTCGAAGGATTTAGGAAGTTTGGCCACCTCTTCAAGCGAGGCCACCGGAACGCCCACCGGCGCATCGGCGACGTTGATGATCCGCTTTGGGGGTTTAGACGGCTCACCTCGCCTAAAGTTTGGTCCTTTGACGACTGAAACAGTAAATGTAGCCTGTTGAGCTATCAGTAAAACTGCCAATGTTTGGTAAATTAGTGAGGTGGTGATCATTTTAGGCAAAAGCTGAGTTGAGATGTAATTTGTGGTGGTTGCGATGAAATCGGGTGACTATTTATGAGGAATCAGATCTACAACGTTCATTAGCTTTTAGAAAGTGCAAAAAAATGAGTAGCTTGCCAATCACGATTTCAGGGGTGATCACGATTTTCCTCTGTTGATGCAATGATTTTTGTAATAGGCAAAACGTCTATTTTTATGTTATTTTCCAAACTTTGAGTAGCAACATTGCAAGCAAATACAAACACACACACACACACAATCTCTGTGATGACCATTGAAATGCACACATTTCAGTGGTCAGTTATCAGCAAGCAACGATAAAAAATAGAGATAAAAGTGTTAAAAAAATCACTCGCTCAAAAAAAATAAAAGTTTGCAGAATTTACTGTACAAAACCAAAAAAAGAATAAAAACACTCAAACAAAAACAAAAAACAAAAATTCAACAAAAAAAACTAAAAACAAGAATAAAGCAATATATAAATCAACATAATAAGAACAAGGTCCTCTAGAACTTCTTGATCTGCACCGTGCTGACAAACTCCTCCACGTGGCAGCTGTTGACGCCTCGAGCAATGCGAAACGTTCCATTGTTGCCCCACCGGCGGCCCCAGCTGTTCACCGCCAGCCAGTACTTCTCGGTCTGACCGGAAGTACCGTTTACCACCACCTCCTCTTCACCCCAGCCAATCAGTCGTACACCGTGAGTGGCAATGCCCACATCCGCCGGACATCGGTAGATGACCTTGTCGTCGTGGTCATGCGTATCCAGCAGCGGGTCATTGACGCTGAGGTGGGTCACCACGGGCCCCCGCTCAAAGATCTCCTTTCGAATGGTGCCCTCATCTACGGGCAGCCGGTCATAGGAGCTGCCAAAGTAGAGCTCATCCTCGTAGTCCAGCGAACTGTTTCCGGTGCACTGCTTTCGGCAGACGGCCGCCTCCTCCTCCTCCTCATCCAGACCGCCATCTGTGAAGGTGTTCACGCCCAGCCACTTGACCCAGTCGGGGTAGGGCTTGCAGCGGTCGGTGACGACGCCGTGTTCGGTCAGGTAGCGCCAGGTGCCCCAGGGGTCGCCGCCGGCGCATGCGCCAAAGTCCACGATGCCGTCGTTGCAGTCGCCTCGGCCGCAGCACTGCAGCAGGTGCATCGGCGATAGGCGGACCTTGATGGTTCCTAAAAATAGAAAATTTGAGGATTAAATTTAGTTGATAAAATCAAGAAGGTTTAGAAGGCTCAAAAATTAAAAAAGAGAAGTTTAAACACCATTGGAGGCAATGCAGAGGCGGTCGGCGGCGACGTCGGTGGTGACCACCGCCCAACAGCCGCCGCAGCTGCCCTGGTCGCTGACGTGCTTCAGTGAGGGACACTCGGTCCAGGCGGTTCGACCGTCGAAAGATTTAGGTAGCTTTTCCACTTCTTCAGGCAAGGCTACTTTGATGGTAACTGGGGCATCAGAGACGTTGATGATTCGAGTTTTTGGAGATTGGGTTGTTGAAGTTGATGATGGTTTTGAAGTTGTTGGTTTTGAAGTTGTTGTTGTTGTGAGAGATTCAGTAATAAAGGATTCGGTGGTAGTAATTTCAGTAGGTTCAATAGGTTCAGCAGTAGAAGTAGAATTTTTATTTGGAATTGGATCTGCAGAGGTGATGATGGAGATGGCTAGTATCACAGTTAGGTGAAAACTTATGATATTTTTCTTGAGTATCATTGTGATAATTTAACGGGAGATTACTTTTTGGTGATTGAAGCGTTGAGTGTCTTGTGATGAGAGGAACTCAAACTCCGATATTATATACACACTCAAAAGACGTGAGTCCAGTTAGAAAGACGGTGCAATTTAAAACAGAAAGAAAAGAGTTGCTGCCGTTTGCCAATTGATTTCAATCAGGCAGCAACATTCTAAGATGATATCTTCAACATATGAATTTTCATTACCTTCTTTCAGTTCATTCTTTTTTGCTTTTGTTGACAAACAGCAGCAACAGCAGCAGCTCAATTTTTTTTCAAGTCATGTGTGCGCAAAAAAATCCTCCGTCTGTCTCTTTTTTTTCACGCCTGCAGTGAAATACCACTTTTCTCTCTTCTTTTATCTTTTTCATGATTTCTCTTTTTTCCCTTGCGTGACACGAAAGTGAAAGTGAAAGTGAGGGTAAGAAGACGGCGTAAGAAGAAGTGATGTGATCTAACTCTGTGATTACTATCTTTCAAATAGTACTTTCAATTAGTTTGACAGTAAGTGTGACGTAGAAAAAGAAGAGAGGAAAGAGAGAAAGAGAGATGAGCTGATCAAGTCAGGCACAAACCGGTTATCATCACCACTTAACAGCACTGTACAACACCGCCGTACAAACTCGTTTCCTTCTTTTTCATTGATCATTCAAAGCAAACCATTTCTTACCTTGTGAGGCGATGCACAGCCGATCGGCGGCCACGTCGGTGGTGATGAAGGCCCAGCAGGAGCCGCAGCTGCCCTGGTGGCTCACATGGCTGATCACCTCGGCACAGAGGGGCCAGTGGCGCCGGGCGTCAAAGGTGGCCGGCAAAAGCATCTTCTCCAGAACTTCGGCGGGCGCCACGGGCACGGTGACGGGAGCATCGGCGACGTTGATGATCCGTTTCGGACTTTTCGTCGTCCACAGAAGATCACTGAAGGTGGCGCTGACCGAGTGGAAAAAGTCCTCCGCCGCTGATCGAAATGAAAAGGCGCTGGTAGAGGATATGATGAAAGTGAGGCTGAGGAAGCTGAGAGTGATCAGTTGAAGAATTTTCATGGTTTTTTGCAGAAGTAAAAAGTGGCTTTCAAAATATCAAAAAAGTTTCTGTTTTGAAGTAGAGGTGACGTGAGTTTGGCGACTTGAATACTTTGTGCTACATAGTAGTAGTTCTGAAGTTCTATATTTTGTTCAAGTGCAATGACAGCAGCAACAAAGAAATAAAAGCAAAAAACAAACAAACGTTTGCTCAGACGTTTGACTAGGCGAGTCTCAGCTGATAAGACAGTTAGCTATCGTGCAAGAAAGCATTACTCTAAGTACACAAAAGTTGAAAGTTGAAGTCCACCAAGTAAAGTATTCACACACACACAGACACAGACACAAACAATTGCAAACAAGCAACACACAGTTTTTGTGGCACTGTTTAGTTTAGTACAGCTGCTGCTGCTGCTGCTGTAAACACGTGCACCATTGTACAATAGGCAGGCTTCAAAGCTTCAAGCTCATTTCAATGCATCACCTTTTTTCCTTTCTCACTGAAACGCAGCAAATGCCAACAGTGTACAGAGTAGGTTACTTGTTGTTGCCTAGGTGCCCCCTTTCAATGCTACTCTCGCTAATCTTTTTACAGCTAAAAGCCCGCACACTTTAAAAAAAGTTAATGTTTTTTGCTGTGCACTTTTATTGCACAATGAATACTGCATTTCAAGCCAAAATACCACTGAAAAAAAGAAACATACAAAGTGAAACAATTTAATTAAAAACAAGAATATAAAATAAATAAAAAATCTAAACAACCATCCTCAAAAGTACTTATTCATCTTTCTCCTCACAGCCGACTACTCTCCAGAATGGTGTCCATGGCGGGGGCATTATTCCTCTGCGGCGGTGGGTGAAAGTCGAGGTTGCCCCCTCCTTGATTGGCAGAGCGAGAACGCTCTCGAAGAGCACTTATTTTACCGCTGTTGGGCTGAAGTTCACCTCCGCCATTGTTTCCCGAAGAAGTGGGCGGATAGGACTTCATCGACTCGAGCGTCGGCCTTGGTGGCATCGACTGTCGATTAAAGGCCGAAGAAGAGGATGGTCCACCACCAACGCTCATTCCACTCGTCAGGCTGAAATTGATGTCCTGCGAGCTGATGGTGTCGGAGCGGTCAATCGACCCGAAAGAGGTCTTCTTCTTCTTGGTCCGCGTGTTGATCGCCCGCTTGGTGTTCTTGCGCATCAGCGAGGGCAGCCGTTCGACCTGTTTTGCGTCTGAAAAAGAAGAAAAAGTTTAAATTAAAAAAAATTATAATTTTAATACCAAAAAAACTTACCCGTCTCCAGCCGAGTCATCCGCTTCTCGTAGACATTGTCCAACTTGAAGGGCACCTGCTGCGACTTTCGACTTCGGGCACCGGTATTTCTGAACGACCCCTCCGGGGGCGTGTCCTCCCCGTCGGTTCCATCAGCATTTGGGCCGTCCTTGCCGAGGCCGCCATCTTTGCCGCCCTTGCGAATCAGCGTCAGCCGCTTGGCGGGCGCCATGGCGGCCATCCGTTTCACCCACTCCGCGGTGGCCAGCTCGCCCTCGTCCTTGCGGAAGAAGTTGAGCTTTGTGTAGGCCAGCAGGTGTGCGAGGGTGCCGAAGCGATGGATGAACATTCCTAAAAAGTTAAAAATTTTAAAAAAAGTTCTAAAAACTTCCTCAAACACCTCTTACCAATAATCTGAATAATGAGAATGGCGCCGAAGAAAACCACCAGGCAGAGGGTGATCGGGTCCATGCGGGTCTTGTTCACTATCGTCTCCACGTGCCAGCTATTCTCCTCCTCATTGTACGTCCGATTGTAGCCGGCAATGCCGACCGGAATGTCAATGCCAAAGACGTCCTTGTGCAGCTGCAGCATGAAGACGAAGAGAATGAAGATAATGTTCATGAAGGCAAAGGCGAAGACCGATTTGTTGCGAAGGTCAATCAGCTCATTGCTAATGCGTTCCTTCTCCGCCAGGTTCTCAATCAGCGGCAGGAGGTACTTGTCGATCATGGTGCGCCAGAAGTGGAGCTCTCGATCGTGGAGGGGTTGAATTTTAAACGTTGACAGTCGCTTGTTGGTGCGAATCCACTTGGGAATCGGGTTCGAGGTCTTCCGATTCTCCACCGCCTGGTTGATCGACTCGATGGCGTCGTCCACCTCGGAGCCCTCCTTGGAGGCCTCCTCCACCGGCGAGAGGCTATTTTGACCGCTGTCGGTCCCTTCCAAGGGCGTCTCCGCCCCAGAGGCGGGCATGGAGTTGGTGAGCAGGCTGGCTCGTCTACTGAGAAAAGGAAAAAGGAAAAACAAAACAAAAGAGGTTGTTAGAAGTTTCAAAAGAAGTTCGGCTAAACTCCTCTTTTTACCTCATCCCCGGAACAAAGCCGCCCTGCGTCCGTATCTGATCCACCACCACCTTCATCTCGGTGACGTTCTTCGCAATCTCCGTGATCGTCGAGGTGTTGTCCGTGGTGTGCTGCCCTCCAGAGCAGCACATACAGGTGAAAAGGCCGTTCTTCCCGCCGCCGGCGCCGTACTTTGAAACGTCGAGGTACTGACTGAAGAGACTCTTTTTCGCAGCCGCCTCAGCCGCCGCCTTGGCCTTTGCCTCCTCTTCTGCTTTTTGGGCGGCCACCTCCTTCGCCGAGAGCTTCGACTTGACCTCCCGCGTGCCCCAGGCGACGATGTGCATGTTGGTCACTGAGTAGATGGTGAGGAGCATGTACATCGAGGGAATGAGAAGCATGTACAGAGGAAGGGGGAGGACGCAGCTGAACTCTTGAGGGTGAATGATGGCCGCCACCAGGAAGCTGCCCATCATACAGCTGAAGAATAAAGCATTTGGTGATAATATTCCTTGCTGGTACATGTCAATGCCGATGCCGACCATGACGGCCAACATAAGCAGGGCGTAGATCAACGATAGCAGCATCGCAAAGTTGATTTTGATGTCGTTATCTTTAAATTTGAGACAAACGAAAGTGAAGACGAGGACGGGAATGACGTTTGCGAGGAGAGAGGTTCGGGAGTCGAGGTTCATGGCGCTGTTCATCGCACTGACGACCATGAGGAAGATGGTCCCCGGGGAGAGGATCGTGCCGACCATGAGGAAGGCCTGGTAGAGGATGTAGAGGAGGCTGATGTTCTCGTTTCGGTCCACGGTCTGTTTGTAGTCGCCCAGTAGATCGAGGATGTTGGCCATGGTGGAGGGGGCCCAGCGGCGGCGTTGGGTGTAGAATTCGCCGAAGCCTAAGGAGAAAATTTTAAAAATTAGAAAATTTTTTAAGGGGAGTTCGATTTCTATTTCTACCCTCGGGGGCGTGGGTGTAGGAGTCCGAGGCGGCGCAGTACTCGATGCGCCAGCCTCGCTGCAGCATCAGCGTGCACAGCCAGCGGTCTTCGCCCTGATCGTATTGGACGTAGTGGAGAGCCTGAAAAAAGGAAGGAATCAGGAATTTAGAAACTTCGAAACTTCGAAAAAAACTCCCAAAAACCTCACCTCACTTGGCTTCGTCGTGTACTTGTTCATCACGCTCTTGTCCATGACGGCCCTCGCTCGGAACAGCGAAAAACAGCCCGGACTGCACAGTACACAGCCAAAGACGTGCTCCGTCGCCTTCTGGAACCAGTGGCCGATGCTGTACTCAAACTTCTGGTACCAGACCATCAGGCCGCTGCCAATGGGGTGGATCCGCCCACAGGCCGCCCCCAGCTTGCTGTTCTTCTTCATCAGGTCGACCACCATGTGCACTGCCACCGGCTGAAAGTTGATGTCCCCGTCGAGGGCCAGCACGAAGGTGTTGTTGGCGATCTTCCGCTTCCGCTGCTCGCTGAGGTCGGCCCGCGCGGCCAGCCGGTAGCCCAGCAGGTAGTACATGTACATGCACTGGCTCCAGCGCTTCCGGTGGCGGATCAGGTCTTTGTCCTTGACGTGGGCGATCAATCGATTGCCGCCCGGGAGTTTCCAGATCAGTTTCCCGCCATAAGGCGTCGGCACTATGGTCGGGTAGTCGATGATGATGTTTTGCTCGTGGACGTGATTCGCCGCCTCATTCATCACGTCGATCAGCTGCTCGACGAAGCGATTCACCACGCGGTCGTCTTCGGCGTCGGTGGCGCCCTGGAATTTGAAAAAAATCGGGTTGTTTTGTTGTGAAAAGCATCGGTTTGGAGGAGACACGCCGTCCGCAGAGGACGGTCGCTGGCTCGCTTCAGCGACAAAGAGGTAAACAAAAGAGAACAAAAGCTGCTGCGTTGCGTTTCTAAAAAGGGGCGATCTGATTCTTCGAGAACTACTTCTACTTCGTCTCTAAAACTCCCGAACCACTCTTTCATCTGATAGGAAATAAACTCCACCACTTCCACCACCACCATCACCTCTACCACCACTCTTACCTGCTCATAGGCGTCATCAAAGAAGATATTGGTCTCAATCTCGTAGTACTGCGACTCCTCGGCGCCAAAGTCCTCCTTCGCCTTCGCCTGCGCCCACTGGTCCTTGTCCAGGCGCATGATCGCCTTCAACATCTGCAGCATCTCATTCTTGTCCTCGTGCCACATCGTCGCGCAGGCGAAGATCCGCACCGTGTCGTCATCCTTCGGGTCGCACTTCGGATCAATTCCATCCACATCGTAGCCCTGGCTGGCGCACATCTCCGCCCACTCTTGAGCATAATCCCGTCCTCCATCGTCCTCATCGTCAAAGTTTGACGCCCCCTCAAAGTACGAGTCCTGCGTCGACTTTTTCCGCTGCTCAAAGGTCCCGGTGTACAACTTGGCTCCTTCTTCAGCCTCCATTTTTAACTCTTGGGCCCGGGAAAAGGCCCTCATCGCCTCTTCATCGCCGGCCGCCGCCGCCGCTTGCAACGACAGCTTCTTCGCCTTCGCCTTGGCCGCCTTCTCCTCCTCCGTCTCCTCATCCTCCTTCTCTCCGTCAAAGACGATCTTAATTGACCGCCGATTCATCGCCAGCGACTGGTCAATCAGCACTGCATTGTACATTGGATTGACGAAGAGCAGCTCCGTGGAGGCGAGCCGCTCGCTCGTCTCCTTCCAAATATGAAGCGTCGCCGCAATTTGGCTGCACAGGCAGAGGAACCACAGGACGGAAACGAGAATATTCAGCCACCCGTGGCCGTCCTCGTAGCTGGAGCCGGTGTACTGAAAGGAGCCCAGGGAGTTCATCGTGCCCATGTTCCAGAAGATGTACTGGAAGGGGCTGAAGCGGCTCGACAGCTGGCACTTGTCCTGGATCTCGAGGTTCTTCATCGCCCAGAGGAGGCTGACGGTCACGGGCACGGCGATGGTCACCGGTATGGCGAAGCTGATCTCTGGTACGTTCGGAAGATGACAAGGAGGAAGAGGAAAAGTTTGAGGTAAGTGGAACCATTTTCTTATTCTATGTTTTAGAGTTTTTTAGCCCCCAAAACTCCGTCATACCTTGAATGCACACCTTACAGGTGAACTTGCCAAAGGCGTAGCACAGATAGGTCACGGCAATGTGCCCCACCAGCACAAAGAGCGGCCACAGGGCGAGGTCCACGTAAAGAAGGTGATGCTCGCTTTCCATCACTATCCCGTCCATCTTCACCCGCGTCACCGGCACTGTCGGCGAGTGGAAGGCGTCGGTGAAGTTGCGGAACATCATCGTCGCCACGTCGTGCGAGTTGAAGCTGAACTCATTGAGGACCATCAGGCCGAAGATCAGAAGCGCCTTCCAGAGCATCGTGAAGCAGGAGACGAAGTAGCGGCTCTTGTTCTCCTCCAGGTCTCGGCGAGCCGCCTCGAGGAAGCCCAGGTAGCGGTGCATCCGCTCCGGGATCAGGTAGTTCTCCCACCACTCGCAGGAAACTACCGAAAAACTCAAGAATTGAAGATCAAGATTTTCACTTCAAAATCTCTTACCTAAAATCAACGCCACCGGAATCAGATACCAGCGCTCCACCGCGTGGCGCTCATTGTAGCCAATCAGCGTCCAGAGGAGGACGCTGAGCAGCTGCAGGGCAAGTGTCACGCCCGTGATGACGCGGTTTGTGGAAAGGCCCATCGCCTTGCGGGTCTTCGCCTTCGTGTTCTCCTTGCTCATCACCGGGGCGCTGGTGACGAAGAGGCGGATGAGGGCGGGCAGGACGGCGACGTTGTTCATCATCATCGCGCCCTTGGTGACGTCCACGTAGGGCAGGATGAGGAACATAAGGATGGAGAGGCCGATGCAGTGGAGCGATTCGAAGGTGAAGACCTAATGGATGGGAAGAAGATCAGAAAGAAGATAAAAAAGAAGATCATCATCAACAGAAGAAGATCATCAACAGAAGGTCATCAAAGAAGTTCACTCACCGTAGCCAACGTCGCCAGCGAACATATCTTCGCCGACTTGAAGTAGCAGATCCTCAACGCCCTCAGCCACGCAAAGACGTACGGCGCCACGATGGCAAAGTAGAGGCACCAGATCCAGGCAATGCGGCTCAGATGTTCCGCCCCGTACTGGACCTTGTAGATCTTATCGTGCTGCAGCGGCTCGTGGATCACAAAGGAGCGGTCGGAGTTGCAGACGGCGACGCTGTGGTTGACGGCGATCATCGAGGTCATCAGAAGAGTGGCCGCCTTGCTCAGCACCGCAAAGCCCAGGACGCAGAGGAAGGTGAAGACGTAGGCGGCTATCTTCAGCCACTGAATGCTGATCTTCACCCACTCGCTGTCCACGGTCTCGTCGTCGTCGGGCGGTGGAAGCGTCTCAAAGCGGTCCCACTCCTTGTCGTCGTCGTAGTTTGCGGGAGTTTGAGGAGTTTCTGTTTCGAGGTTTGCTGAGTACTGGCTTAAATGTTTTGAAGGGTTTCGAAGGTGAACTCCTTCAGGGGACTCGAGGTGGTCGGGGTGCTCGAAGCTGGTGAACATGGCGTCGGGGTCGGTGGTGTGCTGCTGGTGGTAGTTTGATTTTTGTTGTTTTGAACTGGGAATTTGGAGAAAGTTTGGGTCGTGATGATCACCTTCTTCTTCCGCTAATTCTTGGTCGTCCTCGAAGTGGCCCTCGTCGTCCTGGTAGGCCGGATTTACATAGCCATCGTTTGGTTTTGGAAAGGCCATCTTTTTTGCCTTCTTGAAGCTCACCGAGCGCATCTTTGAAAGTGGTCGATGGTGATTACCTCCACTACTGAAAAGATTTTGATGGTTGAGCAGCTCGAACTCGCCGGCGCCATTCGGAGATGACGGTTGTCTCCCCTCGCCATTGGTGATGATGGGCGCCGAGCCGGGCGCATATTGGTCAGAAGTTTGGGAGGTGGTTGAGGTGTTCGATATTTGCAGGTGAAGTGGCTGTTTGTTGGGAGTTTGTTGGGAGTTATTTGAGGAGGGGTGATGGTAGAAGGTCGAATTTGATGAGGGCGGCGGCGGCGGAGGAGGAGGCTCCATCTCGGTCATCGGATCGAGAGGAGTGAAGTGGCTTTGATTGTTCGACGACTGCCGCCTCGATTGCAGCTCATCAAAGAGCGACAGGTGGTCGGTGTTGCAGGTGGAGAGCGAGTCGAAGCGGTCGATGTGGTAGGAATTGGGATTGGGATAAGGGTTAGGGGTGGTCATTCACGGGTTGAATAGTAATTGTATGATATAACCAAGATATTAGAAAAGGGTTTTAAAACAGTCAAAAGTTGAGCATTTTAGTTGGGAATAGAAATAGAACTGGCAAGTCAGGACGGAGTGAGCAGTAGCCAGCAAATGCGATCAAAGAAAACAGGTTAAAAGTAATGGGATGAGACAGCTTTTGGAATGCAGTGGGATGGGATGATGGACATGATGGGAATTAGTGTAAGAAGTAGTGTAAGATGGGTAAATCACGGCAACCCAATCGCAATCATTTTTGTCCGGATCACATTGGTTTGAGATTCGTCATATCGTTTACTTTCACTTTCACTCTCTCTCACAAACACATCCCTAATGCCACAGTTGCACCGTCTCTCCGTCTTTACTACTGGATCATCGTTTGCAGTTAAGAGGTGGACATTCTTCTGTCGGCAAGACAGGACATCATCAGCATCATCTTATTTGGTTGTTGCTGTTGTTGCTATCTAAATGCGGCGCAAATTGTTGCTGTTGCCGAAAATATGATGATGATGATTTCTTTATTTTCTCTCCTTTCCCCACTTTTGATTTTGATCTAATTTCAATAACATGGACAAACATTTGTAAATGTGCCTGTGTGTGTGTGTGTATTTTTGCTAATGTTTGATTGCCACACACAGGCAAACCACTTGACAGGACAGAGGAAAAGGAAAAAATTGTACAAAAGAGGTTTGTCACTAGGCAATGGAGAAAAGAGGAGAGGAGGGCAAATATTATGTGTTGTTAACCAAAATTTAGTTGCTTTTATGCAACGAGTAATTTTTGTTCATTGAGAAATTGAGGGGAAAGTGTCAGTGTCAAAGACACCTGTTGGCTGGCTGGAAACCGTAGATGAACTTGCTTGCTTGCTTGCTTGCTGTTTGTTGTTTTGTTCCGGCATGCAAATCTAGCAAAAAATTTAAGGTTACTGGGCTCATCGATAATCTCCACTTCTACTACTACTTTTATCCCTCCACTTAGTTTTTGCAATTGCAATCAATCCCTAATTTCTTAATTAGCCTCTAACTTTTCCCCTCTTATTTTTTTCTCATTCTACCTTTAGCACCAAAAATAACCTTCAACGACAGGCAGTCCTCAACGCCCTTGCGAAGCGACAAAAGGCTGACAAGGTGCGACAGAAACGAAACAAACGAAAACAATTCAAAACTTATCACGACAATTCCCGAACTCTCCGAGCCGCTGGTATGGCGTTGGAAAAATTTGAACACGACCTTTTTAGTGAGCCTCCAGTCGTGGTCGATCCTGCTGTTTCAAATTTTGCTGATAAGAGGATTCTCAAAAAGAAGGAGGTGGTGGTCGACTCTGACTCTGACTCTGATTTTGAAGATGAACTCCTGCTTTCTTCAGACCGTTTTAACATTAACACTCGTTTTCAGCGCCTTTGCCTCAAGTACGAGCCCTACTTTCGGTGCTACATCAACGGCGAGGACCTCTGCGATTGCTCGCACTGTCTGGAGAGCTTTAGTCAAGATCCAAAGGGCGTCCTCTCCCTGTACGGTGTCGAGCTGAGGGAGAAAGGTGGAAAGGAAATGTATCCCATTTTTAAGGAGGAAGAGGAGAAAATCGAATCGCCCAGCTCAGTGGTCTTCCCTTTCAAAAGCTGTCGGCTTCAAAAGAAGTACAATCAAAAGAAAAAGATGCATAAGAAGGTGGTTAACTTCGACTCGAACCTCGCCAAGGAGAAGTTCAGCCTGGCGCCGGAGGACGAGGCGACTCGGGCGCTGAAGACCGAGCTGGTGGAGACGATAGTCCTCGGAACGAGGCTTCCGAAGACGGTTCAGCAGCAACAACATGTTCCCGAATGTGTTCTCGAAGGACCCTCGGCTACTTTATCCTGTGGCGTCGACCTGGGCCACCCCATCCTCTACGGCGTCTGCAACTACTCGGCCTGGTCACGGGAGGACTTGCGGAGTGTCAACCCTCGCTTTCGCCCCCGTAGAAGCAGCAGCGGAAGTCGAAGTTCATTGAACAACGATGACCATCACCACCGCCAAGGCCCCATCACCACCTACCGCTTCCGGTGCCTCTGGCCGGGCTGTGAGCGGCGGCAGCAGATTGAGGGCGACGTGGTGGAGTGGAACGTCCGCCGGCACATTCGCACCGTCCACCTCGGCTGCCCGGTGACGAAGTGGGAGGCGATGGAGAGCGGCCTCGATGTAAAGCGCATCGAGGAGGAGGAAGATAGGTGGCTGCAGGTGATCAGCTGCTCGAGATCGACTGATGGGAGGAAGAAGAAGATTCTGAAGAAGGAGGTCAAAGAGGAGGAGGTGGAGATGATCGAGGTGAAGGTTGAGCTGAAGGAGGAGGAGGAAGACTGATTGAAACCTTTCTTTTTTGTTCAAGTATGTAACCCATTTTTTTCTGTTTATATCTTTTGAATCTATTCCTTATGCCCCCTCCCCTTTTCCTTGTTTATGTGATTGCATATCAACTTCAAATTGTAATATACTAGTTAGTTTAGTTTTCCCCTTTCCTTCTCTTTTTCTTTCTTTTTTTGGTGGTTCACCAAAAAATTTCCACTTGCTGGCCTAAAATTAGACATTTCTAATTTCTCTGTGTCTTGAATGTGGGAACTTGAGGGTTTGCTTTCTCAAGGCATCAGTATCAATGTTTTGCAGCACAGTAGCTGTCTGAGTTGACAGGCGCTATCTTCTCTGTCTGTCAATCAGTTGCCTGTTAATCCTCGTCACAACTACAGGTTTATCTCCATTGCCTCCATTGATTGTCTATTTAGTATTGGGAGAGGATTGTTTTTGCTACTGGCAATGCGTTTGATCAATTGGTGATGTGATGATGATGATGATAAGAGGATTTTGACAGGTTGGATAGGCTTCCAAGTTACTCATTGGGCGCTAAAAGTCGCACCCATGCTTTTTTAAGTTTTTAAAAAAGTGATATTTTCATTCAACAGGTGGCGACACTGTTTGATTAATTTGAAAAATCGGCATTTTGATTTCCCGCTTTTTTAAAGTATTTTATTGGTTTATTTCGTTATTTCAACGACAGTAAAAATCCCCAGCATTTTTATTACTTTTTCTTAGAAATGACAACTAATCTTATTTACCTGCTTTTCTCAAACAAAGCCTTTCAAATTAAAAAGCCAAGAAAAGGAAAGTGTTTAGCGCTAAAATACAGACAAAATCAAATCCGAACAGCAAACAAACGATTGAGCACGGTTTTCACTGGAAAAGCAAAATATTGTTACAACGCAGCAGCAGCAGCAGCAGCAGTTCCAGATGCAAACAAAACGAACGCATTTGCACATCTCAGCAGCAGCAGTAGCTTTTCATCCAACTGCACAAAAAAGGTTCAGGAAAAAAGCACTTTCTAAATTACTCAGAAAACCACAGAAGCGAGACTAAATGATTGTCAGCAGCAGAAGAAGAGGATGATGATGGTGATGATGATGACAGCAGCTTAAAAACACAACTGGACAATAAATAACAGGCAACTAAGCATGAAGTTAAAAAAAAGCATCAGCAGCAGCAGCAGCAGCTTCTCGGTTTGTCAAACACCGTAGAAAAAAGGAGATTAGTAGCACTTTTTGCTTTTTAGCTTCAGCTGAAAAAGTTGCAACAGTTTTTCACCATCTTCTTTTCCTTCTTTTCGTTTTACCATCCATCACTGACCACACACACACATTTACTCGTCAGTCCGTCAGTCCACTCCATCCAAAATCTGGTCACGGTCCAACTGGTGCATGGCCAATTAGGAGAGAGCTAGAAAAAGGGAGGGAGGAAAAAAAGTCAAAAGATTAAGAGAGGGGGCAGAAAATTAGAAGAAAAAAAGAGGAAGAAAAGAAAATGATGAAAAAAACGAGGAGGAAGACGGGGGCAAAATGGAAGAAAAAGATTGTGAAGGTGGAGAAGAAAATTGCTGCTGCTGATCAGTGGCTGCTGCTGAAAATGGAAGAAAATTAGAAGAAAGAAGAAAAGAAAGAAAAAGAAAAGACAATCGACAGAAGCTGTCAACTTTGCACTGCTATCAGCTTTCTACCATCATCGCTTCCATCGCTTCACAGTTCTCATTAGCAAAAAAACAGAAACAACAGAAAAAAAGTTCAGTTCGTGTCTCCAATTAAGTGAGGTGGTGGTGGTGGCTGATAGCTACTTACCTTTTCTTCTTTTTCTTCTTTCAATTGCAGAGATTTTTGCCCTTACAAGGACACCTTCAGCACGACGATTAGAAAGTGGCGTGCTGCTGAGGTATTTTCGAGCTGCTGTTCCCTTACTTGGAAAAAGATTGGCAAACAAGGTACTGCCTGGTGGAAGAGATGATAAAGAGGAAGTGGTGATACCTTCTTCTTTTTGGAAACGCAGACTTCTCTGATGATAACACATTTCAAACGTGTGAAGGAGGGCAGGAACACAGTAGTACAGCGCTGATAAGAGCTAGAACTTATCAGCAAGCAAACTAATTAGATGTCCTCCTCTTCTCTTTCTCACAGCTCAAACAAACAGCTTTTTTTCAACGGCTTAAAAAATTGAAGAAGTTGTCAACAGGTACCTAAGAGATAGTGTGTGACACGGTGTGACACCAAATGACAAAGACATCAAAGTTAAACAAGGGCTAAAAGAGGCTGTGTGAGCACAACAGAAATAAGTCTGATAAAGTCAACAATGGGAAATTAATTTCTCAACCAACAACAGCAAAATCATCTTCTCTGTTTTGCTTTGAACTCTGAGACCCTGAACACCAGATTGAACTTTATTTAATCATCATTATCAGCAGCAGCACCACCACCACCACAACAACAATCCTTTCAGCCGCCACCACTGTTTACACAGCCAATTAATTGTCCTCTTTAGGTTCCTTCATTTTTTCTTCATCTGCGTTTCCGACTCTTTGAAATTCGTCATCCTTGAAACAGCAGAAGCAGAAACAGCAGCAGCAAAACTTGAGAATGGCAAACAACTTTACTATTACTTGCCTTGTTTTTTGCCGCTGCTGCCTTGAACTGCTGCTGGCAAGCTGGAACAAAGCTGGTGGTGGTGCCTCTGAGTTCTTCATCTTCATTTTCTACTTCTTCTTCTTCTTTACGATCGATCACATCTACTTCTCAATCCACTTCACTTTAGAGAGCAGTAATCAAAATCAGAAAGCGGCAAAAAGAGAGAAAGCAAAAGAGTACTACCAAACTCTTGAGGATCCCTCTCACTGTTCTACTCTCCCATATGGTTTGGTCGTAGAGTTCCATTGCTGCCAAACGACAACGACGACTACGAAGAATCCCAATCATAAAAAAGGGCATCCCGACACTTCGTTTGCTAGCTCCCTCTTTCTCCAAACGACCATCTGTGGCTCGGATAGCAAAAGCGGCGGGCAATTACTTCTTCTCCTTCTTCTTCTTCCAGCTAATCGTCGTCAAAAACAGAAGTAGTTGCTCAAAAGTAAGTGCTCTCCTTTTCTTTCTTTCCTTTCCTTTTCTTCTTCTCTATGCCACCAAATGTCCGCCGAGCAGTTCGAAGTGCCTTCTTCTTTGCCTTCTTCTTCTTCTTCTTCTTCTTCTTCTTCTCGGGAATTGACAACACTGCAAACGGCAAAGAAATGTGCTCACCGAGAGGCCTTGAGCAGCTTTCTTCTTTGAACTAAAGAACGAAAATGAAAATTGAAATGAGAAGAAGTAAAGCGAACAAATGTGCTCACAGTGTGTGAGTGTGACAAGGACCTCTTGAGCTGCCTCCTCTTTCAAAAAGAAAAAGAAAGAGGGGTATTAAAAGTGGGAAGTGTAAAGTGTAGGGGTAAAAATAGAGTCTAAGAAAGAGGGAGCGATGCTGCCCATTCATTTTGCCCATTCATTTGGATTAGCTAAAAACGTGGCAAAAACCAAAAATGAAGATGCACAGTTTTTTTTCACTTCTACTTTACAGAGTGGCCCCTTACTTTTTACTTTTTCTCAGCTCAGAATGATAGATCGGTGGTCATAGTGACAGAAGAAAACTGCAGACATATTTTTTTCTGCAAATTAGTGGTGGCAGTAAATTAGAGAATAAAAAAAGCCACTAAAAAGTTGCGCAAGTTGTACAAATTGTCGAGGTTGCAAAGATGTGTGAGAGAAAGAGCCGTCAAGTCAGTGAGCCGGAACGAAAAAAATCTTAAAAACGATGATGATGAGCTGCAGTACGCCACACCAGCATTTGCATTTTTGAGAAAGTCTCTCTCTTTTTCTATTTTTTAGTTTTAGCTTGTTTTCGTGTAAGATAATTGGCCGTTTGTGTTTTTCTTCCTCTTTTCCTTCTTCACTTTTGTCTCATTGCCGCCCTGTGCATCAGTTGCAGTCAGTCAAAGCCCTTAACCCTGCCAGATGGGAGCCAGTTTGCCTTTTTTCCCCATTTACATATTTTCTTTTTCAGCTGTTTGGAGAGTTGTAAATTTAGCCTTGAAGTTGAACTCTGTTGCCTCACACTGTCTGGTTGAGATTTGATTTGGAGAGAGTTTGTACTGCTGTTGCTGCTGGCAAATGTGTGCGACTTTTCCGCCTTTCTCTGTCTTTTTTAGACTTTAAGGTCTAAACTTTAGACAGCTCAAGTCTCTTAGTTGTTGTGTTTGACTTTTGGCTTAATTTTTTGCCTTTTTTTGTTTTGTTTTTGTTTTGCCTTTTTCTAAAATGTATGTGTTGAATGTAATAACTGCCCGTTTAAAGTTTCTATTTCTGGTTTTGTCAAAGTCTGAATAATAATAATAATTCGGCAAAGGTTTCTTTGTCGTCAGCTAGAGTGAGACAACAAAAAATGAAGTTGAGCCTGTTCATGACGTAAGAAACAGACAATTGTTTTCTATACTTTAGGTAACAGAAGAGAGATTAGGTAAGAACACTCACACACTCGCACACTCAAAATCATTTTTAAAAGAGAAGGTCTAAACTAAACTCTCTCAAGTGCGTGCAATACTACTCTTGTGCCAATACTCCAACAAAAAAAATTGAAGTGAAAGTGAGTGAGTGAGCTTTGCCGACGACGCTTTCAACACGGAAGCGCAAACAACAAAAACAGGAGAGCACTTGAGCAGCTTTATGTTTTTGTACGGCCAAAAATACAGCAATAGTCTACTTGATGATCGATCGATGTGCCGTACAGTTGTACAGTGTTTTTTGGTGCATTTTTTAGCGCCAGTGACTAGAAACCGTGTCACCGGAGATTTAGGCGTTGATAAAAAGAGAGCTATTTTTTTGCAGGCGACGGCGGTTAGTAAGCTTTTGGGCTGTTTCTCAGCCCTTTTCTTTTGTTGTTTGATATTTGCCTCCTTTGGTTGTTGTGATATCTTTGAGTGTGTAGTAATAATTTTTTGCGCCTGTTTGTTTGTTTGCCTACACTTTCATTTGCTGCTGTCAATGTCAGCGACGTATTTGCAACGGCGGCGGCGGCAACGGTCGTCGGTTACGTGGGACTTGCAACTTTTTTTCATTGTTAAAAAGTTTTTTGTACAACAGTCAGGCAAAAACATGGGAGCAGATTTTATAATTCTTAGAGTTTTTTTCAACAGTTTCCCACTACCTAAACCAGAGTTGACCTTTTGAAAGCACGGACTAATTTATGCCTACTTTAGTTTTCCACAATTTGAAGGTCACACCTTCTTTGGTGAGAAGAAGGGAGAAAAAGAAAAGAAAGAAAAGGGATAAAGTTCGATGGAAGGAAAGGAGCTGCTGAAGATGCTAATCCCTGATCACGGCGCAGACTTCTGTTGCTGCTGCTGCAACAAACTTGCCAGCTTGGCTGCTAAATCTCCTCTTTCACTTGTCAGATTTGATTTCCATTGTTCTCTTTCTTCCCTTTCTTCTTCTGTCGTCGGATGCTTAGGACGCACTCGGCTTGATTTGTTGCGGCGGTGGCGGCGTCAGTGCATGTAAATGATGCTTTCATGTGGATGCGGCAATCGCCACCTCTCCTCTTCTCAGGTCGCCAAGCAGTCTGAGAATGAGCATTGTAAATAATAAAAAAGTTGCCGAGTTTGTACGAGTGTTTTTACTGTTTACTGCCACCACCCAAAGTTTTTGGTGTTACCAAGTCGACCTCTCTCTAATTAAGTTTGATTGGAAATAACAATAATGTTAGTGGAATGAAAGTGGAAAAAGGAGATTGAAGCAGCAGCAGCAGCAGCGGACATTAACCTAATTTTCGATCGCTTTTAGAGGAGGATATGCAAATTTTTGCGTGTGTAATTGTGTGTTAACATTGGTTAGCATTGTTCGATCGATTGTATCATTTTTTTCTGTTTTTCGTGGTTGCTCCCTGATTGCTGCTAATTGGAGAGAGAGAGTGAGAGTTAGATTAATCAAAAAACTAGTGTGCTCGCTAAACTCCCCGCTCTTGAACTAGTAAACTTGAATCTTTAGTAAACTAACAACAATGAGATAACAAATGATGAAAGTGATTAAATTAAGTAGTAACAGCAACAGAGAGTACGCTTTTTATTACTTTTTATTACTTCAGCAAAAAAAATAATTTTTTAGTAAAAGTAAAAAGAGAGAGAGAGAACGAGAGAAAAAGTGAGTTTTCCAAGTGCAAGCTTGTTTTTACCCCGGAAACTTCATCATCATCACATCGAGTTGATGATTAATTTATCAGCTAGCCAGTAGTGTCAACAGTTGTGGTTTCTCACCTTTACCTGCTAAAAAACTACTGGAAGTACGCGTTCACAGAGTAAACTTCATTGAACACACAGACACATTTTTTGCACTGTATTTACTCTGCTCAACACTTTGCAAAGAGTTTCTTTCTTTTCTTTTCTTCTTCCTTTTCACCATCAATCTATCCCCCCCCCCCTAAAAAGGTGCTTTATCATTTTGCCTCGCTAATGAGCTAACTCCGCGTTGACAAACGCCTGGCAAAATAAAAAAGAAGAAAAAAAGTATTGAAAGTGAAAGTGCCTCAGTGGGCGGATAATTAGAAATGCGCAGTTGATTTCGGCGTTTGTTTGTGGTGTGCTGTGTTTGTACAGTTGACGTGTGATGGAAAAGATGAAAAACAGGAAGAGGTGGAAAGTTGTGAAGAATAAAAGGAAAATGTGATGCATCCATATGACAAATGGGTGCTTGCCAAGCTTGGAGTGCCAAACGAGTGAGCAAAAAAAGTATTTAGTAAAATATCGTTTTCTGGCTGGCTGGCTGAAAAATTAAACAGTGACACAGTGAAATCGACTGAGTGAAGATCATTAGCATCATCATCATTTACTCTGAAGTGAGGGAGAAAATGTAGGCTGCTCAATTTTTGAAGTTTGTTTTAGTTTTTTCGAATTGGTTGTTGAAATGAAGCTGTGTGTAAAAAATTTTTTAAAAAATGTCTTTTTTTTGCTAGAAATTAGCAGCAACAACAACAAAAGTAATGGCCGTTTTCCATTACTTATGTCGCCCGCGCGCACATTTTTTATTTTCACATTTTTTTATATTTTTTCTTTTTGTCTGAATTACCTTGGTTGAGATTGCAATTTGTTGTAATGTGTCTTTGAGAGTGTGTTTCTTTTTCTTTATCATTTCTTTTCCGCCTCAGACTGTATTTTTTGTTCATTACTATTTTTCTCTCTCATTCAAATGACAATAAAAATGAAACGAAGGCACAACAAAAGGTACGAGAGGCACTCAATCATCTTGGGTGGTCAAAAAGGATGAATTTTCAAATGTCGGCAAAAGCAAAAGGGAAAAAATATTTTAAACATGCCTAGTTAAGCATCTCACTTTCAGTATCACAAAAACAGCTTTTCTACTTTTCTTACCTCTTTGATTGCCAATGGCTTTCTGTAATCTGATACACACTCAGCCAGCTTTCCTGTGAAGTGCATTGAACAGTCTAGTTCACCTTCGTTTTCAATTAAAGCCTGCAATTAGTGTGAGAAGAAGATGAAAAAACAAGAAAATAAAAAAATAGATTTCTCAGATTGAAGGTCACCTACCACCAAAGACACTGACACTGTCACTCTGGGCACCCTCAAAAGACACATTACATTTCTCTAGGCTCTTTTCACTTTGTCCATTAGCGTCCTGTTAATGCTCTACTGCACAACCTTCTTTTCCTTCTTTCCTCTTTTCTTTCCGTCGGCTAATGGCCACCTTCCTTTTCTCCTGTCTTCTTCTTCTTCTTCTTTTTTCTCTAATCGACAACAATCTCACCTTTTAACTTGCTCTCTCTCTCTCTCTCTCTCTTATCAACTCTGTCCATCGACATGTTATGTCAATTGCTCTGCTTGTTTTTTACTAAAGAGAGAGAGAGAGAGAGAGAGAAAGTCCAGCGACACCTGACAGATTGGAGGATTGATTGCCGCTGTTGCTGTTTCTAGTTAAGCACCTAGTGTTGTTAGTAGTGCAAGCAAGTGTGTGTCTACCTGAAGCTATTTGTTGGGTTTTCTTTTATTTCATTTCATTAATAGACGGTTTTATGTTTTATTTTTTCTCCCTTGCAGGACTTGTTGGTTTGTGTTTTCTTGTTATTGAAAAAGGTTGAAAAAGAATTCTACTGGCGCTTTTACTTGTCACTTCTACACGGACAAATCAAAGTGGTGGTGGTGCTTGTACGGCAACAAATGATAACTAATAAATGATTGTGTGACCAAACCTGAAATAAGAAAGAAAAAGCTAGCCTTTCTTTTTCAATATGAATTGTGTGAAAAAGTGCAATTTCACATTTTATACTTTTTTTTATTGAAAAGTTTTGCTCGCTTTATTAAGCTTTTTAAAGTTGAACAAAAAACTGTAGCTTGAACTTTCTTCTTCTCAATAAAGGCAACAAGAAATTAAATTATTCAAGCACATAATTTACAGCCTTAGTTCTGTTGGCAAGAAGGAAGAATGACATAACTCAAAGCAAGCTGTTTTTGCTTGGTGGAGTTTTTTATTTTAAAAAATAGTTAAAGTTAAAGAAAAGGTGCTCTCGTGTCAGTCACGTTTTGTTGCTGGCTATTATTTTTCACCTTCTACTTTTGTATTTTGTTTTATTCATTACTTCACTACTACAAATCAAGCAGTACACAACAGACTAATCTAATTAACACACAGCACAGGTATTGTAGCAAATAACACATGGACACTATGATGTCTGTAGGCGTTTGGAAAAGTGTGCAAAGATTTGAGAGACGCCTTGAAAAAATATTAGCAAGACAAATGAATATGTAGCAGCAGCGGCAGCATCAGTGCAATGCAGATTTATTTCTCAATCTGCAGTTTTTAGTTGGTAGTGAAAATCTGTGACTTTGAAGATTAAAATTCAGTGGAAAAACGTGTGCTGGTCAACACCACCATCAAACATAAAGCATTTTCTCATTTAATTAATTTTTAGTTGTCGAGTTCTAGTTGGTAATTTATGAAAGAGTACAAAATGGTAGTCCAAAAATGGAGAAACTTCCGCAATTCTTTGGCTGAACTTTTCAATCATTTAAAGTTTTTTAGTGAAGTGGAAATGGCCATTCAACTCTCTGCCTTTGTTTTTTGAGCTTGACGTTTGAAAAAAAAGTGAGTCGGTAATTTACGGTGCAATGCAAATTTTTTTGGTTTGTTCAAGAAGGTGTCATTGTTTTTGTTGAGTTGATGATGACAAGTGCTGAAAAGTGCAGGGAAAAGTTCAAGCCAAAGAAGAGGACAAACAAAAAGGTAAATGTCAACGCTCACTGGTGGTCTGCATTTTTCAAACCCTAAACATATTTAAATAAAGCAGAATAAGTAATATGCAAAGTTTTTGTTTGCTTTGCCTTGACATTCTTTTTCTTCCGTTTTTCCAAACTTTTCCATTCTCACTATTACTACTTCGGAACTACAGGGTGATCAAAAGAGGCTGATAAATCTATCACATTTTGCAGATGGTATCACACTGAGAACTGGCACTGTCTCAAGCACTTGCTGTGGTGACACTGCTGCGGTCAATTTGAGGCCATTAATCATTTTGGCTGGCGGACAGTTCTACCACCACGACATTTGCATGAGGTGGACAATTAGGCTAATTAGTTCGACAACGAAGCAAATGAAGCAAGCAAATGAAGAAAACCTGTTTTACTACCTAGATCAAACTGTTTTCGTTCTTCTCTGCTGTTATCTCGTTTAATTGACCTACTGTCTGTTCAATTAGTGCACCTCAAAGTGAGAGAGAAAGAGAGAGAAAAGAAAAAATTCCGTTTTACGACTCTAAAAAAACTCCTGTCGAATTTTTTTTACTGAATTTTCAGCCGAGACTGTCTGACTGGCCACTTTTGTCAACTTTGTCTGTGTTTGCCTGTATTTCTGTCTATTGACTCACTTTATTCTCTGTTCTGTTCAGTTCTGCTCTGTGATCTCAATTAGCGGTGTCATTAATGATGTAGTCTGGCCACCACCACCAGCAGAGCACGATTATCACGACTGGACTCGAATATCGATTACCAACTGTTCACCTTAACTGCTCTCTCTCAGTGCTCAATTGAGCGGCAGAATTACGACCACCACCACCACTTCCAACAACACTAGCATCATTAACGCTTCCAACCAACAAAAATTGGGCAAGTCTCCCTGGATCGATGATTGTGTGGAACACTGGCTGGAGTTTGTGCTGGAGAAAGCGTGAGCATATGCGAGCTCACTAACCTTGGCACTACTATTGTAAAAGTAGGCTTAATCATCATTAAGCTCGGTGCAGTAGTAGTGTGACGCGTGCCCAGCAGTCAGGGCCCGGGAAAAGGCCAGATGGCCGTCGGTCAGTTGGAGTAAAGCGGCTGCTGCTGTTGTTGTTGACTGTTGCGGACGTCCTCTCTCTCTCTCGGGATTTCTTTTTTTTTCTCTCCTTTTGACCAGTGCAAAAGTCAACCATAAACGTTCCAACCCGTGGCGGCGGCAACTAAATCACCAAATGGGCAATAAATATTCAGTATTCAGTGAAGAGAGAGAAGGAGGCCAATCCCTCTCTCGGTAATGGTTGTAAATCTCCAAAGTCCGCTTAGGAGCAGCTTTGAAATGAAATAATATAAATTTGTGCTCTTTAGCCTTAAAACGGTACCGCCGCCGTTTTTGAGCTCCAAATCGATTAGTGTTTAGGTGAATGTCTGCGCGCGCGCGTGTGTGTTCGACATCGTGTAATACGAGTGAACAGAAGTTTTTGTTGTTGTGTAACTCGCTGGTGTTTAACTTGAAACGATTACAGCAAAATGATTATTAGAAAAAAAAGGAAAATGCCCACCTGGGCGGATTTTATAAGCAAAATGGCAGAAGAAAGCGAAATCGTGTGCTCACTTAAATTACCTTCAAAAACTTTATCTTTTTCTGTCATTCAGAATTTTATTCTTTTATTCCGAAAAAAAGCTGTGTGTGTGCTTTTAACTCGCTCACAGTAGGGTGACAGCAACGGCGGGAAAACATTAACAACCGGTCTACTAGTTAGGAAAGGGCACAGTTGACAAGGAACGGAAAAAAAGAGGAGAACTCCAGAGACAGACAAACACTGTCTGTTTACTTTCTTTACCTTCTTCTTCCTCTTTTTCAACAAACTGTCCTCGGGCCACCTTGGCCTGCCACGTGCTGCTCCGGCTGCTGTCTTCTCTTTACATCAAACTATTTATGATCAGCACCTCCTGCTTCGCAGCATTATATGCTAAATTATTTACGATCCAGCAGAGCAGCGCAGCAGCATTTGAGGCAGCAAATGAAAGGGACACGCGATCTGCTTTCACTCGATCGCAGTGTGTGCTGTCATTTTGTCAGCTGTCGCGAGCAAGGAAAACAGTACAGGACAGAACAGAACTGAGCAGAGCACAGCCTGGCACAAAGTGGCCTAGTTTTCGATAACGTTAACGAGACAGAGAGACAGGGTGATCTGAGCTGAGGGGGTTTTGAATTTCCACTGACACTAGGGTCCCCACACTAACAACAATTTGCACTCAGTGGTTCAGACAAACAACAGTGTTAGAGGAGAACTGAATGGGGAAAAAGTGGGAGACAAATTGCAGATTGTATGTGTCTGTCTGCCTGGGGCACATGGACAAACAACTGACGCAAGAGAGAAAGAGAGGGGAAAGCTAGGACCTAGGGCCCAGGCTTGGGTGCCTGCCTTTTTATTGATTGTAATTGACGAATTGACGCAACCTCAATGGTGGTGGCCGTAGTGGTTCTTTTCTATTCAATGAAGCTCTCTCTCTCTCCCAAGGCCCTCAAACTGAGCAATTGTGTGTTGTGTGTTCTCGGTTTGCATGGCACACAGACACTCACTGAACACAGTTCCGGTCAAAACTGTCAATGGTGGTAGTGGTTTGTGGTTAGCAGCAGCAGCAGCAGCAGCTCACCGTTTTAATTTGATCCTCAAGAGCGATAATGAGAGAACTCTAAGGCCCTAGTCGTGGAAGTAGTGGATACTCCCGAAATTGGATACCCAAATCGGATGGAGATGTTTGGTGTTTTTTTTCTTTGTGTTTGATGATCTAAAAATTCACTCAATCTCCGGTCCGGTCCTTTAGGCAAAGATAAAGAGAAAAAGAAAGAGGGGCGCTCTGATTTGAAGTTGATTGAGATCGACAACCGACGACCGACTTTGTTTGCCTAATTTTGGGTGGTTGAAAGTGAAAGTGCGCCTCCACTTTACTCTCTCCACTTCACTTCACATTTTTACTTCATTTTAGCTTCAGTCCAGTCTACTCGAACTTAGGTGTCAAGTTCTGCTGATTGATCGGTCAGATAGACTACTTTTGCTGCCCTTTTGTTTGAGCTGAAAAAGGAGGCTAGACAGGTTCCAAATGGAACTGACATGACACGCCGAGAGAGAACAGTTATCAGTGTTCTTTTTTGGTGTATTTTAAAATGATTTTAAGAGACAAAAAAGCTGTTTTCTGTCAAAGTACTACCGCTACTCGTTTTCAGTTGCAAAAAGCCAAAAAAAGAAGTTTAAAATTTTGCAAAGTTTGCAAATAAATGTGCAGCTCACGTCGGAGACATAACTTCTTTTTTCTCTTTGTCCACTTGAACTTGTTTGCTCACAGGCTGATGACGATTACGCTGATTGATAAGATTGATCAAGATTGAAAGAACAGAGAAATAGAAAGAGCAAACGACTTTCTTACACAAAAAATGATTTAAAAAATGTAAAAAACGAAAGGTTAAGAGAGAGAGAGAGAAAAGCTGTCCTTTGCTGATGATGACATGATGAAGAAGGTAGAGAAGAAAAGAGGAGAGAATGATTAATAGATGAAGATTAATGGCTGATGATGATGTAGATGATGCTGATGATGCGGACGATGTCGTCGTCGCTGATGTCAAAGTCGTTGATGAACATGATGATACTCCTCGTTTTTTCTGTTCAAGGTTAAGGAGGAAAAGGGGAGATCGACAAGACAGATGTGTCCCATTAATGCTAGTGCAGAAGATGTTGTGCACTTTTTCGGTTTTTCTCTTTTTTCCTTCTCATCTTCTAATCTAATTACCCGTAATGGTAATTATTATGGTTTTCAGTAGTGCTCTATTGAAAAGTGAAAGTGTGGTCTGGCCATCATTTTCAGAAACATTGAGCTTGGGGATCTGTCTGTGTGTGGTGTCCTCCATTTATCACTGCCTGAAAACTATCTTTGATAACAAAAAAAAATTGTCGCATGCATCTCATGTTTGAAAGTGCTCGTAAAAGATATGTTTTGCTGGAAATGTCAAACTAACCTTCGATTGTGAAAAACGACAATTAATTGTCTGCTAATAATAAATTCTAGCCAAGAGCAATACTGTCGTTCGAGGAATGTGAAAGAAATATTCATTACTGTGTCATTACTGTGTCATTGTGTGTCGTTCAGTTTTACTACTACTTTTTGCTAATGAATTGCTTAGAGAAAAAATTGCAAATAAAAAATCGATTGCCAGAAAAAAAATTCTCAACTGTTTTGTTTCAGAATAATTGACACGTTTTATTCTGTTTGAAGAATAATTTTGGTCCCAATCAAGCTTTTCCTAATTACAAAACTCAAGTACAAACAGACCGACTGTCAGTCAGGTAGATAGTCCTCAATTTAGCAAGAGATAATGAGAAAGCGAGATTTTGAGCTAATTATTCCCATTCTGCTGATTACTCTCCACTCCACTTCTCCGCCCCGTTCTCAGAGATTTGTGGTGTTCTTCTCATGTTTGATAAAAAAATTGTGATTAGTTTCCTAATTTTTTTAGTGCCAAACACTCCAAAAGATGGCGCTTTAGCGGGGGCACATGCACACTTTACGCCAGTACAGTCAGTGTGGAAGCCAATGCCTCTCTCTCTCATTGGCTCTCTCTCTCTCTCTCTCTCTCTCTCACTTGGCAACGTTGCCGAGAGTTTGTCTGCTTGTCAGCCGCCGCCGCCGCAGACGAGCTCTGCAGTTGCCAATGAGACGCCGACCAGTTCGCCTCGTGCCTCTTCTGCCTCGCATTTTCTGTGTTTGCTCCGTCAAAGCCAATTTCCACTTTGCAGCTTTCCCTCCACTCTGCTCTTTGATCTTCCTCTTCTCAATTTGACAAAATATTTTTTACTTTGTACCTTCACAACCAGCAATTTCTCTCTGCTGCCTAGACTTTCCTGGTTTCGGTTACTAAAGAAGCAACTACTAAAAGAGGCAACTATCAGCAGCAAAGAAAGTCAACAGCTTTTTCTGCGTCTCATCGTCGTTGTCGTTGTCTTGTCTTCAATTTTGTCCGTCTTTTTAACTTTTTTGTACCACCACCACCACCATCATTACTACCAGTGTCTTGACGGTGACAAGAGAAAACTGTGTTTCCCCTTCAGCTCAGCTCAGCTTTCAACTTTGTACAACTTTCACTCTACCGACAAGTGACAACAACAGCAGCAGCAGCAAGTGACGTGTACCTTTCTGCCATTACCCTTATTACCTGTTCTGTTCTTCTTTTCACCATACCAACCAAACGACCGATCATCAACATCATCCGACTAACGCCGCTTGGTCGTCGTCAACAACAACAGAAGAAGAAGAAGAAGGAAGTGTTTCTATTTGTTTCTGGTTACCTAGTTTTTCTGTTGTTTGTCAGCAGTGCTGCTCTGAGCAGTGCTCTGAAAGTAGAGAAGAACCGATTAACTGATCTGTATTTGTTTCTATCGTTTTGCATCTGTTTTGGTGGTCTACAATTGTTGTGCTAAAAATCATCCTTCTCTAAAAATCATCAATTCTGAAAATTTTCTCCGACCTGAATTTATTCAGACCACCACCACAACTCAACTTCAACATTACCACCACCACCTTTCTGCTTTTCAAATCGCCGTCATTTGTCACTTTTTCCTCTCCCTCTTTATTCATTCATCTCCGCCGGTCATTTGTCTTCTTCTTCTATTCTGATCTCGACCTTCACCTTCACCTTCTTCTGCGTCAGGTAAGTTGCTGCTCACAGCGAGAACATTCTTGCCCTTTTCTCTTTCTTCTATTCTATTTCTCTCTCCTCTGTTTACACTCTACATCTCAATCGTCAGTGAACTATGACCTTCTCAGGCAAAGGGTGGCCAGGTAAAATGCAGCGACACACCTATTTGAGGGACGCATTAGCAAAAGGCAGCCAGGTTTTCTTCTTTTGCCATTGTTGCCGTCTTCTTATTTTCTCTACTTTTCCTCGCTTCACTTAGTCGCTGTGCAATCGCCGAGTGCAAAAAGACTTTCAGACAGACAGACAGACTTGCAGACAGAGCCAAAGACAAGCAGACAAGAGTGTGCCACATGAGCCGCAAACGAGCTCTCCATTCTTTTCCTTTACTTTTTCCTCTCTTCATTACCTGCTTTTAAAAGCTGGCAGCAGGCAGAAGGCAGGTAAGAAAGGGTTTATTAGTGAGCAGAGGCAGCAGCAGCATTTGCAAATCGAGAGTTGCAGACAGAGGGCTCAGACGAGTGAGTGGTCGAAAAAAGAAGGAGAGAGAGAGTGATGACTGACAGACAGACGAATTATCGGGAAAGTAAAGGTAGAAGAAGGGGTCGAAAGAAGAGAAGGGGGGGGGGGTTGCAAATCTTTGCAAAATCGAAGAGAGTTGCAATTTGCAGCAGCTGTGGAGTGGTCACAATCGATCACACTGCAGAAAACTGTTCTGCTTATGCCATGCCACATTTGCACATTTGTAAACTAACCACCACAGCTCAGGTAAAAGGTCAGTCCGTCAGGCTGTTGTTCCCTTTCATCTTTTCTCCTTTTCTCTCTCCTGTTTCAGCCTAGAGGCTAAAGGGCAAAGGTAAGCTCTCTTTCTTTGCTGGCTTCCTGTCCCTGGCATTTGCTGCTGTGGTTGTTGCCTGGCTGCTGCTGTCGGCACACAGCTACTGTTGCCCATGGCTTCAATCTCTTTCTCCGTTTCGTTCTGCGTTTTTCTTTTTTCTGCTTTTTGTTGACCTTTACTTGCTGTGTTTTTGTGCTGCCGCTGCTGTTGCTCAATAGAGAATGCCAACAGCGATGTCGTTATTGTCGTCGTCGTCGTCGCCGGTGTTGGTTCTTTCTTCTTCTCTCCCTCTCTTGACTTTTAGGCTTCCTTCTTCCTCTTTATTCTTCTTTCATTCTTCTTTTGCTTTGCTTCTTCTTTTCAGTTCTTTTCGGTTCGGTTCTCTCGGTCTTGTTTGCCCAACACTGTCGGGTGCTGCTGCTGTTGCTCTGGCTATCGGTGGCCTGAATTTCTTCCTTCCTTCACCTTGATCAGATTTTACTGCGGCAGCAGCAGCAGCCGAGGTAAACAGCGGCACATAAAAGAGAGAATGTAGAAAAGAGACTGAAATGAGCTAGCACAGCTAACCACCTGTTGATCGATTTCAGTGGCTAGCAGCAGCAGCAGCAGTTGGTTTGCCTAGGGCCACCGACAGCTTGACTTTTTTTCTCGCACTTTTTTCTGTCAAAAACAGTTTGACCTCCTCTTTTACCTTCTCCTCCTCCTGCTCATTGTCTCAATTATCTCGTCCTCATCAGCAGTAGTGATCATCAGGATGAGGTAGCAAGGAGACGAGAAAAGAAGACCGAGCGGTCAGCTTCTTTTTCTCTCTCTCTTTCTTTATCTAACTAGCGTGGCAAAAATTATTTGCCGCTGTTTTCTTTCCTTTTTACCTTCTTTCTCCTGCTGCTGACCATAAAATGGTGATCATAAAGTTAAATAGAGAGGAAGAAAAAGTCTACTGGAACTGAGTTGAGAAGGAACTGCAGCAACAGATTTTTTTGTGCGCAAGACAGAAGTGGCAGCGGCGATGAGAAGGAATTTCAAGGGCCACCGAGGTGGCTCGTGTCCGTTTGCACTTCTTCTTCTTCTTCTTTTCAGTGTTCTAGTGTGTGTGTGTGTCTAGTCTAGTCTAGTGGTTGCCTAGACCCCCGCAAAAGATGAGGTCTGAGTTCCTTCTGCCGCCTCAGGTAGCTTCAGCTTTTTCCTTTGACCCTCAATTACTCGCCAAAAGAGAGAGAGAGAGAGAGTCTCGCGCCTTGCTAGCGGAAAAGTCTTCTTCTTCGTCTTTGGTGGTTAATTGAAAAATTAAATGCATTCATGTTCAGTTCTTTTTCCTTCTTCTCTTTCTCTTGAGATGAGGAAAGTTTGCTTTTGCTGCTTCTGCTTCTTCTTCAGCGATCAGGGCAAAGGTCAAGCAGTCGTAGATTTACTGCTGTGGCTGCTGTTGTGGCTGCAATTGATTGCAATTTTTTCTTTTTTACTTTACCTTACCTTTTTCAAGAGAAGAACCCTCGGGCCCTTCTTGACCGAAAATTGAGAGACAGTGGTCGAGAAAGTGCGAAGTGCGCACTGGGCAGCAGCACAGCACGATCAAGTCTGACTTCTCTCACTGACTTTGACTGTGTGAAAGAAGATATGTTACAATTAACGAGTCTGAAGCTGAGATGTTCTTTCCCTTCTCTCTTAACCTTAGACTTAGGTAGTACCTGTAAACTCTGGTGTATATCTCTAATTGAAATGGAAATGAAAGTGACGCTTCTTCTTCAGAGAGTCGGCATCAGAGAAGCAGAGAGCAGGATCGTTTTATCATCACAGACGCACTGCACTTGCTGCTATTACTTTGTAGCATTCATAATCATTTCCCGGGGAGATTTACTGCTGTTGCCCAAGGAGAAGAAGAAAGATGAGGAAAAGTGAAAGCTAGCATTTGTAGTTGTTTTGAAGTCGTATTGCGCTGATCAGCTAAAGAAGAGGAATATACTCGTTTAGAAGTAGTTTGTCTGGAAAAACTTGAAACAAGTTGAAAATAATATTTTACTAGTTCTGTTCATTTTTTCGCCATTTTTTGTCATAATCTCATAAATTACACCTGGGCGAAGTTTTTTACGTTTTATGGAAATGATGATGCGCCTGTGTGCTCTTTTTGCATGTTTTGCTTAGGATCAGCATCTTTTTTCAATCACAGGTAAATTTCTGTTTTGCTGCTGCAGGAGCAGCAAAACACTCAGAAAGATTAATTTTATCAGCATGTAAAGTAAAATGTTTAGTAGAGCAGCAGCAGCAGCAGGAGGTTCACTGCCCTAATTGATAATTATTAATAAGTTGTGTTGCTTTGCTTTGAAGCAGCCCAAACTAGCTCTAGAGTCTAGACATTTTTGCTGCTGTTGTTGCGGTCGGCAAAGATGAGGGTCCTAAGAGAGAAAGAGCGTCTGAGAGAGAAAACTCATTAGCAGCTAGTCACTAGTCAGTGTTCCCTCTTTTAGTCCCTCATTTTGCAAATGATGCACCTCTTGCAAAAGCAAAATGGCAGTGATAATTGGATAATAACACACTTCTGACTGTCTGTCTAGCAAAGAAACAAAACAAAACAAGCAAAGGGCGCTCATTGCTTTGCTTTGTTTTGAACTCTACCTGGCGTTGAACTCCTCTCTTTTTTCAAGTTCAAGCTTCAACTTTTCTAATCATTGTGTAACTTCACAGTCAGCGCTGAGCAAACCATTGCCAGTAAATGCCAGTAGCACACACTGGCAGACAAATGTCTAACAGAAAGACAGAAATTGGAAGCAAGAGTTTGAGCAAGAGATTTCTGCCTGCTGGGCAAACTCTTGCTGCTGCTGTTGTTGGTGCTCCTTCAATTAGTAATTGCTACTAAACGATGGTAGTGTGCCCCTGCTGCCAACTGCTGAGACTATTCAAATTGGCTAACAGCAGCAGCAGCACTTAGATTATTAAATATTCATGAGACAGTCTGAAACTTGAGGCTGGGGAGACAGAGTTGGGGGCCAGGCGGACATCAAATCAGAAAATGAATGAGATGAAAGAAAAGAAGAGCAACAGCAAAGTAGCTGAACTGAATCGGTGTGGTCGTGTTCTGTCCTCGTCGTCCCCTTTCAAACTCGAACTGGAAAGGACGGGGTAGTTCGTACTCTGTTTTTCCCTCTTTCTCTAATTTGATGTCCCCACTGTATTTTATTTTACTCCTCTCCTCATTTGCGACACTATGCAAACTTCTCTCTCTCTCTCTCTCTCTCTCTCTCTCTCTCTCTCTCATCTCACTCATTTTCCCGGTCCCCACTAAATGACGCTAATAATAGTCGGGCTCTTCTTTAGTGAGTGAGTGAGCAAGAGAGTGTGCCCGCTTCAAATTATCTCCGCTAGCGAGGAAGGTTTTTCTGGTGGTGGTGCTGATGGTGCTGCTTCTCGCATTGACAATTCCCAGTGTTGCCACTGCCTCTACTCTGGGGGTCGTTGATGATGATGATGATGATGATGAAGAGGAGGAGGAGGAAAAAAGAGGAGGAAGAGAGGCAATAACAGCAGCAGCAAAAAGACTGCAAAAACGAGCTAAAAGTCTAACTCTCTCTCTCTCTCTCCCCGGAGTTGACCGTGTGGCACACTCCCAAGTTGTTATCTGCACTTGGCCATCAGTGGCAGCAGCAGCAGCTCGCGGCAACGACTACGGCGGCTTTTGTAGCTGCTTTCGGTGCTCTACTGAACTAGCTGACAACACTGAGCTGGCACGGATGCAAATGGAAATGGAAGTGCCGTTGATGCTGATGAAGTGCACTCACTGCACCCACCGCTGTGCCCTGTTGTGCTGTTGTCCACTTGCCCACCAAAAAAGCTGTGTGGCACCCACTGCTGACCGACTGAGCAGTTCAGTGAGGTTTATCCGACTCAGTGAAAGAACAAAAATAAATCCAGTGAGTCATTCGTTCACTCATTCACTTCATTTACTTTACCCACTTGACTCGGACACTGAGAATGCGAATTTTCACGAGATGAGTGAAATTAGCATTTTGCAGTGTGTGCTGATGGCACTACTTCTGTGCACTCGGGCAAGTTAAGGTGTGTATGTGTGAGTGTGTATGGGTTTGATTGGAGGAGTGAGTGCAGCCGTGAAATTGTTGTGTGCCCGTGCCCGCACTGAAGTAGCAAATGATGTCATTTATTTATGAACTTCAAATCTCCTCTCTCTCTCTCTCTCTCCATCATCTAGATACCCGACCGCCACCACTTTAGCCTCCTCTCTCTCAATTGTTTCAATTGTGTGCTCAATTGTCTTTCACTGCTCTTCTTCGCTGCGGCCAGTGCACAGGCACTTTTCGTTCTCTTGTGCACAGTGTGAATGAATGAATGCACTCCTGCAATGCAAGCTCTGAATTGAAGTTCAGCACTGGCCACAAAGTCTCTTGCTCTCTCATTTGCCCAGTGAAGCGAGTAGTAGTGTGGTGCACGCGTGGCACACTAATCAAAGTGCACTCAGCTGCAGTCAGCTGTGCAGAGAAAGAGAGCACCGAAAGCTGGATCGATTCAGTCCACATACAGACAAATACACAGACACAATCACCACACAGAGTGGCACAATGCCGATTGACTGCGGCTGACCAGCTGAAACTGAAAAAGAAGAGGAGGAGGAGGAGGAGGAGGAGGTGGAAAAGAGAGTGTCAAAGGGCAATTCAGCGTCGGCAGCAGCAGTTACAGTTACAGTTACAGTCAGGGTGTGTGTTTTGCTGCTGCTGCTGCTGTCGTGATTGTCGCTCTTATGACTCACTGAAAAAGAAAAAAGGTGCCAACTGCGCCGACAGCAGATGTTACCGTTGCTCGAGACTGATTGGCTTCTGTCCTTCTTTTTTTTTCTGGCGAAAAATTCCGCTGAAGGTAGAGGGTTAGTTTCCAGTCAGGACACGCGTCTGCCTTCTTTTCTTTGCCTCTTTTACTTCACAGCTCGTGCTGGTCCCCACTAATAATCTCATTTTTAGTAGTAGTCGTGGTGGTACCCTGCACTATCGATTTAATTTTTGTTTCTCTGCACACCATTTTTTTAATACCAGGCTCATTTGCCCGAGCCTCCTCTCCCTCTCCCTCTCCTTTTCCCGTTAATGACAGGGTAATAATATCATAGTGCTGTCCTTTTTTCCTCGACGCAGTAATTTGTAGTCATAAAGCAGAGAGCCTGTTCATGAGAGTCTAATATTGACTTTTCGCAACTTTGCTGAAGTTGACTGTGGGGCGGTGGTGGTACTGTGCTGGTGCTGGTAAGATAGATTTAGAGAGTGCCTCTTTCTGAAATTGAATAGCATACAGCCTGCTTTTTTTTATTACCGAAATTTTCGCCTCGTATGATTTAGTAGATGTGAAAAGTGTGTGTGTGCAATGTGCACTACTCAGTGTTCCCTCTTCTCCTCTGGATCACTTTGTCCTTGAGAGAGTGAGAGAAAGAACTCCAGCTCAAAAAAGGACAGTACGTCTCAATTTACAGCTGCCCCTCTCTCTAGCTAACTTTTTCCCAGTTTTTCTTCTCGATTCTCATTAGCCGTCGCTGCTGCTAAGTCGTAGTCATCACTGTTGTTGCTTGGCATCAAACACTGGCTAGGATCATAAATTGTCGGTCAAAGCAGGCAGCTAGTGTCAGCAGCACAGGCAGGCGAAAAGACAAAATCACGGCGCGATTGAAATTACGAGGCGGCGGCATCCTCGGCATCAGCAGCGACGCTTCCGTGGTCATCTTCGGTTTCTTCTTTTCCTCTGCTCATTCATCAACTGCTTTTCCAGTTGCTGTTGCTGCTGTTGTTGTTGTTGTTGGGTGCATCGTGGTCAGCAGGTCCACTTTTTTTGCTGCTTGGTGGTGGGGTGAAAATACTGACCATTTTAAAGGGAAGGGAGAAAAACTCGGTTTTTGCTTAGTGTGAGCGTGAGTGAGCAGATATATTACATGGATTTTAGATTAGCAGAGATTGGCGGTGGTGGTTGTGGTGGTGGTGGTGGTGGTGGTTCAGCTCAAAAACAGGAAGGTTGCCTGATATACTTTTTTTGTGGCGCCATTTGGGCGCCTGCTGTTCGACAAATAAGAACAGCAGCAGCAGCAGCAACAACAGCACAGCACAGCTGCCGAGGGTAAATACTGCCGCGCCGTCGTCTTTTACCGTAATTTACCTGCTGCTGCTGCTGCTCAGCTTTCTCAGGTGATTTTACGCCTGATTTTCTCCTTCTCTTCTTTCTTCGTTCTCTCTTTCTCCAACCTCAAGAAGTGACGGCAAATTCTTCTTCTTTATTTGCAAAAAACTGCTTGAGTGGAGGAAGTAGCCCGCCTGAGAAGTTTGTCATGCTTGAACAACAACTCTTTTTGGTGGTTGTTGTTGTACTGACGCTTTATGAGGTTAGAGAAGAAGGAGAAAAGTTGAGAAGTGAAAAAAGAATTAGGAAAAAATCAATTGCAATTTTGCATGTGAAAACGGTGGAGAAGAAGGTTACTTTTGCTAAACTCATTGAACGCTGGGAAAACGTCGACGCACCAAACAAAAACTGTTTTTTTCTGATAAAGTTCACAGGTGTTGCTTAGGGAAAAAGGAAGAAGGGAAAAAGTCAGGATATCAGTATTCAGACGGACAGACAGTTTTTTAATTTAGTCATTTACTCAGCCGTTTTTTGTACAACGTTTAAAAGCCGATTGCACAGTTTTAAATTAGCTGCATAAGACTTTTACCTTGTTTTGCTTTAAAAAGCTGTCAGTGCCTCTCTCTATCGCTTGTCAATTTACCAATCTACTCTGCTCAACTCTTTTTCTTCTTTTGCAAATCAGCAAAAAATGTTGCAGCATTTAGTCAACTTTTTGCCCTGATCAAAAGATCAGAGCACTTTACAGATTACCTCACCTCCACTAAATCCCTTATTTAGCAGCCACTAAATGACGCCATTTAGAGAGGAAGAGAGGCAATCTAATAGCAGTTGAAGCTCCAAAATTAAATTCAATTAAAAGCTTATCTGCTTTTCTTCATTTTCTTTTTAACTGAAAAGTTGTGCTCACGCACTCACTCACTCACTCACCGTTAACCTCTAACGGTACTTTGCACCTTGTTTTAGTGGTGCCTTTTTCTGATGAGTGCTTGATGAAAGAGGGAAATGAGGAAAGCCATCTTTTACCTCATCTTTCTCCACTGCTGTGACACTGTTGACAAATGACAGATTTCACCGTCAACTGGTTAAAGCTCTTTGAACGTGGAAAGGTTTTTCTTCTTTTTTTGCCTGATAACACGTCAGCAGAAGCTACATTTGATGATAACGTGTGTCACTGCACTCTTGATTGATTGAACTGTCTGTCTGTCCTCGGTGGTCAGTAATGGAAGTGATGTGAGTGTGTGTGTCCACTTTAGAGGAGAAAAGTGTAGTGACCAGGGCTTTTCGCTTTGCTTTGACGGTGGTCTACCACCACCACCACCACAGCTTGGTCGGTACAGGCTGTTCAAAGTCTGTCAAGATCGTATCAGTGCAGATCAGATCAGCTGCAGATCAACTAAATCAGATATTGATGGTGGTAGTGAGTGATGAGATGTATTAGCGACGGTGGCCACCACCACCGGTGAGCAAGCATGAACAGAACAGAAGACAGTCAATGGCCAAAACTTGGCCTTTGAAGCCTTTGACAGCTAAGGTGATGACCTTTCACCGCTGCCGCCGGTCAGCTCAGTTGCAAAAAGAGGCTCTCTCGTGACTGTCGATTTGTTACTTTTTCTTTCTTTTTAGTATTCTAGCTTTAGGGATAAATCAAAGGTACAAAATAGAAAGGGAGGAGGTGGTACAATATTTTTCGTGGTGTGTGGTCAGTCTGTTGTTTTCCCTCTTTTTCTTAATTTTATTGCACCACCAAGTTCTTCCCAGCAGCAACGGTAATTTTCCAGCTTGCTCACCACCACCTCCTCTTTTGATTGAATTAGCCTACCTCTAGCAAACTTTAAAATCTCGGAAGTGAGTACAAGTTCAGGTTTTTCCTCCTCTTTTTCCTTTTTTTGCAGTCAGACAGACGGCAAACAAAGACAAAGACTGAAAGACTAAAGAAGGCAGTCAAACACAATAATTCCAACGAGCTTAACAGTCGTTTAGTTTAGCCGACCGATAAGACAGCAACGGCAGCAGCCGTAATTAATGACACATCACCGGCTCTAAATGTGCAATAATCGGCAGCGGCGAGTGCACTGTCTCGTCCCTGCCCAAACCAAGCGAACTTGAGGCCATTAATTAATCATGCAGCCAAAGCAGCAGCAGCAGCAGGTAGGGCAGGTACAGAGAGAGAGAGAGAGAGAGAGAGAGAGAGAGAGAGAGAGAGAGAGAGAGA
>JAALOO010000278.1_pt1 | contig 47784 bp, 33 predicted proteins | sample 7257641 | NCBI WGS metagenome assembly JAALOO01 (sample SAMN14085613, study PRJNA598686) | mite metagenome | biome: ENVO:01001000; feature: ENVO:01001002; material: ENVO:01001226; isolation source: single female mite from University of Michigan culture on fish food culture... ...
TTCTCCTGCTATAGGCCGAAAGGAACTAAATGTCATAAGCTTATGAGGCATATTTGGCTCTCTGTGTAATAATATTTTTACATAATCACCTAATAATTGTATTAATTTATTACCAACTCAACCCAGTAATTACCGCCGCTTTACTTCAGCCACCTTTTCTGGACTTTGAAGCTGTGGACTCGTGGAATTACGGTGCAGCAGGCGCCATAATTGCCCGCGAGTTGTCTCACAGTTTTGATGAAACAGGAAGTGACTACAACGCTCATGGATACTTAGACAACTGGTGGACGGCTGCAACCAAAAAGGCATTTGAGGAGAAAGCAAAGTGTATGATAAAACAGTACAGTGACATAGTTGACCCGCAAGCTGGTGAAAATTTGGAAGGAGCACAAACTTTAGATGAAAACATTAAAGACAATGGCGGCATTAAGGAGGCATTTTTCAGCTTTCAAGCACACCAAAAAAAGAAGACTAGCGCTTCAAAGGTGCTGCCCGGACTAGAGTTTAACTCTGATCAGCTGTTCTTTGTCTCCTATGCTAATGTAAGTGCTGAGGTTTGTTGTTTTTTAACCCTTCTTATTTTTCATTTTGTTTGAACTTTGACAGATGTTTTGTGAAGCAATAACTAAAAAGAAACTTCAAGAGAACATAGCAATAGGCAGTCACTCGCCAAACAAGTACCGAGTCAATGTGGTGCTGAGTAACTTTGACCAGTTTGCTAATGCTTTTCACTGTCCAGTTGGCTCTAAAATGAATCCAGCACACAAATGCTCTGTTTGGTAGTTGTTTACTGTAAATAACAACTTTTACAAATGTCACAATAAAAATTAGTTGTAAAACTCACTGCAGCGAAACAAAAACCAGCAATCATTTCTTGCTAAACAGTTGATAAAAAAAAGTTCACTCAAACAAAACTTTTGTAATGTTGCACTCAGCAGCAAGACCTCGGCAAGCGCAAACATCTACCAAAATGAAACAGCTAAACTCTTGCTTTGTTTTTCTAGCACTTTCTTTGACAGCTCTTCTTCTTCCTCTGCTAACAGTCTGTGATCAACCACTAACAACCGCTAACAGTCTCAGAAGCAGACACGACAAGCAACCAAGAGCAGCAAATCTTGAGAGAGAAAGAGAGCCCCGAAAAGCAGGCAACAGCCGAAGAATCTCCTACTGCAATGACCAGGCCCAGGTGATTGCCGGTGATGAGGAGCGAGACTCGCAATGGGACAGCCTGCGTGGCTCAGTCCCGGTCAGTCAGTTTCGCTGCCCGTACAAGAGTGGTCGCTATGGTCGTCGGGGCAACTGCCACTCTTACTACCAGTGCACCGAAGACAAGGCATGCCTCGGACTGTGCCCACCAGCGGAGGTCTTTGATGTTCGCTCCGGGCAGTGTGTGCCTGAGGGTGGTGGTGCTGGTGGCAATGGCAATAGTAGCACCTGTTACCAAGAGGAGCCCTTCAGCTGTCCGAAGAAGAGCGGCGTTTTCCGACATGAGCGCCGGTGTGATCGCTTCTTCAAGTGCCGCTACGGACTGAGCTATGTCGTCTACTGTCGATCGGAGGAGAAGTTTGACATTGAAGTGCAGCGTTGCGTTCCACAGGCGGCTGCCGTCTGTGAGGAGGTGATTGAAGAGCAGCTGGGGGTGGTCAGCAACAGCTTGTCAGCAAACGATGTCGTCAGCAGCGTCAAGCATTTGGCTGGTGTCGACGTCGCTAGCGTCGCAGTTTTACAGAGTGAAACTGCTAATTGCTCCTGCCAGTAATTGTACGCCTGAAATCAAGTCTAGTTTGACAAATGAGCAAGTTTTGTTCGTTTGGTTGTCACAGCGAGAATGTAATGAAATGACTCCTCCAGCCTTGTTTTGTTGTCATCCACAGTTGATTAAACCTTTTATTGGTAATTAAAGCATGTAAAACAAAGCATTTTTATAAACTGCATTGACATTTAAACTTTTTTTTGATGAAATTGGATTATTTTTGGTTATTTATGAGCAAAAATTTTGTGTCTGTACAGACTGCGTACTCTTGAAAAAAAATCATTTTAAAATATCGCTTTTTTAATCGGCGTTCCGAAAGCTGTATAATTGCCTTCCTGAACACAGAGTTATCTAATTTGTTTGTTTCTTTCAATGAACTATATGGCTGGAAATGATCAAATTTCGGTGAAATAGCACAACTGTTTGATTTCCCTTGTCGTGTTGTTTCTCGATTTCCTCGCCGAATGCTTTATTTCCTCATTTTCAAAATTAAAATTGATACTTCAACAACTGGCCAGCACAACATCAAACACTGAAGCCAAAAAGAGAAACAAGGAAGAAAATGCCAAAGCTATTCTGGACTTTTCTCTTAGGCTCGCTGTTTCTTTTGGACTGTTCTGAAGGTCGACGCTTCAACTTTAAAAACCTCTTTCACCGAGACACTGAACAGATTCGCTCGTGCGAGTCGAGACGCAGTGTCGCCTGTACCGACTGCAAATTCAAATGTCCCCTCAATGATGGCCGCTTTGCTCGACCCGACTGTAAAACCTACTACAAGTGTATGGGAGGAGAAAAAGCCTGTCTGGCTACCTGTCCTAGGTTTACAAGGTACTGTTTTTTGGATGTTTTGTTGACATTTTGTTAAATTTTCCCAAAACTGTAGATATGACGTCCGCTGGGAACGGTGCTTGCCGGCAGGCTTTGCCCGGTGCTTCCTCGAGGAGAGCTTTGACTGCTCCAACCGAACGGGCATCTTCCGCCACCGGCGATACTGTGATCGGTACTTTATCTGCCGAAACGGGCACGCCTATCTGCGCTTCTGTCCCTACTGGTACTCCTTTGATGAGTCCTCCAACAAGTGCAAACCATCGATGTACGCGCAGTGCGAGGAGATTGTGCCCACCACTGCGGCGCCGCCTACGCCGACGACCAAGCTGACGACGGTTGCAGCCACCAATGGCAGCAGCGAAGAGGCGTCCTCAGAATCAGCGGCGGAGGCAGCCTGGGAGACCATAACCACCACTGAAATGAGAGAGTGGTCAACGATGGTTACCACTGCCAATACCGAGCCCACCACCAGCATCTTCACAAGCACCAGCACTACCGAATTGCCAACAACAGCAAGGAGAACTACTATTGCCAGGCGGACAACATCAACTCCCTCTAATATAACCGTTGCCACTCAAAGACCAACGCCATCATCAGCAACATCAACAACATCAATCCAATCACCGACAACTACCATCACAACAGAGATTCCGGTAGTTAGTAATAGTTATAGTAGTACTAGGAGCAGTACTAGAACGCCTTCAAGCACGACTACAGCGAGGGCAACTGAAGTGCCCACAGAGAACTCTACTTCTACAACAACTGAAGCGTCTACGACCTCAACAACAACAACAACAGCAGCTAGAGTTACTGAAACGGAAGCAGAGAGTACTACTACCACTACTACTAGACCCACGACCGAAGCTTTTACGACGACGATGACAACAACAACTGAGGCAGTGAGTGAAGAACTGAGCATTTCTCAGATGACTTCAACTAGCACCACTACGTTTTCACAGAGCACTTATACAACAACATCAACTACTAGCACTACAGAGCGACCAACTAGTAATACCCCAATTTCAATGAGCACTACTGCTCCAACTTCACCTTCAACGGTTGCTGAAGAAGAACAAACATCCAACACAACTACTGAACAACCTACAACTACAACTACCACGTCATCACTATCAACCAGTACTAGTACGGTAATTCCATCACCAGGTACAGCCCCAGTTCAAGTAGGCGTTATTGATCTAACCACAAGAAGTGATGAAGATGTGTCTGCATCAGTGGAAAATCAGAACATTTTTCAAGAAGAACTATTTGACACTGAATCCTCTGTTTTAGACCTCTCAATAGGTACATCTGAGTTTGAAAAAAGTGCACTAATAACTAGTACAGAACTGCCTAGCGAGCCGCGCATTCAAATTCAAACTAGTACAACTTTAAAACCTCCTAATTTTGCTACTGATGATTCAATTGATAAGGCAAACTCGTCATCTACTTCTGCTTTTGCTTCCATTTCTACCAAAACTATTTCCCAAGTGTCTGAATCAACTCCTTTGGCCAGTGTTCAAGTTATTGTGCCGATCAACTCTAATGCCACATCATCAAATACAAAACTCGATGTTTTTGCACCAAACCAGTCATTGCCTTTTTCCGCTTTAGCTGGAGCCGTCTATTACGAGCTGCACCATCGCCCAATCGAAGAGGAGAATAAACTAAAAAACTAATTAATCAATTTAGTTGTACGACATTATACTATAATACAATATTATACTATTCAAAATATGTTAATTTATGCAGCAACACCTATTGTTTATCTGTCATTTTAAACAACAAAATTTTACTGGAACAATATCACTGCAAAATTTTTATTTCATTGAGCAGTTGACACTTTTACAATTAATGGCAATCAATAAATGAAACCTTACATTACAATACTTTTGAAGCATTGTTTTCAAGCTCTACATTGATAGTTTCTGCAGTGTCGGTAAATAATTGATGGACAGTCTTCGTCTGTTTGACAGAGATGGTACGACGACTTGACGCATCGGTAGTGCTGACACTCTTGGTAGATTCCAAAACGAACGCAGTCGTAGTTGATGCGACAGTCAATGTTAATAACACAGGTTCCATTATCACAGACGCTATTGCTGCCACAGTCGGCATCCTTTTTGCAGCGAACAGCAGAAGCAGGTTGGCTTTGCAGAAACAGCAAAAGCACTGCTGATAAGCAGAATAGCACACAAATAGAGCTTTGTTTAGTAGTATACATAGTTAGTTTTAGCAGACAAAGTAAAAATTAGTTCATACAATGTTTGAAGCGAAACTTACTACCATTTATATATAACTGATTGCTGAATTTCGCTTAACTCGTTGTTGTGCCAACTAAATCAGGTATTTCACTTTTTAATTACATTAATTGAAATCAAGGCAAAATATTGCTCATCACATCACAAATACTTTCAGATAGTAAAAATGTTTTATTTTTAATTACAAAATATCTTTTAGCCACGTAATCCAGGTAACTTACACTGGTTGTTGATACAAAATCTGGGCAATGTGCAGTCTCTCTTGCGACGACACAGCTGGTATCGACTGCGAACACACTTTCCACTACTTGCGCACTCATATCTCAGTCCCTTTCTGGAGCAGTCCCAATGTGATTGACAGTTTCTCAGTTCACTGCAACGGCCATTCTGACAAACAAAACCAAAGAGACACTGAGAATCAGTGGTGCATCTTCTACCAAATGTTGGAGGCACTTGGGAACAGATTAAAAGGGCTAAAACAAAAATGAAAAACAGGGTTTTCATGATTAATAACTTTATTTAGCAATAACAGCTTTAATTAACCTTGTTTAGAAATGCAGGTGTTGTTAGTTTTGATGTTTTTATAGAAGTCGTAGTAGTCAAATTCAAGGATAAAGTGGTAATTAATATACAAATGCTGTTGCAATCATTGCAAAATTTTTTAATTAGTTTGCAGAGAATTTACAAGATTTGTAAATCAAACTTAAAAATAATTGAATTTATTTTTATTCAAATTATAAGTAACTCAGATCGCTCTAAATATTAAAATAAAAAAATCATTGGGATTTTACAAAACATTAAAAATTTTTCATTTTTGATCAAAATATCATTTGTTTCTCAGAATAAATAAACAGATTAAAATCTTGGGATTTTCACTTTCAAAAACTAAAACCAAAGTACGTTGTCGGATGCAGTATTATCAGTTTAAACAATTGCTACGTATTTGTAGATCAATTGGTTGAAGGGGGATTTTTTTAGATACAATGATGTTATCATCAAAAGCCAGTATCAAACTGGCTGTTTCTCTATAAAAAGTACCTCCACATCCACACTGCAGTTTTTTTTTGGTTATTAACACAAAATATAGCAGCAAAAATCAAACGTTTTCACTTCTTAAAAATGGCCAGAAACACTAGTAAACTTTCACACTTTGCAATTATCTGTTTCCTACTTTTTCAGCTACTACTTGTGAGCACTTCTGCACTGAAGACAATCTGGAATGTAATGCCGAAGAATGACCGCCTGATCCCTGTCTGTGGATCGTCTTTTCGCGCTTGTGAGGACTGCGACTTTGACTGTCTGGGCGTGAACGAGGGCCGTTTTCCTGGACCCGACTGCAGTTCCTTCTTTCGATGTCGAAACAATCGGCCCTGTCTGGTGGAGTGTCCAACGCTGACGATGTACGACGAACGCTCGAAAAACTGTGTTCTGCGAGCCTTTGCCAAATGCAATATTGACAAGAGAGAACAGGCGGTCACCACTCGACCGGAGAGGCTGGTCGTACTTACGGGAGCTTGCAATGTCGGTAGATGATTAGAAAATGGTGTTTTTTACTTTGTATTTGTAACTTTTTATTGCTATTGTTTAATAAAACTGCTCTTTATAAAAACTATTTGTAAACATTTACTACTTGAAAAAGATGTTTTGAGTTAAAACATTTGCTAATTTGTTTGCTCGTAAACAAAATGTTTTTTGTTTGTTTTTCAATCATTGGTAACATGTTTGCACTTTTTACCAGTGCACACGACAGCGGTTTTTTGTTTTCCGGTATTTATTTTTCAAATTGATCAAAACCACTCAGTTTTAGACAACAACAAACAACACAAGACAATTCGCTTGAACTGAGTTTGGGTGGGGTATTTTGGTGCTACCTTACTGTGGGAAAGTACTGCCACAGAGACAAAGTTGAATGTCCTATTACATTGTACACAGAGATGAAAGCCTAGATATCGACTAACAGAAAAAATAATTAATTAGGTTACACACACACTGGCTAAAACTGGCGACACTGGACATCGACCGACCACCACTGAAACACGACTCATCAGCGGTAGTATATAAACAACAACAAAAACTAGCAAAAGGTTATAGAGAAAAAGCAACCCAAAGCCAAGTGATCACTGATCAATACCATCACTATCACCACTACATTTTGAGCAGCACCCCAAACCAATTGAAAAACCATGAAGCACTTGATGACCCTGCTGGCCCTTGCTCTTGTTGCCGCCGTGTTGGTGGAGAACGTGGCGGCGGTGCGCACCGCCTGGAACGTCCTGCCCACTCAGCCGAAGGCAATCCTCGTCTGTGGCTCGACGCTGCGAGCCTGCATCGACTGCGAATTTGAGTGCCCTGCCTCAGAGGGCAAGTTTCCCGGCCCTGACTGTCACTCCTTCTACCGGTGCCGCAATAAGCGTCCCTGCGTCGTCCAGTGCGCCCGCATGACCATGTACGACGGCCGGACGCAGAGCTGTCTGCTGCGCGCCTTTGCCCAGTGTCCGGTCAATTCGTTGACCAGCGGCGTCACGCAGCCTTCACTGCCGGATCGAACCTAATTGGGACAATCCTATTTTTTGTTTTTTAAAGTTTTTGATTTTTTTACTTTTTGTTTTTATTTGCTTTAACTTTTTGTTTTTATTAAAATTTTGGTTTTTGATGTTTTACAAAAGGCTTGGAAACATGATTCGTTGATTGGTTGGTTGGTTTAGTTCAAAAAGTTGATGGTTTGCAGATAAAAGCTCTTAGAGATAAAACTTGGCACGACGTTCTGGCACTCGACAGGAGATCGCCAAAAAGTGAAGCACAAGTTTGTATACAGCAAGGGACAGTAAAAAAAGCAGCAGGACAGCGTAGAAAATTTTCATTTGGATGAGTGTTAAGAACACCTCAAAGGGAAGCCAAAGGATCGGAATCATCGTTTGCTGGTAGTACTTTAATGTGTTCTGTCGAGCCATTTCTCCAGCGATGGCCGCCAGAGAAATGACCAGAACGGCGTAGATCACACGGAGAAGAACTTTGTCCAGTCGTGAAGAAGGCGAGTTTTTGGAGATGAAAGTAAAACTACTGAAAGAGGCAGATTTCTTGATCGGTTGCTTCATCTTGATGGTCATTTTGTCTAGAAGAATAAAACGCTCAAAAAAGTTAATTTGTTGTGCACTCTGTAAGTCAATAGTAGTTTTGTGCAGTTGTTTTCCCAGCATGTTCATGTAATTCAAGCTTGTGAAACTTGAGCTTTAACATTAAAAATGACTATCAAAAAATACCTCTCAAGTGGGTTCTTTTTGCCTATTTGTTTGAATTTTGAATTTTTTGCCGCATTTAGATTTCGAAAACTTCCGACGACACATATCGTCAAAAGTGCGGCAAGTCATTCTCGAGAATTCGGTCACTGCCACAAATTCGGACAATTGTTTGAAAATGAGCAACTGTTTTTGTCATTTGTGAAATTTTCTAAATTCGTGTTTTGATAATAAAAGGTAAGGGTGACAGGTATTGATGCAAAAACTAAAATTTAAAAACAAGTTTTTATTTTTTAGTTGTACCTTTCATTTTGATTATTCAAGCAAGATTACGAGGAATTGTATGGGAAGCCTTTTAGAGTGAAAAGAAACCGCCTCAAGGGTTGTAAACCTTTTTTTGTGCACCAGTCTTTATCTTTTGTGAAGTTATGCCACACAGTGTACTAAAAAACTCTCACTGTACAGGCAATGTGATTTGTTATTGTTGCGTACACAAACAAATCAGCGCCTCATATGCACTCACACTGGCTGATTAAATTATGCAGATGGGTTAGCGAGAAAGAGGATTGCTTGATTGTGACGGTGATAAATTCTCTCCTGCTGTGTACTTTCTGCCAAAAAGCAAAAAATGAGGAGTTCAGTGGCTGAGGATGAGAGAGGTACAGGTTTTTTTGCTGCAAAAGAGGGAAATCAATCGGTGTGAAAGTGTACGAGTGCATATAAAGTGAAGTTTGATGAGGTTTTTATGGTTGTTGAAGTATTTTTACAAATAACGCGGGTTTTTATTCCTTTTCTACAACCATGTCTTTTTTGCCATCTTTGGAATCTGCTAGCAATGAATCACTAAAAAATACTGAAAAATCACCACCATCAGTAATCCTTGACCTCGACCACCTCGACCACTTGAACCAAAACCATTTAACATTAAAGTCATCAGATTTAGCGGAAAAAATCCGCGCCCGTCGACTGTACATTCGCGAAGCTGGTTTGAAAGTCTTTGGAACCTCGCCCGAATGTAGTCCAAAGCGAGTGCCCGTTTGGTTCGACCAAAAAGCTTTCAAGAGAGGTCAGACACTTTACCGAATTTACGGGCCAATGTAGGTAGTTTTATCACACATTTTAAGTTACAACCCTTTTTTAATATCTTTTTTTATCAGCATCAGCCTCACCCAATTCTACGGCCTAATGCTGGTGCTTCGCTTCTACGAAGCTCTGGCCCCTCTTCTGGTGACCGGCAACTCATCGACCATTTCCCGCCTTTTCAGTCGCTACCTTTCCAGTTCAGTCCACCTCACTGCCTGGTACACCGATCCAGGAGGACCATTTGACCCCGCTAGTCGAGCCTACCGCTCGCTGAAGATTGTCCGAGGACTGCACCTGCAGATTGGGCCGGCGATGAATCGAATGACAGGAGGGCTGGCCTCGGTGGACCATTCAAATGAATTTAGTTCAGGAGACCTGTGGATCAGTCAGTGGAGTATGATGCAAGCGCAGTTTAGCTTCATCGGACTGATGGCCGTTTTTCCTAAAGAGGTAAACGAAGATTTTTTTGTGTTGATAACATTTTATCAACAAGTTTATCAGCTAGGTTTTAGCAAGCTGACCACCTACGATCGCCACTGTCTCCTCCACCTCTGGCGCGTCTTTGGCTACTGCCTTGGAGTGGAAGACCGCTTTAATCTTTGTTCAGCGGAGAGCTACGAGGAAACGGCAGAGCTTTGTCGACAGATTTACTATGAAGAGTGGCTGCCGAAAATACTCAAAAAAGAGGAAACGGAAGAGACAGGACGAGCAATGGGCGAAGGCATCGCCCAGGCCATGTCCGCCGTCCTGCCCGGCGTTTCTCGCTACCGAGCTATCATGCGCTTTGCGGCGCCCATCTTTGGACTTCCAAAAGAGGAGGACTATGAACTTCGAGGCGTTCTAGACTACCTCGCCTACGCCCTCATTTGGTTCACTGTCCGCTTGTCTAGCCGTTCGGTGATCGCCTCATGGACGCTGTGTCGTCTCTTTTACGTTTTTAACCGATTGGCAATCTGGTGTAGAAGGTTTCATGAGTGGACTTTGGAGAAGAGGTATCCTGAAACAAAAGTCAACTACCAAACTGACTCTCGGTGTCCGCTACAGTTTATCGCACGGGAAAACTTTAATTACCGGACCGCCTGGGAACATCGACTGACATGATCTTCAAAATTTTATTTTTGTTAAAGAAATTTTAAAACTTGTTCTATACTCAACAATAAATCACCCTCATCTTATCTCAACTCCACCGCCAGGTGAAAGGGCTCACAGACCAACAGTTGGGCGCCCTTGGCGTAGATGAGCCGTGTGGGCGTGTCCGCTGCCAGGCTAAAGCGGTACCGGGAGAGCACCCGAGCCAGACAGAGCTTCATCTCCTGGTAGGCAAAACGCATGCCGAGGCCTGCAAAAAAATAAAACAAATTAAATTACTCTGGTGTTTATCAATAAAAATCACAAAACCAATTTTTTTTACAATTTTTAGGTCCTCCGCCAAAGGGCAGATAGGCGTAAGGAACCAGACGGTCCTTGTTCTCGGGCATGAAACGCTCGGGATTGTAGAGCTCCGGCTCGGGGTAAAAGTTGGGGTTGTGGTGCACCGCCAGAATGGGCACCTCCACGAGGACGTCCTGATCGAGGTGAACCTTTCCCAGGGTGGCGCCCTCAGGCGCCGAGACGCGTCGCTCCAGACGGACGACGTTTGGGTGCTTTCGAAGGGTTTCCTTGATGACCGCCTCAAGGTAGGGGGCGTGATTCAGCAGCTGATCGTAGTACTCCTCTTTGTTAGAGTTAAACTTATCAGAAAAGGAGGTCAGCTCGCGGTAGAGGCGCTCCTGAATTTCCGGCTGGTGGGCCAGTTCAAAGAGGGCAGTGGTCAGAGAGAAAGCGGTGGTTTCAAAGCCTTAAAAATAAAAAACTAGTTTAAGAAGGTTAAAACTTTAAAAAAGTATTACCGGCAAAGAAGAAAAGCACAAGTTGGCCGAGAATTTCATTTTCATCGAGCATCCGCTTTGAACTAGAGTTTGGTTTTGAGCCATTCTGAGAAAGGACGTTGATTTTATTTTCTAGAACCGTGCTCTTTTCCTGCTCTTCTGGTTCATGGTCCATGCTCGCCGTCAGATGATCGTAGCCGCTACTGTTCAACGCCTGATCGGTGGTAAAGTTCTCCGACATCAGCTGAATTAGATCGGGAACAGCCGGCTTGCTTTTGGAGCTCTGTCTCTCGCGGAAGATTTTTCGTGATAGGCTAATCAAAAACTCAAAAGACGCTTCAGAAAAGAATGTGCTGATGCCGAGAAGGTTGAGAAGAGGTCGAGGGAGGCATAAAGCGGCGGCCACCTTCAGCGGTGGAACCTTGAAAATGGACGTTCCGTAGTGAACAAAGTCAGAGGTTTTCTTATCAGATACTTCAGAACTATCAACACCTTTTTTGTTAAGGACTCCATTGGCGTGTCGGTTGCAAAAGTAGTGGCTGCTATTACGTCAATCGAAAAACCGGACAGTGTCTGCTTGACATTGATGAAGCCAGGCCTTTCGCTCTTCTCAATCTTGGAGTCAATGTACGACAGCAGATTGTCAATGCAGCGGTCCATCAACGGGATCATCGCTTTCAATTTGCCGCTGGTGAAAATGGGCGAGCAGATGGCACGCACTCGCTTCCACTCTGCTACGTCGAGGTTGAACATGTTTCGATTCCAGACGGGGTTGTACGCCTGCAGCTGACGGCGATTGCTGAACTGGGCAAAATTCGCCACAAGCAGCTCCTTGATAAGGACCGGGTCGGCGACTGTTAGCGTTGGAACCGTTCCGGTGTAGACGCCGTAGAGGGGGCCAAAACGGCGGACATTGCCCAGCTCGTACTCGTCCGGTCGAGACAGAGTTTTAGCCAGAGTGAAACCAAACGGGTAAATGGACCGAGGACCGGGGACGCCTCTTCGGGACCAGTAGCTGTAACGGTGGTTGACGTACCTGAAATGTTGAGAAAAGCGGTTTTAGTTTGAGTTTAAAAACGCTGGATAAAGACTTACAGGTAGAGGGCAAGAAATCCGGCGGCAAAAAGTTGAACGAAAATGATCAAGGGAATCATTTTTAGCGTTTGGTTGAGATTTTAGAAAATTTTTGTAAAGGTTGGTTGTTCAACTAAATGGTTTTTGAGCGCTTTTATACTCTTTCATTGCGGTTTTTATTTTTTTATTTTGTTAATAAGTAGCACTATCAAGTGTAACTGTGAGTAAGGTTTGGATTCGGACATAAGGGACACTGCTTTCCCCTAAAAACGCTGGGCAGCTGCATTGAAACAGTAAGTGTGTGTGTAATGATATTGTTAGGGTAGAGATGGGATGTGTGAAATAAATAAAAATTACGAGGACAAAAGGAACAGTAGAGTGTTGTCAGCACAAAACAGTCACATTAGGGTCGTGCACTAAAGTTATCAGCAGTTACACTTTGTATCAGTCCTTGCTATCTACAGCATTAGCAACAGTTATTACAGTTTGATAATATCATCAAAGATTTTAGAAAAAAAAGTTGAGTGTGTTAATCAGGCATATTAGGAAATAATAGTTTTGATAAATTAATATGTAAACTCTTTATTTGTAATTGAAAGTTAGAAAACATAGTATACCAAACAAAATATTTAAACTTTGCATTAAAGTGTTGTTTGAGATCATGTTGAGTTATAACCAACTTTAATACTCCAATTAAGACTACTTCTTAGAATGCACCCGCACCACACTATTATCAGCCGCCACATAGAGAATGGTAAAGCGTCTGTCTTTAAAAGTAAAGATGACTTCCTTCTTCTCCGGTTGAAGGCGCAGTCGACTCAGTCCCCGAACGAGCGCCTGTGCAGCCATCAGCTCATTATCTCCTTTTCCAGCACCTCCAATCTGCCCAAACAGCAGCCGACTGACTGAGCTGAGCTGCTCAAAATGCACCTTCAGACTGGTCAACCGTGGGAAGCAGCGCACCAGCTGCAGCTGCTCAACGATGTTCACCTGCTGGAGAGGGGCGTGTTCCACCGGTTTGATGGGGTAGTGCAGCTCGAGGTCGCGCACTGAGGACAGCACCGGCAGCGCCGGCCAGCCGATACAGCGGGCGTCATTGCCGAAACCGGTAAAGTCGACGGTGACTTTGGTGAGTGCCTGCAGAGTGGTGAGGGCAAAGAGGAGTGTCGGGTAGTAGGTGTAAGCCTCCTGGACGGTGCTGCCCGCCCAGAAGTTGATCGCCCGCAGACGGGTCATCAGGGGGAGAAAGCAGCAGAAATCAAGTGGGGGAATGTACCGTGGTTGCACCTGCACCTGAGTGAGGAAGGCCAGTGCCGGGGAGTAGGCCTGAATGCGGCAGCCGGCGCTGGCATCTCTCAGCATCTCCCGCAGCTCGGTTGCGTGGTCGCTGCGCAGGTGGTAGGCGATTTGAATGTCATTGCCCCCGACAGTGCTGCCACTGCTGCTGCTGCCCTCGCCCATGCCGTGCTGCTCCCTCGAGAGGAGGACGTACTGGTGAATTAGGGAACAGAGGCGTGGCAGAGCGTCCGCCGTGGCCAGGTGCAAACTGCGCAGGCGGGGGCTGCGAATGGTCAGCGGCGAGTAGGTCTTCGTCTTGGACCTGTTCTCTCCTTCATCGTAGGCGATGAGCTGTCCGTGCAGCAGCACTAGCGTCAGGTGCTTTAGCCGGGGCAGGTTCAGCTGGCAGAAGCCGCCGTTGCGCGACAGCACCGACCGACACTGCTCATCGGCATCGTCGTCACCGTCAACTTCGGCACAGTTCAGGTACAGCTTCAGTGTCTCCAGGTAAGTGAAACAACCACGCTGCAGTGTCTGGCAGAGCGCCGGCAAGTTGAACAACCCCATGGAGGCGCTGATCTCAAGGTACGTCAGCGAGGGCACGATGACGGTAAGCAGTTGGTGGAGGCTGTACAGTGGAAGGTCGCCGGAGGGAGTTTGGTGGTCGAGGCGACTGCAAGGAAGCGGTTTAATTGCAGTAATTGCCGAATCATGTCCAGAGACAGTATCTGCAGTGGAAGTAGTGAAAACGCTTTCAAAGAGGAAGGAGTAGCTGACCAGAGGCTGATTGGGAGCTCGGGTGGCGCTGCTCCGGTCGACCACTAGAGTCAGTGATTGGCGCTCCTCAGTGCAAGAACGCTTGTAGAGGTGGTACATTCGTCGACAGGTTTGGCCCAGTCGCAACGCCTCTTTCAGCGTCAGGTATCGGGTTAAGATGATCAGCAGTGCTTGCTCATCTTTGAAGTTGACCAGCGCAGAGGCGGGCTGGTAGCACTCGGACCAGGGAAACTTGGGTATGCGAGGCAGGCTACGGTAGTGGTCGATTGCTTGCTTCACTTGCGATGTGAGGGCAATTTGCTTGAAACTATTCAGAAGCTGGTCGTTTTTGGCTTCTCTCTTCCGTTTATTTCCATCGTTTGAAGATGTCATGACGTTGCTGGTTTGCAGAATGCTGGTGATTGACAATAGAACGTTAGCAGGGGTGATTACAAAATATAAACAAGAAGATTCACTTACTGACAAACTCTGTATCATCATCATCTGATGCTGCTGCGGCAAATGCTCCTCATACGCGCTCTCTTTCCTTCTTCTCTCTTCTCACTTCCAACCAGTTGATCATCTGAACGGTAGTACTCTCTCTAAACACCACTCTCACTTTGCTTTTTGCTGTTTCAGTCTCTGTGCTTCTCTGAATGAATCACCCAAAGAAGGGGGAGATTTTGGAAACCAGACAGGCAGTTAAAGAGAAAAATGCGACGGGAGCAAAATGTGTCACTGCTTCGGCGGCGGCTGCGACGACACTAATTCGTATGCGATACAATCAATGCTGAAAACAGCAACACCACTGGTAGCTGCTGATGTTGTTTGTGCTGCTGTTTCAAATCGCACACCACCAGCTCAACACCAGCTTGGTAACAGCTCTAATTGGCATTTTGTTTTATTTTTATTATTTGAACTACTACTTGCTGATGCTGATGAATAGCAGATCAGTTGTTGTGTTTATCTAGGAGGGAGGGGGCACAATATTGAATCTACTGCCAATTTAGTTTGTTATGTTTGCTGTGTGTGTTTGTATTTTATTAATTAGCCAGTGTAACTACAAAAAGCTGCAAAATGTTTTTGCAAAACCCAGTGAAAAATAGATTTAAACTTGACTACCCGATATGTGATTTATAGTGTCAGTTATAGCAGCCAATTAAAGTTTGCGTCTATGTGTGCCGTTTCAGGCAGTTTTACCCGCTCCACTTGCTTGGTCACTGTATTGTACGACAGGTACTGAATGATCTTCAGTTCAGGAGACATAAAACGAACCTCCAACTGCCCCGGATCGACAGACAGCGTAGACAGCTCGGCGGTGAGAGCGCGTGCACAGGGCATCAGAAAGCGCCTCATCTCCTTCTCACGGTAGGGGCTCACTTCGGTGAAACCATTTTTGAAAAAGTCAAAAAGCGGCAAAATGGGGAACTTGATGCCACCGTAGCGCTTCAAGGTAAAATCGGTCCGATCAAAGGGACCAATCATGTAGCGACAGGGGCGGCAGCAGTTGAAGACGATAGTCACCCGGAAGGTGGTCAAGTTGGGGAAGCACTCGACGATGAGGTACTTCTTCAGCAGCTGATCGTGGAAGACGGTGCTGTAGAGCACCGAGAGGGAGGTGACGCCGGTCAGCTGAGGGGGAGGGCTGGGCAGGCGTGGAGGAAGGGCGAGAAATCGGTCGCCGTAGCGGCTGTCGCGACAGTCGAGGAGGAGTGAGTGAAGACGCGGCAGAGTGGCCAGGGCGGCCAACACCTCGGGATAGCGAGCCACCTCTTCACAGCTGCGAATGAACAGTTTGATCTGCTGCAGACCTTGCAGGGTGGGCAGCAGTCTCAGCAGCAGAGACTCGTCCGCAAAGTTGGCCTCCACCCAGAGGTGGGTGATGTGCGCTAGCGCCTCGGTGTCCAACGGTTCCGGCGGGAGGACGTTGTCGCGGAGGAGCTGCTGGATGATCGCCACCTGACCGCCGGTTGACTCGGTAACTGCATTTGTGAGCTGCGTGTTGGGCAGGACCGTCCGGCGGATGATCTCGCAGATGTCCACCAGCGTGTCCGCAGAATACAGTTTGAGGCTGATCAGCTGCGGACAATCGATTGCAAAGTGACAGTCAGCAAGCGGGCTGCGTCCGGCGATGTTCTTTCGAAGACATCCCACCAGCTTTCCTGCAGAACTGCTTCGCCTCTTTGCCACCCTCTGTCCCTTTTCACAGAGGCGGATGCCTTTGACAGCCAGTGTGAGGTGCTTGAGGGCGGGCAATCGCAGCTGTGCGCAGGGCGGCTCCAGCAGGCGGGAGTGCTTCATCTGGGAGATCTTATACGCCGGCCCCTTGGCTGCCTTGGGATTCTTTACCGAGGCCGTTTCGCCCTCCAGGTCGACCAGCCAGTGAACACTGCGAACCTTCAGCTTGAGGATCTCCAGGCGCTGCAGGGTGTTCAGTGAGCCGAAGAGGTGGCCGAGGAAGAAGCTGGTGCCTAGGTGGGCGGTGTTCAGCTCGAGGACGGTCAGCCCGGGCAGCTGGGCGCTGCTGAGGAGGCCGCTGGTGAGCAGCGCCGACGGCCCCACCATAAATTGTGGGCCTTCAATCAGCATGGTGCCGTTCACATCGATCTGAATGTTCTTCAGCAAACTGCCCGGTGCCAGCCGAAACTGCTGCTCCTCCTCTTTGCTGTTGGTAAAGTCCCACAAGCGACACTCGTAGCTCTGGACGTTGGGTTGATCCTCGACGAACACCTGAAGGTGGGTCAGCTGCAGGTGCTGCACACAACCCAGTGCCTGCCGGTAGATGCTGTACAGTCGGCGACAGGTGAGGCTCAGCGAGATGACGTCCTCCAGGTAGAGATAGCGATTGCAGAGCAGCAGCAGAATGTCGTCATTCTCGCAGCTGGCAAGGGCGGAGGCCGGCTGGTAGCACCGGGACCAGGGAAGCTTGTTCTTTTCTTTTTTACTTACAGTCGTGATTTTCTCATTTTTCTCCTTTTCATGATTTTCCGCATCGTGTTTTACCTTTTCTTTAACGGGCTCATCTGTGACTTTATCTGCTTCTGCTTCTGCTTCTGACGGTTTTGGTGACGATTGTGGTTTGGTCGTCATTGCCTGCTGAATATTTTTTTCCAGGCTGTCGGACGTTCCTGCAACCTCTTTTTTCAGCGTCAGCTGTGGTGATGGAGGTGGTGGCGGGGGTGGTGATAGTGGTTGAGGTGTGGCAACTTCCTTTCTGCTGCTTTTTGCGTCTTTCTCTTTTACAGCGTTCATCGTTGTCGATAGCAAGCGTTTAGCTTTGAGGCTAAATGTCAACTGCTGTTGTTGCTGGCTTGTGCGTTCACAGCGAAAACAGAATTGAGTGGGCACTTCAATTTTCTACTGCGTAGTTTCTTGCTGCTTCTGCTTATTTGCACAAACAAGAAGTGGACGCAAAGGAATTACCCGTGATTATGCTCTCCGTATCATATAGCCCGCTTAAAACTTTCTCCCCAACTCTCCATCTCTTTTGCATCTGACAGCAGCAGCCTAACGACGCATTCGTAAGTATTCTGCTTTGGCAGTTTAGCCTCTTCTGATTTGGCCCTACACTAATTTGGCCTATCTGCGTGGGTGAGTGTGCGAGTGGGCAAGTGAGAAAGATTGAGCCTGAGATTCTGTGCGCGCTCTTTTCTGATGCGCACTTTTCGCATCTCAAGGTTGGCAGCAGTACTTCTTCTTGGCAACCAGCGATAAGGGCAGCCAGAATTTGAAAAACAAACAATAAAAATTGCGCCCAATTTGAATCTTTGACTATATAGCAGACAAAAGTTATCGGTAAATAGTTTTATTGAAGTAAAATGGTGTTTAAGCTTTTAGTTTCACAAAGTGTGCTGCTCGCTGTTGTATACAATAAACATAGTACTATCTGACTCTAGGACTCATTTAAACAATGCTCCAAGAATTGTCCTCTTTATCGTAGCTTAGATTAGTCTCTTTGCCTCTAAAGAAGAAGCTGATCGCCCGCTTCTCCGGCAGCACCCCTTCAAGCTTTTCCAGTCCTCGCACTAGCTTCCCGGCACAGCCCATCAGCTTGATGGCCAGTCTGTGGGGCACCGGTTCAGTGCCCATTCGGTAGCCCTCTTCCTGGACGTCCTGAAGGCTGTAGTTTCGCCCGAGAACGGCCACAAAGGGGCCACCGTTGGAGAGGCCGTAGCAGCAGTGGCGGCAGTACGACTGATTGAAGGTGCAGACAAAGCTTTGAAGATTGGGAAAGCAGTGGGCCAGACGAAGCTGCTCGACGACGTCGCTGTGGTTGATGGTGCTGTAGTCGATGCTCAAACTGGTCACAGTGGGCAGGACTGCCAGTGGCTTGGGAACCAGAGGAAGGGGCGTCGTCTGGCTGTTGCAGAAGTACAGCTGCACTGATGACAGGTGCGCCAGGCTGGCAAGCGAGTCCAGCACTGAGGTGTAGTAGTCATTGTCGATTATAGAGGGCGTGTCAAGGAGGTGGGCGCTGCCGATGGTGAGGCTAACCTCGCGGAGATTGCGCAGCAGTGGAAGAAAGTTCGAGATCGCGGGCGGCAACTCTTGGCTCACCTTCAGATGGGTTATGTACTCTAGGGCAACCTTGTCCAGGGTGGCCCCGGGCAGACTGCTCAGGTCGGACTTGCCCAGGTGAAGGACCACCTGGACGGAGTTGCCGGCAGAGGAAATCAGAGTAGAGTTGGGCAGGACTGCCTTTCGAATGAGGCCGATGATGCTGCGCAAGCAGTCGGCGCTGTTCAGCTGAAGGGTGGCCAGTCGCGGGCAGAGCAGGCGGAAGGTGTTGGGTCGTGCTTTGAGCTCGTATCGTCTCTGCGTGGCCGTCACCTGCCGCCCACTGCCAGCTGCAATGTGCAGGCTGCGGTAGAAGAGGCACATCGCGCGAAGGCTCAGTGTGAGGTGCTTCAGGGCGGGCAGCGACAGGCTGTACACCGGAGAATGCGGCGTCCTCAGCTCGGAGCTGACGGTGGACAGCAGGCGGCGAAGGGCGTCACGTTGGGCCTCCTCTGAAGAGCTGTCTGCTTGGGGAAGTAGGAGTGCCTCTGCTGCTGAGATGGGGTTATCCGCCAGTCGTCGGTCAAAGGCCTCGTCCTCTTCCTGACAACCGTTCAGGTACAGCTTGAGCGTCTCTAGCAGCCGCAGCTCGTTCAGTGCTCGCACCAAGGTGGAAAGGTGGCCATTTGGCAGTCCGGAAACCACTTCCAGGTAGGTAAGGTTGGGCAGAATGCTGGTGAACAGTGGCCGGTATAGGGGAAGGGCGGCTTTGCCAAAGACCGGCTCTCGTTTTGGTAGGCGAAGGGTGTCTAGTGGGAAACGGGAGGTCAGGGTAGGTTCAGTCACATTCTGATGCTGCTGATTTTGTCCGGTTGAAGAGGTGGTGTTGGTGATGGTGCTAGGACTGGCGCTGAAAAAGTTGGTCGTCATGTAGTTGAGAAATATGGGATTGCCATCGATCAGCAGCAGGCGCTTCCGACTTTGGGTGGACTCTTCGTAAAAGCCGAACATTCGCCGACAGGTGCGGCCCAGATTGTAGGCTTCCTGCAGGCTGAGGTAGCTCAAAACCATCAAAATAATGTCTCGGCTGCACTGGACAAGTTCAGCAACTCGTTGACAACCGTCGGGCACACCTTCTTCTTTCTCTTGAGTGGCCGATTGGGTCTCTTTTTTCAGCTCACCATTACCACGAGACCGCCATTGTTCATTTTTAGGACGACGACGGTTTCCACCACTTTTCTTCTTTCTAAAAGGCATGCTTGTTCTTAATGGACAATTGATGACAAGTGGTTTTTAGTGATCGACTGAATGAGTTTAAACAAGAACAGATGTGAACTTTTATGTTGATAGAAAAACTCTTGCTCTGGTTGTGTGCGTCGTGGCCAATTGTTGCCAAACAGCATCATCCATCGGCGTTCATTAGCGGATTTGCATAGAGGTAGAAATGACGTGAATCTGCTGCGCACTAGTCTAATTAGTAATTAGTTATCAAAACAAACCGAGCACCACTTTGTCTAGTTTAGGCAAAAACCCAAAAGGCCACCTCAATCACCAGCCAAGGCTTGCTGTTGATTGCTCTCTTTTGCAATCAAGCAACAGGAGAAAAGACTAACCGAAGGACACTAGTTAGTGGTAATATTCAATAACTGAAATAATATCAAAGTTCAGCGGTTTAATTAATATCGATGTGTTTACAGGTCATATGTGTCGAGTAGTGTGTGATACAAAAAAAAAGAGAAAATATAGTAGTTGTCAATGAGTTATATATCAATGAGAGGTTCATCCTGCTCAACTGGCAAATAAAGTACAACGGCGTCATTTGAGCTCTCCTTTAGCTTATCACCTTGCAGAATGTTGACTATATTCAGCATATCAACAGGATCGACCTTCATGGTCGCAATCTGCTTACTGGCCCAGCTAAAAGTGATGATAGAAAGAGAGAAAGAAAGTTCAAATTCACAGCAAAATAAACAAAGTTAAAAGGTAAAAACGCTTACTTTGCCATATACTCCAGAGCCTTTTGCTTTAACTCTGGGCCATTGTGCGTGTTGGCCAACTCGTAGTAGGTTTGCATCGTTTCAGCATTCAGATTCTTAGCCAGTTCTTTCTCGCACATGGTCTTTAGCTCCTGAAGATCATACTGATGAAAGAGTAAAAAAGTCAACAGTGTAATCTTAGAACTTGAGGAAACATTGCAAACCTTATCAGCGGCCATAAGTAGCTCAAAGGCAAGTTTGTGCATTTTTGGCACTTTGGTAGTATACAGGTAGCTGAGCATCTCTTTGAAGACGTCAGGTTGAATGTCACAAATGTTGACACGACCACTCTTGGTCTCTTCGTAGGTGTCATTGTTGAGGAACATCGCCGAGAAGAAGGACGAACGGGCGACGAGCACCAGTTTGTGTGCGTGAAGCACTGAGCCATCGCTAAAGTGAAAGTCAACATCGGAGAAGTGGTGGTCGTTCAGCAGCGAGCCAAAGTCTTCAAGCATTTTGTCCTTGTTCTTGCTTTCATCATCCATTTTCGCCTTCGGTTTTTTGGCGAGCAGTCGTTGGTGACCAGGAGTGAATCCGCCAAAACCTAGAGTCATTGAGTAATTTGAAATGAACGGTTGTTCTAAAAAGACGATGAGAAGTTAAAAACGGTTTAGAACAAGTAAAATCAGTTGTTTAGTGGCAAAGTCTGACGGTGAAATATAAGTCGTTGAAATCATGCAGTTAAGTGTCAGGCAGATGTTTTCCTAATAAACAGTCAAGTTTTTGTTTGTTTGATAACTTTTCTGTGTGTTTGCAGAAACATTTCCCAGAGTGGAGATAAGGGTGATTGCTTGATGAACACAAACTGATAATATTTTTTTCGCAGATATCGTAAGAGTTGGAAAAAGTTTAAAAACTGTTTAATAAAAATGCCATAAATGCAAAATTTTCAGAAACTGAAAACAGTTCACCAAGATGATAGCGAGTACGAGGTATTTTCGTCGTCGCCCTTTTCAACAGTGCTTTTGCCTTTCTCTTCTTTGGCCACACCTTCTGAAGCTTGCTGTGAATGATGCTGAGGATTGGTGCTCTTCTTCTTTTGGCGATCTACCTTTTTTTTTGCTTGAGGGGTTGACGGTGATGTTGATGACGTTGTTGTTGCCTTCAACTTTGACATTCACCCCTCCTGATGACGGAAGAACAGTGGCCGAATCCTGCGGCTGCTGCTGCTTTCCTGATGTTGATTCAGCAGGAGGACGCTCTGTGCTCTGAGGACACTGCTTGTTAAAGTTCATTGGTTACAATGAGGTAAAAGTTTAGAAAAAAAATGAGTAAATGTGAAGTGTGAGTAGTACTATTGACAAAAATATACTTACAGATGAGCAATCAAGTTCCAAATTGTAGAGTTTCAAAAGGTAAGAAGAGAATTTTGCTAATTTCGCGCCACCGAGTCTGAAGTCACTACATTGACCTAGGCGATTGGAGTCAGTTGTTCCGCAAAATAGTGTGTTTTGATTTGGCGACTGAGAAAAAGAACCACAACACACTTGCCAAACTTGCTTTCATATCTTGACCTGGATTTCCGCATCTCCGATCATTTTTTCCAGCAATGTCTTGATGTAATCACCATCACCACCACCATCATCATCACCATCAGCTAATACCGGTGTAGCAGGTGAAGCAATGACAACAGCATGCATATGTCCTCCTTAGTTTGTCGCAGGCAAATGGCCGGCAAACTGCTGCCGGTCGCACTGGCCTTTGTTCTGGGCTTCTTCATCGCCATGTTGTACTTCCAGAACCACCAGCAGCAGCAGCAGCTTCAACAACAACAGCATCTGGATGATCAACAAAGTCCACTGAGAAGTGGCAGTCACCAGTCGAGTGGACGTAGCAAGGACGATGACATGCCGACCTTTCTCGCCGTGATCATCTTCAGCGCAGCAAAGAACGTCAACCGGCGAAAGGCGATTCGCGAAACTTGGCTCAGTTTTGCCGACACTCGTCGAGTTGAGCACTTCTTCGTCATCGGCACTGCCGGCCTGAAGGTGGACAGCATTGAGGCATTAAACAGCGAACATCAGCACAATAAAGACCTTCTGCTGCTGCCGTATTTGAAGGACAGCTACAGCGGTCTGACGGCGAAGCTTCTCGAAGCCTTCAAGTGGATCGCTCAGCAGCATCAGTTTGAGTTTCTCCTCAAGGTGGACGACGACTCCTTTGTCCGCCTTGATGCACTGTACGACGAAATGGTGGAGAAGGACCGCGCCACCAAGTCTGAGGCGCACAGCACGCTCTACTGGGGCTACTTTGATGGGCGCGCCCACGTCAAGCGGACCGGTCAGTGGACCGAATCGGACTGGTTCCTCTGCGACCGGTACCTGCCGTACGCCCTGGGCGGCGGTTACGTCCTCTCCCGGCGACTGGTCGACTACTTGGTGACTAGCGCCCCTTTGCTGCAGCACTACAAGTCGGAGGACGTCTCGCTAGGCGTCTGGCTCTCTCCGCTGGCCATCAATCGCGTCCATGAGACCCGTTTCGACACGGAATTCAAGTCACGCGGCTGCATCGACACCTACCTGATCTCCCACAAGCAGTCCGTTTCAGAGATGAAGGCCAAGTACGATTCGCTGGTCACGCAGGGCAGGCTCTGCGCCAGTGGGGAAAGTGAGGTGAAGCTGGCTTATGAGTACAATTGGAAGGTGCAGCCGAGCAAGTGCTGCGTCAGGAATGTCACCATGATTAGCTGATTGAATTTTGTTAATGAAGTGGTGAACGACCACTGCCAAAGGTTTGAGTTTTAGGAAAACTTTGAGCAATCTTTAAATGTCCTAACACCTTTTTCTACTTTTCAGATCAAACTCTTTTTTACCTTTTTTGTTCGAAAAACTCAATTTTTACATGTGATTTTGACTCTGCAATAAAGCTGCATTTTTAAGTTCCAAAACTTTTTACTTTAAAACATGAATTTTTGGATTTTCTAGCATTCTCTCCTTACACCTCAGCCAGCAAACATGCCAACACTGTCTTTGAGCGAAAAAGAGGAAACCACTGTACGATCAACTCTGTCAGAACGGGATGATCAAGAGTTTGAAGAGCAGCGACAGCAGAGTAGCATCACTAGCAAAGCCATTTTGCGCATTTTCCTAAACAATGGCAAGTTTTAAAAGTCAATTTTGAAAATCAAAAAGAGTCTAACTCCTAAACCTTAATTCAGATTCAACTCCAACTCAATCCCAAGTGAACAACACATCACCGAATCAGCTGGAAAATGATGAGCCCGAAGAGACACCTACTGCCCACTTGACCACAACAACCCCACCTTCCTCCTCTCTCAGACCCGAAGTTGATGAGTCTCGCGACGATGATGGCTACTCGAACACCGCCTACCTCGAGAACATCAGCGCCGCTCTGGGCAGAAATGGACCACTTCAGCAGAGCACACTATCGCCTACCACTGATTCATCAAGGTGCTCATCACCATCATCAGTGTCAGATGCTGTTCTGCAGACGGACGATCGGCGGGGAAGGAAGAAAAAGGATCGTCGGAGAAAGGCTTTTGAGAAGCTCGTACGGCACCTGGAAAATGGTGCTGAAGAGGATGACGAAGAGAACTTTGGCGATGGGCGCCCTCGCAGCTGCTCCAGCGTCCGCCTCAAATCGGTCATCCGTCGTGAGTACCTGCCCGAGCACGTTCGCTCTCATGGAGCGGGCAATGGGTGTCCAGGGACGTCGGGCAGCTATGTCCTGCCCAGCAGCTACCACTACCACTACCACCGACCCTCCTCCAGCTACAGTTCTCGATACTGCTGCTATTGTTGTGCCTGGAAGAACTGCGGCAACTGTGCACTGCTGAAGGTCTTTGTGGGCGTCACAATGCTGGTCGCCATTCTGCTCTGCTTGGCAGAGAGGTGCAGTGCTCCGGTGGACGGAAAAATTTGTTCAACCACTCTTCAACCAGCCAATCTTTCAACAACAGCAGCAGAAGCTTTCTACAACAATGCTACTACTTCAACGTCGTCGCCCATCATTGTCATTGGTGGCAATTGGACTGGAAACTGGTCCACTTTGGCCAATGAGAGCACTATCAAAAACGAAAGTGCTGCACCAGCAAGCAACATAGTACACTGTGTTTTTCGAGACTTTTACATCGTCCTGCTCTCTCTGGGCCTCCTCGTCTTCTTCTCCATCTTCCTGGCGTACACTTGCAAGCTGGTAGTGCACTACCACCACTTTCCCTGGTTTCTCACAGAGTCCATCGCTGTGGGACTCTTTTCGGTGCTGCTCTTCGTTGCCTCCATCATTGGCCTGCTGCTCAAAAGACAGACTGCTTCAAGCACGTTAGGTAAGAGCTGAGCTATAGTGTTTAGTTGATTTTGGTTTTCTAACTATTTATTTTGTCTAGGCCTAATTGACGCCCTTTTGGGTTTTATCATCGCCTTCAGCGCCTACCTCAGCCACTTCAATGGCCTGATGCCGATCATGAATATCAGCGTGGACGATGATCCAGACTGTAACCAGCTAAACAGAATCCTCGGAGAGAAGCAGTTTAGTCGAATCGTTAGAGGACTTTAAGAAAAAACAGCACTTTTAAATAGTTCTGAATTGACGTTTTATTGCATTGGAAGAACACTCAAACACAGTTAGATAAATAGTTCAATAAATATAATATTGGATAAGCTTGATAGTTCATCAGCAACGACGACGACGATGATGCCAGAAGAGCGGGCTGCTTAGAAGAACTGCTGCGAACGGCCACCAACAAAGCCACCACCAAAGTTGTTCTGGGGAACAGAGCGGGCGACGATGGTTTGCACTTGCTCCTGTAAAAACAAAGAAAATTTGAGTTTTTCTGGTCTTTCTGAAACCTTTGCACCACCGTAGCACTTACCTGAACGGGGAGAATCTGCTGGGTGATGAAGCGACGGGGGGTGATGATCTCCCTTAGTTCGCTGATGATTGGGCGCGTCACGGTGTGCACTCGGACGTGGGGCTCATCCTGCGAGGAGGTGGCGCGGAAGCTGCCCGGCGAGGGGACGTGCACGTGCTGCACATTCACCGGACTGGAGACGGTGCGCATGATCATGTTGATGGGCGGGGACTGCGACTCGACGAAGACATTGGTCGGCTGGACGTACCCATAGGAGGGCGTGTCCACGTACTGCACCTGCTGGCGGGTGTGCACTGCCAGCTGGCTGGGGCCGCCGTAGCCGCCGCCGCCGAGGTAGTACGCCTGGGCAGAGCAGACGGCCAGGGCGAGCAGGAGGCAGACCTGAAGGAAACAAGGGATGAACTTTAAGAATAGCTGCCGATTTTCTGGTCGATATTTACCTTCTTGAACATGGTTGAAGTGAAAGCGGTGGTGGTGGTGGTAGTGCTTGAAACGCAAGAAGAAGAGGAAGCTTGAGGGAGCTGGAGTTGCTGTGGTGAGCTGTGGATGCCTCTTCTCGACCCATCGCACCTCCTTTATATACCTCAGCGCACCTCTTCATCTTTTTCCATTTTTTTCGCTTTCTTTTCAGCAGAAGAGAGGAGTTTGAGCGAAAGGCGAGCAATGTCAGGCGCGTAATGTGAGGTGGAAAGTCTTATGTCATTGGGAGTGGGAAAAACAAAAAGAACGAAAACAAAACCACAGCATATCATTTCCATTGCAGTGACAACTCTGCTACGCTGATCTCTCTATTTCCTCAATGACCACCTGAGTTGAGCTGCTCAACTTGAGCATCACCACCACCACCACCATCATCATCATTGTTCACGTAATAGCCTCTACATTATGCAATTACTGCTATCACTCTACTACAACCTCGATGCTTATCACATCGGCTACTACTACTGCTACCACCACTCCTGTTCATCAGCCAAATCATGTTAATCGACACTGAACATAGGCTCAGTGACAGCTTCTGTTTGCAGCAAAGAAAATTGTAATAATTGATAACTTTGGATTATGTTTTCTCTCCATTTGGAAGCTACTATTGATGATCCCAACTGATGATAAGAGAAAGGCAATGCATTGCTAATGCTCACAAACACTTTCAAGTTCACCCCCTCCTTCCCCTCCTCCACTTTCACCTTTCTTGATGAAGTTTAACAACAACTCTCTTCACTCTTCCAATTCAGGGGCAAAATTATTTAAAACAGGCAACGAGCAATGACGCAGCAACGGTGTGCTCTCCTCTGTTATCGCACGTATCATCGCCGTTTTTAATAGCATCATCATCATTTGCACTAAGCCGCGCGGACTCTTCAAAGCGACTTCTCGAAAAGTGCTCCATATCTGCTCGAGATCTTGCTCCTGAGGATGCAGGATGCAAATGCAAACAGCTGACATTGACTGACTAAAGAAGACTATTTTAGAGTCAGGGACACCTGCTAGAAGAAGGAAAAGGATTTTTTTTTGCATAACAATGGCTGTAATAAAAAAGAGATTCTTTAGATCTTCTAAATGTTTATTTGTTCAACAGTTATTTAATGCTTAGAGAGTATTATCACAATTTAGTTATTATTATTTACTGATGTTCATCATCACCGCTGAAAATGGCATCAAGAGCAGCCTGCGACGCAGTGGCCAGCTTCACTCGCAGTCGATCAAAGGACGACTTGGCCTGTGCACTGGCCGAACTTTTCTTGGCCAGTCGCGAGTTGTGCTTCAGCTGGTTGACGATTCGATTGTGCTTCGCCAGTCGTCGTTTGTTACTCCAGTCATTTAACAGTGCCATTCGCTGAATGACCTGCACCGTGATCAGCTTGTACAGCAGCAAATTATTCTGCTGGCCACCACCATGACCACGACAGAGGACTTCTTCAAGGTAGAAGTACAGTTCATCGGAAAAAAGCAGAGACAGCTTTTCCGGTAGTGGACTGGCAGAGAGAATGGCCAACAAAATGAGGGCCACGTTCTGGTAGGCAAACATCATCTGGTCGCCCAATCGGTCCTGACTGTACGGCAGCAGCAGCTCAATTATCTTTGCAATTGGAAAGGGGTGACTGCTGGCAACGGCAGTCAGCTGGGGGCTGAGGACGGCAAAGAGCTTCTCCAGTGCCTCCTCCGCTTCATTGCTTTTACCCGACAAAACAACTGTTCGGTGGCCGACTTCAGTAAGAACTGAGTTGAAAAGCCGAAGAGCGGCGTACTGGTCCACGTTGTCTGTACTTTCCAGCAGCAGAGAGGGCAGCTGTTGCTTGAACTCAGTTTTAGACCGGACGCCCACTTCCAGGTCAATCAGCAGCTGGTCTAGCCGGTCCTGCTTTTCATCGAGGAACATTGCCTCCACAGGGGCGTCCCAGACGAAGGTGTCCTTGAAGCAGTAGTCAGTGCGGCTGAGAAGTGTCGGCGCCACCAGACGATATCGGTTGTTGTCCTGTCCACAGACGGCGTCAAAAGTTTCGTACTTGCCGACATCAGCTGGAGGGTGCTTGAAGGGCACCTGGCCAAAGTTGAACCACACCTGCTCGTGGGGGCCAAGACTGGCGGCGGCAAAGTACGGCTGCAAAGAAAAGTTCACCTCTGATGAAGATGAGGCACTGCTGGCAAGCTGAACGCCGTTGAGGTAGAAGACGAATGAGCGCTTCTTGAGATCAATCAGACAGCCAAGAACGTCGCCAGCTTTGAAACAGGATGATTTAAACTTTTTCTCGGCGACCTTCCCCTTGTGAAGCAAGCCCTTGCCGGTAATGGCCACGCCGTACTGGTCACCACCGACGCCCTTCGCCTCACTAAAGTTCGCCTCTCTGGTCGCCCAACCGATGGCCACCTTCTTTCCGATGGTAATGAGCACTGCTTCGTAGTAGAAAGTACCACCAAAAAGTGACAGCGCCGATCGGACCGTGGGCAGCTTCCAATCATCATTGCGAACCACCGGAAAGTAGTGCACTCGAACCGGTGGCGGTTCCTGCAACTCATAGAAGTTCCTCCCCGGAACGGGTGGACAGATGGCAATGCAAGAGGAGCCTCCTGGAGGAGATTTATGAGGAGGAGGAGGAAAACAGCCACCAGAAAAACCTTCAGCTGGACTGCACGGATAGAAGCTGCCCACGTTGAGGTAGTTGGCGACGAGGAAGCCCACCTGAAACTGCAACCGGTCAAAGTCAGCCGAATAGATGTCTGCCTCCTTGAAGTTGTGGAAGTACTCAGACAACTGCTGCTGACGGCTCTGCATGCCGTCGAAGCATCGACTCAGCTGCTCCCCATCCTCCAGTCCCTGTCGGGTGGCCTGCTCTAGGGCGAGCACCGCCCAGAGGACCGGACTGGGTAGCTGCTGCCGATGTTCGGCTCTGCTGTTCTCCACGACGCCCACCAGGTACTCCACGACGGCCTTCCACTCACAGCGGCGGAACAGCCGACCGACACCGTAGAGGTGGTAGGCGAGAAGGCAGGCGTTCAGGTGCTGTCCCTCGCTGAGCGCCGGAATGTTCGCAAAGAAGGGCTTCAGCTGGGGGAGGACCTTCTCCGCCAGCACCTCAGTGCTCAGCGCCAGCTGCTCGATGAAGTCCTCAAAGTACTGGCCGAACTGCCGCACAGAGTCGCCAACATTGAAGTGGAAGATCATCGCCTGGGTCAGCCGGAGAAAGGCCTCCGCCCCTTCAATGTCCCTCTTCAGCTCCTGCTTCTGGATGAAGGCGACAAACTTCCTGGCGGAGGCACCGTCGCTGGCGAGTCTGTTCAGCTGCTCCTGCAGTTCATCGTCGAAGAGCATTGTTGCCGTTGTTTTGCGTTCAGTAGGTGGCTTTCCGTCAGCTGTTTTAGAAGAGAGAAACGGTCCCATTGTTGTTGTTGGTCTGTTGAATAGAGAGCAAATGAACAAGTGAACTAGAACTTACGGAAAAGGGGGCTCTTTTTATACAATTTCGTCAGTCGGTGAATCTCCAGCAAATGATCAATCAGTGTGTGCAGGTGCCAATCCACTACTGAGAAGTCAGTGCAACGTGGTGGGAACAAACACTTTGCCACTGGCAACCCCCGGCTGTCTGCACACCTCCTCCTCCTCTTTGCAGATAACACACACACCAGCGTGGAGTAAAACAATAGAGCACACTTTTACTTAATGTTATTAAAATGTAAAATATAAAAAAGAGAGAGAGCAGAGTAGTATGGCAACTGAAGAAGCGGGGGGAGGAAGGCATGATTACATGATATTGCAGGACGCTGATTGCAATCACTGGCGGGTGCTCTGTTATTGTTGTTCTGGTTGTTATTGTTGTTGTTATGGTTGCGCTGGTGGTGGTGGTGCTTGACGACAGCGGCTGTGATGCAACTGGTTGCTTGGCGCCGGATGGCGCAATGAAAAAGGAGAGAAAAAGAAAAAGAGGAATTTTTTTCTTCATCTTTCCGCCTCTATCGCCACACCTTGACGGTGCCATTGCGCCCCGCCGAGATCAGGTACTGGTTAATGTTCAGCAGATCGGTGATTGGGTCGTGGTGGGCGGTGTGCGGCGTCTGGTGCTCCACAATGCAGTTGTGCGTCTCCTCCGTCGGGTTCCGCCCTGAGCTGGCGTCCACCTCCTCCACCACCAGGAAGTGCCGCCCACCGGCGGCGGACTGCTGCGGCCGGTAGGTGGCCAGCAGTGGCAACCGCTCAGAGTGGTGGTGGCCATCCAGAGCAGTGCCGCCTCCGAAGTAGTGAGTGCCGCCCCCACCAGCACTCGATTGTTGCTTGCCACTGGTGGACGCTGATTTTCCTCCACCGCCACCACCACCACCGACGCCACCACCGGTGCTGCTGTAGTGGCACTTGCGCAGCTCCGGGTCGCTGATGATGTAGCTGTTTTCCGCCTGTTTGAGGTCCCAGTAGCGAATGCGCAGATCGGTGCCGCCGGTGATCACCGCCGGCAGTCGGGTATTCCCAATCGGCAGAATGGCCTTCGTCGCCGAGGTGTGCGTCTCCTCGTGGCCCTCGTGCTTCGACGTCCTCAGCAGCGTCTCCCGCTCGCTGGTCTTGTAGTCCCAGAGCATCACATCGGTGGTGCCGTACGCCGACACGTACAGGCCCTCGGTGCTGTAGCGGAGCTTGCTGATTCGGGCCTGGTTCGGCTGACCACCACCACCACCACTTCCGCCAGCACCACTCGCCGACTGCCCACCGCTCTGATTGAAAGAGCTGACCTTGACGTTGAAGCGCATATCAAAGCCGGCAATGTAGCCGAAGGCGGTGCCCGCAAAAAGCACCACCTCGGCGCCGTCCACCGCCGTGATCGTCCGCTGGTTCGGCGGCAGCCGTACCTTGAAGATGGGCACAAAGAAGTTCACCGAGTGGATGTTGCGAATGTCAAAGCCGTAGATCATCGAGTTGGTCAGCGAGACGGCGAAGACGTTACCGCTGAGGGCGCACATCGAGGTGATCAGCAGGGGAAAGGTGGCCGATTTGGACTTTCCACTGCCAACACCGTCACCACCACCCCCGGGCTTGAAAGAGCACACATGCTCCAGCTTCGCCTCCACCGGCTCGAAGATGTAGATCATGCCCTCGCCGGTGTAGGTGACCACGTATCCGCCACAGGCAAGGACGCCCTTAAAGTTGATCGGCGCCCCATTGCTGAACTCCATCTTGAACATCCACTTGGAGCGGTTCAGCGCGTGCCGGCTCTCAAAGTTGGCCAGGTCCCACAGGCGCAGACTGCCGTCGTCGGAGGCGGTGAAGAAGCAGCTGGTGGTGCCGTACCGCGCCAGGCCATTGACGGCGCTCCGGTGCTCGTACAGCTGCGCCACCAGAAAGCCGCGCGGCTTAAAGTGCTGCGAGAGTCCGTTGGGCGAGGAGCCGCTGCCACCACTGCCGCCCCCACCCCCAATCATCGGCCTAATGGTGGCCGGCGTAAAGCCGCTCTTCTTGTGCTGCTTCAGCGCGCGCACCTCTCGTCCGCAGGGAGGACACTCAAAGTCGATGTACTGCGTCTCCCGGGCCTCCTCTGCGTTCTCGCAGTCGGCCATGTCGGCCCCTGCCAGATCACCCCCCGGAACGCCCAGTCCGCCCTCCTCCAGCATGTGTCGGTTGGTGCCCCGTGGCCCAAACATGTGCTGCCACTCCTGGTTGGCGGCGCTGTTGCTGGTGTCGTCGGCGGAGAATGAGTCCACCAGGTTGAGCGAGCGCATCAGCTTGTCGTAGTTGTTGTAGACAATCTGCCCGCCCACCTCCTCGCGGTTCATCGCCGGGTTGAGGTAGTTGCGGCGGTTGCGGTGGATGATCAGCAGCAGGTCGGCCAGCGCCAGCAGCTGCCGCTCCACAAACGGCTTAATGTTCTCCGCCTCGAGGCGCTTGTAGCTGGTGTTGCGCAGCTTGGCCGTCTTATTGCGCAGGCCCTCAAACATACCGTGGCTGTCCTTGCTGTCGAGGATAATGTCGAAGATGTGCCGCGAGACGGGGCAGTGCAGCGAGTCGAGTATGAGGTACTTGTTGCCCAGCGAGTGCAGCGGCCGGGCGAGAAAGGGCGATATCATGGGGAGGACTTTGCAGTGCAGGTCAATCACAGACAGGTGCTCGGAGAGGGTGGTGAACAGCTCCACAATCGAGTGGGTGATCCACTGGTTCGGGTGATAGAGCAGCGGCAAAATCTCCTTCAGCAGGTCGTAGATGACATTCTTCTGGAGGAGACCTAGGAAAATATTGTAAAAAATTATGAGTATAGCAATCAATATTCTAGTAAAACTCATACCTTGTTCAGTCAGACTTGCCACCGAGCTGATCGCCTTGCAGATGACCAACTCCTCCGCGTCGCACAGTCCCTGCTGAAGCAGAGGATAAAGAATGGGCGAGCACTGCACGCCCAGATAGGAGGCAATGACGATGATGTTATCGAAAAAGGCAAGGCGCAGCTGAAAGTCGTTCTGTACAGATAGAAACAAAACAAAACAGTTAGTTTAGAAAACATAAAACATCATTTTGCTCAACGCACCTTGTCATTGAGGAAGGTGATAATGTGACTGACAATGACCTCATTGGTCTTCTGCTGGCCGAAGAAGGTGCACAGGTGGGAGCAATTCTCCGGCGTCATTAGCAGCGTCCGCCGGACGCAGTTGTTGCTGTCGGTGAGCAGCTGCGAGACGAGGTTCTGCAAGTAGTTGTGCAGCAGGCTGAGCTCCTCGTCGTAGTTGTGGTCCACCGACTGGTTGAGAAAGTGCAGCGCCAGCTGAGAAAGGCGGCCAATGCAGCGCGCGAGGCACAGACGCACGTAGGTGGACTTGTCCGAGGCCACCTCCTTCACCAGTATCTCCAGGAGGTAGTCGGTGAAGAGGTTATTATCACTGGGCGGTGGGCGAGTCACCTGCTCGAGGAGGTGCGTCATCGAAAGGACCGCCTCCCCGCGAACTCGGTGGTCGCCGTCCTGGAGGCAGCTGGCCAGGTAGGGAATCAGTCGGTCGGTGACAAAGGGCGAGAGGGAGGCCGGTTCACTGGCGACCAGCCGGCAGATCAGTCGCTGCGCTTCAATCTTGCAGTGAATGTGCATCAGACTGCGCAGCGAGGAGGTGATCATCGTCAGGAGGATCAGCACACCGCGTGGATTCTCCTCCAGCAGCAGCGGCAGGTACTGCTCCAGCTCCTGTGCCAGGTAGAGTATCTTCGCGTCCGGCGGCAGCCGAACCAGCGTTCTCATCAGACCGTACAGCTTATCAAAGTAGGCGGGAAAGAGGTTTCCCCGCTGCTCGGAGAGCACCGCCTCGCAGGACTTTCGACTTGCGGGCGCCAGGCTGGTCAGGTTGGCCACCAGCTCCCGAACGGTCTCATTGTCGATCTGCTTCAGCTGTGACGCCAGGTTGGTCGCCTTGCTGCCGTCCTTGTAGTGCAGCAGACCGCTCAGGTCGAAAAGGACCCGGTCGGAGAAGATTTCCGCGAGAATGCAGCCAATGCTGAACATGTCCATCGAGGCGGTCAGGCGAATATCACTGTCAGAGACGAGGCCAAGAAGGCCAGAGGAGGAGGAAGAGGCGGAGGCATTTGGCTGCTGTTGTTCAGCGGCCACCTGTATCTGCTCCAGTCCGGTGAGGCTTGAGGAGATGAAACGTTCCGGGGCAATGTTGCAGCACCGACGTCGAGACGTGTCAAAGAAGTAGTTGAAGAAGGAAGGATTGTCCTAGAAGAGAAGGGTGTCATTTGAAAACAATTCAAAATGAGGGTTAGAACTTACATCAGGCAGACTGGCTGGTTTGTAGGTGGCAAAGTCGGCAATGACGATCCAGAGGCTTGATGTGACCAGGATGTTTTCCAGCTTCAAGTCGCCATGGCGAATGCCCTTCTGGTGGCACCAGGCCATGCACTTGAAGATCTGGTAGACCAGCCAGCACTTCTCCAGGTGCGTCAGAAAGGGCCTCGTCAGGAGGCGGTCGTAGAGGCTGAAGCGAACGTACTGGCGAACGATGAAGGCAAAGTTCGGACGGATTTCAGCCAGCCGGAAGGCGGCGATGGAGACATTGCCGGCGGTGAGCCGGGCCAGGGCCTCCAGCTCGCGCTTGTACGCCTCCAGCAGGAGGGAGGGATCCTCATGGGGCAGGACCTTCACCACCACGTCGCCCTCGTTGCCGTGCTGACAGAGGGCCACCTTGAAGAACTGCGTCTGCCCGAGGTTGACCTTCAGCTTGAACTCGGGCACCTCGGCGAGGTAGTAGTCAATGGGGCGAATGACCACCTTCACCGAGCTCACCAGTTGGTTGCCCATCCTTCTTCGCTGCCTCTACTGCCGAAGTCTTCCTGGTGTTGGGCCAACGATACGTTCTACAGCAGCAGCAACAGCAGCTAAAGACGCACACATTCAACAATAGTAGAAATTTGTATCAGTAGATTAGCGAACACAGTTGACCAGTAGAAGAGATGATCATCCAAATGGCAGATAAGGCAGAGAATGGTGGTGGTAATGAGTGATGGCGGTGGTGATGGGTGTCTTCGCAAGTGTACGGCAACTGCAGCAGCCTTTAGAAGATTGCGCTGCAGTTCTGTTCTGTTCTGTTTGCTCGAGTTGTTGTTTATACCATTAGTTCTCCCACTGTCCGCCAGGTGTCGACACCGGCTTTGTTTTGAGTTCGGAAAAAAGCTGTTTGGGCCGACGAACCTGCGACAAAAATGATGGGGTGATTCTGTCCTGTCGGATTGGGAATCCGTCCCCTTCTCTCTCTCCTAACTACCTCCCTCCTCTTTCCTCTCTCTCCTCTCTTTCTCGCTCTCTCTCTCCCTCCGTCTGCCATATGGCTGTTGCTGTTTGGGGTGCGGTGTTGAGGAGATGTGCCCAGATGGTGGTCGCTTGTCTGATTGATTCCACTGCCGCCAACTCATCATCATCATTTTTGCATCAGAAGAGCAACAAGAGAAGATAGTTAATTGAATCATCTTTTGCGCCATTTTTCATCCGCTATTAGCACAATCATTTCATCTTGCTACTGCAGTTTTTATTGTTTTTGCCGTAATCTCTCGAGAAACCTTACTCGGTATTGCGTGCCGTGTTTTTAGCCAGACACTGTCTGGTCGTCGTCGTCGTCAAGGAACAGACTGTCAACTTATCACTGCCATGTTACCATCGGTATCTCCGAGTGTACCCCAAATGCCTCTGCAACCGAGCCTGTTCATTATCATCACCCACAAATTACCGCCAAATATTTACACATTCAATTAGCATCATTTCATCAACAACCGCTTATCTAATCGACGACTACTGGATGCAACAAACAGTTGCTTTTTTCGAAACAGTAACCCAGTTTTGTTTACTCAAGCTGAAGCTGACATATAAACTGACTGCAGGTTTTAGGTAAGTGTCTCCTTCATTTGTCAAGTGTCACTTTCAGTTTCACACGTTTTTTCTTTTAGATTTGATTTTGCAAAATGCCGCAACTAGATTGGACCGATCAACTGAAGAACTATGCCAAAGAGACTCCCTTGATGAAAAGTCGTCTAGACTTGCACAACATCTGGAATGACACCTTTGAAGACTCTGGGCTTAGTCCATTTCCCGAAGAGATTGAGTATGCAAACCCTAAAAAGGTTCCTGTCTCTTAAAGTCATTTAGTTTTTCTCAAACTAATGTCAACTTTTCTCTTTACAGGATAAGGGAGAAGACCTTTTCATCCATGGCAGCAACACTGGCGAAAAAACCACCATTGAGGTGTACTTCAAGCGACGACCACTGCCCATTTCATGTCGGTTTGAGGCACCCAAAGACCAGGTTGTGGTTAGCTTCACTCTCTGCGATGACAAAGGCGACACCTACACCCTTGAGGAGTCATCAGAGGTCGACTTCAATGAGCACGAGTATCGAGCCAGTGGATTCGCCTTTGAATCGCTGCAAAGCAACAAAATCGGCCGCATCAAGTACCGCGGCTACCTGAAGCGAAACGATGAGGAGGAGCTAGTTTTTGTGAGGATTCGCTTTCTCTGCCTCTTCTACTCAAAGCTCTTTGACCATCAGCGACACTTTAATGTCAAGTGCTTGGCTAATCAGCTGAAAAATGCTACTGGATCGGTGGACTCAGTTGCCGATCTGCTGGAGAATAAGCTGGAGCAGCTGTGTCAGATCAAGGGAACCTTCCAAGTGGAGAGTGAAGAGGAGCGCGAGTTGTTTTTTCTCGGCGCCGTCGGGCGGAGATTTCTGCCCACCAAAGAACTGCCACCTCGAAAGGTCCTTAAGATGTCTGGATTCGACGTTGAGGGCACCGGCTTCAGCGTAGGCCTCGTCACGCAGGGAAACTTTACTTACCTCTACGGATACTCGAGCAAGCGCGGAGAGAACTTTAATGTTCTGAAGAGCTGCAAATCACTGACTGCAGAATCGTTTGCGCAAATGCTCACCAAAGAGGAGGCTGAGCCCTTTGAGTTTACCGTCAAACTGTCAAAGCAGACTCGACTCAAGTTTGAGGTGTCGCCGCACAAGGGCCACAGTCGACTGGTGAAGGTCAATGGGGTGGATGGTAAGAAAAGAATGATAAGGTTTGGGATTTTTTAGTAATCACTTTTACCATTTACAGGCATGTGCTTCATCGATGAGCGCATCTTTGATGAGGTCGAACGAAAACTCGAGCCCAATCAGTGCACTGATGTGAAAACAGAGTTTGCCGACACACTGGTCGTTAGCCTGCTTGAAGACTCGGCCAAACTGACAGAGCTAACCGGTGGAAAGGGCTCATCACTGGCACAGCTAAAGAGACTCTCGCAACAACAGCAGCAACCCAATTCATCATCCGTTTCATCATCTGCCGAGCCACCGCCTTCCTGGGAAGTACCGAACGCAGTAGTGGTGACCAGCATCGCCTACGCAGCCCAAACCGCCTCCATAGAAGGCTTCAGCGGGCGAGTCGCCGAACTGGCCACCGACGCCTCTCACGGAGAGGACGTGCAGGCAAAGTGCGACCTCTTTGTGCAGTGGTTCGCCAGCCAGCCACTGAAGCCGGCGATTGTCGAGGCGCTGCGGGAGAAGATGGCGGCGGAGTTTGGCGCCGACTGGGCCACCTCGGGCGAGGTGGTCTTTGCCGTGCGCTCGTCTGCGGTGGGCGAGGACAGCGCGGAGATGTCCGCCGCCGGGCAGATGCTCACCTACCTGGGCGTGGGCGGGCCGCTGGAGCGCATCTGCCGCGCCGTGGTCGCCTGCTGGGCGTCGCAATTTGCCTACGTGCCGGTGCAGTACAAGCGCGGCTATGGGCAACCGATTGCCGCGCCGATGGCCGTCGTCGTGCAGCGCATGATCGACTGCTCGGCGGCGGGCGTCCTCTTCACCGCCGACCCGGTGGAGGGCGGCGACGAGCGGCGGATGACGGTGACGGCCAACTACGGCCTGGGCGAGTCGGTGGTGTCTGCGGCCGCCGAGCCGGACACCTTCACCCTGGCGGTGGACATTGCCACCAACTCGTACCAGGCGGCGAGGAGGGTCCGGCCGGCGGTGGCGGGGAAGGTGCTGGGGCGGAAGGGAATCGTCACGCGACTCAACCTGGAGGCAGGTGCTACCTTGGAGGATGGCGTCCGCATCGACCAGCTGGCGGATGGACTGCAGAATCAGAGCGTCGCTGATGAGGATCTGCTGCGGCTGGGGGAGGTCGCCTTGCAGGTCAGTTGGGGTACTTTGAAAATTGTAAAATTACTTAAACTTATCATTTTTTCCTTTGCGATAGATTGCCGCCCACTACGGCTCTCCGCGTGACATTGAGTGGGGCCTAGTGCCCAGTGGTCAGCTGTACATCTTCCAGGCGCGACCGATCACCAACCTGGACACTGGCTTCACCCCCTACGAGCTGATGCACGAGACCGATTCGCCGCACATGAGCGAGTTTGAAATCTTCAGTCGCTATCACTGGGGCGAAATTCTGCCTGGCGCTTGCACGTGGATGGGCGTCTTCTTCATGACCACCGAGTGCTTGTTCATTGTAAGTTGGAGTTTTTTTGGAGATATTTTAAAACAAATTTTTTTGCTGAACAGCGTCAGCAAATTCAGCAGATGGGCTGGACAGAGGCCGCCTACAACCCCTACCGACCGGTAATGGGCGTCCTCTACAACCAGGTCATGTTCAACATGCAGATGGACTTTGTGCAGGGCATGTTCAACCAGTACCCGGAGAGTGGCATCATCAGCGCCCTCGTTCAGGCCTTCTTTGGCCACGAAATCACCGACCCGGACGTGCTGGAGTCCTTTCGCCGTTCACGGAGCCGCCTGAAGGCGAGCGCCGGTCAGAAGGTGAAGATGCTCGGCCAGAGCTACCAGATGCTGGTCAAGGCCCCGAAGCGGATACCGGCGCTGAAGCAGGCGGTCATTGGGGAGAACCGAGGCGAGATTGCCTTGCCATTGAAGGACGCCCCCCTCTCTATGGAAAAGTTCAACCTCGTCCTTAAGAAGGTCTTTGCCAACTTTGACGAGGGTCAGATTCACAGCGCCACCCTGCTGGGCTCCACCGTCAAGTCGATGCTGCTGATGAAGGCCATTGGAGGCGCGGACCGGGCCCGCACTGAGGCCGATCACAATCTGCTGCTGTCGCACTGCAATGACGTGGTCAGCGCGGAGCTGCCCAGTTTTTTGCGGCGTATTGCCGCTGCGCTGAAGAACCGAGAGGCATTTGCAGCGATGAGTGACGAGGAGGCGCTCAAGGTGCTGCAGGACGGCAGTTCGAAGGGAGAAGAGGCGGCGGCGAAGCTGTTTGAGGAGTTTCTGCGGAAGCACGGCCATCGAGGCCACCGCGAGACGGATGCCTATCACCTGCCACTGGTGATGAAGCCTACGCCTGCGGTGCAGGTGATCAAGGTACGTGGGAATTTTTATACGTTTTTATCACAATTTATGCTAATAACAACCAACCCGTTTTTCAGTCGATCATCAAGAGCAAAACCGACCTCGACAGACCTCTGGCCAGAGAGGATGCCAAGTCGGTGGACGTACTGCTGGAGGAGCTGCAGACGCCGCTAGTGCCCCTCAGGCGGTGGGTGATCAAGCGGCACCTGCTGCCGATGTGCCGGAACGCCGTCGGCCACCGCGAGAACACCAAGTCGATACTGATGAAGCACCAGCATCAGATGAGGGAGGCACTGTGGCAGATTGCCCGGCAGATGCACGGCCAGGGGCTCATTCCCGAGGCGGAGCTGTTCTTCTTTCTCAAGCCAAACGAAATTGTGGCGATGATCGCCGGCCGAACGAATGCAATGTACCTGTGGAAGGCGAAGCAGCGAAAGCGCCTCTGGCCCACCATGGACAAGTACCGCTTTGATGAGTTCATCAAGGGCTTTCGAATGACGCACAGGGTAAGTGTGGGAAATATTTCTGTTGAGATGTTTTTATTTACTTTGTCTGCTTTTTCAGCCAACCAAAGAAGAGCGAATTGAAGTGGAGGGAGACGTTGCGCTGAAAGGCACCGCCGTCACCGTGGGCGCCGTCAAGGGGCGCGTTTGCGTCGCCGAGCAAATCGAGGAGGCGGCCCACATTGAGGAGGGCGACATTCTGCTGACCTACTCAACGGACATTGGCTGGACGCCCTACTTTTCGCTCATCTCGGGCATCGTCACGGAGATCGGGGGCACCATCTCCCACGGGGCAGTCATCGCCCGGGAGATGGGCATTCCCTGTCTCATTGCAGTGGACAATGTCTGCAGTCGCTTCAAGACGGGCGACATTGCCTACCTGGACTGTAAGACGGCCACCATTGCCAAGGTGAAGGAGTGACAAAAACAAAAGCCTATCTTACCAAAGACCACCACCACCACCACTTTACTAGTCAAAGTATTCAGCATACAGCCCAAAGGTTTTCCATCAACATTTCATATCTTTATTTTTGCTACTTTTCACCCTCGCAGCTTTAAAGCCTATCACCCTTGCAGCATGTCAAAAATTATACCAAACATTAGTTTTATACTGATTTTAGTTTGTGTCTGAAAGAGGGCTGCCAGGACTGCCTTCAAAGCAAACGCTTGACTCACAGACCGGAAGCGGCTGTCCGTCGCCGGTGAAAACCCAGCTGTCAAGTGACAGTGGCAGCGGCAGCTGAGTGTTATCATCGGCGAAGATCAGGTACAGGTACTTGAGGGTGGCGCTGAGAAAGTTGGGTGGCTGGTAGTCCTCCTTGGCGGCGGGCATCGAGAGGACGTCCCTCACCTGGGCGTAGCCGTTCACCGTTCGGGCGTGCTTGTAGATGGCCTTGGTCAGCGACCAGGCGTACTCTCGGTACCGGGGGTCGCCGGTCAGCCGCCAGAGGACAAAGTACGACTCGGCCAGCTGAGGACCGAGGTCGAAGGATCGAGAGGAAGAGGAGGCGGACCGCTGACAGGAGGAGGAGCTCTCTGACAGTCCCGACTCAGACCAGCAGAAGACTTCAGGAGGAGGAGAAGCGTGATTTGAGGATTCTAAGTTCAGTGACTGCTGGGCACCAGTGAGCACTCCTCCTCCTCCTCTACGCTCGTCAACGAAGAACTTGAGCGGCGGAAGACCGGTCTCAGTGGAGGTGGCCGCCAGGTGACACAGCTCGACAACCTTCTTCGCCAGGTCCAGGTGACGGACGGTCTGTTGCAGCTCGGTGGAGTACTTCTGCCAGGCAATGCCAATCGGCGTGGTCAGCCGGTGCAGCTGACCGAGGGCCAGGGTGGCGCCAAAGTGGCAGTACCGACTGCTCATCAGATTGCTAATTGGCAGTGACTGGTCGTCGCGAATGTACACCAAGCCGGATCGGGAAGGTCGAAGGTGGCCACCGGCTTCCAGCGCCTCAATCAGGTCGAAGTACTGCTCAAGATCGGCGGTGTCTTTTCCCTTTGACTGGATGTAGGCTTTCACTGTATTTTGGAGGGTGAAACGAGTTAGTTGATGTAAAAGTGTTTTTATTACAAACCTTTCACACTCCAGTTGCTCTTGTCAGGCTCGTCGAGCACTTTATTCTGTCCTGAAATTCGATCAGCACTGCCAAAAAAGCGATCCATCCGGCGAACACGTTTCAGGTACCTCGGATCACCGGTAATGTTGGACAAATAGGGATACTCTAGTCTCTGTTGCATCCACTCCTCTAGCACCAACTTCTGCTGAAGTGGAACGTCACCCTTTTCGGGGGAGAGATCTGCGTGGAAGTAGTAATGGAGGTTGATTGAGGTGGAGGTAAGAGGAAAGACCACCCAAAGATCATCATCACCCTCGTCAGTGTGCTTACCGGCCGGTGTGTAGAGGTCGGCGATCTCCTTTGCCTTCGCCTTGAAGAGGCCGTCTCCGGTGAGGGCGTAGGCGGAGAGGAGGGCACCCAGCTTGGGCAGACACCGGTCATCGACGATCATCTCCTTCTCCACCCACCGCCGCCCGAGGGCGAACTCCTCCTTGAGGTCCATCAGCCAGAGGGTGGACAGGGCGCCGACCAGCGTCTGTCCGGAGTAGGCCTTCCACCCTTCCAGCTGACCGGTGCTCAGCGGCAGCAGGTAGTGCTGGCCCCAGGCGTGGCGGGCGTACCCGTTCCACGCCTCTCGCGTCATGTTCACCACAAACTGACGGCGGTACTCGGTGGTCGAGGTGGTCAGAAGCTGATCTCCATTTTTAGGCGTTATCAACTGCGCCCGGGTTTGACAGGGGCTGCTGCCGTTGCTGCCGTAGAGATCAGAGTTTGCCTGTTTGGAAAAATGAACAGTTAGTTTTAGTTAGGAAATTGCTGAACTGTGGAGGGTTACCTGAACTTCACTTGATAAAGAGGATGACGTTCTGATTGCCCGTATAATGGCTTGTGAGTGCTGGTCCAGGTGCTGGTACAGTGGATCAGCGGTGGTGCTGGAGATGACCACCAGAATGGCAATCGACAAAGTGAGAATCATTTTTTTGTCTAATTGTGATTGAACTAAGTTCAGCGATGCTCTTTATATACAAATGATCTCTCTTTCTTTCCTCGCTTCTGATCCTGGTCATTGCTTCTTCTTTCGGCGAAAAAAATTTTGACAGTTGTAAAAGTGAAAGTGCCGTGATTAATGGTGACAGACAAGTCTGGTGGGGGTTTGATTGGATAAACTTGATTACAATCTTGATCTTGAAAGCACCAATGTCTACGCGTGGGTTGATTACCTGTTTTAGTGGCTGACGCAGCTGTTTGTGTGCATCAGGGCGAACTTGGGGCAAGCAACCAGTTCTGAACTCTTTTTCTGATCTAAATAAATTGATGATCAGCCGTCTGTCAAGTTGAAAGGAAAAATGATGTTGCTAAATGGACAACACAAGTGAGCATGACCTTTGTCGCTAAGTGCATCTTCGAAGCAGTAAAGTCAAACAACAAAAGCGGAGTATCAAGCAAAATTTGATTTATTTACATAATTTTTAAAGCCACGCTTGCTCATCAACTCATCGCAAGCTTTTTTGTCATTTTTAAAATACAACGAAAAGGAGCGCACTGCTTTGCCCGACTTGAGGATGTCATTGTAGTAGTTGACGCTGCTGAGGTACAAATCAGCTTCATCACAGAGAGGATCACTTGCTGAGCTTTTGATGATGCTTGCAGATGGCTGCTCTTGAACGACCACTTGCGGTTTTTGAGGTTTTTCTAGGGTTTTTCGAGCTCGCAAAAGATACAACAGGAGGCATGCCATACAGAGAACAAACAGAAGAAGAGCAATGAAGGCAATGTAGATTGTCATTGAAAAGCGTAGGTTTATGCTGCTGCTTTTGGTGGCATTTGAAGAATTACGCGCATTGGCCAAACTGGTCATCGTCATTGTGCAAAGAACTAGATAGTAGACAGTCATCTTAAAGTTTGAACAAGTAAAGCCATTTGCAGTGCCATTTTATTGATACAAGTTGTGTTTTGGAAAACTAATTTAGAATTTAGAATCTTAAACTGCTGAGTTGAAAGAGTGATTTCTTGAATGGTGATCAAACATAGATGAAACAATAGGAAACACAATAGGAAACATTGATTAAAACAGTAGGACAAATGATTGGTGAGAGTGCAGCTCAATGTGCAATCAAATTGTGCATTAGCTAAAATGTTGGGACAAATGTTTAGTATCCGTTGCCACCACCACCACCTCCTCCGCCATAAGAGTCGCCACCACCTTAAAATCAAGTTAAAAATCTTTTTCTTTGCTAAAAAATTATCTTACCCATTCCATAAGAACCCATTCCGCCTCCATTTCCGTTCATTGAGTATCCACTGCCACCACCACTACCCCCACCCATATAATAGCCACCGTTTCCATAACCCCCCATATCGAGCATCATCATTGGAATGACCATTTGCATTTTGCCGCTCTCATATGGTTTTTCATAAGATGATTTTTCATAACTTTCTTTACAACCATTGCCCATGATCATCATTCTGGAAACAAACACAAAACGATTATTGTCAACACTCATACACAAACTGAACACTTACAACTGCTGTTTCTTTCCTTTCCCTGACTTCATCATAAAGGGAATTGGACTGCACGGACCACCAGAGATCATCCTAAACAAAAATCTTTTTGTTATTATGTTTAATTATTTATCAATTTTTGAATACTTACATATCACCTCTTTTACCGCCTGATTTCATGATGAGCATTCCGCCACCACTTCCTCCGCCACCGCCTCCTCCACCACCATAGCTTGAAGCATAAATACAGGCGACAAGTTTTAGAAAACACAGTAGTGCAATGAAAACTGTTGATGAAGAGGGCCACAAAGAAACCATTTTTGCAACTCAAACCAATTTTTAATACTTTGCTTTGAAACACACGATGTTCTGTGATTTGGCATTCACTTCGGAGGCAGTGCCTTTTATACTCATTCTTTTCAGTTTATATGTCGCTCTCATTTTTTGGGAAAAAATGAATCCGTCTTGCAAAGCTATCGATGGACACATAAAGAAAAAAACTGTTTTTGTGTTGCTAGACTACTTTCCGGCCAAACGTTAATACTTGACGAGAAAGTTCAGTAATTAGACATGTCAGATTTTTTTCAAACCATTTTTTCCTTCAGACATAAGTTTTAAACAGTTCACTAGCTCATATTTGTTTAGCCATTTCCACTGACCAAAACTATCTGATTTTCTTTGCAGACAACTTAAACACAAACAACTTAAATTAAAAAACCATGAAAAGGTCAGTGGTAATTGACAACTTGACAATAATTACGCCAACGGTAAACCAAATTGTTCGACCACTAAAGTATTAAAAATACAAAATTTTTTGAAGTATTGAAATAATACGCTAATTTCAATACTTTGATTACTGTCATTTGTTTAGGTAAGTAAAGTCTTCTTTTATCATTACCTGAGATCATAATGACTTATTTCTTTCAATAGCTCTTTTTAAACTTACTTTTCTTTAATGGCGTTTAAAAATTATTTCTGTCACTTCAGTGTGAGTAGCGTCGTTATGAATATTTATCGCTTTTGAGTGTGAAGCAAATGTTTCAATAGCAATAGATTAAAGAGTCTTTAGGAGCCAAAAATATTGTGTGTCTGTTAAAGACGCAGTGAAAGATACTTTTTCTACAATCTTACCGCTGATTATACTGTAAAGAGCACTTTACTTGCCACTTTTCACTTATCGCTAGTAAATCGTAAACATTTTGCATTTACAATCAGCAGTAATAGAGGTGGCAGCGGTGGATAGTTGAAACAAAATGAAAAGGTCACAAAACAATGATCATACACCTCGCTCAATTGGCATGAAAAATCTTGTGAATGAGTTGCAGTGAGCAAACTGAACCTTTGTTACTGTTTATTTTTATTAGGTTTTTAAATTTGAACATGTGTAACTTTGGTAAACGATACTTTGTAACTGCTCAACACTCAAAACCACATTTTACAATTTTGTTCAAAAGAATTATTATTGTCAAATAATTAAAAAGGGGGAAAATGTTATAAATTACTACATAAAAATACAAAAAATCAGGATGAGGAATGACAACAACAAAATGTATGAAAAATAAAAATGAAATCAGGCAACAAAACAAAGAAGCAAGAAAACAACAACACGGTCTGAAGGAGCAAACAAGTTAAAGAGCATAGTTAGATTACGCCGGTTTGCTTAAAAAAATTAAGACAAAAAATGTACAAATCAAAACGATTTGAGCGGTGCCTCGTGTAATAAAGCGTAAGAGGTGATGGTGGTGGTAATGGTGGTAGAGAAAAAAGCTGCAGAAGAAAGTAACTCTTGACTGGCGATTATCATCAGTTGGAGATAATCATCATCATCATTATCATAATCGTTTTTTGAATGAGAAGGCTTAGTGAGGTGAAGATGGCAAGTTGGGTGGGAATGAATTCGGAGCTTCCAAAAATTAGGAGACCAAGAATATATCAGCATGACTTACTGTTTACTTTTTTCCCAGTTTCTCCTTTTCACTTTTGCCCTTCTCCAGCGAGGCATCCTCTTCACTGGCGCTGGAGCTGGAGCTAGCACCATTGCTGCTACTAGTGTTCTCCGCCGAGTCCTCTCGCCGCTTGCTAGTCAGACCGGAGAACCACTTCTTCGCCTCTTCAATCTCCGCCGAGTACTGCTGGAGGATGTCTTTGCCCATGTTGGAGCTGACAGGAGATCCGCCACTGCTAGAGCCTCCGCTGCTTTTTGATGAGGCGAAAGGTGATGGCATTCCCAGCAAACCTCCTGTTGAAGACTTCGAAGAAGAGGCACTGGCACTGGCGGGGAAGGCCTGCACCACAGTGTTGCTCTTCAGGAACTCCTTTGACAAAATCTGTCCGTTGCTGTACAGCTGTCCATTCGGTCCCTGGTAGACGGGGGCAATGTGGTAGGCGCTATTGCTGGCACTGCCAGTACCACCAATTGACAGTGGTGAAGCTGAAGAGCTGGCCGAGTTGAGGCGAGTGCCGTAGTCGTCGTTGAGGAGTGAAGCTGCCTGTTTGCTGTTTGCCGTTGCTGAATTGTAGAAATAGCTTTCACTGCTGGACGAGTCTTTCTGATTGTTGTTGCTGTTGCCGTTGCTGCCCATGCCCGAATGTTCGCCAGCAGAAGAGGAAGAAGATGAGAAGGGAACCAGACTGACCTTTGCCAGCGGCGCCGAAAGCATCGTCACCTTGGTGGCAGTCGATCCGGAGGGCAGCAGGCTTCCATAGGAGGAGGACGCCGAGTTGGGGTCGTAGTGGTACAGCGAGTTGCTCTTGTGGTACTGAGAGCTGCCCGTCATGTAGTCGCTGTTTGTAGAAGGTGATGGTCCCATTCCGCTCTTGCCGTACAGTGAGTACTTTCCGTAGATGTTGCTGCCCGAGTAGGTGCTGTCATCGCTGCTGCTCAGACCACTTCCGCCGCTGCCGCCGCTGCTGCTGTCACCAGAATAGGCACTGGAATCGCTGTCATAGGTGTTTGAGCCATGACCGTAGCTGCTGCTGCTGCCGCCACCTTGACCATAGCTGCCGCCGTGACCGCTGCTCTTGTAGCCACTACTGTAGCTCTTCACCGGGACTGGCACCGGAACCGGTTTTACCTGGTAGTGTCAATGTAAAGAAACAAATTGGCTGAAACCTCTATTAAGATGTAAACAGTAGAGGATCACATACCACGACATGTCTGACGGGAACGTAGTGGTGTCGGAGAATGTACTTGAAGATGGGCTTGGGAACGTAGTAAGGCACTGGGACAAACTGCTTCACCACGTGATACTTTGGCTTATCACAGTTGCCGTTCTGATTGCCTATCAGGATCCTGAGATGGTGCATGATGGTCAAACCTGGTAATTTATGCTATTTCACTTACATTTCACCGCCTTTTTTGCCGCCACCTTTAATCAGCGTCGGACTGCCGCACTTTCCACCAGCTATTAAAATTCTGTCATTGCAAAACAATAGTAATGTCATGTTTACCTAGATTATTTTTTCAAACTTACAGTTTTCCTTTGTTTCCCTTTTTACCGTCTGTCTTTATCAACACCGGTGATCCTGATGACGAAAATAGAAAATATTACCTAGTACAAATCACGGCAATTTCAAGCAGATTTAGATGGAAAGGCGGACCTACCTTCTGTAAAGATGTGGTTCATCACTACGAGTAGTGTGAAGAATCGAAAGAGATGAGTGGTGAATATGTTTAACATTTTAAAGCTGAGTGAAGCCGTTGATGTTTCTAAAGCTACTAAACCAACTTTGCTGACCAGTTTCAAGTCTGGACGCACACTGAACAAACACACTCACAGTTGTTAAACTGGTGATGATGATGAGGAGAAGGAAAGGGAACACTGGAAGATCACAAATGAAATCACACAGCAGACACTTTCATTTTAAAGTAGGAAGGTTGAACAAATCAAAATTGTTTCGTATTGAAAGTAAAAGCAGCAGGTGCTGACCGAACACAAAATGTGATGCGAGTGTCTGGTGTTACCTATCTGTGGTGCAGGCAATGTGTGTCGCAGCGACCCGGTCGTTGTCGTCCTTTTGTTCAGTACACTTTAGTTTTCTCAACTTTAGCGCTCTCATTTCAGCAGCACCTGAAGTTGATTCTCACCACTTCGGTGATCTACCAGTGAGCAGTCTTATCTTTTTCGTTTTCATCTTGCGCACCCGAGTTTTCCTACCTATCCTCCTCCTTCTCCTCTTCTCTTCATTACCAATGCAATTGAATTAGTCCAACGTCCAAGTCTCTCTTTCTCTCTCTCACTCTCTATTTTCTCACTACTCTACACTGTGTGTTAATGAACAACAAAGGCAGAGCTCACTTTTTTGGGAGAGAATTACCGTTAGTCGGTGACTGAGTAAAGGATACATTTTTTGGTAAGATGAAGATCCTGATAGAGTGAGAAAGAGAGAGAGAGAGAGAGAGAGAGAGAGAGAGAGAGAGAGAGAGA
>JAALOO010000279.1_pt1 | contig 47703 bp, 54 predicted proteins | sample 7257641 | NCBI WGS metagenome assembly JAALOO01 (sample SAMN14085613, study PRJNA598686) | mite metagenome | biome: ENVO:01001000; feature: ENVO:01001002; material: ENVO:01001226; isolation source: single female mite from University of Michigan culture on fish food culture... ...
TGAACTGTTTATTGTTTATTTGAAAAAACCAATTGTACCAATTACACACATTTCTATTCCTGTATAAAAAGCGTACACAAACAGTGCATTTTGAATAAAAGAAGAAAAATGGGCTTTCAGTAGGTAAAAAAGCTCCCTTTTTTTTAAACCTCAGCCACGGCGCACCAGAAGGCGCTGCGCATTCGCTCTGCCGCCTGGCAGAAGGCGTCCGCCGTGGCTCGAAGGGCGAGCATCTCCGCCGTACGGGCGACAGCGCCGGCAAAGGTGGCCGGCGGCGACTGTTTCCACTCGCTGCGGACGGCGCCGATGGCCGTTTCCACCAGATGACGCATCGCCTCCGCCAGCTGACGACAGTGAGTGGCCAGGTGTGCATTGCGCTGCTGCTCAGCAGTAGTTGCTGCTGATTGATTAAATGAACCCTGGTTTTTCTTCTTCTTCTTCTTTTCCCTTTCCTCTCTCTTCACCGAGAGGAACATTCGGCAGATCAACCGGTGGTAATTGGTGAGGGCGGCTCGCAGTGAGCGGCTCTCACTTTGGACTCGCCAGTTTGCTTTGGCCGCCTTTGAAAGGGCGGAAAGGTGATCCAGGGTGGACAGGGCGGTTGAATATCGTCGATGGAAGCTTTCAGGTAAAGCGGTAGGAGGGGCCTGGTAATGGGCCGGTGGTGGTTGAGAGCGCCAAGAGAGTGGTTTTTTCTGCTGTTGAGATGGCTTCTGGTATTGCTTAGTAGAAAACATCGTTGCTGGTTGTTGGTTTTTCGGTTGACTGGCTAATGTTTGTTGTTAGGGTGGATTTTGCTAACGATGCCTCAACACGTATTGATTGCTTGTTTAAAAAGTGTATTTTAATCTTTTTCTTTTGTCTGGCACACACTGATTTACTGGCAAGCTGTTTTCACTTCAGAAAAACACAACACAAAGCAAAGTCAAATGTGTAGTACAGCTGGCATCACTGAAATAAAAGCGTTTGCTCGGAGCAAAAACTGGCGACGAGTGATTTCAATTGATTTCCATCGTATTTTATTTATTAGTATTTTTACAATACTTGTCATCAAAGCGGACACATCGGTGTGTTGCCCCGGAAACACTCATTAGTCAAACTCTATTAACATCGGTAATCGCGCGTAAGGAGAGGGAGATCACTTCTGCCAAAATTATTCACAAAACGTTTGCCCACTAGTTGCTGCTGCTATCTTTTTGCTGTTTTTCTATTAAGATTTAGTCTGGACTACTTATGTTTGTGCTCACTCTAATTCTACATTTCTAAAATTTATTTTTTGTTTTATTACTTTAAGTTTATAATTTCAATTATGACAGCTATACTTTAATAGGTTTTAGTATTTTGCAGCAAAAAGTTGCTGCATCTGTTTAAATGGTAGCTTTAAAACCAGCTTGCTACTTGCAACTGTTACATAAAATTTTTTACAACAATGTCTGTTATTGTATGCAAAATTATAAGCAACTTCATAGCAGTAGTAAAATTATTGATCAACTGAAGACATGCTTGTTGACAGGCTATTAAACAGTTGTCTTTTCAATTTTTGTTGGTTTTTCCAGTAAATGTAATACTGTTCGCCAAATATTGAAATTCCCTAAAATTAACAAAATTTAAATTGTTTATTTGATTTATCACTAAAAATGTCACTAAAGCTTACTTGTGTGCCATTGACAACAATGAAAACGTAGGAAAAATAAGTAGACATTTGTTCATTGATGTAGAAAACGTACGACAACCATGGAAGCCCAAAGTTAATCAACAAAATAACCACCAGGTACCAATTGATTAGCTGACTTTCACTTTGATAATTTTGTAAAAGTTCTCTTTGAACCTCAAATTGTTGTCTCTTTATCCGTTTATATCTGAACAAAACTGCTGCCAACAAACAACAATTTGTAAGCACAAGTACTGTCATGGGACCAACAAAAATCCAGATGCGATTTTCATACTTAAAAGAACTAATCCAGCAACTAAAAAAAATTTAAAAAACTGTAAAAAACAATAAAATAAAAAAATAAGACTTACAAGTGATCCCCTTTTAAAGTTGGCATCATTTTCACAAAGTTATTATGCATTTCAAAAAAGTAAATGTAAGTCAAAGAGAATGCAATGACTAGCAAAGAGCCAAAATAGGCAGCAAAAGCAAAGGTCCTAAAAGAAAAGTACCGAAAAAGGTGTCGTCTTGAGGTGGTCAGGTACAGGTGAAAGCTGAGCATCAGACTGAACGCAAAAGCGGTGAGAAGTGAGTAAAGAAGCGCCAGCGAGATGATGACGCAGACAATTTCCCAAGCACAGTCCACTCGATCCATGCCGCCCAAAATGATCAAGTTGGAAATGAGCAGCCAAACGGTGATGCTCACATTAAGTCGATATCGATTGGTCTTCACCTTAAATTGATCATCGTAAAAGGTGTACCGACTTCGGTTGTGCTTTTGCAGTAGGTAGAGAGTGGCTCCCAGGAAAAGGCAAGTACTCGTAGAGAGAGCGTATGAAAGAATTGACTTGGCCAGATTTTTGTCCTCTCTATTGCTGACATCAGCGAGGGCGGCAAAGTTGGTCAGATGGTCGCATTCACAGGTGCTTCTGATGCTATTAGAACGCTTTTTGTCAAGTTTGCAGCCGTTTTGAGCCCAGCTGTTAGTGGATAGAACCCAGAATGAGCACAATGAACGATCGCCAAAGATAAGTTTTGAACTGTGTTTAATTCTAACAAAAAGCAAAAATAATGTTTTATTAGCATTGTGAATAGGTTAAAAAAGCAGTAAAACTACGTACTCAAATGTCAGTGATCCATTTTGTAAATTGACTGACTTACGATTATTGTTTATAGTAAGTGAAAGTATAGCAGAATTCGGCTGCAAATTGCCAATGTTCAAATGCTGTGAAAGACTGCCAATCAAAACGGCTGATGCTGCTACAGTTCTGTTACTTTTATTAAACTGTAAAAAGTTGTACACTGTGTCGCTAGGAACAGCTATGACAGGCAGTTTAACTTTTGTTGAGTTGTTAAAATTAAAAGCAATATCAACTTGTTCCTGAATTGGAAACGCTTGAGAATGCATTTTAATGTTTTTAAAATTAATCATTTTCAAACTGGTATTTTGTTTTGAGTTCATTAAAATGGCAAGATTAGACACTGATTTTAAAATGCTTGTTGAAATGCTTTTCACTTCATCGGTGCTTATGTTTGTCCAAAGTTTATCAGGCGCTTCAATTAGTCGATTAAAGCAGTCCAGTGAAGAGTTCGTAATGTTCAACGCCAGTGTTCGACTGACATTGGCAATAGTTTCATCATTTGCTGTAAGATCAGAGATCAAATCAGTGAGATTTGTCAACGATTCTATTAGGTGATCAGTCGAACTGACGTTCTGTACGGTAATGTTACCGAGAATGTCGTTAATTTCATCGGCTATCTCGTCAGGATCGACCACAGTGGGGGGCAAAGGTGTTGTCGTGATATTGGGATCGTTTCCCAAGTTTACTGAATTGTCAAAAAAACCAAAGCCAAAACCATCCAGATGATCGCACTCACAGGAAACTGGATCAGAGGTAGAAGTGACAGTACATCCCTGGTTGGACCATTTGTTTTTGCTGTTTGATCTATATGGTTTAAACATGGCGCACTGAGTGCCAGTCATGTTGACACCCAAAGAGTTATTTATTACTAATTTGTAAGGAGTTATAAAAATGTGGGAACGTCCATAATATCCTCCCAAATTGACAATTATAACCCATGAGCAGGTTTTAGTATTTTTAAGCGGCGTCATGTACTGTCGAAGTTTAAACAATCGTACCACAGTTGCTGTAGAATAATATTTTGACAAATTTGGTGCTTCAAGCGCAAACAACGGCATATAAACTGATGTTCCAGGAAAATAAATTGAGGCGGTTTCATTATAATTTATTTTTTCACTTTTGAAAGTTATCTCACTAAAAACAAACTCAAACATTTTTGTTTTACTGCTATTTATATGAATATTTCCAATTTTAGAAACATTGTTGACAATATTTAGAAACTTTTGGCCAGCGAAAAATCTTTCATTTGCGTCAAGTAATGACCAAATATTATCTAGAGGTAAAAGATTGTCTAGAGTGCCTAAAACTGCATAAGTAATATTCCAAGCAACATCACTGTTAAATTTTAATTCATTTCCAATTAAATAAAAAATTTGTTTGTTTAGATCTTGCAAGTAATATTGCCACATTTTAAGATTTGTTAGTGGGCTTTGAGTTTTAACATTTTTGTAAATTTTATATATTGAATCAATTGCTGTTGTTACTGTTTTAAATAAAATGTAAAATATTTTTAAATATATACGAACTATTTTAAATTTGCATTACTTTCATTTTCTGGTGAGTTTTCAGAACTGCTTTCAATAACTGAAAACAAAAAAAAATAAATTTTGTACGATTTAAAAAGTTAACGTTTATTACAATCGTCTGTAGAAATTTCCGGCTGTTGACTTATAAAATTGACATCAATTTCTGTAAAAACATAATTAATAATATTTAAATTTATTTATATTTAACAAACCAGTGGTTGCTGCGTATTCTGCATTTTCCGTAAATTGAAACAGTTTTGAAGTGCTGGCAAAAATTTCTGTTAACAAAAATAAACACATTAAAAATTTAAAACTTTATTTTTATTACCGTCATTTTCTAAAATAAAAGGAATTGAATTATTTAAAAAAGTTTCATTTTTTAAAAGATGTTTCGTTGAACAAAAACAATTATCAACAAAAATTATATGCAAAAACAAAATTTTTAACCAAATTATTTTTATGATTTTGCTCATTTTAAAACTGCATTTGTATTTTGACCAATTTGTATTTTTTATTATTTTTAATTTGCGACATAAAAACACTATCCAAATGATCTCGAAACAACTGCAATACGACAGTTTTATTTAATCTGACAAGTTTATTTTTATCTAATTGCTTAAAAGATAATTAAAAAGGGATTATCAATAGCCAAGTTACCACAACATTATACTTTCTTTAAGCACCTTCTTGGAAAAAATTTACATAAAAATAACTGCTAAATATTTCTCTCGTTACAAAAAATGTTTTTATCAATTTTTTATTTTTAAAACAATGTAAAATTAAAGTTATAAAAATTTTTTTAAAAAATTAAATGTTTTTTAACAAAATTTTTTTAAAAACATTTTTATTGTAAAACAATTTTCTAAAAATATTAATTTAAAAATATAAGTTGCAGAACACTTTTTAATTATTTAACACTTTTTATCAATTTTTTGTTAGTTTAAAAATTTAGTCATAGCGTTTTTCATTAACTGATAAAGACAATTTTGTTGAAGTTGTATTTGATATTTTTCTGTTGTTTCGCAATTTGTTTTGCCGGTATACGTAATACTGTTCAGCAAAAAATGAAACTCCCTAATCAAAAGTTAAAATTAGTTTTTGGTTAACTGTAACAATATCTAATTCCTTTTACCTGCATGCCATTAGCAACAATGAAAACATACGAGAAAAAAGTAGCCAACTGTTCGTTAATGTAAAAAACGTACAACAGCCAAGGAAAACCAAAGTTGACTACTAAAATGGCAACAATATACCAGTTTACCAGTTGACTTTCTGACTGGTGGCGGTGATCTCTTAAGTCTTTTTGTATTTCATATTTTTTCTGCCAGTACTTAATCGATAACAAAATGGCAGCCAACAAACTGCAATTGATCACCACGATGATTGTCATTGGGGCAACGAAAATCCAAATATGACTTGGATACTTCCAAGAGGAAATCCAGCAGCTAAAATCAAATGTTTTTAATAAAAAAATTTTGTACACGCTTTAAACAACTTACAAGTGAATGCCTTTTAGAGAAAGAAACAATTCCTGTAAATCATTTCCCACTTCTAGTAGAAAGATAATGAGCGTAGAGCCAGTGATGAGCAGCAGCGGACAGAGGTAGGCGAAGAGTGCAAAAGCCCAGAAGGGAAAGTAGGTGAAGAGGTGCCGCCTTGAGGTGGACAGGTACAGGTGGACGGCTAGAGCTAGGCTAAAGGTGGTCAGCAGAGAGTACAGAAGAAAGAGGGAGTTTGTCAGGCAGAATGTCTACAGTAAAGTAAAAAAATTGTGTTAAAATATCAGCTTTTCTAGCTACTCAAAGCCTAACCTCAAACTCCGTCCAGTCCATGCCGAACATGACCAGCAGATGTGAGATGAGCAGCCAAAGGGTGATGTGCACGTTCAGCCAGAATCGATTCGTCTTCACCTTGAACTGGTCATCGTACAGTCGGTAGCTGGTGTGGTTGTGCCGCAGCGTCAGGTAGAGGGAGGCGCAGAGAAAGAGGCAGGTGATTGAGGAGCAGAAGAAGGTAAGGTAGGACTTGGCCGGACTGGGCACCTCTCGATTGCGAATGTCCACCGTGGCGGCAAAATCCGTCAGGTGGTCGCACTCACAGGCGGTTTGGCGGAGATTCGACTTGTGGTGATCCACTGTGCAGCCTTCAGTGGACCAGCTGCTGCTGTTGCTGCCGTTCCAAAAGGAGCACTGCTGTCGGTCACGAAAGTATAGCTTGAACTTGTGGCGTGTTCTAAAAAGGTAAGTTGGTTAGTTTTTTAACTGAAAATAAAGATACAATAACTTACTCAAATCGTAGCTTCAGGCCATGTTTTAAGTGTACTGTTTGTCGATGGCCAGCAACGGTTATCGAGAGGACGTCAGAGTTGAGCAAAGTGGTGCTCTCATTGAAATGTTGCCAAAGATTGCTCACCAGTGCTGCTGATGTTGCTATTTGAGGAGAACAATTTGACGGTTTGCTTTTGTAAAGTGAACTATCAAGTGCTCTTGTTGGTAGTTCGACAGTGGTTGAAGAGCTAAAGTTGAAGGTTATTTTGGATGAATCATCTACGGCGAACACTTTTGAGTGAAACTCGATGCTGCTAAACTTAAACACTGTTTCTTCTTTTGTTTGTTTTTTGTTCATTAGAATTGACAAGTCGGAAACTGATTTTAAAATGTCTGAGGAAAGGCTTTTTTGTCAGTGTCGTTTAACTCTCCCCAAACTTTGTCGGGTGCCTCAATCATCTGATTAAAGCTGTTCAATGAAATGCTGGTAATATTAAGCGCCAGCGAGAGGTTGACCTTGGCAATGGTGGCATCGTTGGCCGTTAAATCTGTGATGAGGCTCGTTAAGTTAGTAAGCGATTCAGTCAGGTGTTCAGTAGTGTTGACGCCCGATGTGGTAGAATTTAAAATCTGTTCAATTTCATTGGCAATTTCGTCGGGATCAACGACTACTGGAGGTGGTGGTGTTGTGGTTGGTGGTAATGTTGTTGGTGGTGGTAATGTTGTTGTTTGTGGTGGTGTTGTTGGTGCAATCGTTGTTGGAATAGGTGTTGTTAATGACATGGGAGTGGTCGTTGCTGAAAGAGGAGTTGTCGTTGGTGTAGAGGTAACCAGGGTAGTGTGTCCACCATCATCATTATTGGGAATGGAGGGCTCAAACACACCGAAGCCCATGCCAGCGAGATGATTGCACGCGCATGTTAGAAAGCGAGGAACTAAACTGACTGTGCACCCTGATGCTGACCAGTTACCAGTCGCATTTGAAGAACGCTCCCAGAAAGCACAATGTCGGTCACCGACGAAATTGTCTTCACTGAAGATCCTTATTAACAGATTGCTTGTAGGCGCTATTGGAATATTCTGTTTAACTGAGCCTACTTTGATGGCAATTATCGATGGATAAACAACAGAGGAATTAAGTTTTTCATTTTTCAACGGTGCCATGTACTTTCTTAAATTGCTTAGTTTTGCAACCGTTACACCCATTAACAGTGACGCTGAACTAAAATTAAAATCGGGCATAGGCAAAGTAACATCAATTTCTTCTTTCAGGTTAAAGTTACTTATTGTATCACGAGTCACCGGTTGAGAAATAAAAACGATGTTATTATCATGTTTACTTTCAAATTGATACACTCCGTTACTTCGCTCAATTTGAATGTTCATCATTACTGAAGTTATTTCAGTAATGGCAAGAAAGCATTGACCAGCAACTTTTTTATCAAAAGATGGTTCTAATGAACTCCAAATTTGATTTAGTGGCATTAGAAGCTCAAGAGTGTCAAGAATTAGTTTGGCCACTTGTTTTGCTATTGAAAAACTAAATGTGTGTTCTTTTCCAATTAATATTGAAGACTGTGTTTCAAGTTCTAGAAGGTAACTTTTCCAAATTACTGCGTCTGTCAAAGGACTATCAATGTTTACATTGTTGTTAATTACATAAATTGCGTTAATAGCAGTTGAAACATCTATAAAAAAAATTTTAGTTTTGTTAAAAACAAAAATGTTTATTATTATTACCCTCATCTTCTGATATTAAGTCAAAATGAGCTGATTTGTTTTTAACAAAATTTTTAAAACAATAACAAGCGCTGTTTGCATAAAACATCAATAAAAATAGTAGTATAATCAATTTTATAATTGCAGTTACATTCATTTTGACAAATGTAGTTTTTTGTGTAACGTTATAACAGAATAAACTACTTGTTTGTTTTTATACAAATTTTTAATAAAAAGTGTATAATAAATAAAGTTTATAAATAAAAACTGCATGTTCAGAAAAAGTGTCGGTGAATTTAAAAACTTAACGTGTTTTGCGAGGTTTTTGTAGAACATTGTAGTTCCGAAATTTGAAAATGGACTTTAGTCAAAACTGTTAAAAGTTGTTTTATCAACTTTCTAACAATAGGTTATAAAATGATAATTGCATTAAAACCCAGTTAAAATAGTGAAGGATATAAAAAAGGCTTTTTTATTATTTTGCTTTTTAATTGAACGCTACCGGAATTAAACGTTTATAAAATTATTTTTAAATAGCCATTATACATTTAACGTTTTAAATGTTTAGTGTATGATTAAATTAAAAACAAAAAGTAAATCCGGTTAAAAAGTGCAGTTTGTAACTATTTTTCATAAACTAAAAAATCTAATGTTTTTAAATGTTAAATTTTAAATTTTTCTTTTAATGTTTGTAACATATAATAAGCTACATGATAAGATTTAATTTGCGTTAATAATTTTGAAGAAACTGATAACAGAATGCGACCTCGGGCAATAAGATTTTGTGGATCATCGTCGTTCATTGGACTTTCAATAGCCTCTACGACGCCTTCAGCACAAAGAACAATTTTTAAACTGTTTAACCAAGTTTCAAAATTGGACTCTAGTTTTAATTTGGCTATTTTACCTATTTGAACTGTAGATGGCAAAGTTATTAAAGGCAAAGATTGATTTTTGACATTTGTGTCAGCTAGTTTATCTTTTTGTAACCATTTTCGAATCAAACTTAATTTTTTAGCAAAATTTTCTGAAAAATTAACAGGATCATTTAAATCGCTAATAAAAAAGCTAATTTGATTGCACCATTGATTAAATGTATCCCAGTTTAAAGAAAAATTATTTTCAAAACATTCAAGCAAAATTTTGCTGTATGCAAGATCAATTTCTTTAGTTACTGTTTGGTAAACTTCAAATGAGTGTTCAGTGGCTGTTTGGCTTTTTATCACTGATTTAGTTTGTGTAACACAAACTAAATCAGTGGTTGAACAAGATTGACAACTTGTTTGACGATCTGTATAAATAAAAACAATAAAAAGTATCAAATAAAACAAATAGAATTAAATTACCAAAAACAGAAAACGAATTCACTTTGTTAGCACCACCTAAAAAGCTCACTAGCGAATTTTGTATGTTTACGTTTTGACCAACTATTTCAAGTTTGTTTAAAAATTCTGAAGGAATAACCGTACAACTAAAGTTAAAATAACACTGTTGAAACATTCCTAAACTAACTGCAACGTGACATGGCAGTGAAGCAAAAATAAACGAGTCAAAAGGATCATTTTTAAATAAAGCTTGTTTATCAATATTTTTAAAACTATTGTTTTTAAACGGATTTCCATCAAGTTCCACAACTTGATTATTAATTCCAAAAATTATTGTTTTTGAGTACGAATCAAAATAAATTCCAATTACATCACCTGGCAACCAACGAGATTGAGATTTTGTAAAATGGTACTTTTTTTTGTTCATCCACACACATCGCTCAAAACCATCTATGCCAACTGAGAATGGATTGTTCCCAACGGTGTCAATGATGGCCATTTGCTTGGCTGCCAAACCAATTCTCATTTTACCAGCCGTCAAAATAGTCACTTCAAAGTAAAATTTGCCTGGGTTAATTGAAAATTTAGAACGAACAGTTCTAAAAAGATCATCGTCGTTTCTAACCATTAAATTAGAAAAATCCATTTTTATATTTTCGTATTTATCATCTGGATTCATTTGACAAAAATGGTCGTTTGTTTTTTGTTCAATTGGCATTGTTATATATTTAAAATAATCTTTTTTGTTTAATTTAACATGAGTTCCAAATTCTAAATTAACACAAAAATATAATTGCAACAAAACTGTGTTTTTTCCTGTTTTTTTAATTTTTTCAAATATGTTTTCTTCATTAATGTTCATATTTAAAAAATATTCAGTTTTTTTCTTTAATAACGCATAATCAATTGATTTTAACAAAAGATATATATTTTTATTATCATTTACTTTTTTTAATGCAACAAATGCATAAAGTTGAAGCCATGGGTCAAATGATTGAAGAAAAATATTACATAGAAAAATTTTGCATTTAGTTTTTAAAAATGTACACACATCATCATAGTATCCTCCGCAACAGTAATTTTCTTGAGATATAACAATTAAATTTAACAATAAAAAACAAAAATTTAATAATTTTTCTGATAAAATATTTAATTGAAAAAAGTTAAAATAATGAATTAAAATTGGATGAAGTTTACTTCCAATTTGGTCCGGATCAAATAGGTTGTTAAAATCTAAAATAAAACTAACAACAAAATTAAAAAAATTTATTGTTAGTTGATTTGTTATCTGTTGACCTGCAATTTCAACCAATGATTGAAAAAATCGACTCATAACAAACATATTTTTTTCTTTTTTAAGCTCGTTTATAGCATAAGCAATAATTGCGCCATATTCTTCAGTGCTCATAAACATTTTTTCAATTTGTAAAACTATTTGATTAAATTTGTATTGTTTGGAATCTCTAAAACAAGTTGGCATTACAAAACTGCTTTGTGAAAATTCGTACAAAAAATATTTTCTTTTTATACCACTGTAAAGACAAAACCATTCAGGACAACATTTTTGTTTAAAAATAACATTTTGATTACAATTGCTTGCAGGTTTATAAAATATCTCAAATGTTTTTTTGTTTGGCGGATATTTAAAAGGCTTTTGACCAAAATTTACTATAATTGCGTTTTCAAAAATTAAATTGGAGACAGCAAAAATAGGCGTGCAAGCAAATAAGTTTTCATTTACTGTTTGCTGAATTTCATTCCCATTTATGTAAAAAATTGCTGTGTTTTTTTCAACATTTACATAACAACCAATAAAATCGCCTGGATTGAAACACTGATGATAGTCAAGAACCAACGTTTGTTCATTTCCACTTAATCCACAATGAGGAAAATCTGACACACGAGTTGTCCAGCCTACTCTTAAACTAGACAAACTTTGCATTTCAATTTCATAAAAATAAGCGTTTTTCATGACTGCAAATGAAGACAACAAAACAAAACTGTTACCAAAAATGTCATTGTTCCACAAAAACCAAGGAAAATTATCTCTCCGCAATTTTCTTTTTAATTCATAAGCTGAAATAAATTGTTTTGAAAAAACATTTATGTTGTTAATGTAATCTTCATCTTCACTATCATATTGCAATACTTGTTCACTTGTTTTTTGAGTATTTTTTAATTTAAAAAATTTTGTTTTCATTTTAAAAAACGGTTTTTAAACATAAACAAAACAAAATTTAAAAACACAAAAATTAATTGGTAAAAAATGTTTTCTAAACAAAAAATGTTGCAAAAAGTTTTTACTTATAAAATATTTGATCAAATGTATAAAGGTATAACAAAAAAAATGTTTGTTTTTAGCTCACAATTGGTAGCATTAATTGGCAAGGTTAATTTTTAATTTGATGATAACACATTTAAAAAAGTTAGTATTTTGTAATATTGATAATTAAAACTACTGCGTTGTATTTATTACACAAAGACACAAATTAAAGTCAACTTCCTACAACGGGCTGATATTTGGTACAATGGCTCAAATGATTTTTTCGATAATTATGCAACAAAAAAAATTTTCGGTTCTCAAACTTAAAAGTTCCAGGATCCTCAAATTAAGTCCATTTTAGAGCAATGCCGCCTGCTCAATTTTTGTGAGCTCAACAAAAAATTGTGATCAGTTAGTCAGCGGTCATTTTTGTTTTACAAAATTAGAGAGGGCGGCAGTGCTTTAAAATGAACTCAATTTGAAGATAATAAAACTTTTGAGTTTTTTGTTTGTTGCAATTTTATCAGAAAAATCATCTGAGCCATTGTACCAAATATCAGCCCGTTGTAAGAAGTTGACTTTTTTTGTGGCTTTAAAGTTATTAAGTTGTTGCTAAGACAAAAAATATTGTTACACATAGTTTTGCTAATTTAACAAACAACGATGATAACACAAGTCGTCAGTATAAAACATAGCCCATGATATACTTATAAAAACTTTTCAACAATTTCTTTAACCAATATACAAATTGAAATAAAATTTAATTTTAATTTATTTATTTATACATTAATTTTTTTAATTGTGTTTTTATTGAAATTTATTAAATATGTAAAAAAATTTTAAAACAAGTAAAACTTTTTTTTTAAATTTAACGTATACATTGTATTTTACGTAACGCATTTTATGCATTTTTTGGTTACTGTGCATCAAACAATACATTTGAGATAAAACTTAATACAAAAATTTTTTTAATTATTGCTTTTCATTTTTGACAATGTCCATTGCAAAATCATCTGCCGTTTTTTCAACAACAATGTTTGAATTTAGTTCACCATTTGTCTCTGTTTTGTCATCTTCATCATCGTAGATGTTTTTCAGTCGGTGTGAAAAGAAAATCATCAAAAAGTCAAAAAAGCTACCAAGCGAAAGAAAAATGATTGTCGTTCCAAAGAGAACATTCCTGAAACGATCATTATCGTACACCCAGCAGTTGCCCTGTTTTCCGCACTTTCGTTCCCAAACCTGAAAAAACAAAAAAGCAAAATTTAGTTTTATTATAAATAGAACTAAATGACTAAGTGAATCTGAAGTTAGTATTACCAAACAGGACGAGTCGGCAATGTGTCCGTAGAGCAGCGGCACAGGAATAAATGCTAAAAAAGAAAACAAAATTAGAAAAAAAATCAAAAATCAAAACACTTACAAAGAAGAGAGATGAGCGTGCCGATGATGCCGCTGACAAAGGACTTGTCCATCGGCTCCACGGCTCGGTAGTTGATCAGAAAGTTGCCGGTCGTCGAGGTCTGCGCAATCATATTTCCCGCCACCATGATGGCGATGAACTTAATTAGCGTTGGAAAGCAGCGGTCCACATCAGCCGGACAGTAGCCGCTGATCGCCTCGGCCAGAAACGATGACACGCTAGATTGTGACAGACTAGATTGATTGCCTCTTGTTGATGAGTTGATAAGGGGGAGAAGTGATGAGGCGAGACAGGAGCAATTTCGGTAGATGGTGCTGGCCACTCCGTCACTGCTTAGGGTAGAGTTAAAGCTGCTAGTACAGCCGGCGTGACAGGGCGAGAAGTAGGTAGTTCCGGTGGAGCGGTCGCAGAGAGGGCTGAAGACGCGTGTCGTACAGTGGCAGTCGGCGTTGCAGCTCTCATTTAGGGCGTATCTAATTTAGATTGCAAAAAGGGGGGGTGCAAAGCAGTTAATGATCAGAGTTGACTATTTTGAACAGCTTGTTTGCACAGCTTACATGCCAGCGCCGGTGTCCTCCACCGACTGTCCTCGCAGGCGAATCGGATCACAGGAGAGGAAGAGGCCGCTGCCCAGCGTGAACACCGACACGAACTCCACGAGGAAGATGAAGATGAAGAAGGCCTTCGCCTTTGGCTTGAAGCGGGTGAGAATACAGCCGCCGCAGAGCATGCCAATGGCCATCGGGAGGAGGCTGGCGACGCCCAGGTAGCGGCTGGTGGCGGCGGCGCTGATGCGATAGGTCGTCTCCAGGTACTTCAGGTAGAACATGTAGAAGCCGATGATGCCCGAGTAGCGGGTGGCATTGCCCAGCACGAACAGCAGTATGAGGGGATTGCTGAGGAAGCGGCGCAGGGCCTGGCGGGCGCCGCCGCTCGCCGTCAGCTGCTTGCTGATCCCCTCGCCCTTCACGGTGGCGCCCTTGAAGCGGCCGGGGAAGAGGAAGACGGGCGAGGCGATGAGCAGTATGAGGACCACCACCACCAGGTAGCAGAGCCAGTAGGCGCCGATGAAGCGAGGGTCGGCGCGGTCGAAGCCAGGATCGACTGTTTTAATGAAAGACACAAAAGTCGATGTTTAGATTTGAAACCAAGAAAGCTCAACCAGACCATGTAACACTAAACTTACACCAGGGATCCTCGTTCAGTCTGAGGCAGAAGGAGAAGAGCACCAGTCCTAGGCCGGGTCCAATCAGCATCACCGTCTGCATGATGGCAATGTACATCTAGTAGTAGTAGTAGTAGGGAAAAGCAAACAAAACTTCAATCAAATAAAGTTTGAAAAAGAATACTCATAACTAATGAGCACTATTGATGAACACTAACCGGACTGGACTTCTTGGGAACATTGTCGTCCATGAAGGGCATCGCCACGATGTAGTACACTGAATTGCCAATGCCCCGAACCAGCTGACCGAGGGCAAAGAGAAAGACGGCCGGCCAGACGGTGGAGCCTCGACTGTGCTGATCGCAGTGCTCACCGGCCCCCTCACTGGTGTCGCAAACTCCTACTCCAGAGAAGGTGGCCGAGGAAGAAGAGGTGGCGGCGGAAGAAGTTGAGGTGACGTTCAGAAAGAGGGAAAGTGCACTTGGTCGGGCAGTCCTCTCCACAAAGTGCTTCGCCGGACCGTAGATGAAGTAGGGCGAGGCGGAGATGAGACAGGAGGTGGCGATGATCAGCTGGCCAGTGCCGATCAGCTTGGAGCGGTTGAAGCGGACGGCGTAGTAACCGACGATTGGACTGAGCAGCATCACGCTGATGTTGTCGGCAATGTTGATGAGGGCTTGAGATGAAAACAAAAGATAACAAAAATTTAGTAATCGATTCTCAAAAGATGTTTTGTTTAAAAGTGAGAAAAAAAACAGGTAGTTACCGGAAATCTTTGAGTCAAAGGCGAATCGCTTCTCCAGCGTGTTCATCACCGTAAACTGCACCGAGCCGGCCATCGACTGGACGACGCCAATCAGGCAGATGTTGATGAGGAAGAGCTTGGTGTTGGCCAGCACCTGCATCCACTCCGGTCGCCAGGAGCCGATGCCGCAGCTGGTAATCTGCAGGTCGTCCTCATCATCAACTACCTGTGGAGACTTGTCTGAACTTTTCCGATTGCCATTAGCATCATCTTGACTCTCAGTCAGCGAAGAGTTTCGCTTTGAGCGTCCCGCTGGGCCCGTTGTGACGGAGTCTTCTCGGCACTCATCGTCAAGTGGCTCAATGACCACCATTTTTGCTGTTAGTAGTGGTGGTGGTGGTGGTAGTTTGAAGTGCAGTGCAGTTTCAATGTTAGGAGTGATCGGTAATCAGAAAAGCGGGAAGTTTAAATAGTTAACATAAAAAAATAAAAACAAAAAAGTGAAATCTATTTTTGTTTCCACTTTCACTGCCAGTTGTTGCCAGTTTTGATGCAAAAACCAATAGATTTTAGTAGAAAAGATAAAACGGCAAAAGCAAAGACGAAAAAGGATCACAAGCGGCACTAGCACCATCACCAAAGCTCATCAGACAATCACCATCACCATCTCACCAGTTCATGACAAGAACTGACTGTAAAAAAGTGTGCCGCTTTTTTTCTGGCACAACACTATGTGAGGCTCCCTGGTTTGCAAACAAAGTCTACAATCAGTGTTGCACACTACTTTCTGTTCCGCTTTCTGTTTGCTCTATCCGCGCACATAAATGTCGCACGGCACAGTTTTCAGCCTTCAATTGATTGAGTGATGATTATCAGCTGAGGTTGGTGGTGTGACAGAGATGATTGCAAGCTTTATCACTGCTCCCTCCTCCTCACTTTGTTCAGTGTTTGGCCTTTGCTTGAAAAGTTGACCAAATTTTCTATTTGTCAATCACTAGTTCGCCCGCACAAGAGGAGCTGATTATCTTTAATTTTTAGTGCTAAAACTGTACGATGCATTAATGTGTGTGTGTGCTTAGCCCAAATACTTTTTTGCATAACCCCAAAACAAATTGCGGCAATTAATTTCCAATTAATTTCAGGTAATAAAAAACTAACAATAAATTGCACACCTGAGTAACCGAGATATCGTGAGCATTGTTTAATTTTGTACTGTTAATTAAATTATGTTACAGTTTTCAAATATGTAAAAATTTTATTAATGAGGTTACATTTTTTATAACTTGCTTAAAATGAAAAAAAAATTTGACGTCATATTTGTTGGTTTAAAACAAAAAAAATTAAACAACAATTAAATATAAATGCGCTCACATTTTTTCTACTTAAAATGCAATATTTTTTAAAGCATTGTGTTTTCAGACTAAATACAAAGTAGATAGTTTACAGCAAGCCAAGCACTAATGACAAATGATCTACAAAAGATCAGTACTTTAAAAACCGAATTGGAAAAAAACACTTGCATAATTTAGTAGTCAAGTTTTGTGTTTCAAAAAACTTTTGTATGGTTTTTAAATTCAACTGCCAATTTTGTTATCTAAATTGCAATTACATAAAAAATATTTTTTTCAAATGAATCAACAGCAGCAAATGTTATACCAGACAAACATATAAAGTAAACTTGTGAATTATTTTTATTTTTAGTTCAAAGTAGTGATTACTTTTCTACTGAACAGAAAAACTACTGTTAACTGTTAAACAAACTGGAACAACAGTTTTTTTGCACAAACACAAGAAATGGAACTGTCAAAACGTGCCAGACTGTTTCTTCACTTTTTGCAAACCTTTTTCTATCCATATGACAGTTTTGACTACTTTAACCTTTACTGCTTTTTCATTCGCCAAACCGTGCAACAAAAACGATTTGTTTTTCAAGCCATTGTCTGGGCAATTCACGCCATTCTTTGCTTTGATTTGATCAACTTTTTGTACCTGTCCACACAAAGTGAGGAAACTCTTGCAACTGATGACCGACTGTTAGTAGCCCATTTCAATTACTGGTACCTGCTGTTAGGCAAAAATTACTTCAATTTTCTGATGGTCCTTGCCACAGCAAACACTTTGTACAATGCCAACTGCCTGTTTTTGAAAGCAGACTACAAACTGGTCCGCCTGCTGGGAAGGATTCTTTTTCAACGGAAAGCTTCGTTTTTTCTTTACAAAACGTGTAAAATCTCAACATCAAGAGCCCGTAATATTGCAATCTGCGAACACATTCGTGCCTATTTTTCTGTCATAACCAACTCTTTTAAGCCGTCCATACTGCTCTCTAATCTGGTCATGATCCTAGGCAATAGCTTTACAATGCGGAAACTGGTGAACTTAATAATTGACTCAAACGCTGATAAACATCAAAATACTTGTATAATAGTTGAGTTGTTGAAGATAACGGCAATGTACTTGGTAAACAGTTTTGCCTCTATTTTTAGTCTTATTCTACTAGGGCACGTTTTTACGCTTATTTTCTCTATTGCTTTGACGTTGATCTATGTTGTTAAGATAAAGTTTAGGCAAACGGATGACCTTCTAAAAACGGTTCTGATTAGAAGGATAAAATATCAACTCTTACTTGAAACGACCTTTTTCAAGTTCAGGCGTAGTTATCTGCACACTTTAAGTATCTTCTTTCGCATAAACAACATGTTTTCCACCCCTTTTGCAACTTTCCTAGTGGCTATTTTTCCAATTAACCTGTTGTGTGGGACGCTGATTCTTTTCGATAAAGAGTTGCCACTTGAGGGGGTTTTTATTCTAGGCTACCTTGGATCAATACATTTGTTGTGCATTTTCCTTTTTCACGTCATTGTTGCTGGTCTTTCCGCCACTATACATCAACCAAGAATTCAATTGGGAATTATTATTGCACGAGGACGAATTTTAAAATCAAGTTCAAAAGTTTCTTTGACAGCAGTTAAAAGAAACAAAACAAAAAGATTGCATTTAAGCATGCACCTTTTTTATTGTGCACTAAATGTAAAGAAAACTCGTTTTTATGGTTTTATGTACAGCAACATTGGTTTAGTAACAATGGCAAATTTTTTCAAGGTACAGCACAAATTGATTTGTTTAATCTAAAATTTTTGTTTTGTTTTTATTATTATAATAGTTTTTGCTTTTGTATGGCAAGTTTTTTCTTATAACATACAAAATAACTCAAAATTTAATATTTATGTAATCATTGAAAAATTATGAAAACAAAATTGTTGTATAAAAACGCTTAGTTTTAAATAAAATAAATAATTTAAACAAACTTCAAATACAAATTACTTTAACAATAAAAAACATTTTTTAAATTCTAATAAAACTAAGTTAACGCTAAAAACAGAATTTTTAAATTAATTACAAAAGTACTTAATAAATTGCAGAATTTAAAACGGTGTAATATTTTTAAAAACATTTTAATTATTATGAATTGCGAGCAAAATATAATTTTTTTGTTGCACTTAAAAAATTAAATAGTTTAAAGGTTGTTGGGACATTCTAAAAATTATTTTATTGAGTTTTGCTCTGCTTATAAAAATTTTTTTTGTAAAAGCTGCCCTTAACTGTGTCACCATAAAGTACTTTCTCTAATGATTTTTATACATTTACAGTTTTGCAGCGTTGTACACATTTGCTACTGTTGTTGTTGTTGCTAATCAATAACAGTACTACTGCACAAAAACCGAGTACTTTTAAGAGCAGCTATTTATCACGTTAAAAAACAAAATAAAAAATTGTACCAGAAATTGATGCACGTTTGTTAACATGTTTGCAAAATTTCCAATTCTCGATCAATTTTTTGCATGGTTTAACACTTAAAAATTTTAAAAAATAATATTAAAACAAACAATTTTTTAAAATTGTATAAATAACTTATGTTTCTAAAAATAACTTCCCCATTAGTTTAAATTAAATAATTAATTATGTTTTAAAGAGGCAGAAAACAATTACCGTTTTTTCTAACACTGTTGCTAAAACAACCACTGAGTATTATTTTCTTTTTTAACAAATTTAATTGAACAACAGAAAGAGAAATCATCATCGGCAATCATCAAATGGTAAAAGCCGATCCTTCTCTGGCAATCAACGACAGACGGGAAGAGCAGAGGAGGGTGGACAGCAGTAAATAGAGATAACACACGTAATAATACTACCGTCTGTTGGCAACACTATCTACACTATCTTTTTCTCTCGAGGTCATTTGAGTGAACAAAATTATTATTTTCTGTGTTGTCTGCCACTGTTCAATGTATTGTGCAGGGAAGAAAGACTCCACACACACACACACACACACTGCACACTTTGCGCCGGCAGCAGCTCACGTAGCCGCTGCAAACAAAATTTGCACTTGACAGTGCAAATCAGCTTGTACGACTGTGTACAGTTTTACACTTCATTATCATCATTAGTAGTAGTGGTGGTGGTGGTGGCGTTAGATGCACCAGCAATTGTACTTTTACTCTTTGCAATTGTTGAAGGCATTTACATAAAAGGCAATCAAATCAATTGAGCAGTGGTCAGTGCCTGTCCACCACCATCACCGCCATCAGTTGGTCGATCAGCGGTCAATCATTCAGTCAGCAAAGAAGCAACAGCAAAGAAACAGAAAAAATTATCGTCATTTGCTAAGAGTACCCACTTTTTCGCCACCAATACAGCTGCTACAACTTCAATCAATCAAACAAGCAAACAAATAATGAGTCCAGCCAACAACAACAACACCTCCTCCTCCTCTTCCCAGAGGAAGCTGCAAATCTACGCCTACGCCGTGGAGGGCATGGGCCACGTGCTGGGCTGCGTGGGGGCCCTGCAGCCCCTGCTGGCCCGCGGCCACGAGGTGACCTTCATCGCGACAGAGGCCAAGTTCAGGGACACCTATGAGCGTTTCGGCTATCGGACCATCATGATTGACCTGCCCAAGCCGCCGCCGCCGTCGGCTGCAAAACTCGAGCAATCCTCTTCGACCGAGTCTGATGCCCCTCCAGCGGAGCACCCCATGAAGCAGGTGGCGCAGGGACTGCTCAGCTCGGGCTTCCTCGGCCCGTTGCCCATTCTCGAGAAGATGAAGGACCAGCTGGCGAAGGGCATCAACATCTTTGCGGAGTCCTTCGCCTCGATGCCGGCGCTGAACGAGCAGCTGGAAGCCATCCTCAGCCGAGACCGGCCGGACGCCTTTGTGGTGGACGCCTTTGTCGTGCCGCCAGCGATTCTTAAAGCCGACCTTCCGTGGATCTTTCTCTGCTCTGCCCAGCCGTTGTGCATTCTTCCCCGGGCTTACTCCAACGGAAAATTGCCTCCATACGGTGCTGGTAAGTCAAAGAAAAACTCAAAAAAAATTTTAAAATTTTAAAATTTTAAAATTTTAAACTGTTTTTACTTAGGTTTTCCCACCAACAGCAAACCGGAGGACTGGGCGGAGTACCTGCCCGTCTGGCGAGAGTACCGTTTAAAAATTTTTGGCGGCCAGTTTCAGGAGGAGTTGCTAGAGAAGTACGACGTCAAGCTGGACTACCAGCTAAACGACGGGGAGACGCTCTTTCCGAACAGCCCCTATCTCAATCTGTACGGCTACCTGAAGGAGCTGGACTACTCGGGGAACGGCTATCCGCCGTTGCCGGACAACTACGTCCGAGTGGACGCTTTCATGCGACAGACAGGAGATGAAGACACTTCCACTTCGACGCTTCCTGAAGAGGTTACCCGTCTGTCCGGTGACAAGGTGATCTACTTCAGCCTGGGCTCGCTCGGCTCAGTCGATGTCGAGCTGATGTTGAAGGTGGCACGGATGCTGACCAAGGAGCGCAAGTACAAGGTCATCGTCTCCAAGGGCCCGCTGGGGGAGACCTATGAACTTCCGGAGAATGCCTGGGGCGAGTCCTTCCTTCCGCAAACGAAGCTGCTGCCGCTGGTTGACCTGGTGGTGACGCACGGCGGCAATAACACCGTCACTGAGGCGCTCTCCTTCGGCCGGCCGCTGATCGTTCTGCCGCTCTTTGGAGATCAGTAAGTGACACTGACACACTTTTTAAATAGTTCAAAAGATATAACAAACTATTAACCATTTTTTTGTCAGACTGGACAACGCTCAGCGAATCGAGGAGATGGGCTACGGCGTCCGACTGGAGCCGTACACAATGACCGAGGCAGAGCTGTTGGCGGCGGTGGAGAAGGTGCTTGGTGATAAGGAGATGAAGACTCGCCTTGAGGTGACTGCCAGGCGACTGCAGGCCTCAAACAGTAAAGAGTTGGCGGCAGATCGAATTGAACAGGTGGTGGAAAAGTACCTGGCAAAGAAAAAGCTGTAAAGAAGTGTGGAGAATTAATTAACCTTCCTAACCATAGTCTAGCGCATTAATGCACAAGCGCACAATTTAAAATTCAAATTTATTATCATTGCAAAGTGTACTCATGTCAAGTTTAGTATTGTTGTACAAAACAAGCTAAAAAACCAGATCGTGTACTTTACACTTTTTAAAGCATTTTACAGACAAAATTACAATTACTTCAAATTAATAAATTAAAAAACACCTCTTTTCACGTTAAAATTTTTAAACTGATCAGACTGAACAAAGTTTTTTATGCAAAACTAAAAGGGAAAATTATTTTATTGTCAAGTTCAGGTACATGTACTAAGTGTCGCATAAAATATTTTTCAAACGATTTAAAAGGAACATAAAAAATAAAAAATGGGTTTTTAAATTTTGTTCATTTTTATTTTTAGCTTTAATGATTTTTAAAATGAAATTTAGTTTTACGTTTTGCTTTTTAATTGTTTTATTTTCTAGTTTACAAATTATACAAGCACAAAATAGTAATTTAACTGATAAAAATGAAGATGAAATTGACTTTGATTCAACTACTACTGCCACAAAAATTGAAACTATTACTGAAGAGAAAATTGAAGAAGAAAGAAAAGACAAAACTGAAAATATAAATGATAATAAAGATGACAAAAATGAAGATAATGAAAACGACAGTGATGAGGAATGCCAATGTGATGCTTCGAAATCAGACTTAAATGTAGGAAGCTTTTTTGAAAAGATCATACCTGAAGATTATCACCCCACAAATGGCGGTGATCTGACCGGCCACGTGAAGCACATTAATGAAACAGTTGAGCGGCTAAACAGGTATTTAGACTCACACCTAATCAATTTAAATCTAACCTACTTGTTTTAGACTTCACAGTTTCTCCACCAAACTAATGGACAATATGATGCCGTACCTGCGTCAAATTGGCCTTCACCTGTCCGAGTACCTGTACGAGGCTCAACTTGAGCCGGACTGCATGGGAGCACTGGTGAAGCTGTCTACCGCCATTGGCAACCAGAAACCTTGGGCCATGAATTGTAAGTACTTTTTGTTTATCACTTTCTAAAGTGATTTTTGTACAACTGACATGATATATTTTGCTGGGGGCAGTCCTCGACTCCACGGGAAGTCTACTACAGGCCGGTGGCTTTCAGGAGGGAAAATTGGTCAGCTTGGGCGAGTTTGACCAGTGTTTGGCGGTGAGCAGTGCGGACCGGGCAGAGCAAATCAACGGCGAGCCGATCAGCGGACAGTACTGTCTGATCAGGCCGGTACTTCCCCTGCCGGAGAGCATGTACGCCAGTTCGGAGAGTGGCACAGTGGCAATAGCCAACAGTAGCCTTCAAAGAGTGAACTCATTCTTTGCTGAAAATGAAGATCAGCTAGAGCTGTACTTGGAACTGTTTAAAGCAATGAAGAAGACTATTCTCCGTTTTGGCGTCTGTCTGCCGGTTCAGTGCAAAGCAGCTGACGTTGAGCGGGCAATAAATTACTGTGAGTCATTTAATTTTTTTGTTATTTGTTATTAACTAAACTAACTACATTTTTTCAAAACAGTTTTGCTCAAAAAAGCTGGTTTCGAGGTAAAGGTCGGTCCTAAATGTGCAAGAGCAAACGCCGAAATTAAGTTATCAGCTCAACAGATGGCTGCAATGTAAGCTGTTGTTTCTTTTTGTTCTACAAATTAAAAACCTACATTTTCAGAGTAATTTTAGGTCTACTCATCTTTTTCGTTTTCATTTCCTCAATGTACGAAATGTGTCTAAAGCCAGTTGATGATAACTACTATGATCAATCGTCTTTGCCAAACACACTGAATCAACAGGCAATCCGCTCAATTCAGCAAAACTCAAACAACAATTTTGAACTGCTCACCTCTTTCAGCATTTTCAAGAACACTAACTACCTTTTTAGTCCATCCTCATCTGCCCGTCACCTTCCACTGGACACTCTTCGAGTCCTGTTCATCCTCTTCTTTTTCGTCCTCAACTCCTACATCTTTACGCTATTTTTTGCCCCTATGACGCTGAAACGACTCTACGTTGTCGGCCCCAAGCAGTTGGCCACTGAGCGGCGGTTCTTCTTCATCCGTCTCTACTACCTCTTGGACGTCTTTCTAATCATCAGCGGAATTGCCTTTGTTCTGTCGCTAAAACGAGAGAAAAAAGCGACAACTGCGGAAGCCAACTTCAACTACGCCGGCTACGTCCTCAAGACCTACCTTCGCTACCTCTTTCCGGTGCTCTTCTCAGTGGGGCTCATTTGGGTGATGCCACTGCTTGGCAGCGGTCCACTGTGGGGCCTCTTTGAGGAGACCATCTCCAGCAGCTGTTCGGCGACAGGCCCTGGCGGGAACCTCTTTCCAACGCTTTTCATGTACAGTAATTTTGTGGAAAAGGTGGAGACAATCGTAAGTTGGCTAAGGCTGTTTTAAATCGCAAAGTTTTTAACTTTTTACAACTTTTCTTTTCAAACCAGTGCAACCTGCCCAGCTCCTTCATCTCAATGACCTTTCAGGTGCAGCTGGCCGGCTCACTGTTGGTTCTCCTTGCCCACCAACTTTTTGCCAGTAACCCCCGAGCAAGCACATTCTTCTACCTGGCCATCTTTTCGGTGCTTTCCGTACTTCAACTGGCGCCCCATTTTCTCTACAACATTCCCTTCATCAGCGAGCACCGGTCGATGAAAACACTGGCGGAGATTAGACGGTCTGCCTCCTTCTACAACATCCACCCCGCCTATCGCCTGTCCTCCCTGGTGCTGGGCTACTTTTTGGGCAGTATTTTGGCCCACTTTAGGGGCAATCATATTCTAGGTTCACCGCTAATTGGCGCCGCCCTCAGTCTGGCTCACCTGGCCGCCAGTGCCTACGTGGAGACCTTTGACTTTTTGGACCCAAAGTTGGAACGGTGGCAGTTGATCTTTGTCATGAGCGGCAGTCGGCTCCTCCTGGCGCTTCCCTACGCCTGGCTGCTGTACGCCTGTTCAGAGGGGACAGTTGGTGAGTGTACACTTTATTTTACTTTTTTATTGAGAGTTTTAGTTACCATTTTACATTTTTATCAACACCAGAATCAATCAATCGTTTCCTTTCCTCCGCCTTTTGGAGGCCGTTGAGCCGTTTGTCGCTGGGCTTTTTCCTTTGCGGGACGGCAGTGACGATGAATCGCCTCTTCTCACTGCGAGAACCGACCACGCTGGACGGCGATAACATGGTAAACTTTTATTAATGAAATAATGCTAATCATAACTTAATCTTTGGTCAAACTGTATTATTATTAATTATGTAACAGTACCGAGCCATTCTTGCGGACACTGCCGTCTCTCTGCTGCTCTCCTACTGCTGCCACATACTGATTCAGCAGCCGATGCGCAATTTGGGGCAGGTGATGCTGGGCAGGCAGAACAGTGCAGCTGACAATTCAATTGGAAGCAACGACAGTTCACACTGTAAAATGGAAAGCATGAACAAGCTGACCAGTGTCGCAGCTGACGCAGTTCCCTCTTCGCCCCCGGCCAGTGCCACCTCTCTCATCAGTGCACCCTACTCAATGCTGACTCGATTCTACTCAGTAATGTTTACCGAACTTTAATCTCTAAGCTCAGTGAAAAGCTTAGAACGCATCTTTAAATCAACCAAAATTAAAATTTTTTTAACTAGACACAATTTTTTAAATTAATGCATGCGTTGTAATAAATTAACACCATGTTAAGTACTCGCGCGGGAAATTACTGTAAACTTTTTTTTATTGTAAAAACGTTTAAATGTTTTTGAATAAAACTGAACAATTTTGCATTTTTAAAAAACTAACCTTGAGTTAGCAAAAAAAAATGTTACAATAGAAGGAAAAAACAGTAGTGAAGAAAGAAGCAAGTAATTAGGTGAGCAATATCAAGTGAGCCAGAGGGCAACTATTGCTACACTAGAAAAAGTAGGAGCAATGGTGAGCTACACAAGAACTCTTCAGTCGCAACAAGTGTAAAGTGAAGGACGCCGATCTGGTACAAAAACAAAGGAACTGTACCCAAGTTATTTTTACAAGTAAATTAACAGTTTAAAATAATTTTTTATTTATTCTTATAGACGAAAAACTCAAATCTAATTTTTAAAATTTAATTTTATGACCGGAAGTACAACTTCTTTTTTAAAACTCCTACTTCCGGTTACAAACTTGCATTTTAAAAAATGTAAATAAACTTCCCGCCTTAAAAAACAATATAATACAGTGTTTTGTTAGCAAAACTACTAAAAAATAATTTTTTAAAAATGTTTAATTTTTACTAAATTGAGTTAAAATGCCGATTTTTGACTTAGCATTTTTCAAACATCTCTTGACCGATTTTGATGAAATAAAAAGCGGAATGTCATTTTCTTAGGTGCTAGTTATTGTTAAAAATATTTTAAATTTTTTTGAAACCGGAAATCAAAAGTTGAAAAAGGCAACGCCCACTTCCGGATTTGGGAGGTGAAAACTGTTGCCAGAATCAAAAAGCCCGTGCCTGAAAACAATATTCTACATTTTTGTTTGGAATGGAAGAGCCGTTTAAAGTGGCCAAAATCGGCTCTCAAAATCATTATAATTCAACTTTTCAGTCGAAAAATTCGAACTTTGGACTTTATAAGTGGATTTTAAAGTTTGTATTTTTCATTGTTTGGGTAACTCCTTAGAAGTGTATAACACGTTTTGTTTTAATGAAAACCCGGTTTAAATTTTATTTGTGAATTTTCGAATGTTCGAACTCCTTTTGACCGGAAGCGGAAACACAAGAATTGATAGCCACAAACGGAGATAGCCAAAGTGTTCCTCTTGTCAAGACCTTTCCAACGGTACCAAATTTGGAGATGGAAAGGCCCTTTTGTCTGAAAATGATCGGCGTGTATCAAGACAGCTTTCACTTAAAACTAAAAATGCAGTGTTCACTCAGACATTGAGGTAGAAAAAACAGTCAAATTTGTAACCGAAAAACATTTCAAATATTAGGGAATGTTAAATAATTTAAGAAACTGATAAACAATAATAAAAAGTAAAAAAAGTAAAATTTTTGTAAAATTTTTAAATAATAAAAAATTTATCACTTGTCAATGTACTTAGTAAAAACCGTTTGTAAACTAAAAACAAAATTTTTCTAGTGAAGCAAAACTCGAATGAAGTGGTTTACAAAATTTAAAAGTTTTTTCTTGGTTTTCTTGTAAATAAAAATCCAAATTGAAACGCGTAGCAAAGTTGTTGATTTCTAAATTATTGAAAAAGAAAAAAGGGATTTTAAGCAACTACAATGCAATTTTTACACACTTACCGTTAACAGTTGTCAAATAGTCTGGAGTGTTTGGGAAAAACGGGATTTCAGCACTAAGGCTACCATCATTGTCGTTGTCGAGTTCAAATGAGTTGTGAATCAGCGTCCAAATGACGATCCACGGTTTCAACGGATCTACTTCGGTGGCATTCGGTGAATGGTAGTAGAAAGACAACGGTGGCTGCCACTGGCCAGTAAAGAGGCGGTGGTACAGTTCGATGAAAAGGCTGAACAGTTCGCTTTTGGTGATTAAAACCTTTTGATCCTCCACACCACCAATTGTTTTATCAGAACTTTCCGTCTTCTTCTGCTTCTCTTTCTCCTTTTGCACCCACTTGGCCACCATCTGATTCAGTTTGCGAATGAGTGCTCGCCAGAGGTGAGCTAGCTGCTGGAGTTTCCGGTGCGGGTCAATGACAGTGCTCTGTTTTTTAGGAGGTTGAAGGGGATAGAGAAGGCTGAGAAAGTCGCGCTCTGAGATGTACGGCACGACGGTGGGCGCGGCGCCGAAGCCAACCAGACAGGCCATCTTCTTCAGCCACACAGTGACGGTGATTATCTGAACGGTGGTCAGCGTGAAGGGACTCTCATTCTCAATGTCGCCCTCGTCGTCTTTGTCCTGGTCCTCGTCTTTTTCCTCAAGCTGAACTTCTTCCTTTTCCTTCTTTTCTTTCTTCAGCTGCTGGTGCCGTGGAGCAATGACCACCAACATTTGAGTATAAATCCACTCGTTTGGAGCATCGTCCCACAGTTGGCCGAGAACTTCCCTTAGTAGTCCGGTCAAGGGCGTCAACAGGACGTGACCCCTCTCCGCCATCCAGTGGTCTTCGTCGCGGTAGCCGCCCGGCACCGGCACAAAGGGCGGCCCACCGTCGTTCCAGAGGGCGTTCCGGACGGCGGGCGACACGTCGTCCAGGTCGATCCACCGAGCGCCCTGCATCAGCACGCTGTCTGTAAAACGAAGCGGTGAGTCTTTGTCCATTTGATCATCTTCTTCGGAAAGGTTCAGCAGCCGCCGATCCGCTCGTTCCCGCTCCACCATCGTCAGCAGCGCTCGGGGCGTCCAGTGTCGGCGGAAGGCCGCCTCGCCGAGCATGAACTTCAGCTCCGCCAGTCGCAGCTGGTACTTCGACTCGCTGTGGATCATCTCGAAAATTCGCATTTCGATGAGCTCTCTGAACTCCTGGCGCCGCAGCACTCTGTCTTTCTCCCACCAGCGGGACCGCTCCCAGCGAGCGCGGTACTTCACCCAGTGGGAATCGTAAGAGGCGGCGGAGATGGGAGAGTTCTCAAGGAGAAGCACCTTTCGACAGGCGTTTCCGTTCAGGGCTGCGTTCAGAAGCTGCGCCTGATTACTTGCCGCCGTGTACTGGCTGAGGGTGAGCGCCTGCAGGTGGCTGCTGATGGCTGGCGCCATCTGTCGGGCAGATATCGGCTGGAGGCCATTTCGGTGGATGATGTGCAGCTGCTTGAGGGGCTGGTGGTTACTTCGGGTGGCCAGATATGTCCACAATTCGGCCTGAACAGCCTCGGATTCGGGCATCTCAAAGAGGGTCAGCGAATCGACGGCAGGGAAGGCCTTCAGCAGGTCAACCAGATTCAGGTGGAGGCCGCAGGTGCCGACGACCAGAGCGGTGATACGACCGACTTTGCCCTTTCGACCAGGACAATAATCAAAGAGGGCGGCCAGTGCGTTGATCAGCACATCGATGGGCGTGTTAGTGAAGTCGTCCAGGCAGAGGTGGTCCTGGTGGCGCCAGAAATGCTGCTCCCAGGCATAATTGTTCAGCCGTAGTCGGGCGTCTTGGGCGTCCAGTTGAAGGCCGTCGATCACTAGCTGTTGGTAGACCTCCAGCTGGTACTTGCACTCAAAAAGCTTCAGCATGCTAGGTGCAGGGCCATCGAGCCGGCTGACACCTCGCCACTTTTTGGCCACGATATTGGCCATTATCTGCTGAACTCGGTCATCGAGCAGGCTTACGTGAACTAGATCAGAGAGCGAGGTCGCTGGAGGCAGCGGTTGTTGGCCAGGGTTGGCGGGGGACTGGGACAGTAATCGGTCAGCAATACTCCACACTATATCTTTAGGGAGGGCGCTGAAAAGCGAGGAAGTGATGGTGGTGGCGGTGGTAGTTTCTCTTGAAGAGGCCATCTTTACACAGAAACAGATTGTAAAGAAAGATTGACAGGCGCAAATGGAGCAAAGCAAAGCAGTGCAGTGCTCAACAGGTGCTTCAGGAATGAGTAACGTTTGAGATTTGGTGTGAAATGAGCTTTATCTCGACAGTAATAGTGCTGAGAAGAATTGCCGTAATAGACCAGCTAAAAGTGAAAACAACATGAAGCGTTAGTAAAGAATAAGCACAGAGGGTACACTTACCAAAGCTATGCAGCACTGTGACAAGCACCCGTCATGCTAGCCGACCTGGATGACTGTGTCTTGAAGGATTTTCACTTTGATTGGGATTGTTCGGAATGTTTATAAGAGAAATGGATGCGAAACATGACAACGCAGGTAGAAAGGCGACAACTCTACACAGCACAAAAGGACGCGTGTTGTACCCAGAGAAGAAAATTGAGTAGTGGCTAAATTATGAGGGAGATTCGCAAAAGACGTGCTACCTTTCACTAAACATCACTAGATTTGCTCTTTTCCAGGATATGAAAATGTTATGATGTTACTGTCACAATGTTTTCCTATCCCAAAACCTCGCTCACAAAAACTGTAACCCTAACACTGATGAAAGTGACGGCATATCTACACATACCTTTTTCAAATCCCGGGAAATAATCAATCCAGAGCGAGGCTCTCAAAGGAGCGGCTGCTCACGTTTCCTTGCGTCATGCAACACAACGACAACAACAGCAACAGAAACTTCATCCAAATCGCCATTTGATTGCCAGTCTTTCCACACCTCTCTTCAACCACCACCACCACCACCACCTCTGCAGAAATGTCCGCCCCCCTGAGTCAAGCTCAGCTGGAGAAGTGGCGTGAAGAGGTTACCACCAAACGAAATGAGGTGGTCACCGAGGAACGCATTACCGAGACGCTCCAAATGAAGCTGGACGCCCGCCTGCGCGCCAATGCCGAACTCCGCAAAAAGGTGGACACCGAGAATCGTGCCATACTCTCGGACCAAAAGGACTTGAACAGCCGACGTCGCATTATTGCCACCCTCCGCGAAGATGTGACCGCCGAGGAGGAACGACTCGCAGACGCCTCTCTTCTGGCTGACTCTTAGATGGCCTCATAGTGATTTGGGAGTTCTGTTTGGAAAGTTGTATCTTGCAGTTCTCCATGGTCCATTATCTAGAGTGTGAGCTTGTTATTATTCCTCACCGTTATGTAATTGAATAAAAGTTGTTTCTTACCTAATGCTCTCCTCTTTGTCTTTACAAAGCAAACAATAACAAGGCAGTTTTTAAAAACACTTACTCTTAAATGAGGTCCGATATAGTTTGGAGTGTGTTTTGATGAAAACAGAGTAAAGGTGATCTGCCAAAGAAGATGTGAAATAATCTCTTTTTCGTTCAATGGGCACTTCAAGTTGCTTCTCAAACAAACGAGTCATGTGTTGCAGCAGCAAAGGTTTTAAGAAAAGGTACCAGTCAACCAGAGTACAAAATAAATTTCCAGGATGAGTCATCTTGAATTATGTTTGAGTTTGAAGTGCAAACATTTGTCCCCCAAATGGCTTGACCAGTGGTCAAGAAGTACACTTATTGTATTTACAAAATCAAAACACGCAACTCTAGAATTGGTCTTCCTAGGGCTCTTTCGACCCAAGCCGTCCCTAGTAGTGTGTCAAATGCCCCCGTGCACACACAAACACAGAGTGGACAGAGAGAACACGTGCCTCAGCAGCAAAACAAACCTAACGTGCGCCAGTTCTACAGCGTTGAAGTGCAGCCAAAAATCAAAGTATAATATAAATCGTTTTCAAATCATCAAAGTGCTAACTATATTATCCTCCTCCCCCTCCCCTCTTTCCATCTAGAATGACTACCCTCTCTAAGCTGAGCGGTAACAACCTCCCGGATATCTGTCTTTTGGCTTTGATTAGTCAGATGACCCTGGAGGACCGACTTAGTGCTCACCAGGTCTGTCCCGCCTGGTACCACCGCGCGCGAGAGGTGAACATGAAGATCTGCCGATCGCTGACCATCATCGTGAACAGCCTCACGCCCATTCAGACGTGCTTCTCCCAGTACCTCAACTGTGACGTCTTCTCCAGCGAGACGAGCCTCAGAACGTTTGCAGCGGGCCTCAGCGCAAAGGAGCGACAAGATGACCGCTACTCGGCCCTCTTCTTTCCTCATCAGCACCAGCAGTCGCCGATGCGCTACCTGGAGTTCAGCGGCGGCCAGCTGACGGCGGCCACTGTCCGCCAGCTGAAGACCGCCTTTCCCGGCATCACCGAGCTGACCTTTCTCACCTGCACCTACAACCAGAAGACGGGACGCTCGATGAACCGGGCCGAGTACCGCCACCTGTTGAGGATGTTGTTGTCTAGGGGTAGAAGAAACCACGATGATGACGAGGGCAACTGGACCGGCCAGCTGACCACCCTTCGAGTGCTCAGCAGCGACCTGCAGAAGTTCACCTCCCACCGGGAGGCCTTCAACGAGGCACTGAACGGCCTGACCGCTCTCCGCCACCTCGAGCTGGTCAACGTGTGCCTGCACTGGCAGGCGGAGCTGACCACCGCCCTCAGTCGCCTGGAGAAGCTCTTCATCAGCTTCAGCAGCGCCGAGAGCTTCGACGGGCTGATCCTCTCGCTGGGCCTGCCGCAGCTGCGCCGGCCGCCGAGCAGCAGGCGGCTGCAGGTCAGTCTGCAGTACGGCCTGGAGGCGCGGCTGCCCCGCCGCCAGCAGCTGACCAGCCTCCGCCGCTGTCTGGGGCCGCACATCGTCCGCCTGGCGCATGGCCAGCAGAGCCAGCTGGACGCCCAGGAGGCCTTCCTTCCGCTAATTGACGACAGCAGCGGCCTCTGCCAGGGGCTAGTTTCGCTGACTCTGGCCACGCTGCCCTTCGACGCCGGCCAGGTGCTGGCCAGGCTGGCGGCCCACCTGCCCCGGCTGCTCCATCTCAGCCTCCACCTCAGCTTCAAGGTGCCCGCCGACCGGGAGGAGGAGCTGGCCGCCCTTCTCTCCGGCGGCCGCCTGCTGCGGCTCACCGGAAGAAGCTCCGCAGGCCGCCAAACTCCGCAGCAGCAGCTGCGCTCGGTGCGGGCGCTCGATCTGACGGTGCGCCTGACGAGGGGCCCGCTGGAGAACGCCAACCACGGCCAACTTCGCTGGCTGAACCTTGGCCAGCTGATGCCCAGGCTGAGGGCGCTGCACCTGAACCTGAAAGGGTGCGAGGCCTGCGGCGGCTACAGTCTCTACCAGGTGATGAGCGAGGAGGCCACTCGCCGGGCGACCGCCTGTCTTCGCCAGTGTCTGAGCATTGTGGCGGGCAGTACGGGACTGCCGCCCGAGAGGATCACCCACCACCGACAGGTGCTCTTCGGCTCCACGGAGCAGCTGTTTAATTCGGATTAAGGCTTTTTCTTTGTTTTTATGAACACTTCTATTGTAATAAATGGGTACAGATTTTTTGTGCTGTGATTCTTTTATTTGCAGTCCAGAGTTGGCAATGATTTCGGTTTGAATTTTTAAATGATTCATTCTAGTTTTGTTTTCTAAATTAGTTTTTCTTTAAAATCACATTTGTTGCTGACTAGAAACGAAGTTGACTGGCCATACAAACTCTGATGAAGCAGATAATGTCGTTAATGTTTTTAAAAATGAAAAAATTTCAGTTTTATTATCATCATTTATTTCGATTTTGTTATTTTAACATTTTAATGCTGAATAACAAGTTGGTTTACTACAATGTTGCTGGGTGAGTGTCAAGGTTGTGTTGTTTTGTCATTAATTTTAAACAAGCAAAATATTTGACAGTTAAAATTTAAAAACAAGATATAAACTTTTACAAAGTGTACTTGTTGATTAATTTATACTGATTTAAACATCAATGGCATTTATTTATAAATCAAAGTTAAAAACGTAAAAATTATTACAGACAAAAATTCAGAAATAAAAATTGTCATGGTGGTTAATAATTAAAAAGTGTTAAAATTTTTTTCAAAAATCAATATAAACAGAAATTTTGTGTTTGGAAAATATCGTTAAACTTCAAACTATTTTAAAACGTTTTTTATTTTTTAAATTTAATCATGATTGTCAAAAAATCATGTTGTTTTATGACCATTTGTATTTATGTTGGTTTGTTTTCTAATCTTTTAGCTAATCCTTTATCTTCAGATGGTGAAAAAATTTTTAATTTTCTTCGAATGTTACGTGGACGCCCAACTGACAAGTACGGCATGTTGGGTCATTTGATCAAGCAAAATGAGCAATATGAAAATAAGTTTATTTCTCAAAATCATTCTTTTAATATTATTGAGAATGAATTTGACCAAAAAATTGACCATTTTGACCCGTTAAATGATGCTACTTGGAAACAAAAATACTTTGCCCGAATGGATGTTTTTGATAATTCTCCCTCTTCTAAATCGCCAATTTTTCTTATGTTGGGTGGAGAAGGGGAAGTGTCCGAAAAGTTTTTAATTAAAGGACAAATAGTAGAAAATGCAAAACACTACAAAGCGGCAATGGTTTTGCTTGAACATCGCTACTACGGAAAAAAACATCCAACTAGGTTTACTTTTTTGTTAATTTCTATTGTTTTTTATCAAACTGACTTATTTTTAAATTTTATTTATTAGTGACACGTCAGTAGCCGAATTGAAATACCTTAGCAGTGAGCAAGCGCTTGCCGACGCAGCAGCATTTGTAAAATTTTTTAAGCAAAAGTACAACCTAAACGAAAAACACAAATGGATTGTCTTTGGAGGTATTATGCTTTGAATATCTTTTTAATAATTTTTGCAAACATATTTTAAAAACATTATTTAATAAAGTTTGTTTGTAATTTAGGATCTTACGCTGGTAACCTGGCCGCCTGGTTTCGCCTTAAGTATCCACAACTTGTGGTGGGCGCCATTGCTTCCAGTGCGCCTGTCCAGGCCAAATTGGATTTTGATGCGTACCTCAAAGTGGTCGACGATGACCTTGGCGAAAAGTGCCTGAGAGAGATTCGTTCTGCCATGACAGAGTTCACCAGTCTGCTGGGCAGTTCTTCAGGTCGACGGGAAATCACTAGAAAACTGAAACTTATGCCTTCTCTAGAAGGTGCCAGCAAGCTAGACATTTCATCTTTAGTGCATATTTTTTCAAGTCCTTTTGCGTATGCAACACAGGGTAATGATAACCATAATATAAGAGTAATTGCACTGTGTCGTCGAATGTTTGACAATGGTAACAATACTACAGCGCTTGAACGACTTGGTAAAATTGTCGGAAACGGTCAATATCTTTATTACCAGTACCACTTATATATTGATTCGATTAAATTCACTAAATGGTCTTGGAGTAAGTGAACAGTATTGTCAGTAAAAATTATTAAGTTTTTATACATTACAATTTGCTTGTTTTCAGTTCGTCTTTGGGCGTACCAAACGTGCACAGAATTTGGTTATTTCCAGACTAGTGACTATCCAAAAGAAGCATTTGCCGACTACCTTACACTCGATTTTCATGTTCAACAATGCATAGACATTTTTGGACCTCAGTTTAATAGGCGAAAAATTGAAGAAGCAGTGAACAAAATTAACAAAAATTACGGTGGCGCCAATGTTTCTTCTACCACTATGAGCAATGTTGTTTTTCCTAACGGACTGGTCGACCCTTGGCATGAGCTGGGAGTGCTGAAACCGCAGTCTAATAAGCCAACTATTATTCCGATAGTTATTCCTGGAACATCACATTGTGCTGACATGAAGGCGAGTACAAGTGACGATCCACCGGCCCTTAAGAAAGCTCGCGTGCAAATTACAAACGCAATCGGGCAGTTTTTAAACAGTTATTAATATTTGTAACTTTAAAATTTTGGCAATGCTTTGTGTTTTTGTTTTCACCGCGTTTTGGTGAAATATTTGAAAAAAATAAAAAAACTTTTTTAATTTTTGAAACAAGTACAATTTTATTCATCTTATCTTATACTTTTAATTTTGCATCATTTTTTTGTAAAATAATTAAACTTTGTGAAATGATTTAAGCTGTACTAATGTTTTATTTTTCATTTTATGCACAAATTCTTTAAACTTCTTTTTTTAATTAGATGCAACATTGTTTCTAATAAATTTATCACTACAACAAACTGTTATTTACCAAAAAACGCTGATAACAAGGCAAAAGAATGTTTAAAATTAGATAAAATGAGTTGAAACATCAAAAACACCTAGTCACCGTTTACTCACATTTTATTGAGTAACGTCAAATTATTTTTAAAATAAACGAACTCAATTTTTAAACAGCGCACCAGAGCCCTATTTTTTTGTCCAAACTTTCAGTTAAAAAATATTTATTGCTGTTCAATTTTGCCATTTTTGTTATTGTAACTTTTTTATGCTTAATAGTAAATTGGTTTACGACAATGTTGCCCGGTGAGTGTTAAAATTGTGTTGTTTTGTCATTAATTTTAAACAAGCAAAATATTTGACAATTCAAATTTAAAAGCATGATAAAAGATTAACAAAATGTATTTGTTGATTAATCCATACTGATTTTATCATTAATAGCATTTATAAAAAAATCCAAGTTTCAAACAAGAAATTACAACATACAAAAATTCAATAATACCAATTGTCATGGTTGTCATTAATAAAAAAGTGTTTTTAAATATTTTACAAAAATCTATAAAAAAAAACATTCGTGTTCTGGAAATATCGCTAAACTACAAACTATTTTAAAACACTTTTTATTTTTTAAATTTAATCATGATTGTCAAAAAATCATGTTGTTTTATAACCATTTGTATTTATGTTGATTTGTTTTATAATCTTTTAGCTAATCCCTTATCTTCAGATAGTGAAAAGATTTTTAATTCTTTTCGAATGTTACGTGGACGCCCAACTGACAAGTACGGCATGTTGGGTCATTTGATCAAGCAAAATGAGCAATATGAAAATAAGTTTATTTCTCAAAATCATTCTTTTAATATTATTGAGAATGAATTTGACCAAAAAATTGACCATTTTGACCCGTTAAATGATGCTACTTGGAAACAAAAATACTTTGCCCGAATGGATGTTTTTGATAATTCTCCCTCTTCTAAATCGCCAATTTTTCTTATGTTGGGTGGAGAAGGGCGAGCACCTACATATTTTTTAAAAACGGGACAAATGGTAAAAAATGCAAAACACTACAAAGCAGCAATGGTTATGCTTGAACATCGCTATTACGGAGAAAAACACCCAACAAGGTTTATTTTTTTGTTAATTTCTATTGTATTTTGCTGTATTGACTCATTATACTTTGTTATTAGCGATACATCAGTAGCCGGATTGAAATACCTTAGCAGTGAGCAAGCGCTTGCTGACGCAGCAGCATTTGTGAAATTTTTTAAACAAAAGTACGACCTTAACGAAAAACACAAATGGATCGTTTTTGGAGGTATTTTGCTTTAAATATTTTTTTTATTTTTTTACCCCAATTTTAAAAAATATTTTTTGGTTGTAATTTAGGATCTTACTCTGGTAACCTGGCCGCCTGGTTCCGCTTCAAATATCCGGATCTTGTGGTGGGCGCCATTGCTTCCAGTGCGCCTGTCCAGGCCAAATTGGATTTTGATGCGTACCTCAAAGTGGTCGACGATGACCTTGGCGAAAAGTGCCTGAGAGAGATTCGTTCTGCCATGACAGAGTTCACCAGTCTGCTGGGCAGTTCTTCAGGTCGACGGGAAATCACTAGAAAACTGAAACTTAGTCCTTCGCTTGAAGGTGCCAGCAAACTAGACGTTTCATCTCTAGTGAATATTTTTGCGGATGCTTTTGCTTTTGCAACACAGTACGATGATTACCAAAATACAAGTATTGTCACGCTTTGTCGTAAAATGTTTGACAGTGGGAACAATACTACAGCGCTTGAACGGCTTGGTAAAATTGTCAGAAAAGATCAATACCTTTATTACAAGTACCACCTAAATATTGATAAAATGAAGTCTGATAAATGGAATGGAGGTAAGCAATCAGTTTGTCAGTTAAAATTATTAAATCTTCATAAAACACATGTTTATTTAATTTGGTTTGTTTTCAGATCGTCTTTGGATGTACCAAACGTGCACAGAGTTTGGTTATTTTCAGACTAGTGACTATCCAAAAGAAACATTTGCCGAATACTTAACACTCGATTTTTTTGTTCAACAATGCATAGACATTTTTGGACCTCAGTTTGATAAGCAGGAAATTGAAAAAGCAGTAAACAAAGTAAACAAAAACTACGGTGGCACCAATATCTCCTCTACCACTATGAGCAATGTAGTTTTTCCTAACGGACTAGTCGACCCTTGGCATAAGCTGGGAGTGCTGAAGCCACAGTTTAATAAACCAACTATTTTTCCGATAGTTATTCCTGGAACTGCTCACTGTGCTGATATGGTAGATAGTTCAAATGATGATCCACCGGCCCTTAAAAAAGCTCGCGTGCAAATTTCAAACGCAATTCGGCAGTTTTTAAACAGTGATTAATATTCAAAATTTTAAAATTTTTGCAATGCTTTTTGTTTTTGTTGTTACTGCGTTTTGGTAAACTATTTGATTAAAAAAATAAAAAAGTTATTTTATATTTGAAAAAAAATACTATTTTACTTTGCATCATTTAAATTTTGTAACTTAATTTAGTTTTTTTGAAATAGTTGAAACGGTGTTAAATTTTAAATTTTCAACTTTTTGCAAGCATTTTTTGGCTTAATACTCATTTCTTCTCTTAATTAGATGCAACACTGATTCCAATAACTTTATTACTACTTTTAACCGCTGTTTACCAAAAAACCACGTTGTTAACAGAGAAAAAGAATGCTTAAAACCAGATAAAAAAACTTTTAAGTTTTGAAAACACTCAAAAACCGTTTACAAAAAGTTTATTAAGCAACGCCCAATTATATCACAATAAAAAAATTCAACACTTGAACAGCGCACTTAACCTTATTTTCTAACTCAAACCTCTTGTTAAAAATATTTATTGTTGTTATTCAAACCATTTTCAAAATCAAAACAAGTTTTTAACGTTCATTTATTTTACTTGTTTGTAGTCTAAGAGACATTTACTAAAAAATTTTGTTTTTTTAGTATTTTTTATACAACGTGCTTGAATTTAGTAATCTTAATTGTCATAGTAGTCATCAGAAAAATAAATGTTGTAAAATTGGCTATAAATTAGACAAAATTTGTTATTTGTTTTACCATTCCTTCAATTTTAAACTAATTCAAACTTAAAACATTTTTTTCAATATGATAACAAAAAAACTTAATTTCTTAATTTTTAGCAATTTTTATTTGCTTTTGAATAGTATCGCATTAATTTTTGTTAACTTTCAATTGTTTAATGCAAATGATGTTCCAATTTCGTTTCAAATTTTAAACAAGTCTCATTTTGACAAAAACAACAAACCTACATTTTTGTTGAAACAAAATGGAAATAATAGTTTAGCGAGCAATATAAAAGTAAAGTTACCTAAAAGTTGTATCAAAATTTTTACAAATGAGGCTCCTTTGCTTTTTGAACAACGCCTTGATCATTTTAATACTTCGAACAATGTCACTTGGAAACAACTGTATTATGTCAACATGGGACATTTTGACAATTCTCCATCTTCCAATTCGCCTATTTTTCTAATGTTTGAAGAAACTGCACTACCGCCTTATATGTTGTATGAAGGACAAATATATGAAAATGCAAAAAAATTTAATGCAGGAATGGTAGTACTCAGTACTCGCCATTTATCATTTTTTCGGAAAACACCAACAAGGTAAGTAAATAATTATTTTAAATAATATTTTAAAACAAAGTTTTAAAAACCTAAAAGTTACAAAATTTTGTCATTTTAAAATAAATAATATTTATTTGTTTCACAAATTTTAATTTTTTGCTTTAACACTTTAAGGGACACTTCAAAAAACAATTTAAAATACTATAGCATTGAACAGAAACTTAAAGATGCAACCGTTTTAATAGATGTTATTAAGCGAAAATACAACATCAGCAAAAATCACAAATGGATTGTATTTGGAGGTAAAGACAAAAAATGTTTTTAAAGCATGTTGCGTTACAAAATTTATTTGTTTAGGATTTTTTTCTGGCAATTTAGCCGTCTGGTTTCGTCTAAAGTATCCTCATCTTGTAGTTGGTGCCATTGCCTATAGTGCTCCTGTTCAGGCCAAACTCGATTTTGACGCATTTTTCAAAACAGTGAACATTGATTTAGGCCCAAAATGCTCCAGTGAAATCCGGTCTGCTATGAATGAGTTTACCCAACTACTAAGCACCGATTCTGGACGAGCGAAACTAACAAAAAAGTTTAAACTTCGCACCCCTTTACAAACCGCCAACAAACAGGACATTTCAGTGCTAGTGAACTGGGTGGCTAACTCTTTGATTAAACCAATTATAGACAACAGTACTAGGACAAATTATATTAATCGAGATATTTGTTCAATTGTGACAAAGAATCACAGCTATCCATCAGCCCTTGACCGTTTAGTAATGACACCCAGAATTAAATACTGTCGTGCATTGAGTCAGTACAAAAGTTTTGTTGAACAGATGAGCAACGTCAGCTGGAGTTCTGGGTATGCACAAGGTAAATGTTTCTACTAATTAAAAATAAAAAATTTAACATACTAATTTATGATTATTTAGAACGAATTCGAATGTACTCGCAGTGTTCCGAACTGGGGCAATTTCAAACCAGCGACTACCCTGACCTGCCATTTAGCAATTATTTTTCTGTTGATTTTTTTATCCAGCAGTGCCAAGACATTTTTGGGCCCCAGTTTAGCAAACAGAAGATACAAGAGTCAGTGGACAAAACAAACAAAGTCTACGGAGGCGCAAATGTTTCTGCCACCACTTTGAGCAATGTTGTCTTCACATATGGCCTAACTGATCCGTGGCATGAGTTGGGCGTTTTGAAGCAGCCGCCTAACAAACCAACCATTACTTCTATAATCATTCCAGGGGCTTCTCTTTGCGCTGATTTGTATAAAGCAGATCCCGATGATTCACCGGAACTGAAAAATGCCCGCGAGCAAGTTACAAAGGCAATTGGGCAGTTTTTGAAAGAAAAACCATAAAAACAGAACCTTTGTTAATATAACTTAACTGGAATAATTGGATTCTAAAACAGTTTAAATGCTTTGTTAACTTTTATTAAAAACACTGAATATTGTTTGTTTTATTTTTTAAATACTGTCGAGGAATTTTCCTTGAGGTGATGGCCTCTGACGAGGCCGTTCGAGAAGGCTCCAGTGCGAGGAGCGTACGCTGGCCGGCTTATCGCCAGGCTGCCGAGCACTTATCGCCCGAGCATGAGCAATCGGACGGTGTGAACGTGAGCGGGGCAACCCCTCACCACGTCTCACCACCCCCACCCGTGCCCCATCATCGCCGGCCTCTTGCCGTGCCCGTGCCCGAGCCCTTCAACCTTTGGATCCCCAAACCCTGCGCCTATTCGCCGCTGGAGAGGCTTCCACCACTTCTTCTTCTTCTTCATACCTGTTACCCTTTCCTTCTTCTTCTTCTTTAAAATTAAACATTTCGACCGTCATTCGCGCCGTGCTTCTCTTTCTCTTCACCGGACCAACACCTGCGCTTGTGTCCATCCCTCTCTTTCTCATCTCTCTCACTTCACGGAAGAAATTCCGTGACAAATACTTTAAATTATTTTGTTAAAAAATACAATTTAATTTGACTGGTTTCTTAGGATCTAATAAAAAATTTGTTTTAATGGTGTTTCAAGGTCACAAAACATCTGTTGTTGATGTGCTTGCCAATTATGGTTTTTTAATTGAAGATACACGCGTCCTAAGTAGTAACATAAAATATTTGTTGGCAAAACAATGTTATACAGTTGATTTTTTAATAGATAGTTGTCTGAGTGGATGTAAACTAATAAATAAAAAAACTACAACAACAAATTAAATTACAAACAAAAATTTAGTTATCTTAAATTTTGTTGTTGGGAACCACATAAAGATTAATGACAAATATTTTGCAAAAAACAAATATAAACTTGTTTAGTCTGCTTTTAAAAAACATTACTTTAAAGCACAAATTTTATTTAATTTAACTTTATTTTGAATCATGTTTGCCAAAACATTTTATTTTTTTAAAATTTTTTTATTGAGTATTTACTTAAGTCATATTTCTGAACTTTTTGCATTTACTCAATCTAATAAAAATGAAAATTTTGTTGAAAAGTCCTACAAACGCCCAAACTACGAATATAGCAAAATCGGGTTTCCATTTAGTCTTAAAGTAAAAAATATTAGAAATGATCACTGCGTTGAAGCAGCGGAACACGACGACTATTTGACATTTGACCAGCAACTCGATCATTTTGATTCCTCAAACAATGCCACTTGGAAACAACGGTACCTAGCTAACATGGCCTTTTTTGACTTCTCTCTTCCTTCTTATTCGCCCATGTTTCTTATGTTTGGCGAAAAAAGGGAAATAAGGTCTCTATTTGTATCGGCCGGGCAAATGTTCAATAATGCTAAGCAATTTAATGCTGGAATGGTAATTCTAGAACATCGTTATTTTGGCGAATCGCATCCAACCGCGTCAGTATATTTTTTCTTTTGTTCACTTTTTAATTAGCTTATAGTTTAAAACTTGTAGTAAAATTTTTCTTTTTTTAGTAACACTTCAATAGAAAACTTAAAGTACTTTACCATTGAACAGTCACTAGAAGATGCCGTTACTTTTATTAAGTTCATTAAACGCAAGTACAACATAAGCGACAACCACAAATGGATCATTTTTGGAGGTACATTTTAAAAACCTTTTTATTTTTTAAGTTGTGTTTAACAGAAAGGCTTTTTGCTAGGAGACTACGCTGGTAACTTGGCCGCATGGCTTCGCCTGAAACACCCCGATCTCGTTTTGGGTGCCGTCGCCTCCAGTGCGCCCCTTCAAGCCAAACTCAGTTTTGACACTTTTCTCCAAGAGATGGACACTGACTTGGGCAAGGGGTGTGTGAATGAAGTCCGCCTGGCCATGAACGAGTTCACCCATAAACTAGGCAGCGATTCAGGCAGAGAGTACCTGACAAATCTGTTTGGACTTTGCACGCCGTTAAAGAACGCCAACCAGCTGGACATCTCCCTATTAGTTTACATTATATCAATTCCTTTTCAAGGAGCGGCAATGTTTAATGAAGAAAATCCACGTTTTCCAAATGATCCCGGTGTTTGTGAGATAATGACAGACAGGCGTTATGGCGCTTCAGCGCTTGAACGTTTAAGAGTAACCTTATGGGAATATCGTATAAGTAACTGTGTCTACTTCCAGTACAAACCTTACGTTGATTTAGTTGCAGAAGTGGGGTGGCTCAATTATACTTCCGATTGTAAGTTTTTTTTTATTTTAAAATTAATTCACAACAACTTGACACTTAAAGGTTTTTTATTACTTATCAGATCGTATGCGGCTGTACTTGCAATGCTCCTCCATAGGCCAGTTCGTCACCACTAGTCACAACGTTGACCAGCCGTTTGGCGACTACTTTTCAGTGGAGTTTTTCGTGCAGCAATGCAAAGACATTTTCGGGCCTCAATTTGATCAACAGGCAATTGAGCGGGCCGTAGAACGGACTAACAAAGTCTACGGAGGGACCAATCTGTCAACTACGCCCACTCAGAGCAATGTCGTCTACGTCAACGGCCAACGTGATCCGTGGCGTGTGTTGGGCGTGTTGGAGCAGCCACCCAACAGGCCCACCCTCCTTCCGGTGGTCATCTCTGGATCGGCTCACAACGAGGACATCGACGTGCCGGATGTGCATGATTCTCCGGAACTGACGGAAGCCCGTGCCAAGATCAACAAAGCGATTGAGCGAATGCTAGCGGAGCAGCAGCAGCAGCAACAGCAGCAACACTGACAATTAAATGGTTTATAAAGACAGTTATATTTTTGTTCCATAAACGTTTGTACCAATTAACAAATAAAAAACAATTTTTTAAACTTTAAGTTTTTACCAACTTTTCAATAGCCTGACAGGCGGCCGCTTTTGTATTCTCCCGCACTATTCGCTCTCGTACATTGGCCATCTTAGCAGTAAGTTTTTCATCCCCAAGCAATCGATCAATGGCCTCTATCAGGTCTTCATCTCTAAACTGGTACGGGTTAAGCGATTCACCATAGCCGAGCTCCACCACTCGAGTGCCATTGTCGTACTGGTCTGCAAACTAAACAAATAAAATAACAAATTAATTAAACTTTCTTTACTCTCCTCAATTTCCCTCTCTTACCAGCGGCAAGACAATCATCTTCTTGCCAAAAGAAAAAGCCTCAGTGAATGAGTTGTTGCCACCGTGGGTAATCACCAAATCGACCAGCGGCAGAATGGCGGTCTGAGGGAGGTACGCTTCGCCCCAGCAGTTTGGCGGAAGGTCAAACTCCGCTCCTCGAAGTCCTTTGGAGACGATGTACCGGTGAGGTGTCCGCCCGAGTATGGACAGTATTCGCTTGAGAAGTTCAACGTCATAGCCGCCTGTTTAAAATGTTTTTGTTATAGTTGGCAGTTTTAATAATCCTCTTTTTTACCCATAGAGCCAAGGCTAAAGTAGATTAGCGTTTTTCCTGGCATCTCCTGAATTTGCTTAGGAATAACAAACTCTTGTGAACTTTCCTGACGACAAAAGGCGTCTAAAAATAAAAAAGTTTTAGGAAGTTTGATTTGCTCGGTGTTGTAAGTGAGCTCTTTTGGGTAGCCAACTAGATTGAGGTACGGTGACATGACAAAGTCAGTGTTGGCGTTTTTAAGAGATTGCTCAAAAGTCGAATCAGGAACAAAGTTGAAATGGGCGTTAAGTTTTGCCTGATTGACCTTAAAAATAGAAGTATACTGGGCAAACTTTTCTCTAAAAACTGTCCACGTGGCAGGATTGCTGTCAGTGCAGAATCCTAGATTATATTAAAAATAATTTTTAGAAAAAGTTTAATTGTAAAGTTTTAAGTGCAAGTGCTTACCTGAACAACCAGGAGGAATGGAAGGATGATCGTACAGAAAGAGAGGATTTCCGCTAAAAATGGACACATAGGGAATGCCTCTCTGTTGAATGCAAGGCAACACCAGAAAGAGATCCAAAATGAAGAGGTCCGGGCTGACTGCATCCATCTCTGCCTGAATTTGGTCGTTTCGAGCAATGAGCCTGCTCCACGTCTGCTCGAAAAAGGTCGGATTTGACATTAGGTCCACCTTTTCAAGCGGACTTTTTGGTCCGAGGATGCCGGTTTCGAGGATGGCGGAGGCGATTTGCTTGATGGGATTTTCCGTTTTTAAGGATTCAGTAGGCTTCTTGTCATTTTCACTTTTATCGTCGTCGTTGAAAATTACCTCCCGACAGCCAAACTTGGCCGCCTGTCCTTTGAAGGTGGCCGCCAGGAAGAAGGTCACCTGGTGACCTCGCTGAACAAGTGCCTGAGCCAGGCCAAAACAGGCGGACAGGTGACCGGCGGCGTCCAGAGACTGAAAGAAGATTTTCAGTGGTTTTGCTGCTGCTGCTGCTGTTGTTGATGCTCTTTCAGAAGTTGATACAGACATTTTTCGTTTTTGACGCAAAATAAAAATGATTAAGAATAAAAATTATTTACCGCTACTGGCTATAATTGGTATGAACAATGGCTTGTATTTATGGCAAAAATGAGATTATTTGCGCTAACTTAACTAGTGATTTGTTGTTGTGATAAAAACAGATACTCGTACAGCAAACGTTGTTGAGTGGTGCTTTTTTCTGATAAAAGCCACAACCAAGCAACGACTACCAGTCGTTTTATACAAAAAAGTGTTCCTTCTGACTTAAACTGCAGTATCTTTCTGTTTGTTGTGCATCTACAGTAAGTTTTAGGAAATTTCAGACTAAAAAGAAGAAAAAGAGAAACTAAATGCAAATAAGTAAAAGTTTATTTTATGAATTATTCTCAATAGGGGCAGTGTAAAAAACAGTCAAATCATCTAGAAAACTGCTTTTATTTTCAAATGCCTGGTACTTGACTGCCTACTTCGAATCCTTCTCCATCATACCTTTCAGCGCTACTTTCTGCAAATCGATAATCACTTTGTTGTACGTTTTCAGCATCTTCTTTATCTCACGTATATCTTCCTCTAGCTGGTCAACTTTAGATGACTGAGATGGTGGTGGCGGCGGCGATGATGGAAAGAAACGGAATGGCTCCAACTGCTGAACATTTCCAAGAACTTCCACGCCTGGCTCATGCGATGATGTCGCTGCTTCTGATGATGATGATGCTGATGGCGAGGGCGAGGGCGAGGGCGTTGAGATAAAGAGCTCAAACTGGTGGTCCGACTTGTGCTCAACTCGCTCATCATTTTGCTGCTCAGCAGTATAGTTCTCCACTATGGTGATGATTTCAAAGTTTCCAGTGCTGGCATTGCTGCTTTCAGAAGATGATGAGGATGAAGAAGAGGAAGAGGAGGCAGCAACGTTCTCACTGCCGTCCTCAATGGTAATCGCCTCCGACTGATGTCGGTCATTGCGAGCAGCAGTGGTTGGCGGCTGCTCTCGCACATAGCCGTACTGATTAAGCAACCACTCGAGGCCTTCTGCTGCTGACCGGCGCTGTCGTCCCTCATGATTGTCCAGCAGACCAAAGTAGTACCAAATGTCGGTGCACAGCGTGGCGAAGAGCCGCTGAAAGAGCATGTGAATAGAGGAGAGTCCCTGATTCAGAGTGTCCGGGTCGAGAATGTTTTGGGAGGCGTCCTCAGTTCCTCGTGCGTGAGCTAGAAAAAAGAAAAGTAAACAAAAAAACGAGCAAGGGATTAGTTTTGTGAAAGTGACAACAAACACCCTGCTAAACTCGTCGTCAGGTCACACACTACCTTTGTACAGTATGTAAAGGCTGTCCAGGTCGAGGATAAGGTTACCCAAGTTGTTGAAGTAGAAGATTTTTCGGTAGATTTCACCTTGGAAGAAGGCAGTGAGGGAGCTCTCAACGAAGCTCTTTTTCCCTGATGATAATGTTTTCTGAGGGAGTGGCGGCGATCCAGTGAGCATCCTGTACAGCTCCTCAGTGGGCAGCACCCCGAGGGCGTCCACCACTGTGCGGAGCATCGCCCAAAGCTCAGTAAGGAGAGCCTTCGCCAACTGAAAGGCCCTCCTCCTGCTGCCGTCCATGCCAAAGTGGCCGTTCACCGGAAGGTTGGTCACATCGAGGAAGCATCCCTCTGGAACGTAGGTCTTTCCGAACATGCGCAACACTACCTGCAGCGACTGGCTGGAGAGCTGGTGCAGCAGCTGAACAAAGGCGGACAGCTGGCCGGCGAGAAAGCTGCTCTTGGGTGGCAGTTTACCGCCATCACCGCTTTCCATATCGTAAGCTCCTGTCGAGTTCTCCTTGAAGAGAAGATGCCGATTGAAAAAGTCCACCACCGGCGTGGTGAACTGCCTGAAGTGCTGGTAGAGGTGATCGTGCTGATTGCTGTTGAACTGATACTGAGGACACTCCTTCAGCCAGTAGGGCAGGAGAATGATGAGCAGCCGCTTCATGGTGAAGTCGCTCATCTGGTTGCCCGCCTCCTCGAGGAAGGTGCGCTCAGAGAAGAGGCGCGAGAGAAAGGCGAGGGCGACGTGGAAGCGCTCCTTAGTCTGCTGCATCTTCACGTTGAAGCTGACCTGCTCTGTGGTGGACTGACTTCCGGTGTTGTGGTGGGGAGAGTTTTGAAAGATCACATTGCTGAGTTCCTTCAACTCTGCACAGATGGCGATGATGAGGGTGTTGATGTTGGAGGTGAACTCCGTGGACAGCTCGGTGATCAGCTCCTGAGGTAGGGGTGTTCGAACTTGAAAACCCGAAGAAGAGAGATGATTGACGCTTGATGATGCCTCTGATGAGCTGGGCAGCGAATGTGAGGACTCGCTGATGACGTCCAACAGGGCGGAGAGGACGATAAAGTAGGGGCTCATGACGAAGGGGTTGGTGGGCGGGACGTTGGGAACGTCGGCTCGCCGTCGCTGGCGCAATTCCTCCTCCTTCAGCTGCTCCAGACAGTGCTTCAGAAAGTCCACCAGGTCCTCGCGCTGCTGCTGCTCCACCTGTTGGACGTACTCCTCCAGCGAGACCTCGTGCTCGGCGAGCAAGGTCTTCTCGGCGGTGTTGCTGTTGTTGACACTGTAAACATCGCCGTTGTTGTTGACGGCGGCAGAGGCCTCTTTGGCGGCAATGTCCTCGCGAATGGACTGCATCGCCTCGGCCAGCTTCTGCTCGTAGCTGGCCTTGGTCAGGTGGTTGGCCTCAATCGCCAGCAGGCGCTTGATCACCTCCGGCGTGGAGCAGGAGTCGGGAGCTGACGAAGGATCGGCCGTCGAGTTGCTGACCATCATCAGCTGCTCTCGGTGACGCTGGAGAATGGCGGCCAGGGAGCAGGGATCAAGTGAGCGATCAACTGGGGCAGCTTGTAATGGCTGCTTCTGATGCGATTCTAATAATCTGGACAAAAAACTTTTCATAAACTGGTTAGATGTTGGCTCCATGAGAAGGAAGGTGAAGACGGTGAGAGGATGAAAGAAGAAGAAAGAAAACTTTGGCAATCAAAGTGCTTGGCGAAGTGTGTTCAGTGAGAACGTGGAAAGGCTGCATAAACGGAAAGTTCAGTGGTGCTCTGACACGACTTTGACTGCTTCTTTTATACCTGT
>JAALOO010000281.1_pt1 | contig 47468 bp, 39 predicted proteins | sample 7257641 | NCBI WGS metagenome assembly JAALOO01 (sample SAMN14085613, study PRJNA598686) | mite metagenome | biome: ENVO:01001000; feature: ENVO:01001002; material: ENVO:01001226; isolation source: single female mite from University of Michigan culture on fish food culture... ...
GAGAGAGAGAGAGAGAGAGAGAGAGAGAGAGAGAGAGAGAGAGAAAGAGAGAGAGGAAAAAAAGAGGAAAAGAGGATTCTTATTCGATGACTGGCAATTGCATTGCTTGTAGCTTTTATTGCTTCCTCTCCCTCTTTTTCCCCTCTCCCATTCTTTCTCTTTCTCCTCTCTTCCTTCTCACTCTCGGCTCACTGGGGCCTTGTGTACCCTGCCAGCTCATAAACAGCTGCCGCTGCCGCATTTGTTGTGCCGCACCGTCGATGGAAAGTGGCCGCGTCAGCAGTGCGCAAGTGTGCAGCGCTTACGACCGTTTTCCCACTGCCGAATCGGCAATTAACTGCGGCTAAATTTGGTTCACCTGCTCCGTTTCCTTGTAGCATTTGATCTGTTTTTTTGTGCACATATTTTGAAGCGACGGTGAAATATTTCCACTTCTCTTCTAGTCATTCCCTAGTCCTAAACACTGTACTTCAACAGTGGTTTGTTTGTTTGTTTGTTTTGGGCATGGTCACCAGCGGAAAAATCTATCACCAACAAAGCAAACAGCAAAATGGAGCGTTTGCTTGCGGAGATTTGTCAAGAAGCGACAAAAGAAAGCGAAATTCAAGCCCAATGCACGGCTTTGCTCGGTAAGTTGTGCTGTGATAGAATGAATGCTGCTGTTTATTTCCTTGCTTTGGTAAATCATCCCAACCATCATAAACTCTCTAGACCACCTGGCCACTGATGATGGAAAGCAGGACTGCTACAATCAGAGTGCCAATTTGCACTCTATTCTGTCCATCTTTCGGCTGTGTGTTCGCAACGACACTAGTCACAAACTGAATGCTCTCAGCATTGATCTCGTTCGAGTGTACCTTCGCAAGGTGAACGAGTTCGCTACTGATGAGGTCAAAGGTTAGTTGTTTCATTTGTTTACTTTTTGCCTCTGTTTAAACTGAATACTAAATCTTAACCAAATGCTAACGCAGTGGAAACAATAGCCATCATTCTGAAAACTTCTCGTGATATGCTCACTGAAACTTCAGTGGCCACCACACTGGAGCTGCTGACTATCATTGTCGAGCTGGTGGCCACCTTCAGCGTTCACCTGACTACCAATCACGTGGTGGAGATCATTGAGATGTGCCACGGACAGATCAAGTCCTACGTTATGACGCAGTCTCGAGGTGGTGCTGGTGGTGGACCTTCAAGTGGCGGAGCAGCCTTGCGAATGAAGAACGCCCTCTTTCAAAATGTTTCCTCCAGCTTCTCGGCCACCTTCTCCTCGTCGACGCCCAAAGTGTCCATTGAAGATAAAGTCCTCTCGGCAATCTACCTCACCGCCAGTCAGGTGTGTCACCACTTTACCAAACACCGAATAGTGGCGGGAAGTGTCGGTGGTGGTGGTGGTGGTGGTGGAAGGAGTCGTCGCTCAACAACAACGACGACGGCCACAACCACAACCTCAGTGTCCTCATCGAGTGGCGTGGCCATGACCACCCAGTCAGAGTCGACCACCGGTCGTGTCACCACCGATCTCATCTACCTGCTGCTGTACCTCAGCAAAAAGCTAGAATGCAAACTAGGGTTCTTCAGAGATTTCCGGCACTACCAAGAGGAAAGCACAGTGCACAGCGGTGGCGCCCATCAGCACCATAAACACACCTCTTCAAACTCTTCAGATGAACAACAACAGCAGCAACAGCAAACTAAAGGAGAACTGCTCTTGCTGATGAAGATCTACAACTGCTTTTATCTCAAGTGTTTGCAGTACACACTGCTAACGGTACCCGACGCATGGCGGTACATGACCACGCACATTATGGAAGTTGTTTGGTAGGTGATCTTGTAATGCCAGAATGTTTTTTCAAGTAGTTTTGATAACTTTTAAATTTTTGAAACGCACTAGCAAACACTTGGTTCCAACTTTGGTAGACATTTTGACGCCCCTATCTACTATTATAGTCAGTGGATTAGCAAACGGCATCAACAGTAAAGGTGGCAACAATTTTTCACTCCGGCAAGTTTTTCCTGGCGGATCTCGTAACGCAGGATCGTGTTTGCCGCCTGATCTTGCAACAGGATTCGGCCGAGGTTGCGAAAAACTTCACTTTGGTTCACCGGCCAGTACTAACAAGGACTTTCTCTACAACACACTCAACTATCAAGAACGACAGTACATTTACAAGTAAGTTGCATTGGAACTATAAACCGTGTAAACAACTTTAAAACTGTTTTGCAACAGAATTTCGCTTGAACTGCTGCGTCTATTTGGCTTGGAAAACTCAATGCGCCCACTGTTGGAAGCACTTTTTCACCGAATTTTTCTTTTGTCTCCGCTTGATCAACGGTTGGATTCATTGATCTACATGCAGGAGGTAATTTATAAGCATGTGACTGGAATTTTGCTATAAATATTTATTTTTTAACAGATACTTAAAAATCCACTGTTGGTACTTATCCTCAGCTCGAATCCACTCTGTCTTTTTGGTGCCTCTTCTTCTCATTCACAAAATTTAGACCTATTTAAAATGTAAGAACTCCAAGGTATCATAATACTTTTTCACTACAATCTTTTGTTTGCATCTTTAACACAGCTTCTTTGACGCCATCAAGGAGTCCAGCCAGTCTGAGGACACCGTCATGGTGCAGCTAAGCTCACTGTGTCTGGTGACGCTTCTCAACACTTTGGAATCCCTCTCGGCAGGTGGAGCAGTGGTGGCTGGTGAAAGTAGTGGTGGTGGCATTACTGGTAGTAATACCGGAAACACTGAACAACCCGAGACCAACACCATTTTCTCCGAAAGCAGCAAAAACAGCTGTCCACCAAACTCGACCATTTGGCGGTCTCCAACGGTGAAGATGATCCTCGCGTATGCAGCCAACCACCGATCTCTGTATGAGAGCAGCGCCCCATCGCAGCCTCCCCTTCGCTGTCCACCCAAGCCGTACAGTGGCAGTCACTCGGCACGACCGGTCATCGGCAATCCTGCCAGTCACCTGTACCGCCAGACAGCAGCAGCCAGGCAGCAAAACTCGACCATAAACAATCTCAAATCGCGCATTTGTGGCTACGATGCAAAGACCTTTGAGAATCGCAGTACAGGGCAGCACTTAACTGAGAGCAGCGAGCCGCCAACAACTGAAACCAATGTTGCTACAAAAGTGTCGCAAGAGTCGCAAGAGCTGTTAGAGTCGCCGCCAAAAAGTCCTCTCAAAACAGCTGAGTCAACTGAAGCACCCTCTAAAACGGCTGATTCAGAGTCTGGGTCTGGCGAAAGCAGTAACCCCGAACCAAATCCAAAATATCTGCAAGAAAACTTTAACTACCAAGACCGTTTGAAAGCGCTGATAAAACACAAACAAAACAGCACCAATACTAGTGCTAAAGTGTCCTCTACGACTACTGAAAGTCAAAAGTCAACTGAAGGGAAACCAATTTATAAAAATCAAAAAGCTAAGGTTGAAGACTTTGAGTTAAGTACTCAGGCCATTGCTACTAGACACAGTACATCTCGAATCAGTCGCGTTCCTTCCAAATCAGTAAAATTATCCAGCAACATCGATCAAACCTCAAACAAAAATCGCTCTCAATCACTGCACCTTTCATTGGAGCACATTTCTCGTTTGTTCTCCACCAACCAAGAGATGATCACACTGGCAAGTCTAAAAACTACTAACAGCGATAGTCGTCTTGCTCTGACCAAAGAGCCAATGTTGTTGCAAACGTTTGTAGAGCGACAACAGAACAACCAGCAGCAGCTTTCACTCGACATTGATGACTCGGTTTTTGAAGACGTGGTAGACGTTAGTGGCGGCAATGAGGGGAAAAGCTCATTTTTCACTCCAAGTGAAGATGATGACTACTTGTCCAGCGATTTGGTGATTGCCACCGATGAAGAGGAGGAGGAAGTGGACACAACAACAGACGATATTGGCAGTCCATCCTCTACCAAGTATCGCCACCACCGTGTCTTCCCCGGATCTCGGTCCACTCGTTTCCAGAACTCAATGTTTGGCCGACTTCACAGTGGCTCAGTTGAGGCCGACTCAGATGCCACTTTGCGTCACTTTGAGCGGGCGTTGGCGCACATTTTCCTTCGAAAGCTTCGAGCACTGCTGCCTGAACTGGTCGGCTGCCGTAATCTGATGCTCGTCGACGAGCGTATTCAAGCTTTTGCCTCTGGCTACTGTAAGGACCTCTTTCGCAACCTAAAGCTGCTGAACCAGGCCCGGGCTGATTCAGGTTCAGCTCAAAGCGTCAGCAATATTGAGCATCTAGTAGTGGCACTGGGTGATCTCCTTCAGCCGGAGATTGACATTCTCCGGCGGTACGCCCATCTGGTGGACTGTCTATTCATTAACGCCGACGGCATCTACCTGGCCACCTACTCGGCGCTGCTGCTGACGATGAAGTTGATCTACTTGGGCTACTACAGTCAGGCACAAAATATGCACGACAATGAACAAGTGCGAAATCTAGTAGATAAGGAAAACACTGGAACGACTTCAACTGCAACAGCTCGATTGGCGGATGAAATGGCGCTGCCACTGACTGAAGCGCAGTTCATTGATGAAATTTTCAACTACAACACCACCATTTACCTGTCACCGCACTTTCTGGCTGAAATCTACCAAAGTATTCTTGTGGAAAACTTTTTCTCTTTTTTGATGGTGAAAAATGAAGGTGTCGCAAACACTTCAATTGGATCTGTAAATATTTCAGCTACTACTACCACCACTTCAATTATGACATTGTCATTTGAAAAAATACCATTAGTTAAACTTCTCCACGGTAAATTTTTAAATAGGCATTTTTAAAATGTTTTATAGTTTACAAATTTCAATTCTTACAGACATTGACGTTCTTGATCCGAGCAAACCAAATGCCTTCAAACTTTCTGATTACGCTCGTCTTGAACAGATGGTTTGTCGCAGTGGAAATGATGGAAACACCGATGGCAGCACTCTAAAAGTCGGAGGCAATGCACTACTCAAAGACCGTGCTCCAGTGAACATTATAATTCGTCGTCTTTTGCTTCATTTTTGGGACACTTTTTCGAGTTGTCTCCGACTTGGCTTGAAAGTTCGTTTCACCTACCAGGCAGTGGTGCAGATGCTTGAGCCAGTGAATGGTGGCTTCATCAGTTCAGTCGCCACACTGCTCGGATGTGAGGGAGGCAATGCCAGTGGAAACGGCGCAAATGCTATTTCGGCCAAATCGGGCACACTCAGTTTGCTAAAAAGTGTAAGTGTTTTCTCATCCTATTCTACTACAATCAAACACAACAGCTAACACTCATTTTTACTTAAACTAGAACGTCGCCTACCTGAAGATGATGATCATGCTACTGAACACCTCCGTCACAGTGAGCGCCTTCACCCGACTGGACGACCTGTACGGGCTGTTTGTGGAGCACATCACTCTCTTTGCCTATCAACCGGAAAAGGGAAGTCGAAAGGGGTCGCAGTATCCTCGTTACCAGCAACAACAGGACATCAAAGTGGGACGGGGCATGATGCGAAAGTCCATCACCACGCCTGACCTGGCTAGTGACAGCGTTGTCTCGACGACAGCAGCAACAGCCACTTCAACACTTGGATCAGGCAACACATCGGCGTCTAGCCTGGAGCGCACCACCTTGGTGCTCTCCATCGGTCAGATAATGGCGATGAAGACGCTGCTCAACCGGAGCAGTCAGATCGCCAACCACTGTCCTCGCGTGTGGCGACACGTCTTTGACCTGTGTCGCTTCGTCAACGAACTGGAGAACACCATCTTCCGTTCGACGCACTCCAGCCTGCTCAGTCGAGCGCGCATCTCCATTGGCACCATTCTCCGCTCCAACTCTATTCACATGCAGCTGGGCAGCTCTAGTTCGGTTGCTGCAGGAACGCTTCCCAGCTCAGCATCTTCAACCACTATCAACTACCAGCACAACCATGATCTATCGCAGCTTGATCACTACCAGAGCAGTCTGTACCACTATCACGGTTCCTCCTCTTCTTCCTCCCTTTCCGCATCTTCCCAGCTCATTTCCTCCTTCAGCACCTTACCGGGAATTTGCGAGGTGGAGAGCAGCAACGTCGAGTCGGCTTTTGATGCCCTGCTCGAGGCTCTGAAGAGTAAGCCGCCGCCCTCCTCCGCTGGATCGACCAACACCGGCCTGGACACTGAACTGAAGAGCCGCGAGCTGGAGCAGGTGATGGAGTACCTCAGTTGGTTTGTCGGCCAGATCTTCGAGTCGGTCGCCCTCAAATTCAACCTCTCACTGTTGACCGCCTTTGTGCGCGCCTTATGCGAGTACAGCAAAGTGCAGCTGAGCGGCATCAAGATCAAGGGTCAACAGCATTCACAACAACAACCTGGTTCGGTCAGCGAACAACAACGACCTCTGTCGTTGAGCACCTCAACGCTTGAAACTCCCGGCGACCTAAAGTCGCTGATGCTCTCTCGCCTAGTCGAGGTGATGCTTCGATTCGTCAGAAACGGCCGTCCACTGCTGCACTTTATGCGCATCTGGCCCATAGCAGCTGGTCATTTAGTGGAGGCGAGCATGCACCACGAGCTGGCCATCAGCAAGAAGGCCATCACCTCGATGCACGACATCATCAACGCCGTCCTTTCCGCCTACAGCGAGCCGAACTTCTTCAACTGCAACGAGTCGCTCTTCAAGTGCTATGAGCGGCTGCTGCTGGGGGAACTAGTCGACTCTGACTGTCAGCAAGAGCTGCTGCTCAACTCTATTTGCGAGTTTGTAGAGGGCGCCGGTGGGGAGATTCGTAGTGGATGGCGGTCAATTTTCAAGGCGCTCAGGGGCTCTAAGATTGAACTGGTGACGGTGGTTCAAAGTAGTGGTGGTGGTCACAAAATTGGTCACTGTCAGACCACCACGACGTTGACTGCAGCCGCCGCCCACCAGGTGCAGATACTGATCGACACTTTTGAGGCGTTCCTGCGCACGGAGAACATGCACGTCTTTGCCTACGCCTCAGTCGACTTTATCCTCTGCATCTTTCACTTGACGAGGCGCGTGTCAATGCTGCCCGTGGGCATCGCAGCTTCCGGTTCTTCCTCCGGCGGCGGTGGCAGACTGTCACCCCAGTCGTCCACCACCACTAGCACCAGTCTGGAGGAGACCTTCATTGTCTTTCTGAAGTACGTGCAGAAGTTCTGCAAGATTCTGCGCAGCATCGCCGCAGAAAGTGGCCACAGCGGCAGCAGCGCCTTCATCATCGCCCCCTACGTTCGGGCAAAGAAGCTGAAGCTGATCGAGGTAGACGTCATTCAGCAGGCGGTGAAGAAGGTGGTCGCCACGAATGGCGCCGCCTTCATCGACCCGAAGGTCATCGCTGGTCATTATCAGTCGTTGTCGGCGAAGACCACCACCACCACCACCAGTAGCAGTAAACAGTGCCTCTTCACCAACAACCTCCAAAGTGTCCTCGAGGAGACGGCCAACAAGGCGGCTATCGCTTCATCTCTCCAGCCTCACCAGCAGTCAGCCCTGCTGCAGCTGTGGTCGCTGGTCTTTGACGAGTTTGCCGCCACCATCTACGTGGGCAGTCTGCAGTATCGGCCCATGCTGCTGGAGGTGTACTTCACACTGCTGCACACTGCCGCCTCCGATCTGTCGCCCAATGGGTCGCTCGATTTTGTGCTCGCCATTCTGAATCACACCGTTCTGCCGCTGATGCAGAATCTGCTTCGAGAGACGCTGCTGGAGAGCTCGGTGGCACCGGGAAAAGGTGATGGTGGTGATGATGGTGAGGAGGATGAAAAAGTGGGCAAAAGGAGAGCTGAAAGAGCCTCATCCTTAGGAGCAGCTTCAAAGGAGGACATCGAGGAGCAGTACATGTTTCTCAAAAGTTGGCTTGAGGTCTTCAACAGTCACATTATCCGGTACACGCTGGCGCACTTTGATAGACTGTCCGCTATGGAGGCAGATGATGAGCAGGCGTCAGAAAGGGGCGTCAAGAGTGGCACTGGTGCAGAGTACACTGAAAAGCAGGCAACCAAGTGGAGCTCCCTAGGACTGCTGCTGCGACAGACCATGCTCGTGTACATTGAGTGCATCAGTGGCCCGTACCACGATCTGATCTCTATTCTGGGGTTGTCACTCTTAAGGTAAACTAAAACATGTGCTTACTAATCACTTAAAAGTTAACCAACTTTTTACCCATTCACCAGACAAGTACTGCTCTCACTGAACCGCCTTCTGAACACCTACTTCTGGGACATTGTGCGAGACTGCTTTCAGATTGGCCACCAGTTGACGCTGGCGCCGCTGCATCAGCTGATTGGCGCCTTTCACGGCCTGTCCACGGCCGACGATTTGGGCCGCATCAAGGTGATGACTACGCGCAACGCCCACAGCTCTTCAGAGTACATTCGCAAACGAGCACGACAGGTGTTCTTCGTCTCGCCTGAAGGTGGTGGTGGTGGCTTGACAGTGTCCTCCTCTGTTCACTTTAACAATGCCCGAGATGTGAAAGTTTGCTCTGACGGACAGTTTGCAGCGGATAATCGCGACTACACTATCATCATTGAAACAGCTGCGGGCATTAAAAAAAGGTAGAACTGTTTTTTCCGTTTAAAAATGTCAAAGTTATATAACTGACCTTTTTTGCACCTAGTCTTTCCTACAACCAGCTTATTTCCCAACTGCACAATCACCTTGTTCTAGTGCAGATACTCGCCTCGGTGTTGACTTTTAACCTCAAACCGAAACTGTCCAGCTTAATGGGCGCCTGTTTTATGCACGAAGATTTTGCTGAGATGGTCACCGCCGACGGCAGTTTGACCACATTTAGACCCGTTCTCCAGTTGACCCTGCCTCAGTATCGCGACATCTCTGCTGCTTTAAAACTGACCTTTTGGTAAAGTTTACAAAAACAAACTCTACTTTAAAATGCATTTTATAACGCTTGTTTCAAACTTTTCTAGCGTCGCAATGGAGTTTGACCGACGTCCGGGGCTGAAGTTTTTGCTGCAGCACATCTGCCAAACGAACATCAGCGCCAATCTGTACCAACTGTCAGCCCTTGCCTGGTGCGTTCAGTTTGTCGTTGACTTTGCCCTCAGCAACAGTGCCCAACATCGTAATGAAGAGTGTCTAGCTTCGATGTCAGAGCTGTTTAAGGAGATTGAACTGGTGTACGGAGAAAAACTGAACAAAAAGTGCCTGGAGGCGGGGAACACTGAGAAAAGAGTTAAAAGTGGAGGTCGAAGTAGAAATCACCACCAGCGACTGTCCACCTCTGAGGAAGTGCTTCCTCAACGAAGCTTTGACGTCCTCCTCCGACCCGTAGAGCAGTCCACCTCTCCAGGCAGCAGTCAAGGAAATACTGAACTTTCTGCAAAGCTGGACTACGAGAGGCGGCACTCCAAGTGCAATCCTTTTGACGAGGAATCTGGTAAACTAATACAAACTCAGCCAAAATTAAAGCACTATTTATCGCAATATTTTTTATTTAAAATGCTTTTAGATTACAACTCTGGCACCTTTCAACTGGTGTCCAGTACCTCCTTCAACCACCACCTGAACGACTACCGACGAGTGAAGGAGCGTCAATCGATTGCACAGTGGACGCAGCAACAGCAGTCACAACCAACAGGTACCACCTCAAAACGAGGCTCCGATCCGGCCGTTCTCCTCAAATCGGCCTTTTCAGTCGGAAACGGAAAGGGAAGCAACTCCTTCAACACCTCAACACAGAGCGTCTTTTCTGCGGCTGCCACTGATGCTCATCAGTCAGCCGAAGAGAGCGGAGCTGAGGCATCGGCTTTGCAGTTGGGCGCAGCGATCACCGTGGACGCCGGGCTGAGCGCCGAGACGGCCCGTTTCCTCGCCCGTGACTGCGCCATCGCCGTCTCCGCCTGGTCGTCCATTCTGGGCAGTGTCATTGAGTTGCATGCTCGCTCTCAGGCGGACTCATTTCTGTACATGCTGCCCGCCTTCCGCCGCCTCGCTCGACCGCTGATGCGCACCATTGGCGAGGACCAGCCGGTGCTGAGGGCGGCGTTGATTGAGTGGGTCGACCGACTGGCGGCGCTGCTGCAGGCGGCCACTGAAGACAGCACTGCTGGTACTTTCGATGAACGCTAATACTTGAAACTAGAGGTTATGTAAAACAAGACAGTTCAAATGCAATACGTACAACCAATGTGATTCAGGATGCTGACTTTTATTTTTTAACTCTGACATTTTTTACAATTTATTTGGTTTTTAAACCTAACCTTTGCTGTGCTTGAAACTTTTCAAACCAATCTTAATGGCAATCAATTAAGTTGATTGACAATGTTTAATAATGTTTAGCTTTTAGCAACTACCTCAAATCAATTAATAAACAAAAGTGTAAAATTCATTTTTATAATTACGATAAACGGTGCAAAAACAAAAGCATTCAAACACAGTGAGTTTATTAATTTCAAAAAATGGTGATCGTCATCAATGCTGCAAAAACAACTTTTTATTCTAGCATTTTTGTGTACGCACTAGTGCATTTTTAATTTTCACACATCCACTTTTTATTTATCAATAAAGCTATAAAATCATTGTTAACCTGTCTTTTTGCACTTGTTAAAAACCATTGCCTTTTTGTTTTTTTTATTGTGGCTAATGATGACCAGCGGAAAATGGTCAATATAAATAGTGGCAATTGGATGAAATCAAATGCTCATCGACTAGGCTGGCAGTCAATCATCATCGTTATTGCATTATAGAAACTGCACTGACTCAGTGACAATCAATAAAAGAGAAGCAAACCGAAACAACAAAAGCGGTTATTGCCTCAAGATTGACTGCAGGGAGGCAGAGCAGACGGCAAGAAGAGAAAGAGATAGTGATAGTGACCGGCAGGCAACCAACAACAACCAAAGATGACCACACCTAATTCTGGCTAGTCATGCTCTTTCTTTCGCTTTATACTTTTTGTTTTTCTTTACGTGAACAAACTGGCAATTTTCCGCCATCATTGATCGATTGGCGCCGGTGCTTGCATTGCCGCCGATTGCCGACAACTGCCGAAAGGGGTGCACTGTCTACTGAGACCAATTAACAAGGAGAGAGAGAGAGAAAAGGAGAGAGAACGAGAAAAAAGTAGCAAAATATAGAGCAAGTTTATAGCTTAACAAATCTATCCACTGCTATACAGTGCTAGTAAAGTTACCTGCTACCGGTGCAATTAGGTTCCCGTAGCCAGTTCAAGGATTGCTTGATTAGAAAAGTCGCAAATGAGTGCAATAGTTGGCTGATAGAAAAGCTAATTATTGGTGACATCAATTTGTGTGTTACGTGAATATCCGTATTTGTGCTTTAACCTGTTAGTACAAAAGCATAAACACAAACTCTTTTTATTGATTTTATATATTGCCCTTGAATGCAATCTTATCAGCTGTCAAAAAACTAACTTGTTGTTTTTGTTAAATTCTGTTGCTAATGATAAGAATCAATAAGATAAAAAGTACATCTACAACTGCAAGTTTTTATAGCTAAAAGGGGCTAAACAGAAAGAAAAAGTGTTCAGTTGTTGTACTGTGCAGGCTAGTAGAGAGCTGCTGTTAGCTAGCAGTCAACATTAGCAATTCGTGTTATTATTATTCAGCAGTCAGCAACGGACGTTTTCTGAGAATTAGCAAACTCACATACACACACTGCATTTTCTCCCCTTCAACTTGCTGATAAACCAGTTTCAGCTGTTGGCTGTGATTAGTGAAGAAGGGAATAGGGGGGAGGCAAGTTATAATAACCAAGTAGCACTAGCAACAACAATTGATGATGGTCCTGTCGTGGACTTTGTCGTGTGTGTACAAACACACAGAGTACTCATCTTCTCTAAAAGGGTTGCTGTCAAACAAGTGAACAAGTGGTAGTGATAATAAGTGCTGGGGGCAACTAAACAGACATTTTTTCTTCCCTTGTGCAAAGTTAAAGGTGCAGACGCAAATACGCACATGTGTGTGTATGTGTGCATCTTTGACCTTGGATACTACTGGTTTACTGTAGTGGCGGCAAAAACAAAACAAAAAAGTGAAATGGATCCTCTTTTTCTCCTCCCCCCTTCAACTTCTTAACGCATAAACGACATGCTCAAAAGAAAAAACAGTCAGTCAGCCATTACAAGTGTACCTGAACTGCAACCTTTGATATTTTTGCAAAATTTTTCTGTACTTTATTCTGCATAATTTTTTTCTTATTTTTCATTCTTTCCTTTTACCTCCTGTCCATTTAGCAATGCGGTCAGTGGAGATGGAAGTGCAAAGCAAGTGCACGACACACGCAAGCACACTGAGTGCTGATGTGAATAGATGTGAACACACCGATACCAGGGTACATTAGAGACACTTGTCAACGAGCAAAAGTGCAATCGAAGGGCGCTATTGAAAAATGCCAAACAGCCGAAGTGGAAAGTGGAAAAATAAACACCGTTTGTACGAATGGTTGAAGATTAATGAGCCAGCAATTGGGTATATGGTGCCTACTGGTGCTGATGATGATGCTGTTGTTGATGTTTATGTTGATGGTGCTGTTCTTGATGATGCATTCACACACTGGAATGTCTCAGCAACGCACTGCACATAGGATTACATGTTCACTGACGCTAAAGTTGTTGTCGCTTTTGTTGTCCTGTTTTGCATTGCTGTGCCCATTAATAGAATCAGATCACTTGATCTGTGTTTGACATTTTTTAGTTAATGAAACTGCTACACACTAAATCGAGTGCCCTTGTGATTGCTGTTATTATTATGTTGTTTGTAGATGTCATGTTTAGTCTGAAAGCTATTTTTGGGCAGTTTAGCATAGTGGTGTATCAATGACCGTGCAGCGAACTGAGTTATTGATATAGCTCAATCGCTTTAATTTTAATTAAATGAAAGTAACAAGTTACCATCTGATCGTTAATGAAAAAATTTAAAAATATTATACTTACTAGTTCAGAATAAAATTTTTTACACTACCTTACCCTTAACCTTGATAAAGGTAATGGTAATTATTAGTACAGTTTTCAATGAAGCGTGATAACATTAATTATGAAACGTATTATTGAATGTTTGTTAAAATTATTGAAAATCATTTTAACAAACAAAGAAACTTATAATTATTTGTTACAGTTAAAATTGCATTTTTAGCTTTAAACAATGTATTGTTTTTTCAAATAATCAAAAATGAAACTTTTTAAAACTTATTATTTTTAATACAAACAAAAAGGAAAATTCTTACTAATTTTAAACAAACTAGGTTAAGTGCTTAAGCCTAGTTGTCAAGTTACAAATTTAATTAAATCATATGATTCATAAAAAGTTCAACTAGAAAAGCCCTTTATTATAAAGTGTTTTTGAAACTTTATTATATAAACAAAACTAGAGCAGTTTAACTTTTAAATGTTTGTTAAAACATTCATTAAAGATTTTAAAATTGCATTAATTAGTAGTAAAAACGATAAATTAAGTAAATATCTACATTAGGGTTTCATTCAACGTCACCGAAAGTAATAAATTTTTATAGCTAAACTTTTAATTTGATGACCAATAAAGACCGCTAAGCCAGATTAATTTGAGAATTATTCAACCACAAAAAGTAAACAAATAGTATACGACAACAATGAAAGTTCAAAAAAGAGGAAAACGGGGGCAACTTCTGGTACACTAATTAAAACAGCATTCTCTGTTATTCACCGAGGCCAATCAGCAGCTGTGATCTAACTTGATCGACATTGCCGTCTGGCACTGCAACCACTGAAGAGGTGGTGGACTGGAGAGTAGTTCAGAGAAAGAAAGAAAGAAAGAAAGCACACTCGGGTACAATGAGAGGATGAGAAGAGGAGACACTTCCCATTTTGTGGTCCTCCTCTTCAGCACTCATCATCATCGGCATCGTCATCATCCCTTTCCCTCCCCTTTGACACCTGCCAGCACAGCTTCTGTACAGTGGTGGTGGTGGTTGACAGCTGAAAAGTGGGTACACACTCACTGCAATGTACTATTTGCCATTACAGACTACTACTTGGCAGGCAGTCCACTTGACTACTCGCTTTCAGTTTTTTCACTTCTGGCTTAGTAGTAGCACTTCATCCAGCACTACCTTCAGCAAATACTGCTGATGCTGCTGCTGTTGCTAATGCTAGTGAATACCGGGTAATTGAACAGAGCTGAATATCACTGCCAGACTGCCTGCCTACTACTGCCTACTACACTGAAGGTATTAGCGCTCTCCCCCTTTCTCTCTCTCTCGCTCTCTCTCCTCGTTAGTTTAAATAACTGTGGCCGGCTAAGCGGTGGCTTCACTCTGCGCCCATTCACCGTTTAGACAAGTGCGCCTTCTGTGTGCCACTGGCCGCTCAACTGTTCCAGACAGAGGAAGATCGAACAAGAAGCGTTCGAACGTCAACGAAGAAAGTGATAAAGAGTGCGAGAGACACCACTTGCTTGCCTGCCACTTGCTTCTCTGTTTGTCTGTTTGTTTGTCCGTCTGTCTGTCTGTTCCGTCATTGCCTACTGAAGGGAGAAAAAAGCATCTGCAAGCTGCTGCTGATGTTTTCACTAGAAGACACTTGAAAATACTTTTCCCCGCCTCTTTTTAATCATCATTACTTTTGAACTGCAACTGCTATCAAGAATCAGCTGAATCACCGCGACCCATTTGTGCACTTACAACTGGTAAGTAAAAAACAATCTTTTTCATTTAGATTGATTTGCTATCTTTTTATGTAAATCTGATGAACGCAGTGATGACGTTATAGATGATGTTGTAAAAGTGAATCATTGAATTTGGATTGTCATGATGCTAGTTTTTGATAAATATTAGCAATACATAAACTACTTAAATGTCATGTAAAAAAATAAATGATTTCATTTTTAATTGACATTAACACTGTCAAACTGTGAACTAATAAACAATAAAAAGGATAAAAAGAAGAAAATATCATAAAAAACATTAACAAAAATTGCTGCATATGATGAACAGCTAATAAAAGTGATTGCATGAATGATTCACTCTGCAACTATTCATGTTGTGCAAAAAATGCAACAATCGCTGATGTCAAGGCGGAACAACATGTCAATTTTCTACCACATTTTTGTTATTACATTTCAATTGTTGAAGTCTACTAGTTTCTTAGTACACGGGTAATCAATACCAGAATATTTTTTAGAAAATTAATACACGGTAATACTTTATTGTTAAAAATGCTTGAAATTCACACAAGCAATGTGTCAATCATGGTTTTAATTAAATAGTGCTAGTTGTTATTACTTGCAATAGCTAACAGACTAGTGTACAGCACAAATTGCACAGCAGTTGTACTAGTGTATCTTTAAACAACACTTTGCCTTAAGGCAATAAAAAACAAAACAAAATGTGGTGGCCATTTTCCGTCAGTTTTCCCCACAATATATTTTTTGCTCATTAATCGATTAGATATAACATTCCCAACTGTTAAAAGCTTTTATTTTTACAGTTTAACGTTTTGTCTAAACAATTTTATTAAGAACTAAATCTTGATTTTCAATTTGATTGCAGGAAAACAGAACTTTTTAACTTCAGACAAAATAATACGCAAATTTTTTTGATGAATTAATTAGTATAACTTATTGAATTGCTACGCAATAAAAGTACCGAATTTGCTCACAAAAGTACCTAATACCAATGGCATGAGATTTGTTTACTTTATGTAACAAGTTAACCTATTCATTGAATACAAATTTCAGTATGTAAAAATGCGCTTCAGGCGGAAACAGAAAAGCGTTGAGGGTATTGGCGGTAGAGGCAGTGTTCATGTTCATTAAAATCTGTACAATGACAGTCTGAAGTGTTTAATGACAGTGTTTAGCGATAATGTAGTGTCACAAGTTGCAATAGTACTACAATTATGCATATTAAGTAAACGGAGTCTTTACATACTAACCGACAATTACGTTCAACAATTAGTAAGCAACAACTTACTTTTATTTTTTTACATTTTTAAGTGCATTTTAAGCAAAGTGTTTTCAAGTTGCATTTGGAAACATGAACTTTTGCGCATTTTCTCTTAGCAAACAAAAATAGCGTAACGGATTTAAAATTTTATATTGAACAAAAAATTTGATTTTGTAATTGACATTTAATATTATGACATTTATACATTCACAGTAATTGTCTCTGCCAAAAGAAGAGCCATCATTGCTCATTGCTGTTAACTACACATTTATTCCGCTCTACCAATAACGTGCCCTTTACGATGAATGAAAACGACGAGCTGATAGGAAAATCGCAAGAGTCTCAAGCGATGGACGACGATCCCCACGACGGACACACCAGTTCTAGCAACTTCAGTGCTGGAAGTAGTAGTAGTGGCGGTAGTGGCCGCAGACGAAACACCAGCGGCTGCCGAAACAGTGTCCCGAGCAGCACCAGCAGCAACTCCTCGCTAGACAAGGTCTCCATTTTGCCGCCGTACAAGCAACAAAAGGATCGAGAAGAAGTGGAGGAAGACGAGGAGGAAGAAGACGACTGCTTTGGGAAGATGGGCTTTGGGGCGACCTCTGCCCAGACGACCATCACCAGTGTGGACTCGAACACCCGACGGCTGCTGTCGATGACCTGCCGAAACGCCAAGACGGCCCTGCTCAACTCGAAGGGCCCCACCTCGAACCAGTTCACCATTAGCAGCAGCTGCTCCAGCTGCACCTGTGAGGTGTGCCAGGCGAAGAGAGAGCTGGACAGTCAGTCGCGCACCTTCACCGTCAGCCGGCCCACCTACAACATGGCCGAATTCGACTCGACCTTTCGCAGCCCCGAGGACGCCCTCATTCGTCGCGCCCGAGCCGTCCGCCGTCGAAACTGGTGCCAGATGCCGCGATCACCGGCGCCCAACGCCCTCCTCGCCTTCTTCTACCGCTACATTCCCCTACTCGACTGGATTCGCAGCTACGACGTGAAGGGCGGCGAGCTGAATGCCGACCTGATGGCCGGCCTCACTATTGCCGTCTTTCAGATTCCACAGTGTAAGTGTGAACCAGTTGTACTGTTTTTATGCATATTCAACTTTCTTTCTACCCACCACTGAACAGGCATGGGCTACAGCCTGCTGGCCGGCGTTCCTCCCATTTACGGCCTGTACACCTCCTTCCTGACGCCGCTCATCTACGCCTTCCTGGGCACCTCGAAGCACGCCTCCATCGGCACCTTCGCCATCATCTCGCTGATGACCGGCTCGGTGATTGCCGACATGAAAGCGGCGGCCGCTGTTTCCGGCTCCTCCTTCATTGAGGGCGTCACTGAGATTGAGATTGCCACGACGCTGGCTCTGCTCATCGGCCTCTACCACCTGCTGTGCTTCTTCCTGCGCCTCGGCTACCTGGCGCAGTTCATGTCGGAGCAGCTGACCAGCGGCTTCATCTGCGCCTCGGCGGTGTACGTGCTCAGCTCCCAGCTGGGCTACATCACCGGCGTCAAGCACCTGCAGTCCTCCGGCACCGGCCCCTTCGGCCTGGTTCGCTTCTACGCCGATCTGACCAGCCAGGTGGTGGCCGGCGAGGCGAACCTCGCCTCTGTCGCCATCAGCGTCTTCTGCATCGGCCTCCTCATCGGCTGGAAGTTCTTCCTGTCGCCAGCGGTCGGTCGATCGCCCCACCGGGCAGTGGCCATGCTGCAAAACCTGCCCTTTGAGCTGCTGCTCGTCGCCGCCTTCATCACCGCCTCCTGGTACTTCCAGCTGGAGGAGCGATTCCACCTGTCCGTCCTGGGGCCGATTCCGCAGGGGCTGCCCGCCTTCGCGACGCCCCTGCCGCTAGAGCGCATCTACGGTGAAGGCCTCTGGCGGACGGCCATTCCGCTGGCCATCGTCGCCTTTGCCGTCACCTACTCTACGGGCGTCACCTTCGGCGCGAAGCACGGCTACGAGGTGTCGGCCAATCAGGAGCTGCTGGCGCTGGGCGCCACCAACAGCCTGTGCGCCTTCTTCCAGTGCATGCCATCGGCGGCCAGCCTCTCTCGCAGTGCTCTCGCAGAGACGGTCGGCACGCGCTCGCAAATCGCCGGCCTAGTCAACTCGGTCGTCATTCTCGTGGTGCTGCTCTTTCTCAGTCCCCTACTCTGTTTCCTTCCAAAGGTAAGCCCCCTTTTTTAACCTTAAAGTTTAGTTATTTAATATTCAATTGCTAACTGTTTGCTCCCTGCAGTGCGTCCTTGCGTCCATCATTTGCGTCGCATTGAAAAGTCTATTCCTGAAAGTGGTTGACTTGAAGAAGTACATAAAACTGGATAAGATTGACGGAGTAAGCTACTTGTTACATTTTAGATAAACAAATTCTCATTTGTATCTTTTTAATTTTCAAACTCAAGTCTATTTGGATCGTGTCCTTCTTTGCGGTGATCATCTTCAACGTCGATCTTGGCCTCTACATTGGACTTGCCTACTCGTTGGGCACTCTCATTGCAAAGTCGCAACGGTAATAAACGGTCTTTTTTGTTATCAACAGCAGTAAACTGACCAACATATTTTACCCATCTTTTGTAGACCAAAAACCTACATGTTGGGCGCTGTCGGGGGAACAAATGTCTACGTGCCGCTAAAACACTACCGATCAGCAAATGACCTCGGACACATCAAAGTGTTTCAATTCTGTGGACCACTGCATTTTGCCAATGTCAACTACTTCAAGAGCAAACTGGCGGAGAAAGCAGGTCTAAAGCAGCGAGAAAAGTAAAGACGAAACCTTTAAATGCTTACGATTTGCTCATTCTTCTTTTGTCGTTTCTCCAGAAACAAGAACTACAACTCTGCCCACTTCCAGCTGCCCTTTGCCATTGTCATTGACTGTTCAATGTTTAGCTACATTGACGCCACCGGCATTACCGCTCTGCGAACTGTGGTCAAGTTTTATGAAATGCGCGGCGTCAGAGTGATGCTTGCCGACGTGGCCGCCCATGTGCGCTCCATGATGGCCGCCGACAGTGACTTCCACCTGGACGTGCCCACCTGGAAGCTGTACATCACCACCCACGACGCCGTACACCGGGCGCAGGAAGAGGTCAAGCTGATGATGATGGCCGAGGAGGAGGTTGAGCTGGAGAACATGACAGTAACAATTGGAACAGCGGAGGAAACTGGACGCTCAAGTACGAGCACTGAAGGTGAAAGTGTTGCCGGTGGTGGTGGCTGTGACGCCTTCCTCACCATGACCGGAAATGTGCCAGGTGGTGGAGGAGGAGGTGATAGCGGTGGAGGCGGTGGCATTGGAAACAAGGTCAAGAAAAAGTCACCCATCAGCAGTCTGGCGCTGGTGTCAGTGGGCAATGGCTTTGAGGCGGTCAGTTCGCGGTTTACGCGTCAGTCAGGCAGTGAGGTGCTCCTTTCAATGGACAACACCGATGAGCAGGACATTGAAGAAGAGGATGTCGCAGAGAAGGAAGCCAAAAGCGACTCTGACTTCACTCGGATGATGATGCAGTCACAGTTTACCGATGCCAACTGCAATGGACCTCAAAGTACAGTTTAACAGTTTATTATTGCTTACAGAAAAAAGCAGTTTTACTATATACGATTTGAAAATTGTCAGTTTTATTCTTTTACACAAATTCTTTTACCACTACTGCGTTTTCATACTTGGAAACACTTTTATATCTTAAGTTGTTTACTTTTTTTGTTCAGTTTACAAAATGAAACATTTGTTACAGATTTGAGCGTCAATTTACAATATTCGCACTTGCTTAAATGCCAAAAGTAAAGATTTTAAAAATCAAGAGGCATTGCACTCAAGTTTCAGTAGAACAAAGTAGTTTTAGTGGCCTAATGCGACGACTTATTTACAGAGAAAACGTTCAGTAGAAGTGTTTGTGTGGTTTCACCCACACGAGATTCACTATTGTACATTTCAACTGTTGAGTAACGCTACTCCGTTGGCTCCACCCAGTTCTGGTGACCGGGCAGAAAGGCCATCCGGAGCATGGTCTGCAGCGATGGCATCGTCAGCGGCACTCGATACCCGAAGACCTCTCCGCCGGTGACCTGCTGCGCCGAGCTGTGGACCGCCTGCTGCTGCCGCTGCTCTCGGTACACCGTCCACAGCGTCTGCTCACTTCCGCAGACGGCCATCTTCGGCAGGGGGCGGGGCAGGCGAAGGAGGTTGCTGCTGTTGATGCTGTCAGTGCTGCTGCTGCTGCTGTGGCAAGTCCACATCAGCGTCGGCAGATCAATGGACCACAGTTCATTTCTCACCACCTGCGTCTCGCTTCGATCACCATTCAGTTGTTGATCAGCACGTTGAAGAGAGAGGGCGTTTGTGACCCGGGCACAGACAGCGTACACTTTGGCGCCCACTTGAGTGAACTTGAAGCGTGTCTGTCGTTTCATGCGCTGTTCCATTTTAGCTGGTTCAGTGTCCATCAGTTGCACCTTGCAGGTGGTCAGGTTCACTTTCAACTGGTGGGGAAATAAAAGAGAAAAAATGAGAATTAGTTAGCAAAAAAGGGAAAAGATGTAATGATCATCAAACTAATGTTAATTTTTTTATTGTTAAACACTCACCAAGTACTGACACGTAAACAAGCGTTTTCCTCGCGGGATTTCACTTTCATTTTCCGAATATTTAAGAAAGAGGTAGAGGTGGTCGTTCCAGTAAGCCATAAAAGAGATCTTTTTTAAACTGTTTGCCAGGTGGTCTGCTTTTAGGGGTTCTTGAGCAATTAGATGCAGGCGTTGCCATTTAAAAGAGACTCCCTTTTTAGCAATCAGTTGAGTTGTGTTATCACTACTAGTATTGCTGAAGTTTTCAATGTGTTTTGCGGAAACACTTTCAAAGTTATCACAAACATTTGTAGCAGTATTATCAATTTTGTCGATGTTTGAGGTATGACTGTTGTCGATGTTTGCGTTATTATCACTTTTCTTAATATTTTCCTGGGAGTAGATTTTGCAGCTTTTAACCGATTCATTGCCGTTTTCCGTGTTCCAGGTCAGACAGTAAAGCTCTCTCTGGTCGAAAATGTTGTGAAGGTTGTTGTTGACATTGCCAAGCAAAAAGATTCGATGTGTTGATGGGTCAGAGGTTGAGCAGTGCCAAGAAATGTTTGTCAAACTGATTGCATTTTCCAAGTAGGCCGCTTCGTCGTGCTCGTCGCCTGGTTCCATATCTTCCGGTCGATGCAAGGGGGCAACACTGGGAAGAATCGGCTGACTGTGCGTCTCCAAAGTGTTCAGGTTTATCTCCATCAGCTCATCAGAGAGAAAGATGAAAACAGTCTGATTAGATTGCTTTTCTTTGCTGCCCAGGTGTTGCTGCCATTCTCTTTGGACATCAGTTTGCATGTGTTGCCAATCAAAGTTTTGGCAGTGTCCAGTGTTCACACTTTGAATCTGATTTGCTCGACAATTCCAAAAGACCACTTGATAACGATAACTAGGGTAAAACCCCTTGATTGGCACTTTTTCCCAGGTGTGAGTTTCAGCACAAAGGCGAGCCAGTTTAGTCAGACTGCGGTCATTGTCGTCTTTGTAGAAAGTGTACAGGTAACTGTCAGTGGCAAAGACATGCTGAAACTTGTGATGGTAGTTTGTATTGTTGAAGATCATGGGAGCTGAGTGTGAAACAAGAAACCGGTGGTTAGCTTTTGACAATCATCAAAATAGTTATGAACACAAACCTTTGGTAGTAAAGAAGTTAAAGTTCAACAAAGTATATTGCCCATGTGTTTGTTCCAATGTTGATTGCAGTTTTTCTTCTTTACTTCGCTTTCGCTTTTTTCCTCTTTTGTCCTCAAACATTTTGATTGTTGTGTTATGAATAATTTTGCACAATGCAGTCAACGGTTGTTAAAATTTCAAAAGACAGAAACAAAAAAGTAAACGTTCAAGCAAACAAAAAATTAACAAAATTAAAGACACACTGTGTGTTTAGTGGTGTTTGGCGTTTCATTTGCAGTCTCTATTTGTTGATGACAGTGACAAATTGCTCAAGCAAAGTACCAGTAGTTCTTATGCTGTCATGATACTTTTCCGGTGCTGATCTTGTGTTGTCAGTATGATGGTGAGAGAGGAGACCAAAGAATTGAGCTCCCCTGCGAAGGGTGTCTGAAGGTGAGTGTGAGGACCAGCCTAGGCAATGTGTGCGGCAGTGTGTTCCCTCAGTGAGGACACGCTGCTGCCCGAAGTGAGAAGTGCTGTCCTGTGCGCCTGTGCAGGCCAAAGAGCAGTTGGAGGCAGTTGCGGTGGTGCCACACTGGTGCCATGCACACAGTCATCCGGCAGAAGACGGTACTGTCGAGACAGACAGTCCAAAGAAAAAGGCAGGCTCAAATTTCGTTTCACTGGCACTTTATTGCGCGCTCTCTAGTGTCTCTCACTTGACCACTTTTTGGGCCGTTATTTGAAATTTTTTCTACCTAAATGCACTTACCTTCTTTGCTAATAAAATTATCTAAAAAGCCAAATTCAAATGAAATTAGATTGATTTTATCTTGAGCATTAAGGCTATACTCGATTTACTGAAAAGTGAGTTTCCCTGCGCCGTCCACAAAACAGCTGTTTCCATGTGTTTGAATGGGTTTGTTATGATTCTCTTGGTACATTTATCTCAAAAACTACACATCAGATTAAGGTGATGTAAAAAACAAAAATGAAGTTAAAGATTTAATCTAACTTTTTTCGGTTAAATATTTTGATAAAATGTGATAAAGATATACGAAAAAGGTGTTGAAATGTTAGTTTTATTATTTTAATGACTTAAACCAATTTTAACTGAAATATTTAATTAAAGTAGCGGCCCATAGGCCGCTAGTGACGTGGTTTTAAGAAGTTCGAAGTTACGTCGCCTGTTTGTATATAAGCAGCTACTCTTTGCCATTAAAGTCAGTCTGGACTACGTATGTTTGTGTTCACTCTCACTCAGCGCTTCTTTAACGAAAATTAGATTAAGTCTTACACTTCATTTTTGCTTTTTACATCATTTTAATCTGATGTGTAGTTTTTGAGATAAATGTACCAAGAAAATTATAACAAGCCCCATTCAAACACATGCTTTGTGGACGGCGCAGGAAAACTCACTTTTCAGTAAATCGAGTATGGCCTTAACAGGACCAATTATTGGTAATAAGGCAATTTATAAAACATTAGTTATTGAACAATTGTTAAATAAAAAACATTTTTGTCAAAATTTAGTTTTTAAACTACTGAGATTAGATTGAGCAATGTCTAAAAACTTTAAAATAAATTCATTTGCTTATCAAATTAAAAAACGGCATTAAAACTAAAGAGTTTTTAAAGTTTTTTTTATTAAAAATTGAAATGGCAACAATAGTAAATATAAAGAAATTTGTGTTTTTCAAATCTTTAATAAAAACAAAATTAGTCAACTTAACAACGTAAATGTGTTTTAAAAATGCAAATTTTAAATTGCAAATTCAAAGTGAGTTTTAAAACAACAGGACAAAAATGATGTGTTTGTGTTTTGAGTGAAACAACGAGTGTGCAAATAAGTGTTCTTGTATTAAGAAAAATAATTAAATGGGCAAAAATATAGAAGGAGGGGATGGTTATGATAATAATGATGTTGATGATGATGAGTGAGTAAGTGGAAAGTTAAAATGATATTTTGGTTGCCAAGTTTGGCAACGGTGGACTTGGTCTTAAAAAATGAATTGAAAGGATACTGGCAATTGAGTTTAGTAACTGAAAAGGTGAAATCTTCAAGTTAATAATGCAACGATAAAACAATTTAGCTGTCATGTAATCGTATAAGAGATTTAGTGAGATTTAGTGGTGAATGAGGTTGTGATCATTGGGAATGGAAAACAAACAAAGTAACGAATAATAATAAAATGAACACAAAGTTAAAATATGCAAAGTTAAATGCTTGATTGCTAAGAAAAACAACAAAACAAAATGCAACATAAAATTTAAAATGTTTTGAGAGTATATTGTGTTGTAAGAGAAATGATGATTAATGCAAAAATACTTTTCAGTTTGCCGATTTTCGAGTTGTTGTTAAAATTTAATTGACTAAAATCGACTTTTCTTGATATCAATTCTGTTGTCGTCTTTTTCAAGTCGCCTTTTGCTGTTGTTGTTTCTGTTGTCGTCAGTATAACCGCTACGGCTACTTTTATTTTCATATTTGTCTTTAATGTCATTTCTTTTGTCGGTTTTAGGTTGTTTGTAGACACTTGAAGAGTAGTTCTTTTTCTGGTCATTTTGCAAAGTTGACCCACTTGCAATGAAATAGTTTTTGTCAGTTTTTTCAAAACTATGCTTGTTTTGGTCGTATTTTTCACTTTTGTGAGATTTTTCTTTTTCCTTAATATCTTTCTTAAAAGATGTAGAAGATTTGCTCAAATTTTCACCATTTCGATCCTTTTCATTTTCATGACTTGTTTTAAGATGTTTTACATAAAAAGAAGATGAAACAGCAGGTAGTTTAGAAGACTGTAGTTTTGATTTTTCTGAGAAAAACTTTTCATTTCTGTTTTTGCTTTCACTAGATGATACATTTTTTCGTTGATTAAAATTTGGAGATTTTGAAAATTTTTGCGACAACTGGGTGGTTGATGACTCTTGTTTTGAAGACGAATGACAGATTAGTTCTTTTTTAGCAGTTTTAAATGTAGTTTTAGAATTTGTTTGATCAGTTTTTAAAGATGATTTTGCAAGACGAAGATCTTTACTATCTACTTTTGGTAAAATTGTTGATAACTTTGGTTCAACACTTTTATTTTTTGAAGAAACATTAGCGGTTTTTGAATTTTTACTTTTTTTCGTATCTCGATCTTTTGCTTTATTTTTGTCCTGGCTTTTTGACGTTTTTAAACCGCCAGACAAGGCAGTTAAGGATGATTTAGACGAAGACTGTTTCAACGATTCGACTCGAGATTTCTCAATTTTTGGACTTTTCTCCTGCTGTTTCTTTTGCCTTTCCTCATCTTCTTTTATTCGCTTTTCCATTTCCTCCCTCTTTTTTTTCAGTAAAGTCCACTTTTGCGCCAGTTCATTCAGTTTTTCAGGGCTTTCATCACTGTCCTCACTGTTGAAGTAATCATTGTCTTCGTCATCGTCATCGCTGTCAGACAGTTCATTGTTGATGTGACGCAGCTTCCGCATCTTATCAATGACCTCCATTGGAATTTCATCGTCAAACGCTTCATTCTCCACCTCTTCTTTGACCATGAATCTCGCCATGATTTGTTCTCTCCGCAGACGATCTGCCTCAGTGTCTGTACTTTCGTCGTGAGTGCTGTTTTCACGTTTTAAAATCTGATAATCAATGTGCATTTTGACGAGATTTTGCCCCACTTTGCCCATGCAGTGGCTCACTTCATGATCGTCTAAGTAGTCATATTCTGAAATCATATAAAATAAAAGTTAAAAAACTAAACACATTTATTTAATATAAAATATCTTACCAAAAAGACGACACAATCGTTTTGTGAAACGGATGTGTTCTCTGTTGTTTCGTTTCTGTAAAACAAAAACAAATTCAAAAAAGAATTAGTAATGTCAAAAAGTATTCAAACAAGATAACATATAAAATAACACTTACAAATCGAAGTTCATTTTCTTGAATGTACTGCCAAAAGATCTTGCACAGTCTGTTGATAGAAATCTAGTAACAATAAAATTATGTTAATAGTATCTCAAGCCATTTATTTGCTTATTTTTCAATAATGTTTACAAATGCTTAAAATATTTACCTTTTCTCCTTCTTTTAGTAATGGTTTAAAAAACCAGACAAATTTAGGGCAAGTGTCATATGGCGTCGTCATGAGAAATCCTTTTGTTTTAATTTTGCTTGACAAACCACCAATGACTTTCTTTCGCTTCTTGGGCTTTTTTGTCTTTCCACGTGATTGAGTTTCAGACTCACTTTCATTGTTGCTGGAATCACTGTCACTGCTTTGGGAAGATCTCGCATTTGTCTGCTTAGAAGTGGAAGGTTGAGGAGACTCACTTCTTGTTTTGCTGCTTTTTTTATTTTTAGATTGACGATTGGCCACTGAGATGTTGCGAGTAGTATCAGAATCGTCAGAATCGCTGTTGTTGCTGCTGTCACTGCTGTCACTGCTGCTGCTGTTGCTATCGTCATCATCATCGTCATCACTTTTCATTTTTCGTTGATTGGAAAGCTTTTGAACTTGAGAACTCTTTCCAGATTTATTATTGATCATGATGGTTTTTCCAGATACTTTTGAGGGCGATGACGATGAGGAGTGTGAAGGAGGAGGCGGAGGTGCTGGCATTGAAGTGGACAGTGAAGACTGTTGTCTAGATGACTTGTGGCCGCCATCTTTTGAAGATGAATAAGAGTTGGAGGAATCAGAGTCATCATCGTCTGAGGACTGCTTATGACGGCTTTGAACGCTGTTTTTGCATGATGATTTGCCTTTACTCGGTGGGTGCTGCTTAGAAGACGATTGACTGCTTTTCTTTGCCTTAGAGGTAGACGATAAAGAAACTGCTGATGATGAAGATGCTTTTGCTGAATCTTTGCTGTTTGACTTTGTAGCTGTTGGTGTTTTAGACTTTGATTTTGACTTAGACGACTTGCTTGGCGGTTTATCCTCCTTTCCTCGAGAAGTGGATGGAGCAAACAAGTTTTTGTTTTGTTTTGTCTTACTTTGACCACCACTACCACCGGCCTTCTTTGAATTAAAAGCAGGTCGTCCGGGCGCATCTCGAGAAGTGGAAGGCTTACATCTTCGAATCATTGCATCCTCATCCTCATCACCACCATCATCATCATCATCATCATCCTCTTTAACATTCTTTCGGTGATGTTGCTGTTGCTGCTGTTGTTGCCTGACCGCCTCCTCGTGCTTCGTCTTGGCGTCCATCAGGGCAATCTGTTGCAGCTGATAGGCGGTGTCCGCCTCCATTGGCAGCCGAGCTCGGGTGAAGATCTCATGCAGTTTGTTGTTGGCTTCGGCGGCCTTTGCCCGTCTTCCCGGTCTGCTCTCCTCCCAGTACTCGTGGGCCAACAGGCGAGCGTACTCTTCGTCCCGTTTTGCCTGCTCCTCCCGTCGACGGTCTTCTTCACTTAGCAGTTTGGAAGGTCGTCGCTGAGAACTTATTGGTGCCTCACCGGTGGTGGTCACCGGTGCCACCTTTTTACCGGTCGCAGCCGATGTTGCAGCTTTCTTTTTCTTTTTTGCCGAAACTGGCTCCTTTTTCTTAGTCGCCTTTTGAGGCGTCTCTGTCTTTCGCTTTTTAGCACTTTCAGCTTTTTCTTTTTCATTTAGCGGTCGCTTTTGCTGTCCTGTTTTGCTCTGTTTTGCCGATGATTTTGCGCCACCACCTTTTGGAGGGGCGGTTTTGCCGGTAGACTTGCTTACTGGTTTTGCACTGGGTTTTTGTTGTTGGCGCAGAGGACCTTGTGCAGAGGAGGAACCTTTTACAGGGGCACTTTCATTGCCAATGTCATCCTCACTACTGCTGCCACTGTTGTCGCTACTGCTGCTGTCTGAAGAGCTGTTTGAAGAGCCGGACCCTGATCCAGAGGATGATGAATGTGAAGAGGGTGAAGAAGATCGAGAGGATGAAGATGATGAGGAGGAGGAGGAGGAGGAGGAGGAAAGGCTCTCCTTAACGAGTACGGTCTTTTTTCCTCTGATACCTCCTTTGGGTGTTTTCCGCTCGGTAAGCATTTTCTTGAAGTACTCCAAAGAAGCGCTTTTAGGCTGTGTTTCGGTTTTCTCAAGCAGAGAACTTTCTTTAGTGGGCTCGTTCATAACAACACTGCTTTCACTTTTAATGTTATCTTTGTTAACCGAATCAGCGATTGTTTTGCCATCTTTTTTGCCTTTGTCACTGGCATTGTTGTTGTTGTTGTTGATTTTGCTCTTGTCATCTCGCTCATTGTCACTGTCACGGTCACCGTTGCCCAAAATGACTTGATCAGAATTAGAGAGATTTTCCGGCAGTACAGGCGAGTTGCTGCCATCAAAAAGCCTGTCAATGTAGTCCTTTGTACTTTTAACTGCCTTTTGGTGGAACTTGTTCTCCTGCAAGTTGACAATTGCTGACAGCGATTGGTGCTTTGAAATGCGCAAATCTTTTGCTTCAGTAGCCAAAATTGATGATTTTTTTGGGCTGAGAAGCATTTCTCCTGAAAGTGTAAGCGCAGAGTTTTGCAGATATCGTGAAAAATCAATGTTGCTGCTGGTGGTGGTGGTGTTTTCAAGCAAAAGTTTGCTCTGGTTTAGAGAAGAAACCTGCTGCTTTTGATGCTGAGTGGCACTGCCGCAGTCAGAACCGCTCTCCGCAACATTTGAATTTTTGTCAGTGGTAGTGGACGCTTTTCCACGACTAGAGCCGCCCACCTGCGAGTGAACCACCTCACTGGAGTCCGGGTAAGAGTGAAACACTGCTTTTCGGGCAGCCTGCTGCTGAGCCTGCTTAGACTTTCCGGTTTTTTCCGAGCTGTGTTTGCTTGTCGACAGGTCGAGCGACTCTGAGGCAATGGAGTCACTCGAGCTGGAGCAGCTTGCCGTACTTTGCCGCTGAGAAGAGGAGGACACCGAGGATCGAGCAGGGGGCGGCGGTTTTGCAGTCTTTCCAGCTGCCATCACCAGCACGGAAGTTCGTCCTCCCGGAGACTCCTTCTTCGTTCCAGCAAACATGGCAGCCTCTGGCCCTTGTGATCTTATGCCACTTCCACTGCTGTTACTTGCCAGGCTGCTGCGTTCGTCATCGCTCATCTCAAAAACCTTCTCCGGTCGAGGACGTTGAGAATGCGAGAGTGGTGGCTGTTGTTGATGATGGTGATGGTGAGCCTGATGATGATGATGATAAGAATGATGAGCACTGTCAGCGACGGGCGACAGAATTCGCTCCATTGAGTAGGCAGAAGTGGATGGTGGAAGGGGTGGAGTGGACATTAGCTGCGGTGGCAAGAGGTGAAAGGGGCCCGTCGGCGAGGGTGATCCACCAAACAGATACGGTGATGACTGCTGTAGCGTTTGTAGATGTTGTAGTTGTTGAAGTTGTTGGGGAATCAGTTGTGACTGCTGTTTAAGTAGTTGCTGCTGTTTTAGCTGCAAGTTCTCCGGCTGCTCCTGCTCGGCCGACTGACTGTCACTGCTGAGCTGCACTTTGTGTTGTTGTTGTTGCTGCTGCTGAAGCTGAAAGATGGCACCGTTAATGAGTTGTCGTTGCTGTTCACTGAGAGTGGTGTCATTGGCGAAGAGCAGCCTTAATGAGTTGTCAATGGCTGTTTGCTCGTTAGGCAAGCCACTGTCACCGGGGGCTGAGGAGATCATTACTGACTGATGAAGGAATGGAGAAATGGGGGCGGCCGTGGTGGTGGTGGTGCTGGTGGCGGTGGGCGTGCTCATGCCATCACTGTTCACTGAAAGAGGAGGAGTGGACAGAACACCGGCGCTACTGTGCGCCAGTAACGGATTAATAATGTTTGCTTGTGGGTGATGGGGATGGGGATGTTGAAGGAGAAAATTGGACTGAAGAAGCTGAAGCTGTAGCTGAAGCTGACTGTGGGCAATGGCGTTGTTGTTGCTGCCCTGGTTTTGCTGCTGGTTGATTAGTGCGAACAACTGTTGTTGTTGTTGCTGCTGCTGCTGCTGTTGATGATATTGATGTTGATGAGCGACCGCTTCTACGGCGGCGGCGGCGGCGGCTGCCGAGGAGGCAGCCATTTGGCGAGGATTCGGAGGATTCATCTGTGGAGGAGCACTGCTGTTGTGGCCACTCTGGTCAGACGGCCGTGAGCAAGTGGCCGCCGTCGGTGGGCGCACTTGAGTCGCCGTCTTGGACAACGGCAGGGTCTGTGCTGCCTGAGTTGTCCCCTGCTGATGGACGACGCTCTCCCTGGGATGTGCTCGTGCTGATGGTGGTGGTGGTCGTGCTGATGGCGACGGAGTCAACGGGGGCAATGGTGGCAATGGTGGTGGTTGTGCTGGCAGAGCAGTGCTGGCACTGGTGCCCGAGAGTGCCATTGGCGCTCCTTGGAGCTGCCCTTTCAGAGATGGCTGCCACTGTGAGTGCTGCTGCTGCTGCAGCTGCTGTGGTACCGTTCCAGACTCCGTACCAGAGGCAGCAGCACTGGGCGCCACTACTGTCAGAGCTGCCGCTGATGACGTCGTGTTGCTCACCAGGCAATGGCGCCCAATGGCAGCAGTGCTCACCAGTGGCGGCGACGCTTCTACGGTTTCCCTTATTGGCCGCAGTTCTCCCGCCAATGAGGTCGCCACGGGAGGCGTGGAAAAGGAGGCCGTCCTTGGCGCCGCCGAAACGGGCGCCGACTCAGTTCTCTGGATCGTAGATCTCTCCCTTCCTTCTCCAACAGCAGCAGCTGTGCCACTCGCTCTTGCCGCCGTGGCGCCCGATTCTGGTGCTCTATGAGTTGCTAAAGCTGTGCCAACAGTAGTAGTAGTAGCAGTAACTGCTGCCGTTGTAGTAGTAGCGGCATCTCTGGACGGAATCGGTAGTGCAGAATTAGAACCGGACAGTTGCTGAGACGGGAAACTTTGCTGTCGCTGGCTGGAATTTCGCTGCTGTTGCTGCTGCTGTTGCTGTTCCAAGTTTTGCAAATACTGCAGATTCAACAGACTTTGGTTCTGAATGGGCAAACTAGCTGCCGGTTGCGATGTGATGATGGTAGTTGCGGCTGGCAGTTGTTGACCAAAACCGGTCAATTTGTTGAAAAGCTCTTGATCACGACGACTGACAACTTCGCCGGTGATTCGATCGAGTTCTTTGGTCAGTGCAGTCACATTGGTGCTAGGCATAAAAAAGATCTGCGGTATCTCGTTGAGGGTAAAAGTCGGCGGAGTGCTGTTCTGCTGTACTTTGGTCCAAAAAGGTACATCGGAGGTGTTGTGCGAAGAAGGGGTGGCAAAGTTGATGGACGGACAGCTTTTCACCAGCTCATTGAGATGCCTTAGTTTGCTGCGCAGTGTTGCACTGCTCTGAAGCAAAGCCAAATTTTCCTGGAAAACGTCGTCCAGAGTTTGCTGTGAAGCTCCAATTTCTGAGCTTGGCAAACCACCAAGAACTGCACTTCTGGGATTTACATTTAAAACTGGCACTCCTTGAGCAAGCTGCTGTTGGTTGGCCAGATATTGTGCCAGTGCCATCTTTTCCGATTCACCCACTGCCTGGGGGCTGTCCTGGATTAAGGTGGACTTGCGGAATATGAGCGAAGGGTAGTCCAGTGAAGTGGAAAGAGTCTGCTGTAGTAGTGACCTTTGCAGTGGAGAGGTGGATGGTGGTGGTGGTGGTGGTGGTGTTTGAAGTGTTTGGACGGGGGATGCGTTGGAGTTCAACAGAAGGTTTTTGTGGGAGAAGAGCTGTCGTTGGCGGTAGAGCTCATGGTGGTTGATGTCGGAGAAGGACGCTGAGGAGTGTGAGCTGCTGTCACCCTCTTCTTCGCCGGAGGTGACGCTAACCACTACGTTTTGATGCCTTTGGTGAGCCGTGCTGAGGTTCAGCACATCTGACAGGCTGCTCTCAATCTCCGGCGCCTTTGCCTTTCGCCTGCTCGCTGTTGTGCGACCCTTTGGGGGCCTCTTTTCTCCGGGACCGGGCGCCATTTTATTGTAGTTACGGTACAGTAGACAGGACAGTGCTGATGATCGTTTGAAACAATATCGAGACCTCGGTTGAGTCACAAGCCGAGGCACTAGAGTGTCTGCTGTGGTGGTCGTATTGGAGGCAGAGATTGAAGAGGTGGTCACTGCAACACAAACAGACGGGTAAATCAACTCAATACGGCGAAAAATGCTATTTGCACTGGTAAGGTCGTAGTTTGGCAAGTTAGGGGCACTGTTTTCACTGTTTTCAAGTGGTTCTGAGTCTGAAGTAAACGCCAAAGAGGGCGATGATAAGGTGTGATGATGACGATGATGTTGCTGAGGGTGAACGATGTTGAAAATGGCACTTTTGCTGCTGCTGCTGTTGCAGCTGCTAAGCGCCTTTAGATGACGGCGACGATGTTTGTAGTGTGTTGTTCGGTTTGGTTTGTAGCGTGATGCGGCACTGGAGATAGAAACAGCTGGGTAGCCACTGTTGGTTGATGCGCTCGAAAAGGTGGTGATGCTTAATGTGGTGGAGCTAAAGGTGGAGTGGTTGAAGTAGTTGTGGTAGTTGAGCACCTGGTTCACCGCACGATAGGTGATGTAGGCCACTGGCAACAATGATAGAGAGAGAGAAGAAAAGTGTCAAATTAAAAGAAATGCAAATCAGTTTGAAAATAATCAAAACATCAGTGTGAGCAATAAAACTGTAGAAATACTAAAGAACACTTACGGAAGTGCTGGTAATTGAGGGCACAGTCCAGCTCAGTGGTGGACGTTCCAGCAAAGAGTGGACGGCTGTGCCGACGTTGGTACGCCTTGATCGCCTGTCTGCACTCTTTGCCGAGCACTCTCACGTGTTTGAGGTGTCGGTGCTCAAAGCGGCGAATGAGGGCCAGCCGTTCACTGGCCGAAGTGGCTCCCAAACGAAGTGCAAGGTGGTCGCCAAAACTTTGCAGACACAGTTGTGAAAGGTCTTGACAGTTGAGAATCAATTCTACAGAGTGGAAGGCAGTTGCAAACAGAACAGGAGAGAAAAAAGTAGAGAAAAAAACAAATAAAAAATTAGAACTGATTAGATTGTGGCAACGTGGAGATCAGTTGGAGTGGACTGAAAACAAAACTTTGAATAGGTTTGAACTGGACATGCATAAACAAAAAATACGTATGCCGCTCAAAAAGGTAGTGCTCAACTGAACTGAGAGCTTGCATTCATAGACCGCGTGTACAGTGATTTGAAAATTGTATCGCTTACCTTTGGCAACGTCAATTATCTGACGGTCAGTAATGTGAAGGTTTCGAGACTCATTAAATACCGACTGAGAGCAGATTGAATTGTGGCAAATTTCGGGCAGAAAGATAGCGTTGCCATAATTTGCCATCCTCTGAGGGCAAACTGGTAAAGTTCACATCGGCGTTGTTGGGTGCTGCTGTTGTCGGTGCTGATGATGTACAAGGTAAGGTGGTGATGGAGGTAGTGCTGAGGGTGATGGTGCCGGTGGTGGTAGTAGAAAGTTCACTGAGTAATGGTGATGAACAGGTGAGTAAAAAAAAGATACTAAAATGAAGACTGGAGTGAAACTTCATGTGGAAAATAGTTATCAAAACAAAACAAAAATCAAAAGAAATTTGTTGAATAAAGAGCAAGATAATTGTGAAAAAATAAAAATTGTAGTAATGTGGTGCGGTATTTGGGAAAGAATAAATATAAACAAAATGTAAAATACTAACTGCATGAATAACTAATTGTAAAAATTGATAAAACTCACAAAATGGTTAGTAACAACTAAAGAACAGTTGATGTCATAAGTTTAAAGTTTGATAAGAGTATTAATTAAATTACAAAAATAAAAGATATGTAAGTTAGGTTAAATCAATTGTTAAGTTTTGTTTCATTATGTAGTTGCTCAATAACCAAAATAAAAAATATGCAAGTAGTTGAATCATTTGTTTGATTGTTTCACTTAATTGAAATTAAAAACGCTTTATGTCGCTTGATTAAAAACACAACTGATGAAAACGATGATCCATTGTGTTTTCTAATGTTTGTTTAAACAAACTTAAATGTTTGAAAATAATTTCATTTGTCGTTAAAATGGTAGTTGTTTAAAATTTCAAAAAACAAAGGCACTTGCTAAAAACAAAAAAAAAATGAAAAATAAAAATTTAGAATATTGTTTAAAATTTATATGAGAAAAATGCTTAATTGCATTTAAAATGCAATTTTAAATTGTATATTTAAAAAACTAGTTAAACAGAAAACCATTTTTTGACGTTGAATAGCGCGCAAAGAACAAACTGATCAAGTTAAAACAAAAAAAATATTATAAAAGAAAAATGTAGAGGCTGACCATAAGAATTGCATTTCTAACGCCGCGCCAAAAAACAGTGACAGTAGAAAAAAGAATTACGTGGAAAAAGAAAAAAACAAAGAGTAGAGGCAGAAGGAAAGGCAGAAAAGAGGTGCTGGGAAAAGTGGGAAAAGTGGCAACTTGGGGGAGGGAAGAAGTTTCTGTTTGGCGTAGTACTACTGATCCAACAGCGCCTGCGCCAACTGCTGCAGCAACAGCAGCAACAAACGTGGGGAATCGGTGGCCACCACAAGACGACACCAGAGCCGTCTTCATACCCTAACCCAAACACACAAATACACGCACATTATCAGTAAAGAGAACAACGCCAGTTTAGGCACATACACACACGCGTTTTTCCTTTTTAACTGCTGCCTCTTTTGTTTTTCTGGTGCCCAGAAAAAAAATGAGGATATAGCGAACAGAAATACAGAAAGAAGAAAAAGAACATTGCCTCTGCCTGAACGTGCAAGTTTCTCGATTTTTCCTGAAACAGTGATGGGAGTAAGTCGGCTACAATCCGAAACTTTAACTGAATGAAAAAAGTTCTCTCAAAAGAAACTGAAAAGGGAAAAAAATAGAATTAAAATAGCAGTTGTAGTAGTCTATGAATGAATTTCTGTACAAATTAAACCAGCGAGCAATGGAAAGTGGGCATCAAGTAAAGAAGAGAGAGAGAGAGAGAAAAGGAATCGATTCTGAATAGTGAGTGACACTACTACTACTTACATTGTGTGCTATACACACTGCCAACGGCAGCAGTGGAGGGCAATTCTAGTGGTGACTGGGCACTGGTGGTAGATTCTGGAACAAAAAGGGGAGCAAAATGCTAGAGTGCAAGGGTGCAGGGAATCGGTATAGAAGTAAAAGTGTGTGTGTAGATGTATTTCCTTGCTTTCTATCTCATTCTTCGGTCAGTGAGCTTTTCAGTGGTGGAAAAAGAGAGAACGGAGAGAGGGGGGCAAAAGCAAATACACAATAGTGAGGAAACGTTTGGTGAGGATTGTGGCGCCCAAACGCTGCTGCTGCTGTTACTGCCACTATTGCCGTTGCTGCTGCTGCTTCTCTGGAACTCTTTCCGTTTCGACGTTGGATCAGCAATTTGCAATTGGCAGCAGCAGCAACAACAGCAGTGTTGTCTTGTGTGCTGTATATACTGCTGCTGCTGCTGCTGCTGCTCTGTGTCTGTCTCTGGTTCGGGTATATATGAAAATGAGTGGCGCAAAAGTGGAGGCAAGTGGGTAGCAGCGCCAGTGTTTTGGATAGATGTGAGGTAGTGTGTGTGTGTGTGTGTGTTGCTGCAATTGCTGCTGCCTCTGCTACTGCACTTGCTTTCTCGTTGTTGTTGCTGATAGGCACACATTCACTCACACACTGCTGATGCTCACAGATAGGAACAGCGAAAAACTACGGTAGTGACAGAACAAGTGCAACTAAAGGAGAGAGAGAGAGAGAGAGAGAGATTGAGTCATGGCAATGTGTGGATGTGAAGGGGAGAGAGAGGGAGAGGGAGAGAGTAAACTTGCAAAGACAGCAAAACACACATTACCAGCAGCTGCACACTCGTTGGCGCTCACAACGAATGGTAGTGGCAGCGCAAGAAAAAGATAGAGAGGCAATGGAGAAGAAAAGAAGGAAAGAGAGAGAGAGAGAGAACTGCCACCAACGGACAGCAAAAAACTGCTGGCAACAACAACAACAGTGAAGGAAGAGTGGTGGTGAGTCGGCAACGCAGCAGCACACCAACACGGCACGAAACAGTGCGACGGGCAATGTTGCCGCCACTGGCCAACAACACACGTCGCCTCGTAAGAAGGCAGGGAAAAGAAGCAGGGAAGAAGGCTTTCCTTGAGCAGGGGCAGTTTACAGAAGCAGGCAGGCAGGCAGGCAGAGGCCAGCATTGGGCATTGCAATGCACAGACACAGACAGTGCCGCCGCCACTTTGAACGCGCGTCTTTTGGAAAGACTGCTGGCGCAAGTGATGCTGATCAGCGGCGGCAGCAGTGCCAGTGTCTGCGGACTAGAGCGGGTAAACGGTGCTGCTGCTGCAAACTCCTTTCCTCTCTGTCTGACTGCACGCCACCGTGGCCAGCCAAAAGCCAAACAGTCGGTCGGTCGGTGGAGCAGAGAAGGCAGTAGCAGATAGCAGGGAGAAATTCGGGCGCTTCAGCATTAGCTTTGGAGCTTTGGAGCACTTTAGCTCTTTAAACTAACAACAGCAACAGCAGCAGCAACGACTGAAGCAAAAAAAGTGCGCCAAGTAAGCGTGCGCGCGCGATCACACAAACACACACACACACACACATTAGCTTACACAAGCTCATAATGAAATACTAAACTGCACAGAGACGGAGACGGAGATGGAGACGGAGATGAAAAGGAGTAAAAGCGACGTCCATCGGTGTCGAAGGCAACTGCTACTGTACACAGCAGCAGCAGCTTTAACATAACGGCGGCAAGCAAAGTGCAGAAGACTAGGCAGATGCAGGCAGGCAAGGCAATCATAATAATCGTATAATGGCAGCAGCAGCAACAACAACAGCACCAACAAGGGAAGGAAACCGCAGAAAGTCGACCTAGTCGTCGTTTAGTTAGTCTCATTTAAAAAGCTGCTTTTCCTATTTTCTTTTTTCACTGTTTTGCCTTTTCTTCTTACCTTGTTCTCCCTTGTGACATGAGCTTCTGACTTGAACATACTCAATATTTCTGTCTGAACCACTTTAGAGCGATCTTGTTTGAAAATAAATATGCTAATTTGTGTCGTTTTTAAATCTGATGAAAGACAATGATAACTTTTAAAAAAGCATGTTAAAGATCCGCAACTAGTACTTTTTTGCAGTATTGCACTGATCACTGAATTTATCTTTAAATGCATTTATTTACTTACGGACATAACGAAATTAAATTGAATTGACGTCACACCAGGCAGAGTTTTGTTGCTCATTTCGCTTTCACTATGCACTTTTTTAATTAAATGAGTTGTCAACTGGTCGCACTTGATTTAGCTGACTAGTGTGTTGTCTATTTTCTAAACAAACAGCAAAAGAGGCAACAATAAAAAAGAGAAAATGAACATGAACTACTTTCAGTCATTTGGCTTCATTCAGTCACTGTTTGACGTCAATTGAAAAGAAAGAAAGAAAGGATGAAACTTTCAGCTTTTCAGTTACCGAGAACAGCCCGTTAATTCTGGTTTTATTCTCCTGTAATTAAATTCCCATCGGTGTGAGCGTTTTGCCTAATCGGTTCACTCAGTCCCTCAGTATTTGCTTACGCTAGAACTGCATTCACTAAAATAAGCAACACTCTGTTTTGTGTGCAGTGTCAACTGCTTTTCCATTTTATCCATTTGGCTTCTTTCTCTTTTTCGTCTCCTTATTTTTCCCCTATTTTGCCCGTCTGTACACCTACTCAACCGATTTCCCATTACCAATTGGTTTTTTCCTCATTCACTCTCTTTCTCCCTCTCATTCAATCAGTCAGTTAGGCAAACAGCCCACCAGTTACCAGACAAATGGATTGGCCAAATGGATGCCAACCATTTACCACTTAGAATGCGTGAAAGGAAATTAAATTTAGCAAAAAGAAGAAACAGCAAAAAAGAGTGTACAATCAGTCAGATAAAAGTTAGAAAAAGTACATCGGCTGTTGCTGTAAGTAACTTGAACGATTTTGACTTTGCAACACTACAAATAATTGTTGCTAAACCATTTCTGTCACTTGAAAAATGCTAAACTAAATTTGACAAGTAAAACCACCAATTGACATTAATTTTTAAATGTGTAAGTTGTTTGGATTTGCTTACAAACTTTCTGTAAATTAGAGACGTAGTGAGGTACCCAGTTTGTAGTAAGATGCAAACCAAAATTGCCCATTTTGAAGTTTATTTTAAGTAACAGAAATAACTATCACAGTGCTCATTTTTATGCGCTTTTTCCTTAAATTGGCACAATAAATTACATCAGAATATTCAGGAGACATTACCATTTTCTTTATCATTTATACAGTCTCATTTTGGGTTGTTGATCCACTTTCAATTTCCGCATCAAATGACAATATGTCTTCCATTCACTTCATTCTTTTTCTCCCAAACTTCAACCAAACAGAAATTGCATCTTAAATTAAAACTTAAAAACATAAGCTATTCTACTGAATTGGCCAAATAAAGCTGAAAACTGCACAGACGGGCAGAATTTTACAATACAGCAACAGCTGCTGCTGCTGTTTATGCTAATGTTGGTACCGTCGTTGTGGCCAAACAAAAATAAGATAGAGAACAACAAAAAAACAACAAAATTGCGAGAAATTAACCGCCACTAAATGGCATTACCATAATTTGTTTGCGAATTCAGTCTGTCTAGACACTGGCACTGCAGAGGAGCACGGTATTACTTTTCTGGGTAAATGAGGCAGAGTAGATGAAAAGGGAGAAGAAGAAAAAGAAACCCGTACAATGCTGCTGCCCTGGATCAAATATATTCAACCATCGACTGCTGTGCCATTGACGCAACAATCACTGCCGATGCTGCGTTTGCTGTCGATGTCCAACCACTCTTCTGTCGACTTCTTAATACCGTCAATACCCATTGCCGTTATTAGCATTGGCTTATAGGGAAAACTGAAAAAGAAATCTGTGTCCGCCAAGCAACCCCTAGACTAGTGCTCCAAAAGAAAAAGTTTAACTAAACTAGCAGCAGTTTCGATTGCTGGCAAACTTTTTTTCTTTTTCTCTTTCTTTCTCACACATTTGACAGCAAAGTTGATTTAGTAGGTAAATGGTGAAAAAATGTTCAATTGGAAGTCATTTTGATAAAGTGCTTTGCTGTTTAACTGCTGATCAGGTGTGGGTGTTGCAGTTGTTTAAGCAAGTTTCATATCTTTGTAAAAATTAAAATTTTTAATTAGTTTTTTTATTTAGAAATTTATTTTAAACATTTTAAACAATAAAATAACCGTATTTTTCAAGATATTCTATTTAGTCTGCCAAAAAATTGTTTTATAAGTTAGCTAAAAAAATTAAAATTTTATTACATAGATTACAACTTTTACTAACGATTAAATAGAATGCATTATTAATGGTACAAATTCTATAAGAAACTGATAAAATTATACAAAGTGCTTTTTCTAAGTAAAAAGATTGTTTTTTAACAATTTTTTGTATGCTTTATCTGGCTTTTATCATATGATTCTAACGTTTTTTTTGTTTTTAGTATTTCATCATTTTTTTAATATTTAATACATGACACCTTACTTGATGTTCACTTTTCAGTTCAATTTTTGAATAAAATAACAATAAATTGTTGTGAATGTATTTTCTCACAAACATACAATCATTTTTAGTGCCAACCACAATTTCTTAGACACTTACACTTATGAAAATGACAAAAACAACAGACAAACAACAAAAAACAACAAAAAAAGGTAATTTACGATTTACGTGCAAATAAAAAAATTGTAGAATGTTTTCTAAATGCACAAAAATACAAATAAAAATAGAACAAAAAGTAAGTAGACAGCAATTGAAATAGACAAAAATTGTTTAACTTTTATTAAGTTTTAGATAACCAGTAAAAAATTAAAAAATGAATTATGATTCAACTTTAATTTTTTCATTTTGTACAAATTTAAAGTTTCTCTTTTGTCTGAATAAACTAAAAAACGTTTTTCATTTTGAATGAAATTAATAGTTAGCTAGAATATTCTAATTACCAAAATAAGTCCAAATTTTTTTAAAAAAATGTTAATTACTTTTTACATTTAAAAATTCAAAGATACTACAATTCTATTAAAAACAAACTTAAAATTTTTTTATTTAGTTTTAATTTTTCTTTTGCGTAACAGTGAGTTCCATCTACTGTAATTGTTTGTGACTATAATTTACAGCTGCCGTGTCACCTTGTTTGTGTATGAGCATGTGGGCAGCAGTGCCCTCAGATTGGTTGCTGCAGGGGCGCTTGGTGCCGCTGTTGCGACAGAGCTGAACACAATGCCGCTGCAGCTCAATCAAAACAAAAGAGCACAGCTTCATTTATTCTTTGCATTTTGCTGTTATTCTAAATTCAAAACACTGATTTTCTTTTACTGAACATTCACTTTTTCAGATAATAACTAAAAAACTGAAAACTTACACAGTTGTGAAAATTTTGCCTTTACTTTTTCTTGCTTTGGCATCTATTTGTCAAGTTACAACAAGAAACACATTTGTTTGACAAAAGGTAAATTTTTATCACAAGGAATCTATCTAGTTATTACTTGTTTTTAGAAAAGGTAGTGTTTTTGTTTAACTAAACATTTAAACGTGTTTAACTACTGTTTTTTAAATGCACATAAAAAGTGTATTTGGAAATGACAAAGTAAAATTCCGATTAAGACCATTTTTGTGTTTCTGTTTTAAAATTCAGACTTGACCTGTCACAAAATTCTGTTTGCACTTTTTAAACTTTGTGTTTAACACTTTTACTCTTTTTAACTTAAAGCATCTAGCAGCTGCCGATCAAGATGTCTGATCCAAACCAGATCGATCCCGCAAACGGCAATGGCCAGTACAAGAGTCCCTCCTTGCCCTACTATTCCGGCAACCCTTCTACTTTTGCCGAAGCCGGCTACAGCATTAACAGTTCGGCAATCGACTACTTTGTCCTGGCCGAGGATCCACAGGCTGCGGCTGTCAATCGAATGAAAAATGAGGCAGCCGGAGCAGGACACTTTTCATCTTTGGAGGTGGCGGCGAATGTGCAGTCCTTCACCTCTCCCAGCAAAGGATGCGGCGTGGTGCAATACCAGCCCACCAGCACCTCGATGGAGTACATTCCCCAGCGAATGGCCACCTTTGGCGGCTGTGACGTGGAGGAGGAGGAAGACCTGACCAAGTCCAAGGCGAAGACCATTCCCTACGTTCCGAAGCCACTACAGCGCAAGGGCAAAACTTTACAGTACGTTCCATCAGGAGGTGGAATGGCTGGCGCCGGTGTTGATGATACGGGTAAGTGGTGGTAGGGTGATACATGTCATACTCAAACAGCAATTGATCTTTCTAATGAAAACCTTTTTACCCTTGCTAAACTAGACACTCCATTTGCTCCTTACGTCTCGGAAAGTGATGTCGTCAAGGAGAGCAAAGTAGTGAAAGCCAAGAAACCTTCGCCAGTCTATGTTCCTAAAACTCCAACGAAAGCTGTCGTGTCCGCTGGCAAACAGTCAACTCCTACTTCTACTACTGTCACTACTGCTGAGCCATCACATCCCAGCAAGGTCAGCTCACCCAACCTGAAAGAGCAGCCCAGTCTGCCCACAACTCGACAAGCCACCAAACGACCGTCGACGACGACTACTGTTGAAACTGCTGAAGCCGTCGTGCCAGGCGTCAAGAGCGCTCGCATTGCTCACAAGCCTTCCTATGTAAGTCCAGTTGTTTTGTGAATAAATCTATTGATTCTTACACAATTGTTTTGTTTCTTTTTAGGATGCCTCCCTCGCACCTCGACAAGCGGTGCCCCGTCGAGTTCGGCCCACTCGGGCGTCATTGCGTCAGCAAATGGCGGAACGATATGAGAAGGTGGCAGCAGAGGCTGCTGCTGCGGCCGCCGCAACGACATCCTCAGCTGATGATCAGGTAAGCAAAAAAAGCCGATGAATCACAGTCTTAATCTTTAAACTCAAAAACAACACTCAGTACTCAGTTAAAAGCACTTAAGTGTAGTTTCCAGTTTAGGTAGTAGTGCCTGCTTATCAACGATGGCATTTTACAGCTCTGATTTCTTTATACTGATTTTTTTGTCTTACGAGAGATATTGTTGCCCAGTGATTTGAGCATCGACGGAAGAAGCGACTGTATTATTGCGCGTGCATGACAGCAATGCACATTGTTTTCTACCATTTTTTTTCTCTTTTCTTGTTTTGATTTTGAAGTGGCTAGTTTTTTCTCACTAGTTTTAGTGTTTTGACAATCACTTTGTTTTTTCTACTTTTTATCATTTGTGAGTGTTGCAATTGGTTATCAGCGGAAGCTTTTTGAAGCTGGAAAAACACCGCTATCAAATCCTTTGCATTGGATTTAGAATAGTTTGTAATATGTGGCAATAGTTTCTCTAGCACATACTCAGTAAAAAAGTGATCAAAAGTAAGGAATTAGAGTTATATTTTGCTACAAGTTTTTATTTAATTTTTGTTGGTTATGCTTTATTGAATTTTTTGTAATGTTTGCTTTAAATCAGTTCTCAACTAACGACTTACTTTGTTCCTATCTTTAGATTAACTTAACAGAAGTAAAAAGCGCCCAACTAAACGCCTCAGCAAAAGTTACATCGCCTCCTGGTGTATCGCATTCAACAGCTACCTCCAGTAGTTCAACCACTAACGCTTCCAGTCATGATAACCTGAAGCTAACTTTAAAAATCCCCAAACCCCAAACGTCTTCAGCTAAACTGCCACTTCGAGTTACCACTCCCACTACGCCCACTACTGTTTTGATCTCATCAGGCAGCAACAGCAGCAGCCCTAAAGTGGGCGCCAGCAACCGAATCTCAACTGAGCCCTCCGCCTCCAAGTCGATCTCTGTGGCGCCCAACAGCCACCAGATCCGCAGCTCCCCAGCAGCCAGCACATCAGTGCATCTGCTGGTGGCCAAGGGAAAACCGGCAGAGACGGTAGTTCCCGCCCGCACCGTCGCCACTGCCTCTCGTTTCACCGTCGGCAAACGCGACAAGTCGTCGGCTCGTGTGGCCCACGTTCCCAAGCCGATCACCGCAAAGGATGCGGCAGTGCTGGGCATCATCAATCCGAGCAGCACCGTCCTCAGCAGTGGTGGTAAACCATCTTCGTCCTCTTCCTCTTCCTCTTCCTCTGCCACCACTGATGCGCAGAACCGGGCCGCCCTCAGCAAGCTGTTGATGCCCCTGGCGGACGCCTCCGCCCGAGTGCCCCTCTCCGTACGACGCAGTACACTGCTGAAGATTCGCGCCGAGCTGATCGCCAGCACCGGAAGATCGGCGGACGTCCTCCCAGTTGAAGAGCTCCTCGCAAAGTCGGCAGAGGCGCAGCAGCTGGAGAAGGAGATCGCCGGACGGGCGAAAAGCAATCGAAACATCTACGTCAGCCTGGGCGCCTCCAAAGTGGCCACCATTCGACGGGAGCAGAAGGAGGCAAAGGCGGCGACGGCAGCAGGAGCAGCCATGTCTACCACCACCTCCGCTTCCAGCTCAAAGAAGCTGACCAACAAAAAGTACCGCAATCTGCTGTCGACGGCGCCGGCCACTCCGGCCGCCAAGATCTCCCACGACGCACTGCTGAAGTTCAATGCCAAAAACTGCAGTCTAGTCTCGCGAGAGTCGGCTCGTGTGGCTGACCTCAGTCGAGAGGAGCTGGTCCATCAGCTGAGAAAACTAATGATACCCAGTGAAGAGCTGGAGAAGTACGGTTTCCCTCGACCAGTTTCTGCTGGTGATGGTGATGACTCTCTGGGCAAGGCATATCTGCCTAATTTGGATGCAAAAACCAAACCAGTGCCCTACGTGGAGGGCATGGCAATGACCTGTCGACGCTGTCGAGCAATCTACCGAAACCCTCAAAAGCGATCAAGTGTTGGCAGCAGCGACTCAACCGAAACCCCAAAACCGGCCTGCGTCTACCACGAGGGCCGTGTCTTCAAGTTCCGCGACCGCCAGGGCGTCGATGGAAAGTACATCTGCTGCAAGGGCGACCGAGAGTCGGGCGGATGCGCCTCGGCCACTGCCCACGTCACCGATGGCCTCGAGTTCACCGACGCCCACCAGGGCTTCACCGCCACCGTGCCCGGTGGCTCCAGCGGAAAAGTCCTGCCCAATGTCTTTGCCCTCGACTGTGAAATGGTAATCATACACCTGCTTTTAAAATGACTGATCTTTTTGCTAACAAAACGCTTTTACCACCTTCTTTCCAGTGCTACACTGACCACTGTCTGGCGCTCAGTCGCGTGACGCTGCTCAACTTTGAGGGCGCTGTAGTGTACGATGCGCTGGTGAAGCCGGCAGGCGTCATCCTCGACTACAACACCAAGTTCAGCGGCATCAAGGAGGGCGACCTGGAGGGGGTGACCACCACGCTGGCCGACGTCCAGGCGGAGATACGGGCACTGGTCGCCGCCGAGTCCATACTCATTGGCCACGGTCTTGACTCGGACTTTCGTGCGCTGAAGCTGTTCCACGAGAAGGTCGTCGACACTACTCACCTCTATCCGCATCGACAGGGGCTGCCCTTTAAACGGTCGCTGCGGATGCTCGCCTCCAACTTTCTCAATCGTATTATTCAGGACAGTGGTAAGTGACATGGCTGACTTTTGTTGTTTCGTTTTTAGTTTACTAAACTGTTTTACTTTATTGATGTTTTTATTACGCCTTTCAGACGAGGGTCACGACAGTAATGAAGACGCCAAAGCAGCTTTAGAGTTGGTCAAGTTGAAACTCCAGGAAGAGCTTAATAAGTTTTTAATCAACTGAAGATAGTTTCGTGAATATTGAAAACCAAATTAACACTTGTGATGAAAAATGTCTAAATTTATTTATAATGTGATTTCAAGTATTTTTTAATTTTCTTGGTAAATGATCACTAAAATGTTATTACTCTGTTTGTATTCAGCAAATCAATAGTAACATGTTTGTAAGCTTTGTTTAACAACATTTTCTTATTTTTGCACATATATAAAAGCTTTTTGTTTTTGATAACTTTAAATCTCAATTAAGTTTATTTGTTCATTTTACTACCAAAATTTTTTATTTACTTTTTTAACAAAATATCTAAAAATTCTTATATCTTAAAAATGAAATATTTGTTAACGCGCACTAAACAGTGTATAGTTAAAATATTAATTGCTTTAATTAATTATAGCATTTTGATTAAAAGTTGTAATAATAATTAATTGCTTGCCAAAAAGTCATATTGGCAAACAGATTTAGATGACTTTTTATTGTCATTGTCCTCTTTAGCCAAACACTCAAGCACGCCAAAATGGTTTCTAAATTGTCATATCCGATTTGACAACACTGCAGCAAAACCAATAACACCAATAACAACATGACAATAAAAACTTCCTCTATCTTTTTGCTAATCTAACTTTCTAAAAATAGATTCAGATGTTTTTATTATTTTTTCACAAGTATCGTACAACAGGTACAATAAAATTTGAGTTTATTTTTTTGCAAATAAACACAAGTGTTTTAAGTTTAAAAACACAATCAACAGTAGAGACTTCAAACAATGATGTTGACAGTCTAACCAGCTTTTCATACTGCATTCGCCATTGACAAAAACAAAATTCAGATCACCTCATTTACTCGTTTCAAATTTTAATTAATCATGCTCTATTTTTAATTAGCATACACGTCATCAAAGTGGGCACAAAATCTTATGATGTCCTCATTTATTTAGACACAATCAATACTTTTGCCGCCACAACTACCTAATTTGTAGCATTGAAATCTGCAAATTGCTAATAAAATCAGCATCGCCTAAACAGACAAACACTTCACTACTTTATTAGCGTTAAAATCAGTCACATGATTAGTGTTTTTCTTTCATTGCCCATGCGGCCACACTTTGCAAACTTGATGATAATGTACGTGTGTTTTAATTTTAGTGCTGCCGCTGCTGCTGCTGCTGCAGTTGTTATTGTTGTTGTCAATTCGCCCGCCACATTTTGGAGTGGCTGATCACTGAGAAAAGAGCACAACACAGCACACAGGCAGATAGACACACTCCTCATGTGACAAAGTTGACAAGGCTGCCATTGCTGGTGGTGGTTATGGAGTGGATGCAGTCGTGGTGTGTGCTGCTCTCTACCAATGTGCGATGGTCGTACGAGTCGATGTACACGTACGCCAAATGCCCAGTGCACACATACTCATGCTGCTGCCTCCTCTGCTGTTCTCAAATCTTGAAGACGTCCTCGTCTGCTTTTCCTAGCGTTTGCTGTTTCCTTTTCTCCAGTGAAATATGGTTCACAGCATGAGTCAAAGCACTAGCCTCCGCCGATGATAATCTTCAGAGCGTAGAAGGGAGTCTGAATTGAAGAAAAAAGTGGTGTCTGATGATGATAAGGTCGGTGTGTGCTTGAGTGTGCGAGTGTGTCTGCACACAACACAACCTCTGAAGTCATGACATCAGCACTGTCGCCGCCAGTTGATTGTGAAATTGTCAGTTTCAGTAATCTTCCTCTTTTGGTATATAATCATTTAGGAGTTTGCACAGTGCTGAGCAAAGCAGAAAATTCTGTCTGTCGGTTTCTTAACGTTGTTGTTATTGGAAAAGTAGTGCAATTGATGTGCAATAATGTAGCTAAATCAGAAAATTGTCGTTTTAAGTTTCAAATTAGGAGATGGGGTGATTGGGTGTGTCTGACTTTGTCTGGTGTTTTTGTTATTTGGTTGAAAGTCATGGCAAAAAATTTGACAAAGTCCATTGGGTTTTACAAGAGTTTGTGCTATTTTTAATTTATGTTTTTGTTTTTACAATTCATTAGTTTTGTCTAAATAAAGCTTAAGAATTTTTTCGTCAATTTTTTAAAGTTTTAAACTTTAATTTAGTTAGTTTTATATATAAAATCCTTTCAATTCTCCAAATAGCAAGAAACCTGACAAACTAAACAAGTTTACTAACAAATAAAATGTTGTTTGTTTTTAATTGCATTAAAACTGGTTTTCAAAACCAATATTAGTTTGAATGATACCTTTGAGCGTTTGTGTAAACATGAACAAAAAAACACTTGGTAAATAGGCTATCAACTAGTTGTATTAATTATAAAATTGCTGTTCAGAACCAATGGCTATAAACTATTCATTAAAATTAAAAAATAACACCTGGTAATCAGGTGCAATTGTCTGTTTTACATTTTTTAAGAACTTTAAATCAAGCAAAAAGATAGTTTACTAATCAATTGCACAGTCAGACAACAAACAAAACAAAAGGTTATTGAACATTTCAATGTCAAGTTAAAAATATCACTGAAGTTTTTACCATGTGTTTGCTTTTAAACAAAAAATTAAATTAATTAAAAAATCACCAATTTAAAAAACTAAAATTTAAAAATTTAAATTAAATGTTTTGATTTTTTACTTAGTTAAATTAAATCTAAAACTAAATTAGCAATTTGCTGTAATAGACATTAGTTGCTGGTCAACTATTGATCACCATATCAGAACTTTTCTTCTAATAATAAAACCTGCTTATATCTCACTTAATGACAGCACTGCCGGGCAATTAAAACTCGTCTTTAGCAATTACCATCAGTTCGCTAGTCATCATTTCTGTCTGCTTCTGTTTTTCTTTTCCTCTCCTTTTTTTGACCATTGGCGCCAACCAGTCAATCAACCAGTCTGTCTACTTTTGTACACTAATGCGCAAATCGTGCCAACTGGATAGACATTATTAAACTGGTGATCTTAAACGACCAAAAACAAAAGGACATCAAAGTCAAGCCAGGAGGCACCTGGAGAAGGGTAACCAGGTGAAGGTAATCTCTACCATCTTTAGCTTTATGTCGTTGTTGTTGTTGAGGTTCCTGCAAATGATATACAACGATAACAAAAGACAAAGGATTGTGGAAAGAGAGAGAAAGAGAGAGAAAGAGAGAGAAAGAGAGAGAGAGAGAGAGAGAGAGAGAGAGAGAGA
>JAALOO010000282.1_pt1 | contig 47378 bp, 32 predicted proteins | sample 7257641 | NCBI WGS metagenome assembly JAALOO01 (sample SAMN14085613, study PRJNA598686) | mite metagenome | biome: ENVO:01001000; feature: ENVO:01001002; material: ENVO:01001226; isolation source: single female mite from University of Michigan culture on fish food culture... ...
CTCTCTCTCTCTCTCTCTCTCTCTCTCTCTCTCTCTCTCTCTCTCTCTCTGCTGGGGGCCTAGTTCCAGTACCCGTCCGTCACACTCAACTGCGCTGGCCACCCTGCCGCGCTGGCGCGCTCTTTTCTCTCTCTTTTCCTCTGTTCCTGGATCGAGAAGAGAGGGGGATCTGAATCAGGAGGGGATCCAAGGACAAAGGGGGGGGGGGGATTGGAAAGAGAGAGGGGAAGGGAAAAAGCTGAGGGAAAAACTGGGCCGACTAACGGAAATATTTGCTGGGGTACTATTCTGATTTAAAATAATTTTTCCAAAGAGAAAGCCTAAATGTTTGGACAGTGATGATAAAGAGAGTTTTATGAAATAACAAAAAAAATGGATTACCAGCAGTACTTATCACTTTGGCAAACTCTTCTCTTCTTTTCCGCCCTCTTCCGCATTTCTTTTATTACCCCTCTTCCCTTTTTCAGTCCCTTTCCCTATTTTCCTCGGCTAATCAAATCGATTTTGACTCGACTCGCAAATGACGCTAATTGAAGTGGATTGATCCAAATGGAACAGTGGTGGTCGTGGTCGTGGTGGTGGGGGCAGTGGTCGTATCGCAGTGCTTCAGTTCAGTTCAGTGACACTGACACACAATACTGGCCGCCTCTGCTCTGCTCTGCTCTGCTCTGTTCGGTTTTTCCTCTGATGATGAATCGTCATTAGCGCAGCGGCCTATGACGATGACGATGACGATGACCGACCGACCGACCACTCAATTGCAGCAGATGTCATTAGCTCTTCTGAACGATCTGCTGGCCTCTAAAGCTTACAACAATAAAAGTGGCACGACCACACATGCTTAACATGTCGCAGACACTGAACACGGAACCAGAATCTTAATTAATCGCTCCAAAAAGGGGACCAATGATTTCGGCCACTAGCCGGCACTATTTTTTTTCTGCTTGACTAAACACTGCTGGTAAACAAGGTAAAAGCTGTGTTGTACTGTCTGCGGTAAATCGGGTCATTTTGGTAGTTGTTGTTGTTGCAGTTGTTGTTAACCCGTTTAGCACACCTAACACACACACACACACGTTTAGCGCTGACACTCAATCAATCAAGTGATTTTGAGGACAGTAGTGTCTTTTACCCGCTGCTGCTGCTGCTGTCCTCTCTTCAAGCAAAGAGTGCTTATTAAATTAGCGGTGTAAATGTTGTTTGTGAACTAATAGAATAAAACAAGGCAAAAGATAATCGCTTTTCCAATACGGAAAGCACGTGCCTGAATAAGAAAGAAAGAAACCGGGACCGGTTTTAAACAATGCAAAAACTTCTACTGTCGAAGTGCCATCTACCGCTCTTGGAACTTCACTCGACTTCTGGAACAAAACAGCAACAAAAGTTGACTTTAAAATGAGCTTCTTTTATCATCATCAGTAGAAAAAAAGAAAGCGGTTAAAAAATTGCAAATAAAAAGCATGCGTTCAGCGGAAGTAGTAGTGGGGTGAGAATAAAAATAATTAAAACTAGTGAAAACAGAGGTACCTTAGAAAGAAGATCTGGGTGGGAAAAAAAGTACAAAGAAAATAAATAAAATAAAAATACCGATTTAAAAAAGTAGTCGTAGACGTTGGCAAAACGGAAAACACAGACACACCAGGGAAGGGCATCTCACTTTTGGAGCCATTGAACACACGCACAGCTTTCTTTTATTAACACTGCTGATCGCGCTCCACCTTGGCCTTCACCTTCGCCGAGAGGCCCGTCTGCTCGTAGATCACCGGCAGCATCGCCCGATCCAGCTGAATCCGCGGGTCCTTGATCGCCTTGAAGGCCGACCAGCCGTGGAAGCACTTGGTGAACTTCCGCGTCTCCTTGCCCTTCATCGTCAGCATCAGGGTGCGGGGCCGGTCCGGTTGCTTCGCCTTCATCGACTGGAGGTACACCTGGGCGCTCTTATGGGCCAGCTTCACCTCCACCTCGCTGCAGCGGACGCCCAGCCAGATGAAGACCTGCGCCCCGTTGTCCAGTATCATGATGTCCTCGTCCACCAGGTCGTCCTGGCAGAAGTCGGTGCACTTCTCCGAGATGGTGAAGTAGCCCCGGTCGTTGGAGCAGCGAAAGAGGCGGACGTGCTCGATGAAGCTGCAGTCGGTGTCCACGGTGAATGAACCGGGACCGGTGCTGCTGGCGGAGTTGGGGGCAATGTACCGCTTGAAGATCTCCGGCTCTTCGCCCTCTCGAATGCTGAGCGTCTCGTAGGCGGGCGAGGGGAACATACCGGCGGCGATCTCCCGTCCGATCTCCACGTACTCCGGGTCGCACTGGGCGCCGGTCCAGAGGAAGACGAGGCAGCGCTTCTGCTCCTCGAGTTCCTCTTCCTCTTCTGCTGCGGCTCCATCAACTGGTGGTGATGATCTGCGAATCTTCAGCGGCGTCTTGAGGATGTAGCAGTAGGCCGAGTAGAGGACGGTGTTGCTGTTTCCGTTCTGGCTTCCAATTTGAATGCACCGCAGCGTCGTCGGATCACAGTTCGCCCGCAGCTGGTAGAGCTCCGCCTCGCCCGGCCTGGTCAGCCGGGAAATGCCATCTTCTGAAACTTCTGCAGCACCGGCGAGCACACTGGCGGCCGCCCGCCGTCCGCGGTGAATGACAAAGCGCTGGCGAAAGTGGGCGAGAAACTTGAGGTTCTCCTGCTGCTGCTGCATCCGCACCACCTCCAGCTTCTCCCCGAAGAAGGCCTCAAACTTCTTCTGCAGGCCAAAGGTGAAGGTGAGCCAGCCCATGTTGGAGGCGTCGCGGCCCTGCCAGAAGTAGACCACCGACTTCGTCTCGTCGAGCACCTCAGTGTCGTCCTCTTCCTCTCCTTCGTTTGATGTGGGATTTTCCAGATCCTCCGGCGGCTCCACCGGCACCCAGTACCGACAGAGGAAGACGTAGCACTCGCCGCTGAAGAAGTGGCCCATCTCCGCCTCGGGCAGCTTGCTGAAGCGCCTCCCCTCCAGGACGAAGACCTCCATGCTCTCCAGGTCGTCGTTCCACTCGTCGGCCAGCTGACGGGCCTCCTCCCTGCTGATCGGCGTCTGCCGGGGCATGAACAGGGCGGAGAGGTCGTACTTGGCGGTGGAGTGCTCCGCCACCCACTTGTTCAGGTCGGCGCCAATCTTCTGCACCGACTCGGCGGTCCGGGTAAAGTCGACGGCGGAAATCTCGTCCCAGCTGGCGAAGCGCGACTTGAAGGACTGCGTTTCGATGCTGGTGGAGAGAAGAAGGGGGGGGGAAAAAGGTTAAAATGAGTTTGAAAAAAGGCAAAAAAAGTCACTCACCCCTCCATACAGCGCGTCACCACGGCGTACTCCGGGCGGCTGATCATCGAGAAGAGCTCCTGGGCGAGCTTGAGGGCGGCGGTGCGCACCAGGCGGGGCGACTTTTGGCCGATCCTAAAAGAAGAAGTTTTAGTCTATTCAATCAGCTCTCTCTAAAAAAAATAGTCCACACTCACCAAATGTAGACATCAGTGAGCACGTCCATGATGAAGACGTGTCGCGTGTCAAAGTGCGCCTTGCTGAGCGGCTTCGGCCGGTACTGCACCTGCGGCAGCTCCAGGTACCCGGTGCCCAGGGAGACCTGGTAGAGGACGGGCGGGGCGGGCGTGAAGGCGGAAATGTCCGCCTCGATGGAGGGATCCCGGAACTGGATCGCCTCCAGGTCAATAGCTTCCGCCTCATCCGCAAACTCCGGAAAGGCCCGCCAAAAGTCCTCCGGCTCGGCGTGCTGCGTCGCAAAGACCAGCTCCGAGCGGTCCTTCCGCTCCTCCTTGTTCATCTTCTCCACCAGCAGGCGGGCCTTCTGCCGGACGGTGTACTTCGCCCTGGCGCCGTTCCACACAAAGACGCGGTAGCCCGTGTCGAGGATGTAGACGAAGCGCTCGTCGAGGCTGGCCACCGCCAGCGGCACCGAGTGCATGTACAGCTGCCGGCTGACGCTGTTGGGCAGCTCGTGCAGGCGGTAGAGCCGACTGCTGACGGCCACCTCCTCGACGATGTAGAAGCCGCTGGCGGCGCGGGGCGCCCCGGCGATGTAGGTGACGCCGCCGTGGTCGGCAAAGAGGGCGAGAAACTGGTCGCTCTCGTCGCCCTGCTCCTCTCGAACTGTTCGACAGTGGGCGGAGAGGTGGTTCCGGAGGTTGACGGCGTGAATCGCCGAGCAGGCCTTCTTGTCTAGGCTCGCTTCCCGGCCGATCAGGTAGAAGATCTCCCAGTCGAGGTTGAAGTTCTCATTGGCGAAGCTGTGGAGGACGATGTAGCAGTCCGCCTCGTAGAACTTGCCGTAGAGGGCCTCCTCCTTGAGGCGCTTCGGGGAGAAGTTGTCGATCTCCCAGATGGTCAGGCCGGGCAGCTGGCCGACGTCCTCGTCGAAGTAGGCGCCGTAGTCGAGGTTCGGCTTCTCCAGCGAGTCGAGCAGCCGGCGCGGCTTCAGGTTCTGCTCGTCCTCGTACAGCTTCATCAGGTTCGAGGCGGAGGCGGAGGCGGCCGCCGCCGCCGCCGCCTGCTGGTCATTCGCCAGGTCGGTCATGCCCTTGAGCACCTTGGCGGAGCTGGCCTCCGCCTCGGCGGTGGCGGCCATCTCCTTGGCTCGGCGAACCAGGCGCAGCTTACGCGCGATCGGGTCTTTCGGTGAGTTGGCTGCAAAAGAGAGGAGAAGGTTAAGATTTTAGAAACAAAATTTAAAGGACAACACTTACCCGGCGAGGCGGGCAGCCCCAGTAGTCCGTTAGAGCCGTTAGCTCCCGCCCCCGCCGCCGCCGCTGCCCCCGTCGTGGAGGCCTTTCGCAGCTGATTCGACAGGGCCTGGTCAATGTTGTGAATGCTGTTCGAGCGTCCTCCGGCACCGTTTTCCGCCTGCGGCGTCAACTGTTCGGCGCCCGGCTTCGGCGGCAGCACCAGCTGCGGATTGTTGGCCAGGTCGAGCTTCAGCTCGGTCAGCAGGTAGATCGCCTCCGGCAGGGTGATGAGGAGGTTGTCGGAGAGGACCAGCCGTTTGAGCTTGGCGCAGCGGGCGATGCCCTCGGGAATCAGCTCCAGGCGGTTGTTGGCCGCCTGGAGGACCTCGAGGTTGTAGAGCTTGCCCAGGCCGTTCGGCAGCCCTTCAAAGGTAAGGTGGTTGTCGTTGACGTAGAGTCGGCGGAGGCGCTCCAGCTTGCAGAGGGAGGCTGGAAGTGCCTTGAGGCGGTTTCGCGACAGATTGAGCACCTCGAGGGCGGGCCAGGCGGTGTCGAGCTCCGAGGCAAGGGAGCTCAGGTCGGAGAGGCTGTTTTCACTGAGGTTCAGCCGGCGAAGGGCGTGCAGCGTGGCGAGGACGTCGGGCAGGCGGCCGAGGGCGTTCGCGGAGAGGTTCAGCTCTGTCAGGCTGGTGGCGAGGTGGTCGAGCGAGGTGGGAAAGGCGGCCACGGTGCGACCGGTGTTGGCGAGATTGAGGGAGCGAAGCGAGGGCAGCGCCTGTAGGGAGCGAAACTGGCAGTGGGCCAGGCCGGGATTGTTGGCCAGATTCAGCACCTGAAGGTTGGTCAGGCGGCGCATCTGCGGCGGCAGTGTGCCTGAAGGTGGTGGTGAAAGTAGAGCAGGGCAGAAAATTGCGAGTTAGTAAAAGTTGATCACATAAAGCGAAAAGATCTGCGTCATTGTTTTGATTTTGTTTTTTAGTATCTCTTTTTCTCGCCCTTACCCAGCTGGTTGTCGCTCAGATCGAGGTGCAGCAGATCGGTGAGGTTGATGAAGAGCTGATTCGGTATCACCTCGATGCTGTTGTGGGCGAGGTTCAGCACCAGCAGGCCGCGGCAGCGCTCCAGCTCCGAGGGCACCGCCAGCAGCTGATTGGCGCTCAGGTCGAGCACGGAGAGGTCCGGCAGGCGGAAGAGGTCGGCGGGGAGGCCGGCGTTGTTCAGGTGATTTCGGCGGAAGACCAGCGAGCGAAGCGAGGGCATCGTCACCAGCTCGCCGTGCAGCGTCACGAGGTTGTTCCGGCAGAGGGAGAGCGACTCGAGCTTGTCCAGCGCCGCGAACTCCTCGGGAATCCAGTCGATGCGGGTGCTGTCCAGCTTCAGCCACCGCAGCCCGGTCATGCTCTTGATCTCCCGCGGAAAGTGCTCCTCCTGGGTAATTTTTATTTAAGAAGCACTTTAATAAAGGGGAAAATAGAAACAGTTCCTCCTCCTTACCTGAAAGTTGTTGTGACTAAAGTCGACGCCCCGGACAAAGGGCAGCACTCGGGTGGAGGCCATGGTGGTGGTGGTGGTGGTGGTGGTGGTGGTGATCGGCTGTTGTTTTGGTGATGGTGATCCTCGTCACCCCACAACCTCAGCTCACACTTGGCTTCTTTTTTTCTAAAGATGCGGCTGCTGCTGCTGCTTCTCGAGCAGCTTTACGAGCAGCTTGAGTAATGGCGAATAAAGCGAAGAGGACAGAAGAGGATGAGGAAGGGAAAGAAAGGAAAGGAAGAGAATACAAGGCGGTGACACCAAAATAGAAATTACGACGACGACGACGACGTTTGGCAGGCGATTCAGGCGTAACAACAGCAACAACAACGCATTCCATTCTGCTGCTGCTGCTGCTGCACGGCAACAGTGGGGGAAGTCTTCCCCGAAGTGCTGGATGCAGCTCGGTGGTGACGGCGGGAAAGTTCCCGGAAGCCACAGCTGAGCCACATGTTTGTTGTTTTTTTGGTCGTGGATCGGCTTCTCTTTTGGTCTGGTTTCTGTTTCGAAAACAGCAGCAGTTTCACTGTTAGACTCTTCCAGCAGTCCTCTAACAGTTTCTTCTTCTTATCATCATCATTCCAATAAGCTTATCATCAACAGAGATGAACAACGACCAGCAGCAGCAGCAGCCGACGTCCACCAGCGGCCGAGGCGAGGGCTTCATCAACGAGGAGGAGATCGAGGAGGAGATTGAGCTGGACAGCGATGACCAACAAAAGAATGGAACTAAAAAAGTCGGAGATTTCAAAGTAGAGGACCTCCTGGAAGAGCTCGCCGAAGACATGGACGACGATGGGGAGGAGGAGGAGGAGGAGGAGATCGTGGACGACGCCATCGGCATCTTCGAGGGCCACGACGAGGCGGTGCTCTGCTGCGACGTCAGCCAGGATGATCGCCTGGTGGTGACCGGCGGCCAGGACGACCGGGCGATCGTCTGGGAGGCGGCCACCCAGGCGCCGCTCTTCACCATCCGCGGCCACAAGGACTCGGTGGTGGTCGCCCGCTTCAACGCCACCTCCAGCCTGGTGGCCACCGCCGACATGGCCGGCCTGGTGCAGGTCTTCGACACCGCCGGCGAGCGCCGCTACGACTTCGAGGTGGACGACATCAACTGGATGCTCTGGCACCCGGTCGCCGAGCAGGTCCTGCTGGCGGGCACCAAGGCGGGCGACGCCTGGATGTGGAAGCTCTCCGCCACCAGTCCGCAGACGAAGACCTTCCAGTCCTTTGGCTGCGAGAACATGGTCGCGAAGGCCTTCAAGGACGGCAAACGGGTGGCGATGGGCTACGAGGACGGGACGATTCGCATCTGGGACCTGAAGGAGGTGGCGGTGGTGCACACCATTTCGGGTAGGTTGAGTTTTTTGGTTTATGAAAGCCTTTCTGAATTCGAAGTTCGAAATTCTAACTTTCCCTTTCTTTTTTTCAGGCGCCATCGCCCACCGCGAGCACGTCATCTGCATGGACCTGAACGCCGACGACAGCCTGCTGGCCACCGGCTCACTCGACTCCACCGTCAAGGTCTTCAACACCGCCACCGGGAAGCCCGTGCTGACCATCTCCATCGTCGGGCACAAGCAGCCGGTTCCGCCGGCCCTTCTTCTGGCGCGGCAGCAGCAGCAACAGCAGCAGCAAAAACAACAGCAAAAGTCAGCCGAAAAATCGGGCGGCGCCGGAGAAGGTAGTCTTCAAGAAGGTGAGGAGGAGGAGGAGGGCGGCGGCGGCGACAGTGACTCGGTGGAGAGCGTCGCCTTCAGCGGCAAGTCGCTGCTCGCCCTCGGCTCCGTCAACGGCGTCTTCGAGATCTGGGACGTGGCGGCGGGCGTCCGCCGCCACGAGCTGAACCTCGGCGGGCGCGGCGTCTGCAAGATCGCCGTCGACCGCACCAGCGCCCACCTGCTCTACACCGGCTGCCTGGACGGGCAGTTTCGCGTCCTGGACATGCGAAGCTGCGAGGTGGTGGCCAGCCGGACCGGCCACACCGACAGCATCCTCGACTTTGCCATCAGCGCCGACTCGCGCTACGCGCTGACCACCTCGGAGGACGCTACCTGTCGCATCTTTTCGCTTGCTTAGTGCTTAGTGCTAGACTTGCTAGCGAACCTATCTATCTAGATGCAGGAAACAGCCAGAACTTTTCTTTCTTTCTTTTTGATATGTTCTCACAGCACTTTTTTCTTTTTCTTTTGCTATCTTCCTCTTTTTTTGGTAACTTTTTTGGGCATTTTTATGATGTGGGCGGCTCATCATTATTACCTTCTTTTTTCTGGTATAATTAAATTATATTGAGAAAACTGTAACTTTTTTGTTTTGCAAATAGGGGTTTTTCTTTATAACGGTTATTAGAGGTAGTAAGTAAAAGAGGCAATACAAAAGAGTCAGCAACAGCAGGCGCTGAAAATATATAGTAAGTCTCTGTCTAAAATAGGTTAAAGTTAAAGAATGCACAACATCACAACAGCAAAATCGAGAAGATGAAAGAAGGTGGAAAGGAAAAGGAATAGAGGATTGCAAAGAGGGTAAAGAGGAAATGGAAAGTTTGAGGCGATCAAGGTCCAGTCAGTGGACCCAGGAGCCAAGCTCCTGCTCCTGCTCCTCCTCGGTCTGCTCAATCTTGGTCGCCACCGCAGCAGGATCTTCTCCAATGTTTACATTTCCATGCACCGTTGCCCGATGGCGGTGCATGTTGCCACTTTGGGAGAAGGCCTTCGAACAGTGCGGACAGGCGTACGGCTTCTCCCCGGTGTGCGTCCGCCGGTGTTTGGTGAAGGTGCTGAAGTCGCCGAAGCGCTGGTCACAGAGCGAACAGTGGTAGGGGCGCTCGCCGGTGTGAATCCGCTCGTGGGTCTTCAGGCTGCTTCGCTGGACGAAGTTCTTCGCGCAGACGGTGCACCGATAGCGGCCGCTCTGCTTGCTCTCGTGGCGGCGGAGGTGGGCGCGGAAGCGGCTGCTGCTCGAGTACACCTTGCCGCACTCGGGGCAGCTGAGGATGGGCGTGGAGGAGGAGGAGGAGGAAGAGGAGGAGGAGCTGATTTCCGGTTTGAAGAGGTTCTTAGAGCGTTTCAAAGGCGTCTCCAGGCCTGATTTGCGACTAGGGCGTTTGGGGGTGCTGGGGTTGGTGGAGGGTTTTGGAGAGATTTGAGCGTCTAAAGTACAAGAGGAAAAATGTTTAGAATCAAGGTTAAAAACGTTTTGTTCAACGTTTGACTTACCCTTCACTGGAGTGCTGGAAATAATTGTTGATGTTGGGGTGGTGGTAGTGGTGATAGAGAGGTCCAGAGGCTGCTGGAGCAGCTCTTCATCATTGATAAAGCCACTGTCGGCGGAGGTGTCTGAAAGACGAGAGGAGGAGGTGGTGGTGGAAAGGGCACTCGGAGAAAAGTGGTTTCCAGGAGTTGATCCAATTGGAACAGCAGCAGCAGCAGCAGCAGCCGCCGCGGCAAAGGCGGCCGCTGCGCTCAGCATCTGAAGTGGAGTTTGGTGTTGGTGGTGATGATAGTAGAACTGCTGCTGCTGTTGATGTTGTTGCTGGTAGTGATGATAATTTGGTGGTGGCTGGTAGAGCGACCAGGACTGCTGCTGCTGCTGATGCTGCTGATGCTGCTGAGGATGGTGGTGATGATGATGGTGATAATGGCCAACAGCAGCAGCAGCAGCAGCAGCTGAACCCGTGTTGACCACTCGGGAGTAGGGCGTCAAAGTGTGCAAACTTCGAGGACTGCCGCTGCGATTGAGATGACGCTTCTTCGGCGGCAGGTGACTTTGGTGGTCCTGGTCTTGGTCAGAAGATATTCCAATTGAGCCAAAGCCAAAACCCTTCAGGTCAACTTCAGGGACAGCAGTGGTGGTGGTGGTGGTGGGAAGCGAGGCAAAGATCATCGCTGCTGCAGTTGAAGGCTGGTGCATTTTGTGAGTGCTGGCGAAAAACTTAGGTAACTAAGAACAAAATTTGGTGAAAAAACTGACAAGTGTTGAAAGAGGAGACGAAGTGCTGCTGGTGGCGGCGGCGATGATGATGACTTGACCTGAAGGTGAGAACTCTCTGTGTGAAGGTGCATGGTTTACCCCCGGCCACCCTTTAAATACCCTAGCTCCTCATTATCAGCTTTGGGGTGTGTGTGTTCGATAGCAGCCCGTACCCTTTACCCCTTGGTAACACCGTAAGGAGGAGAGAGGGAGATAGAAGACAGAAGAGGAGAAAAGATGTGACCACTATCTCCCCTTTGCCCTCTGTCCTCTCTCTCTCTCTCTCTCTTTCCTTTTCTGCTTCGAATGTCTCGAGGACATGTCGTGTCAGAGCAGACGGCTGTGTCTGAACGAAAGAAAGAACTGACTGAGGCTATGAATCAGCACCGACGGCGGCGGCGGCGGCAGTGGCAATCAGCAAGGCAAGGAGAGGCCTATCTGTAACCCTGTGGTCCTCTTGAGACCACCGCGCGGGGACTACGTGTGTTTGTTGTGCACTGGCTATTTTCGGCACCGGTGTGCCGGTGCCGGTGCCGGTGCCGGTGCTTTGGTATCGGTGATGGTGATCTTCAATCTAATCACTCCCTCTTCTTCTTCCTTTGGCATTATCATCGGCAGCACATGTTGTCCAGTTCAGTTTGGCAGTGTTACTTCATCAGCCATCATTTTTGTTTGTTGCTTATCACCGCTAACTGAGAGCTAGCCCATGCAAAAGTTGGCAGAATGAACAAAAAAATGAAGGAGGAGGAACAACGACGACGACTGATGATGATGGTATCATCATCAACAGAGAGCTGGTATCAACATCTTGAAGTTCACTGGCTGATCCCACCAGTGGAAAGTTTTGAATTCAATGTTTTCAACTTTCAATATTAGCTAATTTTTAAAATTTAGTCAAAAATTTTGTCTAAAAGTTGGCGGTGGTGGTGGTGGTGGTGGCAATGACACCAAACTGGTCATCGCGCTTTGAAAGCTCTTTCAATAAAACGGTGTCCCTCAGTCTGAGTGTTTGAGTGAAGTTTCAGTGAATGGCCTGTCGCCGCCGCCAGCACTACTAATCCGCCGACAGACTACGCTAGGGCCTAGTGCCTAGACTGAGCTGAATGAATGAGCACTGTCTACCACTGCTGCTGCTGCTGCTTCGGCTAGGGCCCTGCCTCTCTAAAACAAAGACCTCTTCCTCTTTTTATACCCCCTCATTTATTACCCTGTCGAGCAGCCACTGATCAATTAAATCCCATCTGGCACCATCGGTGTCTGCTGCCTTTGCCTTTGCCATTGCCACTGAAAGTGCCATCCAGCCAGCCAGCCAGTTTTTTCCAAGAAAAAACTTCACTTGCACTTGACTTTGAAGCTACACCAAAAAAAAAATGACAAACACATGGAAGCCCAAATCAGTCAGTTTGTAAACTGGTGAAGCTCAATCACTGGCAAGCGAACAAAAAAAAGTGCACGAAGTCAGCTCGGTGGTGCACAAAAGTACAGTACACACAAAATGTGTGGCCATTGGCCATTGCTGGCCAGTGGTGGTGGTAGTGGTGGTGACCAAATTAGCAACCACTATCATCGCAATCACCATCGCCAGAGAAAGAGGGGAAAGGATTCACTGGTGGAGGTGATGGTGGTGGTGGTGATGAACAAGATGCGTGACACGACCGCCACTGCTCTTACAACTCAGCTCAACTTCGAGCTGAGTTCTGCTGTCCGTGAGAATGACAAACAAACAGAAACAGTGAGAGAGGTCTTCAGAGACCGTTTGGTCGTCGTCGTCGTCGTCTTCGTCGATGGTGGTCAACGAGTCAGTTAGTCACTCGTCCACCTCGTGATGGTTCCCTCACTTTCTGAGTGGCTTTTTGAGTTTAGCGTTAGTGTGTGTGTTGCAGGAGCACAGCAGCAGCAGCACTGTTCATTTTTAGGCCTCTAGAGCCTCTTCGAAGCGGCTGTTGATTAGCAGCAGAAGCAGAAAACGACGGAAGGATAAAGGCGATGAGTAATGCATTTTTTTGCTATGTGTCACGAGTGTTCCTTCTTTTTCGCCTTCTTCTTCTTCGATAATCTTATCGCCATTGTACAACTTTCTCTTCACTCTAACCTTACCTCGCAGCAGTAATCATCGGCAACGCTGCACTGCTGCTGATGACCAGTGACCAGCGCCTCAGCTGTATCTGACTTCTAATCAACCAGCAATGATGATGATGATGATCCAACGATGAGTGACCTTTTGCTTTTTTGTAGCTGATATTTGCTGGCCTGTTAGAGACAAGGGCAAAAAGTAACGAGATTTGCTGGTTCAGCTGGGCATTTTTGGGCTGAAATTCGATTCCACTTTGGCATTTTCTGCAGCAGTGGTCTGCACCTGCAAGCTAAAATTCAGTCTGTCCACTATAGTGTTGGACAAGTGCACAACCGTTTCTCTTTCTTTCTCTTATCAAGCACTCTAGATCTCACTGATTTCTGTCAAAATTCACTGATCTTGATCAAATCATTCCTCCGCCATTACGAAATAAAGCACTGCCTTTTTTATTAGCAATAGTTCAGAGGAGTTGTTGACATCGATATTGTTGGTGCAAGTGAATGAAAGAGAAAGAGAGCAAGAGGCAATCAAAATGCTATTAGTTTGAATGAATGAATAAATGGACAAAGCAGCAGCAGCAGCAGTTATATGGCCCAAACTGGCAGTGTCTAGGCTTTCATTCTCATTCACTTTCCCTCTCCTGTTGTTCCATTGAAAGGTAAATCAGTGAAAGGGAAACCATAGAATGAGAGCATTCAGGCGGACATCGAGATGCCATTATAGTGCTGCTGCTGGTGTTTTGGGCCAGCCAAATCTTTGCTTTTCATCTGATCATATGAGCAAGGTAAATGTGGAGGGCAAGAGCACGTGTGCCCCTTTTGTGCATTTTTTGAAACAATTTTGCCTGTTTCTTGCAGTATATAAAAGCTAGGCAGTAACTGCCAGTTCGTCGGTAATGAGCGAATTGTCGCAGAATCGGAAAGCTGCTTAATCCTAAAAGTTCTGTATGTTTGGCTAATTTTATTTTACCCTGAAATGTACGGCAAGAAGTATTCTTGTGAGCAGCAGCATTCAACTGTAGTGAATAACTGTAGTGATTTGTTTCGCCATGAAAACCATTATCAGCAGCAGCAGCAACAGCACTTGACACCTAGCTCCGGCAGTTATCACTCGCTAAGTGTCGACAATGGTGGTGGTGGTGGTGAAGTGGCTGAAAACAACAACTTGGCCAACAACAACTGCAACAACTTTGGACAGCAAACTTCCCTTTCCTGGAGTGCTGCACCATTCGATCAGCAGCAACAGCAGCAGCACTTCAATCACCACACTTTCGGTGGAAGTGCAGATCAGGTGCAGCAGCAGCAGCAGCAGCAGCAACAGCACTACCATCACCATCTTCATCACCACCTTCACCATCACCACAACGGCGCCTCTTACGGCTACCATCAAAATCAATCAAGAGTCAGCCATTCACCACCGTCAAGTGCCAATTACACTCTTCCCCCTCTTCCACAGCAGCAGCAGCAGCAGCAGCAGTTTTCCTACAATCACCTTCCTCATTATCACCGTCACTATGACCACCATCTTCATCACCACCACCGAGAGGTGGTCATCGAGCAGCAGCAGCAGCAGCAGGCCAATCAGCAGCCCAATCAGCAGCCAAATCAGCAGCTAGGCCTAAGCAACCCTAGCCCTAGCCCTAGCAGCAGCCTAATTACAGCGGGCAATGTGAACGAACTCTTGGCGACATCTCACCTCTCCTCAACGGTTGCTGCCAGCACTGCTACTACTACTACTACCACCACCACCAATGAACATGTCATCAGCCTGTACGACCTTTGTCCACAGGTGAACAGGTAAGCAAGCAAATTAGTGTCTCCTGTCTGAGACATGTGCAGACAGGAGACAGCAGCAGCAGCAGCAGCAACGGCGGCGGCAATTGTCGCCTGTAGTGTGTTTCCAATTAGTAGTAGTGCGTGTAGTGCGCCCCGGTGTCGGAAGACAGTGCTCCACGCAGACAATGGGACAAACAAACAAACACACACATCTGGCAGACACTGCCGGAGTTTTATGACATTATATGACATCAGTGTGGCACCACCACCACTACTGACGACTGGCTGCTGCTGCTGCTAGGGCCGCTGTTGAAGCAGGTTGCCGCTGGGAACCTGCTTCAACGCTTTCATCTTTCGCCGCGCATTTAGCACGAACTGGGTGGCAGTGGCCTCACTTAGCGTCTCTCCCCCCCCCCCTTACTTACCTGGGTCCATTAGCTGCTTGTTAGTGGGCAGGCAGTCAGTCAGACAGGAGAAGACAGACAGAACAGGAGACACTGCGGTCAGCAAAAACAGAGAGGAAAGGTGTGCACGATGAGAACGAGAATATTCTCGCTCTCACCACGGTGGCACAGTTGAAGAGTACGAGGCCATCCCCTAGTTGACCCCTTCGTTTTCTGTTGACCGACATAATGAAAAACATGACATAGTGCTGACAGCTTTTACCGTCTTCTTCTTCTTCTTCTTCTTCTCCTCCTTATCATCACCACTACCTTTTGTTGACTTACCTTTTTCGCTCGTTTTACTCCGGGTCCTCTTCTCCCCTTCCTTTCTCACCTTTCTTCATTCAGAGCTATCGATTACAGCCGAGAGGACCACCAGGCTTTTCAGCAGCAGCACTTTACCAGCGACCAGGCAATTGGAACAGCAGCAGCAATAGCAGCTCACACAGGCTACAACTGCTCAGGTGCTGCCGCTGAATCGGCCTATAATGGACTGCAGAGTAGTGCTGGTAATGCTGAAGAGGAAAGCTATGAAGCGACCACGGTGGCGACAACGGCAGCTACTGCTGCTTACTACTGCTGTCCTAGTAAAACTGCTGCTGCTAATACATTTGAAACACTAGGACCATCTCCAACACTAGCACCACCAGCGTCTTGGCTTGAAGCTGACCAGCTTTCCGCCACCACCTACCGAAATAGCTGCTGGGAGCCTTCTGTCGGCTTAGGTTGCACTGCTGCTGCTGCAGTAAACTATGTGCCCCAAACGGCGTGCACCGGTTTAGGTCAGCAGCAGCAGCAGTTTTTAGCCTTTGAGAGTGGAGCACTGCTGGATAGTTCTAAATGCACCCACCACTTTTCCTCCTCCTCCTCATCATCTTCACCGCTGCAAACATTTGGGCGAGGTAAAAGCGCATCACCGGTGGCAACAGCGATTGCCCCTTTTTGTTACCACCACCATCATCAGCAACATCAGCTTTTCAAGAGTGAACAATGTAGCAGCAACAGCATTAAACCAGTAGCTGGCATTGAAGTTCAGAGTGCACAGCATCAGCAGCACCAGAACTATAAGTTGCTTTCTCAGCAGCTTCTAGAAAATGATGGCCACCACCAAATAACAATCAAAGAACATTCTTTCATTACAACTGATCGTGTATATCAAATAAATAGCAGGAAAATCAATAATCCACCCAAAACGGGTAACAGCAACAGTAGCACTCTTTACCACAAGGTGAAGCACTCGCACATTTGCACCATTGATCGAGTAGAGGCTGCCGCCGCCGCCACTGATGAATTTGTCTGCTATAGCCCACCATCACCACCACCACCACCACTCTCCCGACAACCTCCTCGCCGAGCCCTTGTTCCATTTCATCCCCGCTTTAACTTAACTAAAAGCAAAGGGCAAAGCCTTCTAGACAAAAGAACGCCACCTTCAGTGCTGAAAAGATCAAAAGCAAAGAGAGGCTTCTTTTTAGGAGCCGAATCCTCACCGTCAACAGAGAGCACCAACAGCAGCAGCATCAACCACCACAGCCACCGAGCCAATCTGTGCTTCATCTGCGGCAAAGCGTACGCCCGCCCTTCCACGCTGAAAACACACCTGAGGACTCACTCGGGCGAGAAGCCGTACAAGTGAAAACATAGTTTTGTTTATTTCTAAAACCCTACTTTAAAAACTCCATTTCTATTTTCCATTTTCAGATGCCAAATCTGCTACAAGAGCTTCTCACAGGCGGCCAACCTGACTGCTCACGAGCGAACTCACAGCGGTAAGTGTGACTGTTTTGAAACACATTTTCATCATTTCTTAAAAAAATTTGATGAAAAACAGGCGAAAAGCCCTTTCCCTGTCTGGTCTGTGGACGGCGGTTCTCGCAGTCCTCCTCGGTGACCACCCATCTTCGAACTCATTCCGGCGAGCGACCGTACAGCTGTCTCTTCTGTGCGCACTCCTTCTCCGACTCGTCCACGCTGACCAAGGTAATTTGCTTCGAGATTTGAAACTGATAAAAGGTGTTGATTTTATTTGCCAACCTTTTCCCATTTCTTACCAGCATCTTCGCATTCACTCAGGCGAAAAGCCGTATCAGTGTCGCGTCTGTCGGCAGAACTTTAGCCAGTCGGGCAACTTGAATCGGTAAGTTCTTCAAACGGTGCTTCTTTTTTATATGAAAAATTAATCTTTCTCTTTCTCTCTCTTTACAGACACATGCGAATTCACTCGAATCGTGGCGACTGACTGTACTACTGTAGATAGATTCTTAGATAAGAGAGATTGTACTTAGATTTGTTTGCTCTAGTTTAAAAAAGTAAAAAATAAAACGCAGATTCGAACTTTCAAACTTTTTTTGAGTATCGATGGCGACATCACCTACATCGATAGTTTCGGCTGTTTACCACTATTCAGCCTCGCGTCAGCTGTTTGCCACCAGATTATCTCTTTTCTTTTCTTTTAAAAAGTGTGTCAACAAGTGAGCTGATTCTTTGAAGAGGGCGAGCATGTTGCCGCCGCCGCCGCCGCCGCCTTCTCTTCAAGAGCTGGTAGTGCGCCAAGTAGAACATCATCATCATCACCATCACCACCACCACCGTCATCATGGTCATCCGCCTGGTGAAGGTGCACGAGAACGGGCACCTGGTGGAGAAGTGCATCGCCCTGCTGAATGAGGAGTGGCCGCGTGATGCTGCCAAACGGCGACAGACACTCCTCAAGTCTTCAGACCGCTTTAAGCCGCTCTGTCTTGCTTTGATTGAAGCTGATGAAGCTGAAGCTGAAGATAACCCCGAAAAGGTGATTGGCTTTGTGAAGCTGACCACCGAGCGGTCGCCCTTTGACCGCCGCTCCGCCGCCTGCACCGTCTTCCTCGAGTCGCTGGTGGTGGCCAGAGAGTGTCGCGGCCGAGGACACGGCCGGTTCATCATGGAGGAGGTGGAGAGGATGCTGCTGGAGGAGGAGGAGGTGAAGGAGGTGAAGCTGGAGGATGGAAGACCATCGGTCGAGCGCATCAACCTCACCACCATTGATAAGGAGCGCTTCTACGAGAAGTTGGGCTTTCGAAGGGTGACGCCGGCGTCGGCGGTGTTTGCTGAAGAGCAACAACCAACCACACAGCTGCAGTCAGCGAAGACAAGTCAACAAGAAGAAGAAGGAAAGGATGCATCTTCTCTCGTATGCAGTCACTTGCCAACTTCATTGCCTTCACCACCGCCACTACCACCACCACCACCGCCGATGTTTACTTCCTCAAAGATTACAAAGCAGAGTGCCGCCAATCATCTACCAGCGATCCTCATGTACAAGAACATCAAACAGCAGTGACATTGACCTTGGCTGCTGCCGTTGGCGTTCAGTTGATGCCGCTGATCAGCCAAAGTCTGCGTGGCTGTGCTGAAATCATGTTCATCATCATCATCATCAGCAGCAGCAGCAGCAGCCAAACAACAGAGACAGCAACCAAAAACGTTCACGACATCAGTCTTTGATGATCAGAGTAAAAATGACAAATCAATAAAAAAAATACCAAATCAGCAAGCTAACATTGACTGCGAGTTATTACTGGGAGTTCTGCTATGAGAAGCGCAAATGCCAGTCTTGATTTACGGCTTGCCCTTTCTTTCCCTTTCTCTTTCTTCAGCACTTAAGCAGTTGTTTGGTGGGAAAGCAGTGATGATGATGATCACAAGCTTCCTCATTAGACTCAATTAAGGATGCTGTGAATTAAAGGGCAAAAGAACGGGAGTCTCTTCGTGTGTGTGTGTGTGTGTGTGTGTGTAGCAGAGCGTGCGAAAGGTGCACGTGCACGTGAACTGGCTGGCTGGATGCGCGGCACGCGCCCCCAATTGACCAATTGAGTGCTCCCCCTAGTTCACCACAGCGCGAGCAGCCCTGTCCCTGTATCCACTACTCCACTATCCACATATTGGCCATCTGGCAAATAGATTCGTCGTGGCGGAGTTCAGACTGCCACCACTGCTGTCATTTGGTGTAGATGAAGCGAGCCTCGTCTGGTGAATCAGCTTCATCGTGTTCAAAAAGTCCTTGTCCCCATCTTTTCCGGACCCCACCCCCTTGGTGTGCTCATCGTTGGAGTCGATATTTGGCCAGCCAATGGGCTACCGTCGGCAATCAGGGCCAATTGAGAGTGGCTGGTTGGCTGTGGTAGCAGCAGTGGCAGCTCTTTTCTGGTTGAGTATAAAACGTCGACCACTTTTCGAAATCAGAAATCTCGTCAGTCGGTCAACCTCTTGTCTTTCATTTCCCCTTCCAGGTTCTAGGTCCTAAACTTTCGAACTTTTTTTTGCTGCCTGAAAAGTCCCAACAAGTTCCCTTGTCAACATTAAACAACCACCACCACCGCCGCCGACACTAAGTACTAGCGCCGCAGGAGGAGCCGTTTTCCGCTGCAAACAAGAAACACTGAGCACCCCGAGTGTTTCTTGTCTTCACTCCTGCAGTACTGGTGCTTATGTGTCGTCGGTGGGTGTGTACACACCACCGCTGCTTCAAATGGGTGAAACAAAAAGGGCAAAAGAAGATCACAAAAGAAGAAGGTATGTACAAACATGTTCTATTGCTTGGAGGAGGAGGAGGAGGATTGATTGGAAGCTTTGACTTGACTTGAAGCTAACCGACGGTAGCCGATCAAAGCACTTGTGCACAGAGATGTCCACCACTTCTTTCTCTGTCTCTCTCCCTCTCAGAAAGCACACAAAAAGTAATCTCAATCCGGAAAAAAACAGAGAGGGGAGCTCGTCGGAGATACAAGAAAAAGAAGGTAAGGGAAAAAGATGAGGAAAAGGAGGAGGAGGGGATATGTACAACACAGAGTAGAAAATATTACACAGGAGAGAGAGAGAGAGAGAGTATGCAGAGGCGTCAACGAAAAGAAAGAAGCGAAGAAAATAGTAAGGAGGAGGAGGACAGCAAGGTAGAGAAGAAAGAGAGGTGACACAGTTTTGTCGAGAAGGAAAGGGGAGGGGAAAGGGAAGGGCTGACTGGCGCCTTCTGGGGCACTTGGTGGAGGAGGAGGAGGAGGAGAAGGGGTTATAAGGAGAAAGTGAGTGATGGAGGTGTAGAAGGTTTCCAAAACAAAATCAGAGCAAGAGAAGGAGGAGGAGGAGGTGTTTTCTTTCAGTCAGTCTGTTAGGCGCAGTCGGTTGGGTATGTGTGTGTGTGTTTCAGTCTGTTCAGTAGTAAAAGAGATTCCTCCATTCCCACAACAACGAAAAAGAGTGTTTCCAAACAAAGAAAGTAGTTATCACTAGGCGTTCTAATCGTGATGTTCATGCTGCTGCTGCTGCTGCTGCTGCTGTTGCTCCTGTTCCTGGTCATTGTTCAGCAGACTGATCGACTCGTTGTTCGTCTCCTGGACGTTGTACAGCGTCTTGTGGCAAAGTGGGCAGGTGTCCTGCAGGTACAGCCACTTGGAGAGACAGGCACTGGTGGTGGTGGTGAATGTGATGAAGTGATGAAAGTAAAAGGTGGTTAGTGAAAACAGTTCAGGTGAATAAATTCACAAGGAAGGCTTGCCTGTGAAAGTAGTGATTGCAGCGGGTAATGCGGGCCGTAGTGAGCTCCTGATAGCAAATTGCACAGACGTCCTCAAAGGCGCGCAGCTGCTCGGCGGACGCCTGCGGCAGCGAGTTGATCTTGTGCACTGCGTGACGGCGCTTGATGAAGGTCTTCCAGCCTAGAACAAACAGGTTAAATAAGGTCAATCTAAAAACACAAACTCCCCCTCCCCCTCCTCTCAACTTACCGGCAATCGCCTGGCACCAGATGTTAAAGTAGGCGTGAATGCACATCATCAGCGCGCGGATCGTCCCCCCGGACTCGAAGAGCAGTATCCAGGCGCCGTTGAAGAAGAGGAAGATGCCAAAGATGAACTCAATGGAGTTGCCGGTGGCCCTGATGTAGTAGACGTAGTCGTCCAGCTGCTCCCACATCGAGCTGCGGAAGGCGTCCACCATGAAGAGGGTGTAAATTAGCAGGGAGATGACCACCTGTGTTTAAAAGGGAAAAAACATAAGTTAAAAGCACACACATAAAATCCCTAAACCGAAAAAACTCCCTCTTACCTTGATCACCACCTCAATGCTGAAGGCGGTCACTGCGAGCAGCCACGTGGAGAGGGAGTGGTGCGCCCAGAGGTAGTAGAGAAAGAGAATGGGCGCCGTGAAGAGAAAGAGACAGACGAGGAGGGCCCGGGCGTGCCGGTTGACGGACATGTTCCGCGAGGCGGAGAGGGAGAACAGCAGCGGCGAGACCATGTTGTGGATAAAGTGGAGGATGGCGGTGAAGAGGAGGCAGAAGTTGCGGTAGAGGCGCATGAAGCGCTTCTCCGGCTCCAGCGAGGTGAGCCCATTTTGGAGGGCGAGGATGAAGAAGAGGATGGCGGAGACGGCCCCAATGGAGCGGTCCTCGGGGTCCTCCACCACGAGGAAGACCTGCATGGCGCAGCCAATCTGGTGGGAGATGCCGGAGAGGACGCTGGTCATGCCCAGCACGGCGATCACCGTCTCGCAGCCACGGACGAGCAGGTAGCGCAGGCTGCCCAGGAGGGCGGCGCTGTCAAAGAGGAGAAAGGAGGAGGAGGAGGAGGAGGAGAAGGCATAGGCGGAAGAAGCGGCGGCGGCTGTGGCGGCTGTATTTCCCACGACGACAGCCTCGCCGACGACGCTGGAAACCAGGCCAGCCGAGGTCGTTTCATTCGAGGCGAGCATAATGTAGATGGCCTGCTCGGTGAGTCGCGTAAGCCAGAAGACGCGAAGCACCTAGGGAGGAGAGTAAAAAAGGTAAACAAACAAAATAGAACTCTAAAAAGCGCAGCTCCTCCAAAGCTTACCTGAGGCACATGCAACCGCGTCCACTGCGACTCGAGCAGTATGTACAGGCCGTAGTTCCGCACAAAGGTCTTGATCCACATGAACTGGTGGTAGAGGGCGTTGAGAATCTCCCGGACGTTGAGCAGCAGTGCCACGAGGATGTATATCAAAGAGACGGCGAAGAGGGCCGCCGGGAGGAGCGTCAGGAAGCGGCTGCTGAAGAGGAGGTTCAGCGAGGTGAAGCAGGGGAGGAGGAGGAGAAAGGCGGCCACCGAGGCGACGAAGCGGCGGTTGAAGTGGCCCGAGGCGTAGACGAAGATCAGGGAGAGCATTACCTGAAAGGAAGAGAAGAGGTGTTTTAGAAATGAAAGCCCATCCAAAAATCCCGTACCTGGCAAATGTAGTTCGTCACAAAGGTGTAGAAGATGCCCTCCGGATAGGTCGTGCTAGAAGTAGTGGAGGAGGAGGAGGAGGAGGATGTGCTTGTGGTACCTGTGGTAAAGTCCTGCTGGAAGCTGCTGAAATCATCCACGCCACTCCTCCTCTCCTTCGACTCGACGATGTACTTGACGTAGCTCTCGTTGAGCGAGTACGACCAGCAGACGATGGCCACGGCGGTGAGCCACTTGTAGACGCGAATCAGGTGTTTGGTGGTAAGCAGAAAGAGGGCGAAGGAGATGGAAAGAACTGCGTGGAGGAAGGAGGAAACACAGATTTAGAAACTCAAAAAACCCGGGGCAATATAGTAGGGCATTGCTCACCGATTGCATAGGCAGCCACCAGAAAGATGGAGGAGGTGTTGCTGATTAGAAGGAGAAGGTCATCTCCGCCACCTCCTCCTCCTCCTCCTTCATGACTCGTCTTTCCGCCGCCGATGCTGCTGTTGAGCAAGGATGAGTAGTTGATTGTGGTTGCTATCGTTGCATCACTAGTAGAACTATTATTATGGTGGATATCACTGGGGTCGACAGCGGGGTGTGCTGACTGCATTGGGTGACCTGCGTAGGTGTTCCGGTACTGCGGGTCAAAGACGGTGCTGCTGATGAAGGTCTCGTAGAGCTGCGACAGCTTCATGTTGTTCACGAAGAGCGAGTCCATGATGAAGATGGGCGGCACGCGGAGGACCACGTCCAGGACGTGGTACAGGCGACGCCTGATGGACGACGACATCTTTGCGGGGGGGGGGGGGTTGAGGACGATGACGACGACGTTGTTGACGACGTTGTTGACGACTTCTGCTGATGTTTGTGGTGGTGGCGCCGGGCCAGGCCAGAATTCCAGTCCACCACACCACCGCCACCAAAGTTACCAAGGTCAGCTGAGAGAGTTCTGTTCAGCAGAGAGTTTTAGGTCAAGGGCGGCTAGAGAAGAGCTTCAGTGGATGATCAGTATAAACCTCGACGCCTTCTCCAAAGATTCAAGCTGTTCTGCTGTTTGAGATTCTCCGATGATGAGGTGGTTGTTGTTGTTGTGATTGTTTTGGTGATGATGACGAAGAAAAGGTAGTAAGGGTGTAAGGGTGTTCGATTTTAGAAGATCTTGTTGCTACTGCTGATGCTGCTGATGAGAGTGATGATGTAATCAAAAAGAAGTTGCTGCTCTTGTTTTCGCTCTCTCTCTCGTTTGTTATGATTATCACACATCAGGCCAGTCGGCGGTCGCGGTCTTCTGCCGAAGCAGCAAAAGCATTGCACACGAAAGCAAGCAAGCAAGCAGGAGGCTAGCAGACACACAGCTGCTGCTAGCGGCAGCAGCGTCGTCGTTGTCGTCGTCGGCGACGAAGAAGAAGAAGTGGCGTGTATCGTCGTAGCACTGGACCACTAATTAGGCAATCTTCCACTTCTTCTTCTTCTTCGGCGTCAACTCCAGCTTCCTCCTGCTGCTCTTCAACTGCTGCTGCTGCTGCTGTCCTGCTACTTTTCTGCTCTTCTGTCCTGCTACTCTTCTGCTTCGGCTGCTGCTGCTCGATCTAATCGAGTCCACCAAGAGTGGAAAACGTTGCTGCTGCTGCTGCTGCTGCTGAGGTTTGATACAAGTTTCGCTGGCCGTGGTGGTGGTGGTGGCGGCGGTGGCTGATGTAGCAGCTCTTCTTCTTCTTCTTCATCGAAGATCAAAACAGACAACACACACACACACACACGCAAACGTTGAGTCACACAAACACTGTCGTGTAAGTGTGTCTCACTGCGTCTGACTCTGTTTCACTCTCTTTGGTCTGTGCCACTGCCCCCCTTTCACTGTCCTCGACCACAGCGTGGCGTCCTTTTCTAGAACAGTGTTGGCAGCCTGCCGATCTTCGCCTCTGCCTTTGCCGCTCCTCCTCTGCTGCCTCTGATTGAGCTCCCCCATCTTTCCAGCTGTTACACGCGCGCGGCGGGCTACAGTGTACACCACCACCTTTCCGTGTACTTCCTCCTACCTGGGCGGGGAGGCGCACGTGGCAAAGGTGACTGTTGCGGTGATGGCGTGGCGGGAAAATATTGTGTGAGTTTAACTTTTTTTTATTTTTGCTTTTTATACCTTTTCATTTCTATTTCTCTGATCCTCTTCCATCCAGGTTGCGCCACGACCAAGTGGTGATTATGATAATTGCAGAAGAAAGATTACACGGCTGGATTGGCAAAACGGTCACGCCTCAACTCGGCTAATTACCTCGCTGACATTGACCCTCATTTTCCTCTAAGAGAGCGCCCTGGAAGAAAGAGTGCTAAGGACACGATAATTTTCAGGTATTTAGTTTTAGATTTTCTTCATTTTTCTATGTGCTGATTTTAACCGCATTTTGGTTGCTACCACCGCTGCTGCTGCTGATGTCATCAGCTCCAGAGTACTGTTCGTTTGTCGATTGAAAAAAGGCAGAAAGATGAAAGCGGAAGATGAGTGTCTCCCCTCTCTCTCTCTCTCGCTTATCTGTTCCCTTTTCCTTTTCCTGTTTCCCTTTTGCTGCTGCTGCTGTTGTAGTGACTTTCATTTGTATCGATCGTTGCTGTAAAAACCAGCGTCTGCATCTGTTGATGTATACTGGAAAGGCACTCGTGTACTGAAAACGAATTTTCGCGTCCCTGTACCACCAGCAGTTCCACCTTTCAGCACACCGGATAAAAAAAGGCACACAAGTGAGCAGACAAGTACACTGGGCAAAAAACAAAAGCTAATCTAATCTAGTTTTGCTGATTAGAAGAGGAGCAGGAGGTTTCTCTCATCAAGAACACAGTGCTGCTGCTGCTGCTTTTCTACGCTTTTCTACGCTGTTTCCATCGCAATTCGCAGTAGCAACTCACTTTTTTTTCAGACAACAGTTGTGCACCTTCTCACACACGGAAAACTCAGTTTCCAAAACAAGAAACTGGGGACTTTGAACTTGTGCGAGTACTTTTTAGTTGTTTTATTTAAACGATTTTTATTTACTTCTCACACAGGGATTTGAAGATGCGTCAATAAAAACAGCAAAAAAGGGGAAAAATAAAAAGGTAATCCTCAAGCAATTGGCGTTTTATTTTTATTTCTTTCTTTATCACACGCAATATTATTACTTTTTTATTGATATTGATTGATTGATTGATTGAACACAGAGTGCACAGTGTTTCTCTCTCTCTCTCTCTCTTTCTCTCATCTAATCGCAGTCTAACTTCAGTATACTTTTTTTCTTATTTTATTTGCTATACTTTGTCCTATGCTGAGTGATTCAGCTGTTGCTGCTGCTGCTGCTGAAGTTGCAGTTGGTGCAAATCGTGTCAAGTTTTTCTGGTGCTGGTGAAAAAGACACACGCATTTTTTGGTGATTGTTTTTATTATTTATAGAATGATTGCCTAATTTGCTTGATTTGTTTTCTCTTGTTTGTCACCGGCTAAATTGCAGTGTCAAACTGCAGCAGGCCTTGCAGTATGTTAGGATTCTGTAGAGGTTAAAGATTAGAGTTGCAGCTGGGTGATCATTTTGTTAGTAAATTGAGACTTACCTTTTGGCACCAGTCGTAAAAGTCGCTCCAACTGATCAGGCCGTCCTTGTCTCGGTCTATTAACTTTAAGGTATTTTGCATTAGACCCATTCAGCAACTTTCCTCCTTTTAATCCTCTCTTACATGAAAGAACCGATCGACGTGGTCCTTTGGCGTTCGAATGTCATTCAGAGGAATGGTCAGGTCGCCGAGCATCTCGTAGATTGCACTGGTCACCAGGTACAGCTCGCTAGAGGAAGAAGAAAGGGGTTTTGTACAGTGTTTTATCAGTCAAATTCAGTTCATTCACACTGCATTTACCTTTTGGAGATGAAGCCATCCTTGTCGACGTCGTACAGCGAGAAGATCCACGAGACTTTCTCTGCAAATGTAATGTAATGTAATGTAGTGTGTGTGTTTGTCATTAGTGCTTGATTGTTAAATTAGCCGGTGATGATAATGATGATGATGATGATGATGATGGTGAAGAAGATGGGGGTGATTAGATTTGCAGCGTTAACTTTACACATACACACAACAGCACAAAATCATTAGCCCGTGAACAGCACTGTGAACATTTTTATTACTAAACGTTTTGCACTTGTGTAATTTTCTTTAAAAAGGCTAGAGCCGAGTGCGTTCTGAATAAATAAAAATGATTTAGCGAAAGTGTGATGCTTGTTATGTTTTTTTCTACTGTGGTTAGGTGTTCAAAACAAACTTTTTCCGGTCAAAAAATGTTTTTGTATAAATTAAGCAAATTTTGTTTTTTAGGTTTTAGAGTATAACGAAATTTAGGTACAAGTCACACGTGATGTAAAAGTTTCCTTTTCAAGTTACTTGTGTTATTTGCTGTACTGAAACAGCAACAGCAAAAGCAGAAATTACATTTGACGGACAATTAAGTTAACAGCGAAACTTTAAGTTGGTATTCAAGAACGACTTTGCCAGAGGTGCAGGAATCTTATTTGTACATTGGTTTGCTGATGGCACTGATAACACCAATGGTGAATTGCTTTGAATTTTGTCTTTCGTTGACTCTCTCGTTTTCTAGTTTCTCATTTTCTAGCCTCTTTTACCGAATTTGAGACCTGCTAAGCTTGACAATAACAACAACTGCAGCAAAAAACTAATCAAATTGGGTGGCTTTTTTTCGGTGGCCCTTTTGGCTCTTTCCTTTTCCTTTGCCCTGAGAAAAAAAGTGGTGGTAATTGCTTATGTCTGCAGACACACACACACTTCTTCTCACACTTTTCTGTCTGGCTCAGACTGTCTGTCTCTGTCTCTGTCTGCCACTGAAAACAGACGCACAAGGCCGTCTGCTAATTTGATTTAATTCTCCGATCAAATTGGCCGTGGTGGTGGTGGTGGTGGTAATGGCGGTGGTGCAAACAAAAACTGCTGAGGAGATAAACGTCTACTAAAGTACCCTATTTGTGACAGCAGAAGCAGTGGGGAAAAGAAATAGAAATGAAATAAAACTAGGCCTCGTCAGTCAAAGTGAGCAGTGACAGTAACTCAGATTTTTTTTCAGTCAGACTAAAAACAAATTGCAATTTACTTTTTTTTGCGCCTAGACTTCTTTTTTGCCAACAATAATAAGAATCAAGATTGCAAGATTCTGCCCGCCTTGCATTCACGCCTATTTATTGACGCACAAAACAAGACCCTACAAGAAAACGAGACTACTACCACAACTTTTCATCAGCTACTTTTGTGTCTTGCACTGAAAGAGTTAAGTTTGCCTTTTTTTCTTCTTTTTTTCTGGTTGCACCGGTGCTCTTTTTTTCTCCGGTACACCGGCGTACAAAAGCACCGGTAATAGCAGCAGCAGCAGCAGCAGCAGCCGAAACGACGTGTCTTATCTCGCAATTTGCTACTTCTTCTGCTGCTGCTGCTTGTTATGCAGTTATTGGTGGTGGTGGTGAAAAGGAAAACCATTACGGTGATGGCCCAGGCACATTCACTGCAAACGAGCGGCACATACTCACTCACTCACTTTTTCCCGTAAATGGCCATTCCAAAATGTGTGCCCATCAAGGAGAAAAGTAAAGTGAGTGCACTGAAGAAGCGGATGGCCAATGCTGTTTGGGACCGCTACTAGTCAGTCAGGCGAATCAGTCAGTTGACTGTTTGCCCAGTTTCGGACCATTTTGTAAAGCTTTTGCCGGGTGCTTTTGTGTTTTCTGTGTGCATCTATCTATCTATCTTTATCGAGAAAGTTTCAGCTGCTTCTGCAGCACCAAAAAAGCAGTTCAAGGTGCTCGATTTTACATCAATTTTACAATTTACAGTCGCCCATTAATAATGTAGTGCCTGGCGTGAACAGGAGGAAGAAGAGGAAGAGGAGGAAGGAGGAAGGAGGTGGACAAGTCTTGAGGACAGATCTCGGACGATGCACTACAGCACTGCACTGCACCGTACAATTACCGAAATGGTGTGCGTTCTTTACTGTACACTGACTGAGTATGGCAACACTGAAAAGACAGACACACTGACACAGACAAACGGAATAGTAGCAGTCTGAGCAATGGAGCATTTCGGTGCGATTATTACTTATTTACGAGCGTCACACACACACAGAGAGAGAGAGAGAGAGAGAACATCTTGCACGCACGCACGCATTCTTTCTCTTCGTCTTTTCTGCGGTCCAGAGACTCGCCTTCTTTTCGGTTTTTCTACTTTTTATTTTTTGTTATTTATTTTGAAAGCATCCTCTTTTTGTACCTGTTCTGTTCTACTACCATCTAATGGTCACATTTATTCGCACTCACTTTAGATCATTGGAAGCATTTTCTATACCTTTTCTTTTTTATCTTTCGCTCTGTGGGAATGCTGAATTTGGTGAACGATAGTGAGCGGTTATAGCGATTTGCAGCAGTTGCAACTGCACCTGGCCACTAATGCGAAGAGTCATCATCATCATCATCATCGATGAAAAAGTGGGAGAGAAAATGGAAGAGGTAAAGGTAGAGATAGAATCCCTTTTCCTCTGGGACCGATAAAGGCGACGGCGACGGCAGGTGAAAGAAAAAGAAGAAAAAGATGATAACACCGTAAAGGAGTTCCGATTGTTCCGCAGAATAGGGAAAAAAAGAAAGAGAGAAAGAGAGGACTAGGCCAAACAAAAGGGGCCGATTAGAACAATAGCACTGTGTTTCTGCACTAGAAGTGCTCCAAAAGGCGCTCCAAATCTCTTGCGCACGACAGCTTTTTGCCAGGGAACCAGGGACAAAGGTGCTGAAAAATCTAAAAATATCTCACTCACAGCTTGGCGACTTTAATTGAGATTGTGTCGGCCAAAAAATGAGAGAGGGCAAGTGCTCTTGTACAAAGCCCCTTCTTTGGTTCACAAATGGCTAAACTGGTTGAGGGCAACGCCGAGGTGTTTCACACCTTTTGTGTGCAAACCCAAAATGTGTCTGTGTGTTTGTTAATTGCAATGTGTCAATGGTGTGGGCTTGTAATTAAATTAATGCATTCACACACACACACATCGACCAAAAAACGTTTCAGGCAAATTCCAGACATTGTGATTATTTGCATAGGAGAATTCACACAACAACAGCAGTAGTTTATAGCCTTCTAAACTGAAGCATTCCGCCGCTGCTTCATCATCACTTTAAAATTTGGAGCAACCAAAGCTTTGAGTGGACACCACCACCACAAAACATTACCAGATTTTTGGTCTGACTTTGGCTGGTTTAGACTCAATGTCTCAGCGATGTGCACTGATGCGGCAGAGTGGTCTCAGACACGGCGACACAATTTTTCTCCCTTTTTTCACCATTTGTCTACCACACAGAACAAGCAAAGACTGTTGTGTAAAAATTAGGTGAGCTGTAACCGACTGGTTCTTTGCCTGCTAAAGCACTACACTTTCTCTTTTTGGATTTTGCATCGGGCAGCAGCAGCACTATCACCCCAGTGTCAGCGAGGCAATTTGCAGGCAATATACCAGCCTAGATGATAAATGAGTGAGCCCGGGTGAAAACGAGAAAACGAGAGTGTTTTAGCAGCAGCAGCAGCAGCAGCAGCAGCTTCAAAATCGAAGCTAACGATAGAGTGGCCGGAGTGAGAGAGAATCTGTTCTGGAAGAACGGAGAGACAATGTCGTCGTCGTCGTCGACAAAGAAAATCATTTTTCGCCGCCTGTGAACTGTATTGTGTCTGGCCATTACCACTGTGCCCGCTGCTGCTTTTGTGTGTTCATTCAAATGGCTAATGAATCAAAGGCGCATTTGCTCGCTGCTATACTTTTTTGGTGATGCGACAACGGCGGCGGCGGCAATTACATGCCTCCAATGTTCAGTGTTGCACAGTTGATTCAGGGAGTGTGATTTGGTGTAATAGAAGAAGAAGAAGAAGAAGAAGAATAGTTTTGCAGGCTTTAGTAAAGCACACACACATTGTACGACACATTCTCTCTCTCTCTCTCTTTCTCTCATTTCCAGCTGGTAAAAACTAGAAAGAACATTAGTCACTCTTGCACTCTCGTATTCGCACTTCTCATTTAGTCTTTAGTCGGCGGCGGCTGCAGCGGCGGCGGCAGCCGAGCTAGTGCTTAATTGCACCCGAGAGTTTCAAAGTAAAAAAAAGCAAACTTGCTCCAAACAAACTCCAACAGTTCTGCCTGAACTAACACAACTAAAGCAGAAAAAGATGGAGAGGAAGTTTGTATCTTTCTTTGTCTGTCTCACTGGAAAGAATAAAACACGACACCCGAAAGAGAAGCCGCCAAGCTGATTGATCTTCCTCTCTTTCTCTCGCTCATTTAACGTTTGACCGGTCTTTTAGTTGTGCTGTTGCGGCGGCCGTTTTACTTTTGCAAGGGTTGCTCCGCTGCTGGCAATATTGTAATTCGGGGTAAAGTGTAATAATGTTGCCCACACACAGGCGCACCCTTGGCGCCTAGGGAGCCGGCAAAACTTTATTCCTTCCTCTTTTACGTCACTACTCCCGTTTTTCTTTTTTCTCTCTCTCTCCCTGCTAAAAATAATATTTCATGGGTCTTTTCGGGGCTCAAACGGCTACAAACCGTCTACAAACTACCACCAGCACCACCAAACTTACCTTTGATTGTCGATCGCGGCAGGCCGAGCACTTTGAGGAATTGCTGAGAAGACGGGAAAAGGTAAGAATAATAAAAGAGGAGGAGAAAAAAAGAAAATCAGTCCAGTAAAGTACTCGATAAAAACTGGTTGGATGGTTGGTTGCAGGCAAAACACATCCTCGAGCAATAAAGCTAGGCAAAGTTTTTTTTCTACTTTCTTACCTCAAAGTTAAGATATCCTGCCTGTTGTTGGGTGCACTGATTGAGTGAGTTGAAGACCAACTGAGCGTACTTGGTCGCGTCTGAAAAAGAAAGGAGAAAATAGTGGAAAATATGAAAGGTATTGATTTGAGGTTTTGGCCCTGTTTTTTTTCTTAAACTTCATTAACATTCAGCAACATTACCTCCTTGTGGAAAGTACTTGGCAAAGATGCTGATGAACTCCGCTTCACTGACGAGGCCAGTGGGGCATTCCTAGGTGGGTGATTGGTGATTGGTGATTGGCGAAAGCAATCGATTAGAAAAAGTTGAAAGAGTGCTAACATCGGTTGAACTTTTTCTACATCTAAATTACATTTTTTTTTCTTATTTAAAAACAAAATAAGTGCACTTACTTGCTTAAAACCCTGGTAGATCAACTTCAGTTCTGTGCAAAGAAGAAGAAGAAAAAGAAAAAAACTCTTTTAATTAGCTGCTGTTGCTGGTTGCTACTACTACTTCAACTTATGTAAATGTTTAAAGTTTGTACTTTTATACTAGTGCAAGTGAAAGTGCAAGGCTCACTTTATTACTGCTAAAGTGTTTTAGTTTTCTTCTTTCTTTAGTCTGTTTCAGTGTGTGTGTAAAAGTGGTAATTAACTTTTGAAGCCGGTGCTCCGAAACTCCGACTCACTTTCTCTCCACTTGCTGAAGTGTGTCTTTTACTGTTTTCTACATCGATTTTCTTTCTCTTTCCCATCACCTAATTAGCATATGCTGTAGACATGTCTGCTTCTGCTGCTACTTTTGTTCACTAAGCCCTGTTTGTGTGTGTGTGTGAATTTGCCTGCAATTGATTTGTGATTTGAACACTGCACAGTGCACTGAAACAGTGAACATGTGTGCGTCAGAAGGAGGAAGATTTGTTCTCTTCCTCTATACACTCAATTTTCTTTTTCTTCTTGTGTTTTCATATACGTCAGCCAGTCAGTCAGTGATTGTTGTTTGGTGCAGAACATCATCATTTTTATCCCCTCTTCTTTTTTTCTGTTCTTACCCTTTCGGTTGTAGTTGGTACTCTTGCAGAGATAGTCGAGACCATCTGGCTTCGGTCGCACCAGCACCACGTCGTCCTCCACAAAGTCGTCGTCTAGAAGTGTAAAATGAAGAAGAAATGAATGAGGGATTTAGGTATAAAATACATTTTTTTGGTAAAATAGTTTTTGCAGTTAAACAAATTAAAGATGTTTCTAAATTTTAGTAGGCGAAAGTGAAAAAGTGTTTTTGTGCTTGTAGTGCTTCTGCCTCATTTAGCAAAAACTTCATTTTTGATTTGTTCAAAGTTAACGGATTGTTTACTGCTTGTGTACAGCAGCAGCAGCGTCAATAAAAATGTACAGTGTTTTTGTTTTGAAAACACTATCAGAAGAGAAAAGGCAGGGATTCCCTCCTGTTACTACTCCGTTCTCATCGTCTGTCTATTATTAAGCCGCTAGCTTACAAATAATTCAGTAGGCTTTTCCCCTCTTTTTTCAGCTGAGCTGAGCTTTGCCGTGTAGTGTTAGTGGTAATGTCAGTGGTGGTGGTGGTGATGGTAGTATAATTAAATAACAATTAGCTGTAAGCAGATTGCCTTCACTTTCACTCTCTCTCTCCATTTCCCTTTTTTCCAATGTCGATGTTTAGAGCTTCATCCCCAGTTCAGAGCGGATGTTTTATGTTTGACTTTGTTTTGGCAGAACACACAAAGCCTGGTCGGGTTAAACGGAAAAGAAGAAGACTTTCCGGTAGTTTAAACCATATTTTGTGTATGCTATTTACATTTTACCCGTTTCCTTCAAAACACGCAAATCAGCTCTGTTTTAGCTCAACTGCTCAAATGTTCAGCTGCTGTTTTGCATTATTTTTTTCAAAATTAAATCGCACTTGCAATTTTTATATTTGATCAGCCCTTTCAAATTTTTTACTTGAAAAATAATAACAAGCCTGCCAAGAATCATGTAAATCACTGTCAGTGTTGTGATTCTAGGTTTACTCGTAATTATATGGTGTTTTTTGGAGTGTAAGTAAAATAATGTTAAAACGCTGATTGACACATTCGTGCTGGAAAAAAAATAGTCAATTCGGACATTGAAACAATAAAAAATCAAAGAAAATGGGGTGACATGTCATTCTCTGAGTTTGAAATCTACAATCACCAACGACCCTACGGGTGACAACGCCCAAAATTATAATTGCTTCAATCATCACAATTTGAGGGTAATAGAAAAGGCATTTTAATGCAAAAAATTATTTTTCACTCACTTTTAGCGTCGCCACCGAACATGATTTTAGCTGATAAAAAGTTATAACAATTTTAAAATATGTGCACAAAATCACGGTCACAATTTTTAATAATTTAAAAAAATTAATGTTTTGATGTTATTGTTGAGAAATAAAATGGCTAGCGCGGCGGTGGAAGTGTTGAGTGAAGCAGCAGCAGATGATCACAGAATCGAATCTCAAAACAGAAGACAACGATAGAGACACAAATCAAATTTCAAATTGATAAAGGGTTGAATTTTTAAGTTTATTTCAAGAATAAGTATTTTTTACTAGTCTAGTGTTTCTCCAAAATACTTTCTCGTTTGCCGGCAACGAGAGTACTGCACTGCAACGGGTGCTTTTTATACCCCAGCTCAGACCTTCTTCTTTCTCTTTCTCTCATTCACTTTCATAGTGTCCCTCTAGTTTCCTTTGTCGTACACCTTTGAGCACACACACAGACCACTGGAGTACATGCTTTTTAGTCTCCTTCTTTTTCTGTTTGGTATATAGAAAGCTAGGCTGCTGCTGCTGCTGATGTTGCAGCTGTTCTCCGTTTTCGAAGCGTTTCGGATGCAGTCGCGTCCGCAGCAGCAGAAACGACCGTTTCATGACGTTTTTCTTGTCGTCTGGTAGTTTTGCTAGCCCAGCAGCAAAAGTTATTATGTTTGCAGAAAAAAAAGAGGAGGAAAAAGGCCTGTCTGCTCCGGTTGTGGTGATGACAGATGAGGGGGTGGTGGTGGTGGTGGTGGTGGTGGTGGTCGGAAAAAAACTGTTCCAGTTATTTTTTAAAAATATTTTGAAGGTGGTGGTGGTGGTAGTAGTGAAGGGTGCAAGGTGCTTCTTCTGCAGATGTTCTTCAGCAGTAAAAAAATCAAAATTCAGAACTGTTAAAAATCAAGTTTTCAGCTAACTGCTTCGGCTTTTGTCATCCTTCCTTTCCCAGTTTTTCCCTCAGTTCACTTTTCTGTTCACATCTGTGTTCATCGACAGTTGTAGCGCCAGCAGCCTTTGCTCACCATTTGGCGGCACACTTTCAAACACACACACACACACACACATTGAACACAATTGAAAACGATTTTCGCTCTCTATCTTTCTTTTTCCTGTCGTCGACAGTCATTCAAATGCAGATTGTCGGCTGCTGAAAAAAAGAAAAAGATTCTGCTTTTTTACTGAAACAAAGCCATTAGTCGTGTTTTTTTGGTGGTGTGTGATTCTTGGTTTGACAATTGGCTGTCGTTTTGGTTGGTCTTTTTTGTTGGTGCGGAAATAGCTGCCGTTGCTGCATCAGCTCCTCTCCTTTTCCTTTCTTCCCACTCTATTCTATTCCATTGTTTTTCCTCCTCTTTTTCTTCTCTTTTTCTCCCCCTCTGCACACAGTGCATCTCAATTATCGAACAATCACCGCCGACTTTTTTCCCTTGTCATCGGTCTTTCGTCGGTCGTTGTCATCACTGCTAAACGGTTCAGTTCCCTGTTTCAGAGACTTGTATGAAAACAGCAGCAGCAGCAGTCGCGACAGATCAGATCGCATGACCAGTGTCGAAGAGAGAGAGAGAGAGAGAGAGAGAGAGAGAGCGAGAACATGCACTTTCTTATCACAGCGGCTGCATCTTCTTCTTCCAAGACACATAGTAGCGTTAATATTCATTTTTCTCCATTCTTTTCGTTTATTTTGCCTCAGTCGTCTTTGGAGAGACTGTGGCGGCGGCGGCAGGCCGAGAGCTTTGGAACCGACATTGCCTGCTTTCTTTCTTTCCTCCTTTTGGCTTGGCTGCCTTTTTCTGTCGACTTGAACAAGTGAGTGAACACGGCTCGGGCCATGTCTGGCGGAAGCACATGTCAAGTCTCAGCTTCAGAATCAGAATCAGTCTTACCAAGTCAGCCCAGCACTGTTATGTTACCACTTTTGCCTTTCCTTTCCCTTCTTCTTTTCCTTTTCCCGTCGTCTCTTTCTACTTTTCCCTTTTTCTTCTCCTTCTTGTAATATTACCACCATCGACCAGCCTAGCCTGGCCGAGCCTGCACAAAAAGAACTTCTGCCCGTCTCTTACAGTCTCTCTCGTTTTCTCGTTTTCAATGCAGATTAAAGGGCACACTGGAGGAGGAGGATGATGATGATAGACCCTGCTTTTTCCTTTGAAGCTGTGACACACTGGAACACAAAAGGCAGGCAGGCAAGCAGACAGACAGACAGTGATTTGAGAGACAGCCGACATGCGAGAGAAAACACACAAAAAACACAGACACACGGCACTTTTAGAGGAGCCAAGAAAAAACCACTTTCTCCACTTTTTTTTGCAGACAGTAAACATGAGGGTTTTAGTGAAAATAAACGGAGAGGGGGAAACCGGAGCAGAACTGAAAAGAAGAGATCTGTCTTTGTGTGTACCCACTGTTATCAGCGAGTGTACGTCACCGGGAATATTATGATTACTGCCTGGTGGCTGTCGCTGAATTTTTTAGGCCTAAGTACATACAGGAAGGCAAATCTCGGACGCATCGATTTCACACACACATACTGAAAACTGGAGCACACTGGTTAACAATGTCGTCAGCAGTGAAAAAATTTTTTTTCTTGTGAGCCCAGACACCGTCATCGACCCACAGTTTGGAACGGGGCACTGTTTTTGTGGCCGTGTTTAGATTTTGCCCATGTATTAATGTGTGGGTTTTAGTTACACGCATTTTTGACAGTAATGTGCCAGGGTGCCTAGTGTTAGTTTTTGGTGCTTGGTTATGACAGATTTTAAATTAAAATAGGGCGCAGACCTGTTCACCTTAACCTTTTTTCTCCAGCTTTTCCTTTGTCGTTTTTTGAACAACGGAAAAAAGGAGGGATGTGTTAAACGTCGCTGTAATAAATTGCATTTGCCATCTTTTACCTTCCCAGTTTTTTTTGAGTGAAAATGCAAAAAAGGTTTGGGTTTGCATTTAATTTTATCCTTCGCGCTTTTTTGCTGGTTAAATAGTTGCACAGCCAAATAGAGTAAACTCAGCAGTAACCCTAAACGCAAACTAACATCAGCAGCAGCAGCAGCAGCTTTTTTGTGCATAAGAATACGGGCACATTTTTCACTTTACATTTAAAATCAGCTTTTTGCTTTATACACTTTGCTTACACGTGCTTTGATTTAAAGATAGGATCGGTACCGCTGTTTGCCTAGTGCATTACACTGAAAATAAAAACGGAGCCTAAAAAAGTAGGGTAAACGAATAAATGAGACATTCTATTCAGAGAGAAATTGCTGCTGCTGCTGCTGCTGCTGATGCTGATGCAGAGTGTGTGCGGACAGGCTATTTATTATTCCATTTAAAATGCTTAATTCACTTTAGAGGGCTGACGCTGAAGTTCAGGGTTGCCAGAAACGCCAACGACTGCCTTTTTGCATTTTTATCTCTGGGTTTCTGCTTTTTGGTAATGCCATGATTTATGGGTTTTTTTTGTGTGTAATTTGTATGTAGAAAAAAGGCGCAACCAGAATAGCAAAAGCTGCTACTGAAACATGCGTGATTAGACTAGGTTTAAAAATTAATTTTTGAGCAAGCTCAGACAGCATGAAACAAATTGATATTTTTGCTTGAATGACCGATTTGTGTAGTTAAGTAATAATTTCATTTTGTAAAAAATCTAAAAATACTTTTTAAATCAATTAATTTAAAATCAGTTGTTTAAAATGTCAAATTCAATAAAAAGTTTTTTTATTTAGCGATTTAAAATGTAGCACAAATTTTAGTTATCATTTACTTTTTTACTCTTTGTCCGCCATCTGGTTGTTAAGATTCAATCTGGTTAATAGATCCCAAAAGATCAACAAGTAATAGTGAAAATTCTGAAACTTTTGAAACTTTTTTTACTGAATAACTTTTGTTTATTTAGCAAAACTTAAAATGTACAGAAGAGCAGAATATATAAGAGCAGGAACTGAAACTGATGAAAAAAAATGAAAAAAATGTACAAAAGAGTAAAACTGTCAATGAAAAGATGCTTGTCGGGTGAGCAGTAAGTTTAATGGCCGGCACTGATTAATTTGTCGTGTAACTTTTTCTACTTAAAATCAACGCTTTTGCCGCCCTTTCCTTTTGGCTTATCAGCAACAGAATCGCCGTTTTTACCACTACCATCCACCTCCTTCTTATCATCACCACCTTTCTTCTCAACCGCCGACATTTTACGCTTCTTCTCTCGTTTCTCACGCAGAGCATCCCCAATGCCTTCATCCTTTAGAATCGGCTTTGGATTTGGATTATTGTTATTGTTGTTGTTGTTGTTGTTGTTCATCTGCAGCACACTGGTCTCATCCTGGTTCAGCTCCTCCTCCATCATGGCGGTCATGTCCAGGCCCATAGTGGCCCCAATTCGCAGCTTCGCCTTCTGGAAGGTGGCACTCAGCTTTTCTTGGACGACATTTATGCACATTGAGGTGAGAGCCAGGCCAAAGAGCAGGTAGATGAAGGTGCACATCATGAAGGCGGGATGCTCGGGCACGTAGTCGCCAAAGCCAATCGTCGAGAGGCTAATGTAGACAAAGTAGAAGGACTCGAAGAAGGTCCACTTCTCCCAGATGGTGAAGACGGCGGCGCCGGCCATCATGTAGAGGAGGAGGAGGGTGACGGCGACGCTGATCGGCAGATTGAACTCGTCGTCCACCTCAAACTCCTCCGCCAGCGTCTCATCGTCGGTGAAGGTGGTAGTGGACTCGTCGATGGTTTGAAGTCCACCAGCAGGAGCAGGATTACTAGCATCAGTCCCAGCGCCGAGGTCTTTGCTGAAGAGGCGGCCGCGAAGTGGCACCACCGTGGACATCTTCCGATTGACGGCGTCCATTGTCTGCGATACGAACTGATAAAAAAAATTTAAAAAAATTAAAATTGTTAATCTTAAAAGTTAAAAATAAGCTGTAGAGTAGATAATACCTGAGTGGGCGCCAGCGTCGCCCGGCGCATCCGCCGTATCTGCCGTACATTGTACAGCTTTCGAAAGTACTTGAAGACAAACTTGATGCCTCGGGTGAAGAGTTTTCCCAGATCAGTGAGCACCATCAGCAGCAGCGGAATGCCGATGAAGGCGTAGAGGATGGAGGCGATGCGGCCGTACTCCGTCTTGGGCACCACATGCCCGTAACCTGTTTGCAAAAAAGGAGTTTAAGTTTTAAATATTCCGAAAAAGCTTTCAACAAAAAAAGGCCACCTCACCTATGGTCGTAAAGATGGTGGAGCTGAAGAAGAGCGACTGCCAGAAGCTCCAGATTTCTGATGTTGGTGATAATGGTGGTGATTAAATGTAAATGTAAACATTGAAAAAAGTTGTTGTTGTTGTTGTTTTTTAGTCTCACTTTGCTCTGAAGAGGTGGTCTGATTTTGCAGACAAGACTGGTGCAGCTGCATCTCGTACTCTCGAAGGCGAATGCGGGCCAGCTTCTCCCACCAGCCCTTGTTGAACTTGTGCGAGCCCCACCAGAGTTCCTTGATGATGCCCTCGCGCATGTCCTTCACTGGAACCTAAAAGAAAAAAAAGTTTTTTTTCAAAATCTTGAATCAACAGAAGAAGAACTTTTTTCTAGTCACTCACCTTGGCTGCATCCTCATACGGCCCCTCCAGCGTCATGAAGATGTAGGCGCCCAGAAAGCCGTACAGTATGAGAAAGAGCAACAGGAGAACGTGGGAGAACCTTGCGATTGATAAGAAAAAAGGTGTTTTGTAATGATGAGCTGATTTGATCAACTTCTGATTTGATCAATCACTCTCAGTATCACTGACCACTTATTACTGAAGGCCTTGAAGCCCTCGACAATGCGCACAAAGCGAGACTTGGTCTGCTTGGTCAGGTGGACGATGTGCATTGGATTGAAGACCCACACCCGTTCGTTGGTGTACGGGTCGATCCATATCTTCTCGCCGGCGCCACTGGCGGAGCCGTGGCTCAGCTGACGACCAAAGAGGCTTCCACCACCGTTACCTCCTTTCTTGTTGTTATTGCCCGCCGGTTTCTCCATGCACGCTCATAGCCTTGGCATGTGTGGAGTGAAAAAGGAGATGATGATGATGATGAGGAGGATGATGAAGATGAGGATAATGACTTAATTAATAATGAGGTATTAAGAATGAATTAAAACTAATTAGGACTGAGATAAGATGATGATGATCACTGGTGAAAATGGGAGAAGCAGATAGACACTGTACAGTGAGGATAATGATGATCAGCGGTGATCATTGAGACATTTTTTGTTTGCTGTACATGCTGCTTCAGTGCTGCTGCCTCTTTCGAATGGAATAAGAGCTGCTTGATGGTGATGGCAAAGTGGATGAGAGAGGAAGGCAAATAGCACGATAATGGGAGAGAGTGAGAGAGAGAGGACGATTTCGACGACTACGACGACGACGACGATGACTACCGAAACGGCTGCAAATGGTCGTATTTTTAGCAAATTGGAGGCGAGAACACTGCTCTGCAACTCTGCACATCTTTGCCTACATCTGTCTGGTTCGGTGGTGGCTGAGCAAACGACTACGACAAACTATTCGGCAACAGCTTTCTTTTCCTTTCCTTTCTTCTTCTTTCATCTTCATCTTCAGCTGGGTGATGTCAGAAAAGTAGAGCAATAACGACGACGGCGACGACGAAGACGATGAAGAGGAAGAAGACTGACTGGTGCACCAGCAGAGCAGCACTCTGAAAATAGATAGAGCAGCAGCAGCAGCAACAACAGCCCAAGATCGAGGTCCCATCTAGATGAAACAGCAGTGACGCCCAACAGCAGAGGAATATCAACAGCAGAATTGAAGAAGAAGAAGCTGTGCCAGATAAAAGTGTCGACGTTTCTCTCTCTCTCTCTCCTTCTGTCTCTGATTTCATCATCAAGTGCCTCTTCAGTACCATTTTTTGTTGCTAGCTAATGGATTGGGCGGTGCTGTTGTTGCTTCTGGTGGTAATAATTTAGATTCCCTCTGTTTTGACTGAGCCTGTAAGAGACAAAATGATGAGGTAATGATGTTTGAAATTGAGATCTGATAACCGCAGTTAGACCAGGCAGCAAGAGCAATGATTTTGTTTATCTTGATGCTACTGTCTACTGTTATTTTGTGGAACATTTTTTGTGAGGAACTTTTGAAAACTGAACAATTTTTTTCAATTTTTCAACATTAGACTTGCCGTCAAGCAGATGGCACCAGGGCGCTTGAAAAAAGTTTTAGTTTTGACTGCAATTTTGATTTGAAAAAGAAGATTTTGGCAATAAAGTGAAAAGCAAAATGAAATTAAGTTTTTATTGTTTGAATTTTTATTTGTGCAGATTGTCCAAATATTTTTTTATTATTGACAACTTAACAAAGTATTAGAATAACAAAGAAAAATGATGAGAATTTGTTCGGAATCATCTAAATTGGAAGGTATTGTAGTTGTAAGGGGTTGATAAAGTTGGTGTCGTAAAAAGGTAATTGATAAAGTGTGTTTTTGTGTATTTTCGTCAACAACATCAGCAGCAGTTGATACCACATAAGCTTTGGATTTTCGTTGCAAATAGAAAAACTCAATGGAATTGCAAATGAAGATTTTATTTTGAGGTGTTGCTAAAGGGACGTGTTGAAGACATCAAGCGACATCATAATCGTCTCGTCCTAAAATAAAAATTCATGTTAAAAATTTTAGTTCAGAGTTAAAATGAAAATTAAAGTACCTGCGTGCACGCCTGAAGAAAGTTCTCCCAGGTAATGACGCCTTCGTTGTTTAGATCGAGTTTCTAAAAAAGATGATTTATAAGTTTAAAACCGCCCATAAATTCCCTCATTTACCTCAAAAACCCTGTCGATATGTTCCTTGTAGGTGGACTCATCTACCGGCGGGTCCACCGACTTGCCCATAAGGTCGTAGATGGAGATGATGATGCGGCTAAGGTCGTTTCTGTGGGGAATTGCAAACCGGAAAAAAAATTTCAGATAAATTGTTTAGGAGCTTTTTGTTCTTTAAGTTCTTTACCTGCAGATGGCCCCGTCGCCGTTGACGTCGTAGAGGCTGAAGGTCCACCGCAGCTTATCCTGAATCGTCCCTCGACTGAGCACCGACAGACCAATGACAAAGTCGGTAAAGGTGACCAGGCCATTGTGCTCCGGGTCGAAGGTGTTGAAGACAAAGTGGGCGTACTGACCACAGTCCGCCCCCTTCACAAAGAACTGCGAAAAGATGTGCTTGAAGGCTTCCTGAAGTGAGTGTTTGAGTGTTTGTTTGTTGTTGTTGTCGAGGTCGTTTTCATTATTATTATTATTATCGTATTAGAGGGAAATGAAAAGGCGGAAATGGAGAACAAAAAAACAGTTCTATTAGAGGATGCATTAACAGAAGCAGAAAGAGAAAGAGAATATTCTTTCTCTTTAACAGCCCACTAACCTCTCTTACAACGCCGCTGGGAGCTTCCTGTTTAGTTTAGTGAGAGAAAAGAAGGAGAGAAAAGAAGTCCATTAATTGTGCAAACATTAGCAGCAGCAGCATCAACAGCAGCGCACTCATTCTAATCTGACACTGGAGCCCATTTAAGGCAAAAAATAAATAAAAAAATGTTCGGTCTTTTCATTTTCATCAAGTACAGGCAACAACAAAAACAGGCAAGCAACAAAACAAGATCACACATGTTTGCTTGGTCGTACAAAAGAAGTGAAGAAAAGAAAAGAAGGACATACTTGCTTGAAGCTGCGGTACATCATCTGCAGCTCTCGCTTCGAGAACTTGGTCAGCTGACAGAGCGTGTCCAGGGCTTCAGGTCGAAAGTGAATGTGCGGACCGTCCATCTCCTCAAATTCGCTGTCTGAATGAATGGGAAAAAAATTAGGACGCAAATTAATTGGACAATCATCAAAAAGGACCCCCTACTGAAAGGTGTGTGTTTGTGTCTGTTCGCACTTCCTCTCTAAAGCTAATGACACTACTCTGTGTTACCAAAAGGTGGAAGAAAAAGATGGTAAAAATCATCATCATAAAGATAAGAAAACAAGCATAAAAAGTATTACAAAACAAAGACTGCGCAGAGGAGCTGCTCTGCTTGCCCAGTCGTCTCTGGTCACCACCTTTCGTCTTTCGAGTGGGCCCGCCGCCGCCGCCGCCGCCGGCGCCAGCATTGCAGCGAACACTTTGCATGATAACAAAGATAGACAAAGTTGATCAGTGAAAAAGGGTAGAAAATGCAGTCGATAAATGCAGCAACCAAATCTGGCCAAGCCTGGCTCGTCAGCTGAGCGAGAAATTGACTTTGGTTCTCAGGGGAAAAGAACGTTGAAGAAGAGTTGACGAGTTGCTGAATTTAAGAACTGAGAAGAAGACGGAGAAGGAGAAGAAGAACCAGTGTGGCCAAGCAAAATCCTCTAAAGCGACACTCGTTTTCAAGACACACACACACAGACAGACAGACAAATTCTCTCCGTCTTCTTTTTGCACTGTGTAAGCTTTCTTTTCCTTTTGGCAAGCAGTATCTATTTTCGGTCACCAAAAAAAGACGCCAAACTGGTAATGAATGAACTGAACTGAATTGAATACTGAGCAGCAGCAACAACAGTACAGCAAAGTAGCAGTCGTTTTGATGATGCTCGTGTTTGTGTTGCTGCAGCTTTTCAGTGAGCAGTTTTTTGGCAGTCTTTTTGCTGCTGTTTTTCCTCCCTATTTTTTTCAGCATGAACAAAGGTGCTGCTGTTTTCTGCAAACCAGGCGCGCACCGTTATTCTGCCCTTTTCTCTTCTTCTTCTTCTTCTTTACTTTGCCCATCAATTTATCGGCCATTATTTCACTTGAGTATAATTCTTGGGTGAATGTGTATGTGTGCCTGGTTCGCCAACTTTTGTGCAGTATTAAAGTCAATAAAGAGCACTCTCTAGGTAAATGACCAGGCGTTTTTGAGCAGCATTTTAGCAGCAGCAGCAGACTTTCTCTGATCTCCGATCCAACGTGGCTCTAACTGTCCATAACGAAATGAGCACTTTGGTGAAGCTCACTCTTCTCTTTATTTCTGGATGCTTTTGAGTTGTAATATTCGGCGGTAGAGCAGAACAGCAAAAGACGGCCGTTTAATTATTTAGCAGATCTGCCCTTCACTCACTCATTCATTCATTCACCGAAGAGAAGGAGAAGGAAAAGTTCTCAATCGACAGTGGCAACAAACTCTGTTATTAAACGGGAGAGAGTTTGGCTGTGAGTGTGTGTTCGCTTTCTTCATCCTCTCTCCACTTTCTCCTCTCAATTTGCATATTAAATCAACCAACTTGATTTAATACAGACAGACAGACAAAGAGAAGAGCGAGAAAGTGGATAGACAGACAGACAGACAGGCAAGAAGAAAAAGAAGAAGAAGAAGAAGTCAGCAAGAATCAGCCAACGAGAAAACCGCCGCCACCGCCGCCGCTGCTGCTTCAGGCAACCAAATTGCTGTAATTTTGTTACTTTTTCTTTTCTTCTCTCATCTAAGGACTTTCTCATCTAGGGTTCACCAAAACTTGAAGGAAAAAGAAAGATTCCAAACGAAGTAGCACTAAAGCCATTGACAAACGTTGCCACTGCCTGGGCACTGTAATTAAAAGCTGTTCTGGTCTGGTCTGGTCTGAAGAAGTAGTTCTCTTTACTCTTTTATTTTCTCTTTTTTCTCAGACTGGAAATCACTTCAATTTCACTCTTTTTGTTGCCGTTTTTTTCTAAAGCAAACTTCAGCAACACCAGACACACAGCCTCTCTCAAATGAACAAGGAGAAAAGCAGCATTTTATGGCGCCCATTAAAATAACAACAAAACGAAAACTAAAACTAAAGACACTAAAGCACTACGTTTGTTGAAATTTCTTTTTACTTTCTGACAATAGAGAGTGAAAATTGTGTATGCTCTCACTATCCATTACCGCTAATAACAATTATTCACCAATTGAGAAAGCAAATATTTAGGTAGACGCTAAAAATATGCATTGAAAGGCAACATTTGTACAGACAAAACAGACCGAACAAACAAAACAAAGCAGACAGGTGGCTATTAATACTGTCAGTAAAAAACAGCAGCAGCAGCTAGTAAGCAGGGAAAAAAAGTCGTGAAAGTCATCTCAAGTGACAAGTGTCATTTTTCGGAGTTTGACAGACTGAGAGAAATTGTGTCTCACTGCTTTCTCTTTTTCTCTGAAAAACTGGCCAGCGGAGAGGTGAATGGTCGTTCAATGAAAAAAGGTGGTCCTTCCTTTTTCTCATTTTCATACTTTTACCGACCACCTGCTGCTGCTGTTTCAGTGAGTAGAATCCTTTGAATTTGACCTCCTAATGTAGGTCAGCTGCTGGCAAAAACTATAAAACAACTTACTGGAAAGAGCAGTAAATTTCAGTCTCAATCTATTTTTTAAAACTGTGATCTTTTTTATTTATTTTGCATTTTGTCCGGTGACATGTGCCTTTCAGTGGACTTTAGTGGACTGCTGTCATCCACCACCACCTTCTTCTTCTTCATCCTCCTACTGTTTCAATGTTTACTCACAATAGAAAAAGCTGCCGCCGTTGGATGTGGTCGATCTCGGCCTGATATTACCTCAACCAGAGAGGGCAAAGTGGTGGGCGGCAGTAATGCTCTACCTGGAGGCAAGTGAAAAAAGTGATTGCACACTAAAATTTCAAGCAAAATATAAAAACTTTCTTCTGATAATAAATTAACTTTGATCTTTAACTTTAACTTTAACTTTTTTCTATTCCAATTCACTGCAGAATTTCCTTTCGTCGTCTCCATTCGGAAGAACGGTTTGCATCATGTAATTAGAATTTCAAAGTTGCAGCAGCTAAATGTGAACTAGAGTAGAAGATGAGAAAGAAGGGTAGAGTTTCCCCTGACAATTTGATTGCACAATTTAAAAATAAAGTGAAATGAAATGAAGCATTTTCCTCTTTTATGGTTTTGGGGGCACTCTTCAGTTTAATATACTGCTACAGTGCATTCTCATTACTCTTTTTCTAAAGTATTTTTTTCTGACTTAATTTGGCCACACAGTGCGGAGGCGTCATCCTAGGCCAACGGTGGATTCTGACTGCAGGTAAGCTGACTACAGTTTTGGATTTTAAACTAAATTACCCTAAATTAAAACTCAAACTATTTTCCAACTTAGCTCATTGCGTTCAAAATCAAAAGAACAACAAGTTTATCGTCCGCGGTACTTCAAAATATTTTTTTTTATTTTTGCCAATCTGACATTTTTTTGTTTGCAGTGGGCGAGCACGAGCTCAACAGCAAGGTGGACAGTAGCAATCCCTACAGCCAAGAACTTCTTGTTCAAAAAGTTTTCATTCACGCCGACTACAGTCCGGTGGGCAAAGCGGCGGCAGCGGCAGCGGCAACGCCCACAAACTCCACCACAACTAAAAATAGCTGGTCAGAAGTGGCCAACAACGCCGACATTGCCTTACTAAAAACTGCCGATGACCTTCACTGGAACGAGTACGTCTGGCCGGTCTGTCCACCTTCTTCTTCCGTTTCCAGTTCCGGCTCCGGTTCCAGACCTTCACCTAAATCTAATGAGCTAGAGGCGAGAGAAGGAGGAGGAGGAGGAGGAGAATTTCAACAACCACGGCTGGCAACGGTAATCGGCTGGGGCAAGCGAAGCGAGGTGCGCAGCGACTTTAGCGACCGCCTGCAGAAGGCGACGGTGGCCATTGTCGGGTCCCGAGAGTGTGAACAGTGGTTCCGCCTGGCTGGCCGCCAGTTGGCCATCAGCGAGCGCATTCTCTGTGCTGGTTGGCGAGAAGGAGGGCGTGACAGCTGCCACGGTGACTCGGGCAGTCCGCTGCTGGTGAGGGGAACTGGTAAGTGTACAAAATGCTTTCAGTTGTACGACAGTGTACGACAGTTGTACTGTACTGTGCAGAAAAAAGTAGCTCTAATGATCTGAGCAATTTATTTATTTTTCTCCACTTTTCACTATTTTAAACTTAACTAGACAACGGCGTCGACTACTACACCGTGGCGGGCATCGTCTCCACAGGAATAGGTAAGTTATTACTCCTGTACTACTCAATTTAAGAAACCTTTTAAAATGGTGCTAGAGGTGGTGGTGAACAGAATTTCACTCTAATTGAAATTGTCAACTTGCCAGAGAAGAAAGTGAAATATAGCCTAGGGCAATGATTAAAATCGAAACTCAAGAGTTTTTGCTTTTTTCTTTTCAATTGACACACAGGCTGTGCACGACCGCTGATGCCGGGCATCTACTCCAACGTCTCTGCCTACCTCTCCTGGATCAATAGGTAACAAAAAAGTTCATGGCTGACATTTTAGAAATGCTTTTGCTTTCCTATTTTATTCAATTTGTTTTGTCATCCTTTTTCCCTAGAACGATGCTCCAGTTTAATTGACAAAAAAAGGAGGCTGAAAATTCAACTGAATTGGCCCGGACCTGGACCTGGACCTGACCACCACCAGCAGTGCACCACCACCGGACAAGAATGCTGCTGCTGTACAACACTGAACAACAACAACAACACTGACTGGAAATTCAGCCAACAAACATACTCAACAAACACCGAGGGTGGTGGTGGTGGTGGTGGTGGTTTTATACTGAAAAGTGGGAAACCCTTCTTTCTCCCCATTGCTATTTTCTAGAGAAAAAGGCGCACTTGAAATCGGAGAATTCACTGACCGAATCGACCACACACACACACACATTCTAGTCACACAGCTCTCAAACCACTCGGAGAGCCACCGCAAAGCTCAGCAGGCGGTCACCACCACTACACCAAGAGAAAATCTAATGAGAGAGAATGGAAAGCAAAAGCAGTGCACTGGTCCTAGACAAATTGCACCCAAAGACAGCTGCAGCTGCTGCTGCTGCTGCTGCTGCAAACCTACTTTCACACCAATACCGATAATGACCAAGGCAGACAGGCAACAACTGCTGCTGCTGCTGCTGCTGCTGCCGTCAATGTAACCAATGTCTTCTGCCTGTCTGCCTTTGCCAACCAGCCAACCAACCAGGCAGAATGTGTCAGAGCCAATAATAATAATAATATTAGCACACAAACACAAACATAGCCAGCGAATCAACTTGCCACATAGAGCGCACTCATGCTTGCCCAGATTCGCTGCCTGCTGCTGACCAGAGGAATATTACTGGCCAGTGGAAATTACTGCTTTTCTCAACACCCAAAGTGAAAATCCAGCCATTGTGGTTAACCATAGAAGTCTCCCCTTTTTTCCCTTTTCTTCACCTTTTCTAGCGCACAAAACTGAACTCTGAATTCTATCACTGTACAAATTGTGCAAATAGCTTTGTGGTGGTGGTGGTGGTGGTCAAATCTGCTGTCGCTGTTAAACTGTCTTTTGAGTAGTGTGAGTTTGAAATTTACCAATAATATAAAATGGTAGAGTGGGAGAAGGAAGTGTACAACTAAATGACAAAAAACGGAAGATCGTCTGTCAGTCAGACTGCCTGCCGTGCAAACACACACACACGAGTGAATGAGCCGCCGGTGACAGCTGCTGCTTCCGCTGCCACAAAGTGTGTTCTAGTTGTAATTGACTGGAGCGCACAAAAACACCGAGCGAAGCGAGGTGTTTTTGTAAGTG